>Ga0114129_10001634_pt1 | contig 30446 bp, 18 predicted proteins | sample RhiMetdeltSRZDD1_FD_80071 | JGI IMG/M metagenome (GOLD analysis project Ga0114129, IMG submission 80071) | Populus rhizosphere microbial communities from Tennessee, USA - Rhizosphere MetaG P. deltoides SRZDD1 (version 2) (version 2) | ecosystem: Host-associated > Plants > Roots > Rhizosphere >...
CGCCTCTTCTGCACGCTTTCGATTGAGGGCGCTTGCGATGTGTTGTGAGACGAAGGTCAACACGTCTCTTTCGGTATCACCAAACCTTACCGTTTCCGCGTAGCTCTGAACCGCAAGGACTCCAACCGTCTCCTCGCCGACCTTGAGGGGAATGCCCAGCCAGTCAACCGGCGGCGTGCCTATCAGCTCAATCTCTCGGAGGGCTACGAGCGAGTTCAACGCTTCGCGAGGCGCGAGCAACGGTTTACCGGTCCGAAGCACGTATTCGGTCATGCCCTTCCTTAGTGTTCGCGATTGAGGCGCGTTGTCGACTTCATCAACGAAGTACGGAAAGCTCACTATTTGGGTCGAAGAGTCGTACAGCGCGATAAAAAAGTTCCCCGCGTACATTAGCTCGCCAACAATCCGATGGACCGCGCCGAAGAATGCCTGCATATCCTCCGTCGAGCTGGTCATCTCAGCAACGCGATAGAGCGCCAACTGTAGCTTGTCCGCCCGTTTGCGCGAGCTTATGTCCGTGTGTATCTCGATCCGGCCAGTCACCTTTCCGTGCTCATCCTTTATGGCGTCCGCTCGCAAGGCAACAGGCACAACGTTGCCGCTGCGAGTCCGCATCTCGATCTCGCCTGACCATGAATCGCCACGCACCACGGCTGCCGAAACTTCTACGGCAACCCTGGGATCTGCGTACAGAATCGAGTTGTTGCCGACCCGATTCAATTCTTGAGAGTCATAGCCGGAGAGTTCGTTGAATTTCTTGTTGTAATAAATATCTTCTCGGCTGGAGTCAGCCACAGCGATCGCGTCGCCTGAGCTCTCGACGGCCTTGATAATTGCGAGCAGCGATTGCTTTTGCGTAGCCTCAGAGCGCGCAGTCTCACTCATTCGATCCATCATTGTATTGAAGCTGCGCGCCAAGTCTTCGAATACGAGTCCAGGCGAGGCTTCGACGCGGACGTCAAGATTTCCAATTGACGCTTCCCGCGCCGCGCGGCTGAACTTATCCAACCGTTTCGTGATGTTATTCGCGAAGACAAGTGCTGCCACGTACACCGTGATGAAAGACAGCAAAGCTGCCGCGGCGGCGCCGGCTGAGGCGTTTAAGCTCAGGTAGGCAGAAAAGAAACCGCCAACGCCAAACAGAAATGCTGACGTGGCCGCGAACACCACTATCTTCACTCCCAAACTTCTCCGACCGAGCCTCCCGAGATTTCGGAGCGAACGAATATCACGTGGCGGCAGGCTGTGCCATTCTTTGCTAGAGTCCATTGCTTTACTCTTCTTTTCTCTCGCGTCAATTGAAACGGGGTGTGAGGCAAGTTTCGAACGAACGTCGCACGAACGTACCTAAAGTGTCTACCGACGAAACTAAGGCCGTTGTGTACAGAGTTCGAAGGGGCAGAGTCTGCGGTGAACCCAGGCTAAGAAGTTTGGTCTCACCGTCAGCAGATTGCTGGAGGGGCAACTTGCGGGAGCAACGGACCGAGATTACGTGTCAGAGTGTCCCTATTATGTCTGTTGTGGGGACGCAGTCAATACATTTCTATCTAGAGGCCGTGTTCTTACCCGCATCGGGGTGGGCTTAACGCCAAAAATGGTTTAGCCGACCTGGCGAGGATGCTACGGTTCACCCATCAACTTCTTCCAGTCTTCCAGGCGTTTGACCCTCAAATAGTAGTTCTCCTTCTTCTCGTCGCCTATCGTGCTAACGGGCTTCGAGGCGTAGTTATGGCCGGGAAACAGCACAGTGTCCTCGGGCAGCTTGGCCAGAACTTGCGTTAGCGAATGATACATTTGTTCCGGGTCGCCGCCGGGGAGGTCCACACGTCCACATCCTCCGACGAATAGCGTATCCCCCGATACCAGGGCGGACTCCGCCAAAAAACACTGGCTCCCCGGTGTGTGTCCTGGAGTGTGGAGTAGTTTAACCGTGAGGCTGCCAATGGAGATCTCTTCCCCTCCGCGGTGCCGTTCAAGATCGCTGTCGGAGAGACCTGTTACCTGCTTGATACCTTCGCTCTCGACTTCATTAACGTGAACTTTCAACGGGCACAGCGAAACCAGATCGGCAAGTCCTGAGATGTTGTGGCCGAAGATATTCCCGCCCACATGGTCCGGGTGATAATGTGTCACCAACGCCCCGGCTAAGCGCATGCCTTCGCGTTCGGCAAACCCGATGATTCCCGGTATGTCCCAGGCCGGATCAACTGCCATGCATACCTTTTGCTCATCATCACCGATGAGATAAACGAAGTTGGCCATTTGCGAAGCAAAGAAGTCCTCTGTCGCGAAATCACGTCCAGCCAATAGTTGTCGAATATACAAACCCACAATCGCTCCAGATCTGATACCTCGAGACCCTTATCACCCTAACTTGAAAAGAGATCCCGGTGTAGGGTAAAAGGGTGCTTATGAATAATGCAAAATATCGAAACGGTGCGTTCGTCCTATCACTGGCGATATGCCTATGCGCTGTCTTTGCAACGACATCCTGCTCGAGTAAGGAATCAAAAGTTAAGAAAGCGATCGAAGATTATTTGAAAGGTCAGAAGATTACAGATGTCATTGTGGATATCTTCTATACCAATCCCGACTTTCCCGACAAAGCATACGCAAGCGCAACGGTCGTCCATACTTTCGCAGATCCAGAAGGAAAACCGCAGCGAGAGTTCCTCGGTTTCATTCTGAAGCGAGAAGGCAATGATTGGCGAGTGGAGCGCTTTGCGTCTTACACAAAGGACGAACAGACAGCCAAAGTCTACCTGGGCGGCGGCGACTAATCGTGCGTTTGCCCGCTAGTATTCTCGCCGTATTGCGCTCGGTACCAGAGCAGTTCCTCGTCGAATCCTGCTTGTCCACGCTTGAAGCGTTCCGCTCCTGCTCCTGCCCCGTAGTATCCAGAATGCGGAAGGGGTCCGTACGACTCTTTTACCTCATCCGCTAACGCCTGTCGTTTTCGATACGGGCGCTCATAACCGCCGCCGATCCCGTAACCTCGCGCGCGCGGTTCAAGGCTGCGAGATGGATGCCCGTTAGAATGGTCCTGTTCGTCCTTTGGCTTTGTCGGATCTTCTGAATTCATGTTGATAACCGCGGCGGGTTCGGAGAGAGCTCAACTCGCCCGAATCTCAGAGTGACGAGGCCGTTGCCTGCGCCGTGTCTGTGTCAACCGCTTCGTCTAGATCATCTTCTTCTTCGCCCCGGATCCGGCCAGCATAGCCATATTGCCGAAGCCTTCGATAAAGCGTGCGGCGGTCAATCCCGAGCACTCTGGCAGTCTTGATTTGATGGCTGCCCATCTTCTCGAGAACACGCAGAATATAACGGCGCTCAACCTCAGCGAGCGAAACGTCATCAAGCGTTGCCTCCTGAATTATGTCGCGCTCAGGAGCAGTGACACTTGCCGGCAAGTCTTCGGGCAACAGTACATCGCCCCCGCCCATTGTAAGCGCATGCTCAACGGCGTTCTCCAGTTCCCTCACGTTGCCTGGCCACGCGTGAGTCATCAATACTCGCATCGCGTCGCTCGAGAACCGGCGCGTGGGCTCGCCATGTTGTTGCGCAAACTTCTCCAGGAAGTGATGAACCAGCAGCGGAATATCTTCACGCCTGTCTTTCAGATCGGGAAGGTGGACCGGAACCACATTCAGGCGGTAAAACAAATCTTGCCGAAACTCGCCCCGCTTGACAGCTTCCTCGAGGTCCTGATTGCTGGCAGAAACGAGCCGAATGTCAATCGGGATGTTCTCACGCCCGCCGACTCTCCTCACAATGCGTTCTTGCAAGACTCGCAGCAGCTTCACCTGAAGACTTGGCGAAAGCGTGTTGATCTCGTCCAGAAACACCGTTCCGCCCTGCGCTTCTTCTATCAGCCCCCGCCTCGTTTCGTGGGCCCCGGTGAAGGCCCCCTTTTGGTGGCCGAACAATTCCGATTCCAGCAGGGTATCAGGGATCGCCGAACAGTTTATCGGCATGAACGGCGCATCCTTGCGATCCGAGTTGTAGTGAATCGCACGCGCGACCAGTTCCTTGCCGGTTCCAGTCGAACCTATTATCAAAGCAGAGGCGTCTCTGCGCGCTGCGATTCGCTTTATTACCTCGAACAACTGCTGCATTGGCTTGCTGCGGCCGACTATGTTTGAGAAGTTGTACCGGCCTCTTACTTCGGCGCGAAGCTCCCTGACTTCGCGGCGCAGGCTCCGGCGCTCCAAAGCCTTCTCAACCGTGATCGCCAGCTCATCAAGCTGGAAGGGCTTGCCAATGTAGTCTTCGGCGCCGAGCTTCATTGCTTCGACCGCTGACGAGATCGAGCTGAAGGCGGTCATTATGACAACCGCAACCTCGGGCCAATCGACTCGAATCCGAGCGAGCAATTCCAGCCCGCTCATACCCGGCAGTTTGATATCCGTTATTACGAGCGCGTAGTCCTGCTCCCCCAACCGTGCTACGGCGTGTTCGCCGTCCTCGGCTGTATTCACCTTGTAGGCCTTCTCAGAAAAAAACGACGTGAGGAGCTCGCACATCGGCGCCTCGTCTTCGACAATCAGAATTCGTTGATTCATGTTCTTCATGTTTTGCTACGTCATGATAGCTACGAGAGGCTGCTTCTGCTGACAGGCAAGTATACTATCAGCGGAGCGCCTCGCTCTCCAGCCGCCAAGGAAGTTATCCTTGCTCCTGCATTATTCAAGATGTCCTTGGTAAGGGAGAGTCCAAGTCCCGGCGCTTCAGTTTCAACTCGATCGTCAAAAAACCTCCCCAAACCGTGACAGAAGTCGAGACCTTGCCCGCTAGCGTCGGTTCCCCAAAGACTCAGCGCTAAAAAGCCCGGCGCGTCGGGCGACATCTCAATCACTATCTCAAGCTTTCCTCCGTACCCTGTTTGTTGACCGGCATTCAGCAAGAGGTTGAAAAAAGCTTGTCTCAGTTGCGGCGCCTCTCCATATATCAGCGGCGGACTGTTTGCGCAAGTGAGCGTAGTCTTTACATCTGTCTTGCGTAGGAAGTGCCCGACCAAATCAATTGAGTCCGCCAGGAGAGCTCTTATGTCAACGGCTTCGATCCTGCCCTGCGGCAGTCGCGCAAGATCGAGTGCTTCGCTAAACAGGGATGCTATACGCCTGGTTTGATTCAGAATCGCTGAGAGTTCTTTATGCCCCGCGTCGTCCGATTCGCTGCGCATCAACAAGAACTCAGCGTAGCCCGATATGATATTGAGAGGTGTTCCGACGTTATGCGCGAATCCGTAGAGCATTTGGCCCAACGTTGCAAATCGCTCCGCCTTCAGCAACTGTTCTTGTAAGAATCGGAGTTCGGTAACATCGCGCGAGATCCTCGCGAAGCCGATTGTCTTGGCACTCTCGTCAAACAAGGGCTCGATCGTCACGGACAAGCTTCTCCCCGAGAGAAGAATGTCATGCTCGAGTTTCACGGCGCGACCCGTCGTCAAGACTTCGTCATGTGCGCAAGGCGATGCCTCTCCATGAAAGATTTGCTGGCAACTCATTCCTCTCAGGTCGGATAGAGGTTTGCCATATACATCGCAGAGCCACTTGTTAGCCCAGACGATCTCACTAGTTCCTGAATGGATGCTAATACCCGTTCCCACTGAATCAAGGACAGAACTCCAATGCACTTGCGACAGTAGCTCGAGGCGCACTTCTGATGTCATGAGCTCACGATCCCGCGCCGGGTTGTCTGCACTGGCTGTCACGCTTGCCTGAGTCTGCCTCTCTTATTCGATGTAGTTTTCATGGAGCGCTCAGAGTATCCGGAAGACGGCGGCACCGGCCGGAATCCGATGCAGCAAAAGTTGCGCTACTCCAACACCAGCATTAAGGAGTGAAAGAAGTATAGCACGACTCTTGGGCGAGTCACGTAAGCAGCTTGGATCAAACGGTGGCTCAGCAACTTCGCTTGTGTCAGTCGCTGATGGTTAGTTCTATTTGAAGATTAGACGACTCGACGACCGTTGCGCGAAAACGAAAGGGAGGGCCAATAGCGACCCTCCCTCATCATCAAATGTTCTTTTAGCGCTACCCGACCCTCTCCAAAGAAGGCCCCCGATCAACGCTTGATATTACATGGCCTTCGTATGGAAGGTGCAGACCTGCCGAGCAGTGAGGCGTTTGGCAAAAGCGCCTGTACAATGGCTTTACGAGACTTACTCAGTATGTCCGGCACGTTACCGACAAGTAGCGACCCTGGAGTCGCCATTCGAATTCCGTCCTCTTCCAGCATGAACGGGCTTATCGCTACGACGCTGGCGCCGTCCGCGTAATAGTCAAGCCGATCAACCGGTGATCCGATAGATCCGATCAACTCAAGTCTAGACTCTTGCACGTCGCTGGCGACACCAACGGAGTAGAATTTTCCTGAGTAAGTCGAAATCAACCACTCCGAGTCTTGAACACTCACGAAGTTCGTCAACCCGCCTTCACCCTTAAACTCTTCATTGAAAGTGGCAACCGATGTGACCCTGTTCCTCTTGCCGAGCTTGGCCATGGCTAGCCCGGGATGGGTGGAGAGTATGTTCGTCGGGCGAGAAATGCGAGCTCGCCTTCCGTTTGTCGGTCGAGAAATCTGTATAGTAACCCCCGGCTTCACAATTCCAATAACTCGCTTCGACGAGTCGTACTGGACAAAGAGAGGACTCTGCCCGCTCCCCTCGACGCTGGCAAGGTCGGGGAACGTGTAAAGCGTCTTGACCGTGAGGCGTACCTCATCCGAGCCAAGATCAACAGCACATAGCGAACCGTCATTTGTAGCAAACAAGGCAAAGTCTGAATCTGCGTCAGACACAATCGCAACGTTGCTGCCGTTCGCTAATGCCTTCCCGTCCAGTAGCTGATCTGCGAATGCCCGCCTTAGCTTATCGAACGTTCCTTGCACACCGAGCTTGTAGAATGAAACCTCAGAAGAAAACGTGACTACGTTGTTCTTATCGACGGATTTCCGATTCTCGCAAACGGTTACAATATTGGTTGCTTGGTCAACATCAAGAAACGAAATGCGGTCGTCCGCGCCGTACTGGCTCGGGTGGACTATTTGCGCTTCGTACAAATACCCTTGATCCAGGCGGTAGGAAAAAATCGACGCTCCGTTTGTAAATACAACCACACCGCCGTTCGCACTGAAGGCTAAGTCCAACGGTGCTTCACCGGTTGTCTTGGACGACACGCCCTCGATGTCGATCTTTACTACATCACTATCAAAAACCAGCTTGCCGTCTTCAAGATCAATGTGCGCGTACGCGATCACGTCGACGGCTGTTACTTCTCCGGTCGTCTCTTGAAACCTGGTCCCCCTTACATAAACGTTGCCGCTGTCAGGATCGAATGCGAGCTTTGTTGGAAAATAAACAGTCTGTTTTCCTTCTTTTGCAAGAAATGCGCTCAGCTCCTTACGCACCGGTTCGCTATCTGGCTTCTTGGTATCAACCGCATAAATGAAACAATTGTCTAGTTGCGTAAGGTCAAGCTCGCCATTATCGGCTACTCCTTTTGATGGCCAAAATGGAGCAATCAGTACGAATCTGCCGAACGCAAGAACGGTATTATTGGTTGCGCCGGTGACCCCACCCAGGCCAACAGAATAGAGTTTCTGAGGAGTTGCGGCCTGCGGAGAGTAGCTCACCGTCCCGTATGCCAGGACCAACATCAAAAACACAACTATGATCCGCATACTCCGCATTCTGTCGAACAGTCCACGTATGTCCATTTTCTTCCTCACTCAGAAGTGCCCCTTGTCTGATCTGCACCTCTGCAGTCATTCGTACGGCTTGTCCGAAACTCTTCCTGCGAACCCTGCTGAAATCGATTAATACCGACTTGGACGCGTTACAGGGGCGCGTCCTTTCACGACCCCGTTCTCCACCAACACTACAGCCGTCGATTAGACAGCGATGATATTTTCAAACGCATCCCAGTGTCAAGCCTTTTTCGAGCATTCTCAGGGGTTTGGATGCCAGTATGAGTCTTTGACCTCACGGTGTCGCCTTACACGCGAGCTTCTTTTTGGATGCCAAGCTGAGCAAGCTTAAGCCTAAGCCCTCTTCGCGAGAGTCCGAGATCGATCGCAGTGCGAGAAAGGTTGTTCCTGTTTCGTATCAGCGCCTCCTCGATGAGCTGTCGCTCGAGCACCGCCGTCGCCTCCTTGAGCTTCACGTGATTTCCTCCCTGAGGACGACGAGCGGACGGACCGCCATTCGTTCCCAGGTCGTACCTGTTGCCGTGCGGGGCTGCGTGAGTTAGCTCGGCGCTCCACCGCGATCGGTCGGCACCGGCCTGCCTGCGTGGGTGCAACACCTCCGGCGAAAGATCGTGCGCCGATATTCGCGCCCCGTCCAAGGCATAAGCCACTACTCTCTCGAGTTCATTTCTGAGTTGCCGAACATTTCCTGGCCAATCATATCCGGTCAATGCGTCTATTGCCTCCTGGGTCATCGTCAAAGGCTGCTTGCCCGATCGAGACGAAAAGTGATCCAAAAAATGAGCAGCCAAAACGGGCACTTCTTCGCGGCGCTCACGAAGAGGCGGAACGTGGATACGGATTATGTTGAGCCGGTGAAACAGGTCCTCTCTGAAGCGCCCGTCTTCGACCGCCCGTTCCAGATCGGTGTTGGTGGCCGCGAGTATTCTGACGTCAACTTGAAGAGGTTTGGTTTCTCCAAGCGGCTGAATCTCGCCTTCTTGCAAAAACCGCATGAGCTTCGGCTGCACTTCTAACGACAGATCGCCGATCTCATCGAGGAACAGAGTACCGCCGTCGGCAGCCTTGATGATTCCCGGATAGTTGGTCGTTGCACCGGTGAATGCGCCGCGTCTGTGTCCGAAAAGTTGGCTGTCTATTAGCTCCTTGGGCGCGGCTGTGCAATTGAAAGGCAGAAAAATTGCGCGAGGCCTTGCCGACTGATTGTGTATGTGTCGCGCAACAAGCTCCTTTCCAGTCCCCGACTCCCCGGTTATTAACACCGTGACGTCGCTGGTTCGGATCTTATAGATCCTATCGATGACATCGAACATCGAAGGGCTGGCCACGATGAAGCCAGGCATAATGGTCTGTATACGCTGTTCTAAACTTCTTGTAGTGCCTCCACGAGCCGCCACGCGGAGTGAACAAGTCTCCAGGCCAAGCTCGGCTTGCCTCAACAGTGGCTGAAGTCTTCCAAGGTCCAGCGAGCCATTAGCACGAATGTAAGCAATTATCGGGGGAGTTACATTGTCACCGAGTTTTATGAGATATCCGTCGGCCGAACGGCTGATGCTCTCTTCGGACGTAGCGTCAAGGGTTGCGCAGAGTTTCTTGGCTTCATTACGGCTCACCCCTTGCGCTACCAATGGTTCAGCCCGTCCGCTATTCTCGACCCGAAAGATTACTACGGCGGCGACCGGGAGGTTTTCGTAGATTACGGCGGCCAACTCTTGAACCAGTAGCTCGCGCGATGCAGAAGCTTCGATCAGTCGTTGCATCAACAGCACGTCGTTTGGCGGGGAGGCTCGCCACCCATGCTGAAGATCCTCGACCTTTGCATCCGCTGCGAGGGCTCGTCTGGTCAACTCTAGATCCGGTTGGGCGCCTAACGTTTCAAAGATCGCCGTTGCTTGCATAAGATTCGTTTCCGCGCCCTTCGGATCGTGTGCCTTTTCAAGCAGAAGGCCCATTTGATAATAGCTGCGCGCCAATTCGTACGGTATTTCGGTCGTGGTGAAGATCGAAACGCTTTGAGCGATATGCTGCTTTGCCTCGGCGAGCCGCTCGTTCGCTGCTTCGAGCTGACCCGTCAACCTCTGGATCAAACCCGAAATCGGCAGGTACATTTCTTCCTTCAATCTGCCCTGTGCGAGCTCAAGGTACTCCTCGGCCTGTTCGTGGCCTCCTTGAGAAATGTGAAACTCGGCCAGCCCCACCATCGCAAGGGTTACCCCGTGGAGATCACCTATCGAGGTTGAAACTTGCATCGTTGCCCGAAGCGTCTTAAGTGCCAAGTCGATCTTGCCAGTACCTCGGTGCACCATCGCCAGGACTCGAAGTGCATTGCTCTCTAGCCATTTGTCCCCACTGCCTTTCAGCAGATCCAAACTTCTCTGCAAATGTTCCTCTGCCGCCGAGAACCCTCCCTTGGCACACAGTATCTCGGCGAGAGTTATGCGGGCAGTCGCTTCGTGGCTCGGCTTCGCGTATCGTTGTCCGATGTCTATCGCTTTGTTGAGAGTCGCTATTGCGTCATCCCACGATCCCGAGTAGCGATACGTATCTCCGAGGTTGTTGTACGCACTTGCGAGGTAATCCTTGTGTCCCCCTTTTTCAAGGTGCTCGATACCACGCTCAAGATACCTGATCGAGTCCTTCGCCTCTCCCGGATGCCCATGGATAAGAGTCGTAGCCAGGTCAACCAGTACCCCTCCGATCAGGTTGGGATTTGCAGACCCTTCCGCGAGTTCGAGGGCCTTCAAGTAATTCTCTTTCGAGCTTGTGAACACACCCTCGAAGAAATCGACCGTTCCCAGTCGACGATATATCTGTGCCAGCAGTTCGCGGTCCAATGCAGTCTTCTGAAAGCTCGCAGCCGCGACCAAGTGGTCCCGCGCGATCCTGAACTCGTTAATCTCGATATAAGTCCGGCCTAGGGCATAATGAGTTTCACTCATTCCAAGATCGTCGCCCAGTTCCAGGAATATCCTCTTTGCCTCATTCAATCCGCCTATTGCCTTGGGATGGTTCCGCAAGAAGCTATTCACCCAACCCAAACGCAGTCTGACGCGGGCACGGGTCCTCGGCGACAGCGAGGCAACTATCCGCGGATCGTCATACTTACCGATGACGCTGTAAGCCTCTTCATATTTGCTCAACTCCTCAAGCGCCTTGCTCAAAAGCGACCGGGTCACCGCTTCGTCTTCGGCGGAATTGTTCGCATCCAGCGCCGCATAGAAATGCTCCGCAGCAGCTTCGTAGCGCGATTGCGCAAGCGCCGCTTCGCCTAGTTGAAACTTCGTGGTATCGAGACCGGTCCTTGCGATTTCATCCCGCTGAGGGGCGGTCGCTACTGACCGCTCTGTCCCTCCGTTAGCTCCACCGTTCCGCTTGAGGATCTGCCTGACGGTCACGTGGCTTATGCGATCTACGATGCCTTGCTGAATCGCCGCAGTGGCAAGTTTCTGCGGCGTCCATTCCTTGAACCCGTAGCCGGTTGCGGCCGGTTCCATGCCGGCCAGGCGAAGCAGTCCTTCGATCTGAGTCGTTGTGAACTTCGGTCTGGGGCCACCTTGTGGGCCGCGCTTCTTTGCAGAAATCCCATCAAGGCCCTTTCCGTTGAACTTACGAATCCACTTTTTGATGTTAGAGGGATGCGACCCCAGCAACTGCCCAATCTCGACTGCGGTTCTTCCCTGCGATGAAAGCAGGATAACCCTCGCGCGAACGGCTTCTTCCTTGTTCAAGGACGCCGAATAAAGCTGCAATCCATCAAGCTCGGTCGGCGTCAAGGGTCGAACAAACAAAGGTTGGAACATTTTGCGCCTTGATTCTTTTAAGCGTCACTTCGCTGGGGATGACCTGCAAAAGCGTTGCCTGGGTCCGAACGATCTCGCGTCCAACTCCTATCGCTGACCGTTCCTATTTCAACCTCATTACCCATCCTTGCTCGATGAGGTTCAGAAAATAACAAAAAACTATGCTTCAGTCAATAACTATCTTTCCAGCTTAATTTCAGCTCCTTGTATACACCGGTGACGGAATGGAAACTTCAGGTTTTGTTTCTAGCCTACTCAACAAGAGTTTAGGCAAGGGGTTAAAATGGGAAGAGGAGCAAACCTCGGTGTGAGAGTTGATCAATCCGGGTCGACGCGTATCGGGGTATTGACGGGTTCGCTAAGTGGGCTTATCTCTTCTCGTAGTATCTCATCACCAATCCATCGCGCCCGATCGCGTAGCCGCGGTTTTTATGGAAGGAAACTGAGAACAGATCTGCGCCAGTGTTGCTATTCTGTTCCACCCAGTTATGTCCGCCGTCGTACGTTCGAATGATGCGCCCTTTGTAACCGACTACCCAGCCGGTCTTGTTGTCAATGAAACTCATCCCGAATAGGGGTTCGCGTACGCTCAAGGACACCCGCTCCCAGGTCGCGCCGCTGTTTTCGGTTCGCAGCAGAGTGCCGTTGTCTCCTGTGATCAGCCCAACTCGATCGGTGATCATGTAAACTCGGTTCAAATCCTCTGTGACGCCCGAACGCTGAGGGTACCAATTGCGGCCGCCATTATCTGTGTGAATGATCATGCCGCCGGTGCCGATAACCCAACCCCGTTCGCCTCGGAAGCTTAGATGAAAGAGCTGCGCGTTTGATCCGCTCTGCTGCTCGCGCCAGGTCGCTCCTCCGTCAGTTGAGGACAGAATCAGTCCCTGATCTCCGACTACGTAAACGTGATTGTCATCCACGAACTGCACGGAATATAGATCAACCTCTCCCGGAGCGCCTGTAGCCCCCGCGCGTTGCGTCGGGCGCAAGATCCTGACGAAGCTGTGGCCGCTATCGGTGCTCCGCAGGATCGTGCCGGCGTCGCCGACAATGCAGATCCGGTCTTTTCGTACCGAGACGTCGTTGAGTCCCGCGTCTACTCCCTGGTTCATTTCCTCAAAAGTTTGGCCGTCGTTGTGCGACCTTGCGATCAGCCCGTGAGTACCAACTACCCATATGTCGTCACCATCGTAGTAGACCGCATTGATTCCTGAATCACTTCCCGCCTGCTTGATCGTCTGCAGTTTTGCCCACCCTTGCTGTCCAAGCGCCGCATCGCAAACGAGCGCGATCATGAACCCAATCGCTAATACGCTAGCCATCTTCTGTTTCGTAATCATCCGGTTTCTCCGCTTCGATACTGCCGGCCTTCCGCTCTCAATTTGTATCGTTGAATCTTGCCGGTCGAAGTTCGAGGCATCTCTTCGATGAACTCGATCTGCGACGGTATTTTGTAGTGTGGAAGCCGCGAGCCTGCGAACCTGCATATCTCGTCCTTGAGCGCTGCGCTGCGCTCACCCTGTCGGATGACCACGTAAGCCAGTGCGGTTGCCAGCCCGTTCTCATCAATTGCCGAAACAACCGCTGCTTCCGACACTGAGTCGTGTGAGATCAAGACGGATTCGACTTCAATCGGTGAGACCCAAAGCCCGCGAACCTTGAAGCAATCGTCCGAGCGGCCAATGTGATAGAAAAAGGCGTCTTCGTCTTTACGGTAGATGTCTCCGGTTCGCACCCATCCATCTTTTATGGTTTGTTCCGTGAGATCCGCGCGGTTCCAGTAACCGGCGGTCGCGCTCGCTCCGCGCACCCAAAGATTGCCCAACTCATTCGCACCTACCTCGTCGCCGGTGTCGGTCAGGAGCCGCGCGTCGTAGCCTTCGACGACCGTGCCGCTCGAACCGGCGCGCGAATTCCCTTCTCTGTTTGAAATGAAGATATGGAGCATCTCTGTCGAGCCGATACCATCGAGAATCGTGCGCCCGAATTCGCGCTGCCAGTCTTCAAAGATCTTCGGGGGCAACGCCTCACCTGCCGACACGCACAATCGCACGCTCGACAAATCGAGGCGGCCTCCGCCTGATCGAAAGTCGAGAAGCGACTGATAGACAGCCGGCACACCGAAGAAAACCGTGGGCGCGCGTTCCTCAATGAATCTCGCGAGGCGTTCGGCGCTCATTCGCTCAGCCTCAAGCAGCACCGTCGCTCCGGCAGCTAGCGGAAACGACAAGCTGTTGCCGAGCCCATATGCAAAGAACATCCGCGACGATGAAAAGACACGATCTTCGCTGGTGAGACGAAGAACGTTCGCGGCGTAGCTTTTTTCGGTGAACGGAATCGACCCGTGAAGATGCAGCACGCCTTTCGGAGTTCCGGTGCTGCCTGATGTGTATAGAAGAAAGGCGGGAGAATCGTGCGTAGTCGCGGCGGTCGGTTGCGGAGTCTCTTTGACCTTGTGGTTCGCGTGGGCCCGATTGGCAGTATCGACGGTCAAAAGCGAGCGGCCGCTGGTCGAACCTATTCTCCCTACAAGTTCACTTTCAGCAATCACCAGCCGCGCACCGGAATCAGACAGAATAAACGCTACGTCGTCAGCCGAAAGAAAAGTGTTAATCGGCACACAAACCGCGCCAACCGAAACGGCCGCGAGAAAACACGCAATGAACTCGCGCGAATCGTACAGCAACACGGCGACTCGCGCGCCTTCAACGACTCCGCAACGTAAGATTTGATGCGCCCAGTAATCAACCTCATCGCGCAGTTCCTGATAGTTCATCGAACCGTCGCGAAACACGATGGCGTTTCGATCGCCGATTCGATGAAGCCGTTCTTCGGCGAGGAAATAATCACATAGATTGAAGCACGTGGGATCTGCTGACATGAGGCGGCGATTATATGACACGTACAGAACTCGATCAAATCTGGCAACACACTGTGACCCCACTAACCGTGTTTCGTGCTCGTTGACAGCTTTTGGAACGTTTGTTATTCTGGCGCCGCTCTCGATCCCCTGTTCCGGATTTCCAATTAGCTCGTTGACGTGGGAGCCCTGCTACTTTGGCGTTTTGTTCCACCCTCACGTCGGGACCGGCTTATCGCGTTGAGCCGTGGTTCGGATCAGACATCGAGCGCAGCCTGAATCCAAAAACACAAAACAAACAGAAGACCCGTTCTTGCGTCCATAGTTTCTAGATCAGGGGAGATCAACTTCCCGCAACGCCTGTAACGAAAGCCGTCCGGTTGTTTCGGCTTTCAATAGATCTGTTCCACACTTCTTCAGCCGCAAGCGCGTGGCTGGAGATCAACACCACCTGGCAATGTGTCACGGAGCCGGCTTGTCTCGGCGTCGTCCGAGCTTTCAGCATTCTGCGACGCACATTTGGCTTCAACGATGAGCGTCGGGCTTACTGGCCGTGCAAGCGCTGGTAATCCTCACATTGCTGCTAGCCTGGCCAGGCAACCTGTAGGGGCGTCCCTCCGTGGGCGCCCCATCCGCAGAATCAAAGCGCTCCGGAGCAAGAAGGGGCGCCCACGGAGGGACGCCCCTACAGGTTCATCATCTCACTGTGACTGACTTGAGGAGGAAGCCATGAAGAAGAATCTGACTTTGATTACAGTGCTTGTGGTTTGTCTTTTCGCGCTGACACTGATGCCGGCGCTTGCCAACCAGCAGGACTTCAACACGACCAGCAGATCAGATAATGCAGGCAAGTTTGTCCTTATGGGCAAAGATGCGATTCCGGAACGCTATATCGTAGTGCTGGATATGGACGCGGCCGGCAAGTATGGAGATCTTTTCGCAACCGCAAGAATGAGCTCCGATCTGGCCGGCGCGTACGGCGGAGAGGCTGATAACGTCTACGCATTCGCGATCAACGGCTTTTCTGTTCGGATGTCCGAAGCTCAGGCTCGAAAACTGAGTGAAGACCCGCGAGTCAAATTCGTTGAAGAAGACTCTGTGGTTTGGGCCGACGCGACGCAGACCAATCCGCCGTGGGGGCTTGATCGGACTGGACAGCGCGATCTGCCGCTCAACCAGACTTACTCGTATACAACGACCGGCTCCGGCGTGAACGTCTACATCATTGATACCGGGATTCGCCGCACGCATACGCAGTTCGGAGGGCGCGCCTTCGTCGGCTTCGATTCGGTAGGCGACGGTCAGAACACCAATGACTGTAACGGGCACGGCACGCACGTCTCGGGAACAGTAGGCGGATCGACTTACGGCATAGCCAAAGCCGTTCGACTGTTTGCCGTGCGCGTCTTGAATTGCAGCGGTTCGGGCACCAACTCAGGCGTAATAGCGGGAGTTGATTGGGTGACGGCCAATCACGTCAGTCCCGCGGTGGCAAACATGAGTCTCGGCGGAGGTGTTTCCACCGCGCTCGATACGGCAGTCCGCAACTCAATCTCCTCCGGTGTTACCTATGCAATCGCAGCGGGTAACTCGAACACCAACGCATCAAACTCATCTCCGGCGCGTGTCGCGGAAGCGATCACGGTCGGCTCTTCGACGATAAACGACGCGCGATCGTCGTTCTCCAACTTCGGCAGCGTGGTTGATATCTTTGCGCCCGGCTCGAGCATCCTCTCGTCGTACAACACAAGCGACACGGCGACGGCAACCTTGAGCGGGACTTCGATGGCAACTCCGCACGTGGCGGGCGTAGCCGCTCGGTTCTTGCAGAGCAATCCGTCTGCGTCCCCGGCTACGGTGAGGAATGAAATCGTAAACCAGGCCACTCTCAATCATCTGAGCGGCATTCCTTCAGGCACCGCGAACCGGCTGCTGTTCTGGTCGAGCTCGAGGTAAGAATCAAACGTCGCGAGGGCGCTGCGTTGAACGTGCAGTGGCCCTCGCGGCGCAGAAGTAATAATGGCTGGGAAGTGTAGGTGAATTCTCGATCGAGAGTCTCAAGCAATTCTTGATACGAAGGCTTGGGAAGATCGGGGAGATAGACTTCAATTCTTGCCCGCTCGGATAGAGGCAATAATCCTTTCGCTTTGGGAACTCCGCCATGCGTTTGAGAATCTCTTTTTCAGATAGCTTAGCCCGCGGAGGCCGTTCGATCTTGATCTCTTTGATATCCTTAAGTCGCCTCGCCATAAATTAATCCTCGCTTACGAACACATCACTTTCTCCGAATCCTAGCACAGCGCTCAGTGCTGGCAAGTCGTCGCGTATTTTCACCCGGCACACCCTTTCTCGCCTCTCACTTGACTGGACGTCGTGACTCAAGCCCTCTCATAGATCTCCCGCTCATCCTTCCGTTCAACAACCAGCTTGCTCTCTGACACTGCATAATCCAGATGAGCTATCGTCTCTGACAGCGCAAGAAAGCGATGATACCCGCGAGCATCAGGGAACAACTGCATCGAAACCTCCCATGCCGTGGCGCCGTTCTTAGGCAGCACCGACAGCAGCTTCGATTGACGCTGTGTCGTGAACCGGAATAGTCGATGAAAGTGCTCATCGTAGTCGGTCACGTCGTCGCCGTGGCCGCCTTTCAACACCGTCGGCGCAAGCGTGCGAATGCGAGCCAACGATACGAGGTATTCTCCGAGCGATTGAAATCGACGCGTGCTGTCAACGGGATCGGGACTCAACACGGGATTGGGTGTGATCGTCTTGAGCACCGTGTCCGAAGCGAACACCAATCGGTTGGCGGTTCGAACCAGGCATATCGAGCCGGGCGTGTGGCCGGGCGTGTGAACTACGGTCAGGCTCTCGTGCTCGAAGAGGATCTCGTCCTCGTCTTTCAACTTCTCGACGCTCGCGAGCGGATACGCGAAGCCTCTGAACTTCTCGTAGCCCGCTTCCATTTGATCGATCGTCTGGCGCGGAACTCCGGCCAAGGTCAGCAGCGCTCGATATGCTCGATAGTCCAGTTCAGCCCCGACCGCCGGAGCATCCCACTCGTGTATGTAAGTGGTAGCGCCTGATTCCTCGACTATCAACTGAGCGAGACCGTAGTGGTCAGCATGCGCGTGAGAGATGATGATCCGCTTGATGTCCGAGAGCTTGTAGCCAAGACGAGCGAGTCCCGACTTCAGCCCTTCAAGCGAAGCATCGTCACGCGGCCCCGCGTCGATCAACGTGAGAGGGTCTTCTTCGATCAGATAGACATTGACGGGACCGACGTAGAAAGGAGTCGGCACGCTGATTCGGTGAACCTTCATATTGCGGATTGCGGATTGATGATTGCGGACTGATGATTTGAAGACCGCGGTAAAAACCCAATCCGCAATCCGAAATCCGCAATCCGCAATTCTTAGAGGTTGTATTTTCCTGCTTCGATGATCGAGTCCGCGATGCGGCGCCGAGCAGCTACCGCATTTACCGGAGTGTACTTCATATAACGACGAAGCACCGCCAGCATCGTGCGCAGCTCATCACCGTCAGACATCGCCGCAAGCGCCGTCTTCGCGTGATGCTCGACTCGCTGTATCGAATCGCTGACGAACACACGCGTCGCGTCGATATGATTCGCGCAAGCGGCTTCACCGCGACCGCCGATGAACTTCTCCGTACGGAAGATCGCGCTCTCCATACCGAAGATTTCCATGATGATGTCACTGGCCGCCGCGAGAACTTCCTGCTGCTCCTGAACCTTGTCGCGATATTTCTGGGCCGCCGATCCGAGCACGGCGATCGCGGCCTTTTTCGCGTTGGCTAGCGCCACTCGCTCTTGCGAGAAGACCCCTTCGGCGGGTTCTTCCGGCATCGAAGGCGACAACATTTCGTCCTGCAATTTCTTCGCGGCCGGGAACAATGCAAGCTCGCCCTTTACTGCGCGCCGGAGAATCTGGCCCGAGATGATGAGCCGGTTGATTTCATTCGTGCCTTCGTAGATCCGGCTGATACGCGCGTCGCGATATGCTCGTTCGACGGGATAGTCTTTCGAGTAACCGTTGCCTCCGAATACCTGGACGGCTTCGTCGGAAACGTAGTCGAGCGTCTCGCTGCCAACCACCTTGATGATCGAGCACTCGACCGCGTAGTCCTCGATCGCCTTGAGCATCTGCTCGGGATTGTCACGATCGATTGTCGCCAGCGAGTCTTCGATCATTCCGACGGTGCGATAAGTCATCGAGTCCGCAACGTAAGTGCGAATCGCCATCTCCGCGATCTTGTGTTTTATCAAACCAAACGACGCGATCGGGACACCGAACTGATGGCGTTGCTTCGCGTAATCGGTCGCGATCGTCGTAAGCCTCTTCGAGCCGGTGATCGTCGAGACTCCCAGCTTAAGCCTTCCGATGTTCAGAATGTTGAAAGCGATCTTATGACCCTTGCCGATCTCGCCTAGCACATTTTCCGTCGGCACCTGCGCGTCTTCCAGGTTCACCGCGCAGGTGGATGAGCCTTGCAGTCCCATCTTGTGCTCTTCGGGCGCAATTGAAACCCCGGGGAAGTCTCGTTCGACGATAAACGCGGTGAACTTCTCTCCGTCGACCTTTGCGAACACCGTGAACACATCGCCGAAACCGGCGTTGGTGATCCACATCTTCTGGCCGTTGAGCGTGTAGTGCGTTCCGTCCGCGGACAGCACGGCTTTCGTCTTGGCGCCAAGCGCATCAGAGCCTGAACCGGATTCGGTCAACGCATAAGCGCCGATCGTTTCGCCGGTCGCGAGCTTGGGTAAATATTTTTTCTTCTGCTCCTCGGTTCCGAAATAGACGATCGGCAGCGTGCCTATCGTCGTGTGAGCGCCGACCGATCCGGAAAACGAAGCTTGTCCCGACATTGCTTCCGAAGCAACGAGCGAGCTGAGAAGGTCGAGCCCCATTCCGCCGTACTTCTCGGGAATATCGATCGCGAGCAACCCAAGCTCACCGGCCTTACGCAGCAAGCCGCGGGTCAGCTCGTAGTCTTTCGATTCGATCTCCGCGTCGAGCGGCAAGACCTCCTTCTCGGTGAACTCGCGCGCGGTTTGCGCGATCATCAAGTGCTCGTCGCTGAGATCATCGGGCGTGAATACCTCAGTGGGATCGTGATCCTCGAGAATGAAGCTGCCGCCTTTGATTACTTTTTTGGTTTCTACAGCGCTAGTCATAGAATAACTCTCCTTGTAGGGGCGGTCCTCCGTGGCCGCCCCAGAGTGTGTCCCTCGTAGACATGGGCGGCCACGGAGGACCGCCCCTACAAGTTTTCACATCAATTCAAAAATCCCGGCAGCGCCCATGCCGCCGCCTACGCACATCGTCACCATTCCGTACCGCGCGTTGCGGCGTTGCATCTCGTGAAGGATCGTCGCCGTAAGCTTCGCCCCGGTGCAGCCAAGCGGATGACCCATCGCAACCGCGCCGCCGTTCACGTTCAACCTGTCTTGATTGATTCCAAGCTCTTTCACGACTGAGAGAGCTTGCGCGGCGAACGCTTCGTTCAACTCGATCAAATCGATTTGATCAAGCGTCAGGCGCGCGATCTTCAAAGCCTTTGGAATCGCGGCCACCGGCCCGATGCCCATGTAATCGGGATCAACCCCCGCGGTCGCGAACGCGATCAATCGCGCGAGCGGTTTTGCTCCGATCTCGCGAGCGCGATCCGCGGACATAACCACCGCAGCCGCCGCCCCGTCGGACATCTGCGAAGAGTTGCCGGCGGTCACCGTTCCGCGAGCGTGAAACGCGGGCTTGAGCTTGCCGAGTGCTTCCATCGACGTGTCCGCGCGCGGGCCTTCGTCCGTCTCGAACACCGTTTCTCTCACGACGCGCTTCCCTTTCGCGTCGAGCTCGACTGTTCTCACCGTAAGCGGCACGACTTCGTCTTTGAACTTGCCTTCCTTGATTGCGGCGACCGCTTTCAGATGACTGCGCAGCGAGAACTCGTCCGCCTCTTCGCGCGAGATCGAATACCTTCGCGCCAGATTCTCGGCCGTCAGCCCCATGTTCAAATAAAAGTCGGGATGGTTCTCGACGAGCGTAGGATTGGGCACAATCTTATGCCCGCCCATCGGGATGAGGCTCATCGACTCGGTTCCGCCGGCGACGATGCAATCGGCCCAGCCGGCAATGATTCGTTCAGCAGCGAACGCGATCGCTTGGAGCCCTGATGAGCAGAAGCGATTGATCGTAACGGCAGAAGCTTCTTTCGGCACACCCGCAAGCCACGAAGCCTGTCGAGCGACGTTCATTCCCTGCTCTGCTTCGGGCATCGCGCAGCCAAGGATGACGTCTTCGATCATGGAGGTTTCGAGCCCAGGCGTTCGCTCGATGACTGCTTTGATGACCGTGCCGGCCATGTCATCAGGCCTGGTATCTTTGAGAGTTCCGCGCGGCGCCTTTCCGACCGCGGTTCTGAGTGATGAAACTATTGCTGCGTCTTTCATTGTGAGTTCTCCACAATTGTTCCCCAGCAGATTTAACCGTTAACCGGCCGGCTTTCTCTTGTCATTCGGCAGGCACATCCATAACCTTCCACCAAAACTCTTTGCCCTTAACAGCACCATAAGCCACTTTTCTCCCGTCAGGGCTGAACACTGGTTGCCCCACATATTTGAAGTTTGGGCTTTTCGTCTGTCCGGCTACAATAAACTCATTCCAACCGCGACTTGCCTGATAGGCCACCGATTTTCCATTCGGGCTGAATACGGGACTACGGACATCGCTGAACTCCGGACCTTTCTTATTGCCCACACAGAGAAAATAACGACGTCCTATCAGCGCTCGATATGCAACTTGTCCTCCGTCTGGGCTGATCGCGATATCAGAGAGGCAACGACAGTATCCGGGAAAGCGTTCTTCTCCGAAGACTAGAACTCCATCACAGCCCTGTTCCCCCTTGTACGCTATTTGGCTGCCGTTGTGACTGAACACGATGTCCGACCAAATTCCGCCAAACTCCGGCCCTGGTCTTCCATCAACCAGGACGCTGGATTTACCGCTCCGTCGCGCACTGTACGCAATGTGACTTCCATCCTGACTGAAAGAGGGGTTCCCAACCCCATCGAATTCTCCTTGTTTGCTACCGTCAACAACAACGGACCAACTATTCCCTTCACGCGCTGGATAGGCCATCCTTTTACCGTCAGGGCTAAAGACCGGTGGCCATACTTCATCGAAACCAGGTCCCTTTATGTCATTAATAACGATGAACGCTCTGCCAGCTTCTTGCGCGAGGTATGCTAGTTTGTTTCCGTCAGGGCTGAACACTGGGAATCCAGCGCCTTCAAAATCTGGCCCTCTGTTCCCATCAGCAACTATAAACTGTTTGTTAGCCGATCGAGCTGCATAAGCTATGCGTCTCGCGTCGAGGCTGAAAACGGGAGAATCAACGCCGTCAAATGCCGGTCCGATCTCATCTCCGACTATGACAAACTCTTTGCCCAAGCGTGAGGCAGCGTACGCCACTTTAGTTCCATCGACGCTGAAGGTCGCGGCATCAGTCCACTTCATATGTACGCCTCTGGGCACGCGCGCGATGAGTCTCTCCTCGAAGAGAGTCTGTCCTTTGGAGGTTTGTTGTACCGGATGAGAGGCATTTGCAGATACGACCAGAACACCTATCAGCCAGACTTCAAAAAGAACTGCCGGTTTGGACACTTACTAAGCTCCTCACGCCCGTCTGGTATCGAAATCAAATCAATTTCTAAGCGGCTTTCCGCTCTTCAACATATGCTGAATCCGCTCTTGAGTTTTCTTCTCGCCGCACAAAGAAACAAACGCCTCGCGTTCGAGATCCAACAAGTATTGCTCGGACACAAGCGTCTTATGCGAGAGGTCGCCGCCCGTGATGATGTACGCAAGTTTCTTTGCAACATGCGCGTCGTACTCGCTGATAAATCCGCCTCGAACCATCATATGAACCGCAAGCTTGATCGCAGAAAGAGCAGACTCACCGAGTACCGGAATGTCGGTTCGAGGATGAGGCTGCGCATAACCTTCGCGCATCATCGCAAGCGCTGTTTGCTTTGCGTCTTCGATCAAGCGATCTCGGTTCATCGTGATTGGATCGGTCTCGCGCAGGAAGCCAAGCTCGCGGGCTTCGACTGCAGACGTTGACACGCGAGCCATTGCGATCGTCTCAGAGACTTTTCTGATTCGGGGGAATAAGTCTTCGTCGGGCGTTGCGTCTTCGACAGCGCGCAGCACCAGTTCTTTCACGCCGCCACCTCCGGGTATCAAGCCGACTCCGACTTCGACCAAGCCGACGTATGCTTCAGCCGCGGCGCGAGCCCGGTCACCATGCATCGTGATCTCGCAACCGCCGCCGAGCGCCATTCCTTGCGGCGCGACCACGACAGGCTTCGACGAATAGCGAAGGTTCATGTTCGCGTTTTGGAATTGGCGCACCGACATCCCGATCTCATCCCACTCGCCTTCTTGAATGCCGAGCAGCAACAGCATGATGTTGGCGCCAACTGAAAAGTTCTCAGCCTGGTTGCCGATCACCAGCGCTTCATAGTTCTCGCCGACTTCCTTCACTGAGTAATTCATCATCGAGATCGTGTCCGCTCCGATCGCATTCATCTTCGAATGAAACTCCAGACACGCAACGCCGTCGCCCAGATCGATCAAGGAAGCCGAAGCGTTCTTCTTGATGATTGCAGTTCGATCTTTGAGCGACTTAAGGATTGTGACGCCCGGGCGTGGGGCGACTTCTTTGTGTTCGCCCGACGCGAAGTCAAAGTAAAAAGCTCGGCCTTCGCGATGCTCGTAGAAGCTCTTCTTCCCCGAGTCGAGCAGGTTCTGGACAAGCGGCGGAATCTCGGCGCCGTCTTCTCGCATCTTCGCGACGGACTTCTCGACGCCGATTACATCCCAGAGCTCGAACGTTCCAAACTCGTAATTGAAGCCCCACTTTACCGCGTTGTCGATGTTCACAATGTCGTCGGCGATCTCCGGGATTCGATTCGCGGCGTAAATCAGGTTCGCGCTGATCGTCTTCCAGAGAAACTCACCCACTCTATCTTTGCCGTAAACAAGAGTGCGAATTCGCTCCGCCGTGTCTTCGATTGCCTTTGCCGCATCGAGCGAAGGAAGGCGAACCTTCTGCGCCGGCTTGTACTCCATAGAGTTGTAGTCGAGCACCGCGTATTCGGTCTTGCCGCCCTCGCCACGCTGCTTTTTGTAGAAACCCTGGCCGGCTTTGTTCCCCGTCCAGCCGCGCTTGACCATCTCGCGCATAAAATCCGGCGGTACAAGGACGTCGCGCTTTTCATCATCGGGTACCGCAGCGTGCAGGTTCTCGGCGACGTAAAGCGCGGTGTCGAGACCGACGATGTCGGTAGTACGAAACGAGGCCGACTTGGGTCGACCTATAACGGGCCCGGTCATCGCGTCGACATCTTCAATCGAGTAGCCGCCCTTCATCATCACGCTGACCGCGTTCAGCGAGCTGAAAGTAGCGATGCGATTCGCAATGAAGTTCGGCGTGTCTTTGGCGAACACGATTCCTTTCCCCAGCCTTCGGTCGCAGGAGTCCGCGATCTGTTCGACGACTTCAGCGAGCGTGTCCGCAGTCGGGATCACTTCGAGCAGTTTCAGATAGCGAGGCGGATTAAAGAAGTGCGTGCCCAGAAAATGTTTTCGGAAATCATCAGGCATTCCCTCAGCCATCGCTTTAATAGGAATGCCTGAGGTGTTCGAGCTAACTATCGTCCCGGCCTTGCGAAAACGCTCCACTCTGGCGAAGAGATCGCGCTTGATACCCAGTTTTTCAACGATGGCTTCGATAATCCAATCGACGCTTGATACTTTCTCAAGATCGTCGTCGAAGTTGCCGGTTGTGACCCGAGACGCCGACTTTGGAGAAAAGAACGCGGCGGGTCGGATCTTCTTCGCAGTCTCGAGCCCGGAGTTCACGATCCGATTTCTCACTGACTTGCTATCCAGCGTCAGCCCGCGCGCTTCTTCTTGCCTGGTTAACTCACTCGGCGCGATGTCCAGCAGCAGTACTTCCAACCCGGCATTCGCGCAGTGCGCGGCGATCTGGGCGCCCATGGTGCCCGATCCGAGCACAGCTACCTTGTTGATCTTATGACGCACGATCCTTCTCTCCTCTTGTGTGGGCGTCGCTCCGTGGGGCCGTCTCATAACCTATGTAGTAACGAATTTATTCGCGCCACACTCGCCGAAAGCGAATGAATTCATTACTACGTAGCCTCGCTTTTTCAAATCGAGCCTCTGAGACGATCTCTCCGTGGGCGCGCCTCTTTGGTTCTCGGACCGGACTCGCAACAAGTGGTGCCCACGGAGTGACGCTCAAAACAGGTCGCTAGACGACTGCCACGCTCGGAGCCGTTTCTTCATACAATCGGTCAATCATCGCCGCGTACTTCTTTTCGATAACGTTGCGTCGAGGCTTCAACGTCGGTGTCAACTCGCCTGACTGCGTGGTGAACTCGTGTTCCAGCAATGCGATCTTCTTGACCTTCTCGAAACGAGCGAGCTCCTCAGTGTACTTGTCGATTTGACGCTCGATCAGATCCGTTATTCGCGGATTCGTTAGAAGCTCACTGTCATCGCTGTAGCGGATGCGCTTTAGTTCGGCATACGAACGAAGCAGCTCCATATTCGGGACGATCAGCGCCGAGGCGAACTTGCGCGCGTTGCCAATGACCACCACCTGAGACACGAACCGGCTCGACTTGATCAAGCTCTCAAGCCGTTGCGGCGCAATGTATTTTCCGCCGCTCGTCTTAATCAAGTCCTTCTTGCGGTCCGTTATGACAAGAAAACCGTCAGAGTCGATGTGTCCAATGTCACCGGTTCGAAACCAGCCGTCTGATGTGAACGCCTCTTCGTTCTCGGCAGCACGGTTGTAGTAACCCTTCATCACTGTGTCGCCTTTAACGAGTATCTCTCCGTCGTCGCCGATGTGAACTTTGACGCCGTCGATGATCGGGCCGACCGTTCCGATTCGATTTCGCGTCTCGGTGTTGCAAGACACCGACGGCGAGGTCTCGGTCAGTCCGTAGCCCTGCAGAATAGGCATCCCCGCGGCAAGAAACAGATAGCCGATCTCCGGTGCGAGTGGCGCTCCTCCCGAGATGAAAACTCTGATGCTGCCGCCAACGGCTTCGCGCCACTTCTTGAACACCAGCACGTCCGCGATCCTGTGTTCGAGCCCCAGCACAAACCCGGCGGGCTCACCGTGATTCGCGCGCTCGGCCGAACGCCTGCCAACGCGAAGCGCCCACAGGAAAATCTGTCGCTTAGGAAAGCCTGCCGACAGTCCGCGTTCGATAATCCGAGCGTAGATCTTTTCGAACATTCTTGGAACGCTTGTCATCGCCGTCGGATGAATCTCGACCAGGTTCCTGGCGACCGTGTCGATCGCCTCGGCGTAAGCGACTGTCGCGCCGGTATACGCGTACAGGTACCAAACTGCGCGCTCGAAAACGTGGGTGAAAGGAAGGTAGGTCAGCGCAAGCTCTCGGCGGTGCTCCATGTCAAGCCACCGAGCGCTGTTCAACACGTTGGCGGTCAGGTTCTTGTGTGTGAGCATCACGCCTTTGGGATCGCCGGTCGAGCCTGACGTGTACAAGATTGTTGCCAGGTCTTCTGCTGTCGGCTGCCTCCACAAACTCTCGTAGAGATCGGGCTGTTCACCGTACACTACGCGTCCTCGATCGACCAGCTCCTCAACGCCAACGACCGACGCGGTCTCTTCGTCGGTCGAGTCGAGCGCGATGATGAACTCAAGCGCGGGCAATCGCGGTTTGATTTCAAGCGCGTCCCGCAGAAAGGCCGATGACACGAAAATGGCTCTGGCAGCCGAATCCGCCAGTATGTACTCAACCTGAGCGCGCGCTTGTGTCGCGTAAATCGGCACGTCGGCCGCGCCTATCGCCAGCGCTGCAAGATCCGCCAGATTCCACTCAGGACGATTCTCGGACCAGATAGCGACTCGATCTCCGTTTCTGAGGTCAAGCGCGTGCAGACCCAGAGCCAGTTCCCTCACCCGCCGCGCGAGTTCGCCAAACGTGAGCGATCGCCACTCGCCCGCAACTTTAAAGCGCAGAAACTCCGACTCACGATAGCGATCCACTGCTGAGTTAAATAATTCGTTTAGTGTTGTCGGCTGCTCATCCATTTTTCTATCGCTGTCGCGTTGTACGCTGTATACCATTCAAGAACACGTCAAGCACCGGCTCGGCGGTCGAGATCAGACTGTAACGCTTTCGGCTCAATACCCAGTTCGTAGCCATCTCGTCCAACGCGCCGAACAAAACTTTTGCTGCCACCTTGGTGTTGAGGCCCGCGCGAAACAATCCTTGTCGCTGGCCCTCTTCCATGACCGCTCGAATCAGCTCAAGGTACTCGGTGACTTTGGTGGCGGAGAACTGTTCCATGAACTTGGTTGAAGAACGGAATTCGACTTGAAACACGACTGCAAGATTGCGATCGCGCCCGAGCCGTTCGAGATGCACGTGTACTATTCTCTTGAGCTTCTCGACCGGATCCTCTATCTGGGCGAGGCTGGCCTTGCCGGCCGCCAGCGCTTCTTCCATGTAGTGGTTGAAAATTGAAACGAGGATGTCGTCTTTATTCTTGAAGTAAAGATAGACAGTGCCGTCAGCGACTCCCGCCTCACGGGCCACGTCCGCGACTTTTGAGTTGAAGAACCCGCTTTCGGCAAAGACGTTGATTGCAGCGCGAAGAATCGCCTCATACTTGCCGTTGGATTTCCGCTCCGGTTGTGATGCCCTTCTGACAGACGCCATTCGACTCACCCTAAAAAAACTGAATGATGGTTCATTCATCTTTTACGACATAAGAACCTCCTAACGCAAGTCGAAAAGGCGAGAGCGAAATTGGGCAGACGCCACCAAGACGCTAAGACACGAAGTTTCACGAAGGCTTGGTGGATCTTTGCGTCTCAGTGTCTTTGTGGCAGCGTTTCGAGTACCCCGGTTTTTGTTTCGCGTCGTAACTTTGCTATCATCAACCCAACATGGAAGAACTGGAGAAGGAGGTCAAGAAGCAACTCAAGAAACACTTGAGGGGCGTCGGCGGGTCGACAATTGAGAATCTTGTTAAGCGGCTTGGCGTCTTGCCCTACGAACGGGTCTTGCTCACCACAGACATTGGCGTGACTTTGGCAGCAACTAATTTGCGCGCGGCGGTTGAGATGCTTAAAGCCGCACCTGAAGTGTCGCGGTTGATTGATGCCAGCGACGTCCGGGTCTGGGGCGAAGTTGGCAAGCGGCTCTCAGCCACCAGCGGAGACAGCGCGATCGGCTTCTTTCAATCCAGCGCAGCCATTCTCGAACCAATTCCCGAAGACATGCGCTCCCCAGTTCTGAGGCTCGTCAACAAACAAGCAGCTCTTTCGGCCGGGACCGCGATCGAAAGCTTCAAGGCCGCGCCTGGCATCATTAGCTCGATCAATGATCACGAGAAGGTGGCTCAGCTTCTGACTATCTGTCTGGAGCTGGCTCGTCATTCGGTGAAACATAGCAGCGACCTCTTCCTCGCCGCACCTCAAGTGATATCTCAGATCGAAGCACACGGCGATGCTCACGGCGATGAGCTAATAAAGCGAGCACTCGAGCTGACCTCGTCCTTCGCTTTTAGATCAGGAGGGACCGCATCCGAGTTCTTCAGCGAGCTTCCGTCGGTACTGATGGTCGCCGAGCCAACTTCGATCGAAAGACTGTTCGACATCACAGAATCATACCTGGATCGGTCTGGCGGCGTTGCACTGCAATACTTCAAGGCTGCGAGTCGCGTTCTGACCATCGCCGGTAAGGAGTCATTCGAGCGGTGGACCCGACTTGCAAAACGCGTGGCGTTTCAAGGAAACGCGGCAAGCTACCACTTCATGAAGCAGAGTCCACACATTGTGACGGAGTTGTCCGCGCGCGTTGGTGCTCACCGCCGAACCCACGTAGTCGGCGCCGTTTTGGAGATAGTCGAAGAAATAGCAGAACGAAGCACGATTGCAGCAGTTGAGTGCTTCAAGGCCAGTCCCCTTGCATTGGGCGCCGCGTCGCTCGGCCAGTTTCGCGACTGGGCGCATCGAGGCATCGAAAAGCTCTCGGATAACTCGCGCCGGGTTCAGGCCTACTACTCACTCGAGTCGAAAGCGAGTCAGGAAGCGCTTTTCAAGGTTGAAGGCGGACTTACGCTCGACTCGGTTGCTCATACCTTGAGACTTTACGTTGAAGGTTTAACTGGAAGATCGCTCCATATTGCTTCACTAACCTCGATACCGGACGAGACCAGGATCGGTGACGGGAAGACGATCTATCTGCCGTCGGTTGTCGCGGAGTTCGAAGACGAAAGCGAAAACTTCCGGCTCTTCAAAGTGCTTGCGGCACACGCCGCGGGTCAGATTGAGTTCCTCACCTTTATTCAAGATGCGCCCGAAACGCTAGCGGCTATAGCTGAGATTCGAAACGCTTTTCGCCATCGGCTTGACCAGGAAGGCGAAAGAGTTCAGCAAACGCAGCAAACCGAGAACGCCAGTTCCGATGAGCAGGGCGTTGACTTCCTTGTGGCGCTCGGGGAGTTCCCCAATACTGATCTCGCCACACGGCTGTTCACCACCATCGAGAATGGCCGAATCGACTTTCTTCTGCGCCTCGTCTATCGGGGCATCAGACGGGACCTCGATTTTGTGCGCGGCCGGCTGATCGAGCGGAGGCCGAAGATAGAAGACATTCCCCACGATTTGCTCCCGTTCGAGCTACTGTTTCAAATCGCGATCTGTGGAGGCGCGACTTCCGAGGCCCGCAGAGCTTATCCGTCGGTTGTTCAAGAGCTTGAGCAGATACTGGCGAGTTATGTTTTTACACAAGGCGCCACGGTTGCGGATTCGCTGATAGCGACGCGCCACGTGTACGAATTTTTCGTCGAGCAGCCTGGCCAATCTGCTCAAAGCCAGGAAGCCGGCGACAGCGGAGAAGGTGGTGACGCCCAAGGCGACGACGCATCACTCGCGGATGCCGACGCCGAGCAAACCGGACAACGCCAGCAGATCGAAACACGAGATGATCCATTCAGCTTGTGGAACAGCGGCCGACAGCAGGAGGTTGGTCCGGAGCAGGACATCTTCAATCGACTGCACGGTCCCGAGAGCCCCGAGCAGGATCTGGATAAAGGCGACCGGCCGTTTTACTACGACGAATGGGATCGCGAGCTCGCGGATTATCGCACGCGCTGGTGCCGGATCATCGAGCGGGCCGGTTCAAGTGGCTCGCGGGGCTTCGTCGAGCTGGTTCGGAGCCGGTACGCCGGCGTGATCTCGTCAATCCGTTATCAGTTTCAGTTGATGCGGCCCGAGAACCTGAGACGGATTCGCGGAGAGATCGACGGCGAAGACTACGACCTGCAAGCAGTGATTGATTACGCGCTCGACAAGCGGAGTACCGGGTTGATCGACGATCGCCTCTATACTCGTAAGCTCCGTCGCGAACGCGACGTCGCGGTGTCATTCTTGTTGGATATGTCGAGCTCGACCGCGCGAACGATAAGCCGCTATCCGAATCACCCTTACACGCAGCCAGGACAGCGGATTATCGACATTGAGAAGGAAGGGCTTGTGCTGATGAGCGAGGCGCTCGAGGCTGTGGGCGACGCTTACTCGATGCAGGGTTTCACAAGCGAAGGCCGCCGCAACGTCAAGTTTTACGTGATCAAGGATTTTTCTGAAGGCTATTCCGCCGAGGTCGAGGGGCGCATCGGTGGAATCTCATATCAGAACAACACGAGACTTGGCGCGGCGATTCGTCACGCGATAACGAGGCTCGCGCGGCAAGATGCTCGCACAAAGCTTTTGATAGTCCTGTCGGATGGGCGGCCTTACGATCACGACTACGGCGACAGTCGTTACGCGCGCGAGGATACGAGAATGGCGCTCAGGCAAGCTCGGATCGAGGGCATAACTCCGTTTTGCATCACGATCGATCGCGAGTCCGAAGACCAACTGCGTGACATGTACGGCGAAGTCGGGTACACGATCATCGACGACGTGCTTAG
>Ga0114129_10001636_pt1 | contig 30420 bp, 29 predicted proteins | sample RhiMetdeltSRZDD1_FD_80071 | JGI IMG/M metagenome (GOLD analysis project Ga0114129, IMG submission 80071) | Populus rhizosphere microbial communities from Tennessee, USA - Rhizosphere MetaG P. deltoides SRZDD1 (version 2) (version 2) | ecosystem: Host-associated > Plants > Roots > Rhizosphere >...
ACGGCGGCGCAGGAACGGCCCCGTAGTGGCCTCGTCTTGTTCTTGCGGGGGTCGCCAAGCGTCCATTACCATGGGCGCCGGCATGGACATCGCCGCGCTGCGCGCGAAGATTCGCGACATCAAGGATTTCCCGACCGAGGGGATCCTGTTCAAGGACATCACCACGCTGCTCAAGGACGGTCCCGCATTCCGCGCCGTGGTCGACATGCTGGCGGAGAACTACGCCAAGGAGCGCGTGGACGTCGTGGTCGGGATCGAGTCGCGTGGATTCATCTTCGGCGGTGCCGTCGCCCACCAGCTCGGCGCGGGCTTCGTGCCCGTGCGCAAGCTCGGCAAGCTCCCCGGGAAAACCATCGAAGTGGAGTACGAGCTGGAGTACGGCCGCGACGCGCTGGCGGTGCACGAGGATGCGGTCAAGCCCGGGCAGCGAGTGCTCGCCGTCGACGACCTTCTGGCCACCGGCGGCACCATGGCGGCCACCCTTCGCCTGATGCAGCAGCTCGGTGGTAAAGTGGTGGGCGTGGCGTTCATGATCGAGCTCGCGTTCCTCAAGGGCCGCGAAAAATTGAAGGGCTACCCGTTGCACTCGCTGATCGTGTATGAATAGAGCCATGAGGCCGGTACTCGTGATCGCCGCCGTCGCGCTGAGCGCCCTGGGCGCCACCGCCGCCACGGCCGAGGAGCTGAAGACGCCGATCCGCGCGTCGATGCTGCTGGAGCTCAGTGCGCCGCGCGCGCAGAGTCGTGACACCGCGTACCAGGAGTCGCTGCGCGCCGAGGGGCCCGCCCCCGTGCGTCGCGGCTTCGGCGAGGTGCAGGACGACGGCAGCGTGAAATACGGTGACGTCACGGTCACGGTCAAGAATCCCTGCCCGCCAGGGACGCACTACGAGGCCGCGCCGCTGCCGGTGCCGGGCCGCCGCTCGAAGTAGTCGCTCGCGACACGCCTCCCACTCCACGACACAGGAAGGGTCATGACCATCAAGAACGTCGGTGTCATTGGCTGCGGGCTCATGGGCTCGGGCATCGTCCAGGTCTCCGCGCAGGCCGGCTTCAACGTCCTCTTCGTCGAGGCCAATGACGAGCTGGTCAAGCGCGGCCTCGAGCGGCTGCGCCAGACACTGGAGGGGCTGGTCGCCAAGGGCAAGCTGCAGGCGACGGCGAAGGACGAGACGCTGGGGCGGATCGCGGGCACGACGCGGCTGGAGGACCTCAAGGCCGTCGATCTCGTCGTGGAGGCGATGACCGAGAATCAGCCGCTGAAGAACGAGACGTTCGCCAAGCTTGATCGGATCTGCCCGCCGCACGCGATCCTCGCCTCGAACACGTCGTCGTGCAACGTCACCGCGATGGCGGCGGCCACCAAACGTCCCGGTCAGGTACTGGGCGTGCACTTCTTCAATCCGGTGCCGCTCATGAAGCTCGTCGAGATCGTGCACACGATTCTGACCGAGGACGGCGTCGTGAAGACGGTCAACGAGTGGGCGCGCGCCGTGGGCAAGACGCCGGTCCAGGCCAAGGACTCGACCGCCTTCATCGTCAACCGGCTGCTCGTGCCGTATCTCCTGGACGCGATCCGCGTGTACGAAGGCGGGCTCGCCTCGCTCGAGGACATCGACACCGCGATGAAGCTCGGCTGCGGCTATCCGATGGGGCCTTTTACCTTGCTCGACCTGGTCGGCCTCGACACGACGATGTACGTCGCCGAGGTGATGTTCGAGGAGTTCCGCGAGCCGCGCTACGCGCCGCCACCGCTGCTCAAGCGGATGGTCATGGCCGGGCGACTCGGGCGAAAGACGGGCCGAGGCTTCTACACCTACGACGCGACGTAGCGTCGCGAGGCGCGCCAGCCGACGACCAGGGCGCCGCCCACCGCGACCAGCGGCGGGCCGAGCCAGTAGCGCTGCCGCTCGCGCGCGCGGGCACGCAGCGTGCGCAGGACCATCCGATCGCCGGCGACGAGCTCTTCGCGCCCGAGCGTGAACTGACGCAGCCGCTCCCGCTCCTCCGCGTCGGCGCTCCGCACGCCCCACGCGAGGTCGGCCTGGCGCGCGCGCAAGCTCGCAACGTCGCCGACGCCGCGCGCGATCGCGCGCCGCGCATCCTCCGCGACGCCGCGCTCGTGCGGCGACAGAAACGCCGTCTGCACGGCCGGAGACAGGCGCTCGACGGCATCGAGCCAGACATGATCGGCGTGCGGGACGACGACGAGCGCCGCGCCGGCGACGGCCAGCGCGACGCCGAGGGTGCCGCCGGCGGCCAGCGCCATTTGGCGACCGCCGTGCATGAGCCGTCGCACGCCGAGCACCGCACCGAGTGCCGCGAGCAGCGCGCCGAGCGTCGCCACCACCATGGCGCCCGTCGGCAGGTCCCAGGCGAATGACGCGGCGATGCCGCCCACGCTGCCCGTCGCGCCGACGGCCCAGCCGATCGCCAGCCGGCGGCCGGGCGTGCGCGCCAGCACCGCGCCCGCGACGGCCGGCACGATGAGATAGGCGAACACGAGCAGTACGCCGGCGACACGCACGGAGCTGGTGACGACGACGCCGAACGCGAGATAGAAGCCGAAATCCCAGAGGCGCGCGTGTGGCAGCGCGCCGCCGAACGACAGCGCGGCGAGCGGGCGGCGTGCGAGCCAGCAGGCGAGTCCGACCATGCCGTACAGCGCCGCGAGCCGCAGGACGTCGTCCGCGGTGACGCCGAGGAGACTGCCGACGAGCAGCGCCTTCACCTGCTCGCCGCCCAGCGGCACGCGCTCGAGCACCAGCACGGTGAGCGCCGCCGCCACGGCGTAGACGATCCCGATGAGCGCCTCGACCGGCACCGCGGCGCGCACGAGGCCGCTTCGATCACGAAACGCCGCGAGCAGCGCGGCACCGCCGACGGTGAACGTCAGTGCGTACCAGTAGGCGCCGGCGCCGTGCGGCGCGTGGCCCGCCAGCAGCGCCACCGTCGCGCCGAGCGCGGCTACTTGAGCGAGCGCCAGATCGACGAAGATCACGCCGCGCGCGAGCACGTGCAGACCGAGCCACGCGTGGATGCCGGCGAGCACGAGTGCGGCCGCGAGCGGCCAGCCGAGCAGCTCGAGCGTCATCTAGGGGCGCGCCGCCGCGCCCACGGTGCCCTCGAGCGCGCGGGCGAGCCGCTCGACGTTGAGGTCGAAGAGCGCGACATAGTCCGTCGCGGCAGGGTCGGCGCCCACCGAGGGCGCCAACGTGGCGAGGCGCGCGCCCGTCGCGTCGGCCAGACGCCGCACCACCGCCGCGGAGGCTCCGGGCTCGGTCGCGATCGCGCGCACGCCGGTGGCTCGCATGCGCTCGATGAGCCGACCCAGGTGGGCGGGTGAGGGCGGCACGCCCGGCTTTTCCTCCACGGCCGCCGCGATGGTGAGGCCGAAGCGCCGCGCGAAGTATGGCCACGTGTCGTGCACGACGACGAGCCGAGCGCCGGCGAACGGGGCGAGCCGCGCGCGCCAGCGCGCGAGTCCGGCGTCGAGCCGGGTGAGGAAGCGCGCGCGGTTGGCCTCGAAGCGGCCGCGGTCGGCGGGCCGCTCGGTGGCCAGCGCCTCGACCAGTCGTGCCGTGATCGGCCGCGCGTTTTCCGGATCGAGCCAGTAGTGCGGGTTGCCGTAGGCGTGCAGGTGCGGACGCGCGTCCGCGGACAGCCGCGGCGTGTCCGCATCGAGGACGACGACCGCGCGCGAGACATCGACGTCGCGCGGCGCTCCGCCCGCCGCCGCCACCGCACGCGGCAGCCACGGCTCGTGGTCGAGCCCCACGCGCACGAGCAGCGCGGCAGATTTCAGGAGGGCGACCTGCCGCGGGACGATCTCGCGTGCGTGCGGATCGTGGCGGGGATCGGTCAGGCTCTCCACGCGGACGCCCTCGCCGCCGACGGCGGCGACGAGGTCGCGCAGGTCGGTGCTGCTCGCGGCGACCGACAGGACGGCCGCCGCGAGGATGGCCGCGAGCACTACCTCTTGGCGAAGAGGTTTTTCGGGATCATGCAGTGCACGCCCTTGCGGATGTCGACGACCTGCGTGACACGGCAGTCGCCGACCATCGACGTCAACGCGTACGCTTCGTCACGACTCATCGGCACCATCTTCTGGCCAGCCAGGAAGTTGACCGATTCGCGCGTGGCGATCTTCATGGCCTCGTTGAGGTCCTCGTCGAAGCCCATCACGATCCAGTGCGTCGCCGTCTCGGCGCGGGGCCATTCGAGCTTCATGTCCTTGCGCACGATCGGTGTCACCACGATCTCGCGGTAGGCGCACTCCAGCGCGGTGAGACTGACCTCACCGTTGCCCTGCCGGCAGTGCGAGTCGCCCGTCCAGAGCAGCGCGCCCTTGACGAACACGGGCAGGTAGAGCGTCGAGCCGGCCTGCAGCTCGTTGAGATCCATGTTCGAGCCGTTCTTCCACGGCCGCAGCGTGCTCGTGCGCCCCTTGGCGTCCTTGATCGGCGGTCCGGCCTTCTCCTTCGGCTCGTTCGGATCGGGCGCCACGCCAATGGTTCCGGGGAAGGGCTGAAGGTCGATGACGATGCCGGGCTTGAACTCCGCCTGCCGCTTCTCCCAGTCGAGGTAGTAGTAGCGGACGAAGCCCTGCGGAAATTCCGGCCCGAGCTGCCCGACCGTCGGGAACTGCGCGCCGGGGAGGTGGAAGTTCGTCGCGAAGGCTTTCGGCACGATGCGGACGATGCGGATCTCCAACGTGTCGCCGGGCTCCGCGCCGTTGACGTAGATGGGACCGGTGACCGAATGCGGACCACCGCCCGGGTTGGCGAGGCGCAGCTTGACGATGTCGTCCATCGTCGTGCCCGGCTGGATCGCGTTGTGCGCATGCATCATGGTCTCGACGGCCACCGTGTCGCCCGAATTGACGACGAGCTTCGGCGGCTCGTTTGGATCGAGCCATCCCCATTGCGTCGTCTCGAGCGTGGCCGGCAGCACGTAGTACTTGCCGCCGCTGGTTGTGACGGAGACGGCGCGGTCGCGCTTGGATTCCTCCATCGGAGTGAGCTGGTACGGCTGCTGCGCCAGCGCGTAAAAGCCGGCAGCGAGCAGGACGACGACGACGGTCAGCATGGTGACGACGCGCATGCGTTGCCTCCTTGTGAGCAACCTTCGACGCGTGGAGGGCCGCATGATGGGCCACGGTTTGAACGACCGTCAAGAGGGGAGATAATCGCGCCATGCGCGACGCGTTCTGGCTGAGCGACGACGAGCGTGAGACGCGCGAGCTCGCGCGCGCGCTGGCGCGCGAGCGGATCGCGCCGCTGGCCGCGCAGGTCGATGAGACCGAGTCGTATCCCGCCGAGCAGCTGCGCTTGCTGGGCGCGCAGGGCCTGATGGGTCTGTACGTGCCGGAGAAGTACGGCGGGGCCGGTCTCGGCACGCTCGCCTTCTGCCTCGCGGTCGAAGAGATCGCCTGGGCGTGCGCCTCGACCGCCGTCATCTACCTCGTGCAGTACGCGGCGGGCTATCCGCTCGTCGCGCACGGCACGGAGGCGCAGAAGAAGCGCTACCTGCCGCCGCTCGCCTCCGGCGACATCACCATCGCGCTGTCGATCTCGGAGCCGGGCGCCGGCTCGGACGCCGCCAGCATGACGACGACCGCGGAGCGCCGTGGCGATCGCTACGTCCTGAACGGCACCAAGATGTGGGTGACGAACGGCTCGCAGGCGTCGGTATTGACGCTCTTCGCCACCGTCGACCGCGGCCGCGGGCACAAAGGAGTCACCGCGTTTCTGGTGGAGCCGACCTTTCCGGGGTTCGCGCTCGGCAAGCTCGAGCGCAAGCTGGGCGTGCGCGGCTCGCCGACGGTGGCCATCCACCTCGCGGACTGTGAGGTTCCCGTCGAAAACCGGCTCGGCGAAGAGGGGCAAGGCTTCCGCGTCGCGCTGGGCGCGCTCGACCGCTCACGCCCCGCCGTCGGCGCGCAAGCCGTCGGCATCGCACAGGCCGCGCTCGACGCCGCCGTCGGCTACGCGAAAGAGCGCCGCCAGTTCGGCCAGCCGATCGGCGCGTTCCAGGGCATCCAGTTCATGCTCGCAGACATGGCGATGGCGGTGCACGCGTCGCGGCTGATGGTCTACCACGCGGCGGCGCTGGTCGATCGCGGCGCGGGCAGCACCTCGATGGCGTCGTCGATGGCGAAATGCTTCGCCAGCGATACGGCCATGAAAGTCGCCACGGACGCCGTGCAGGTTTTCGGCGGGTACGGCTATACGCGCGAGTATCCCGTGGAGCGCTTCATGCGCGACGCAAAGATCACGCAGATCTACGAGGGCACCAACCAGATCCAGCGGACGGTCATCGCGCGCGAACTCGGCGCCCCGCGCGCATTGTAGAAGCTCCACCCTCTCCCAAGGCCGCGCGCTGTAGCACGTCCATGAACGTGCTCACGGCTGCTGGCACCGCCGCTGCAATCTCCTCGTCTGCGGCGCAACCAGGCCGCCCAGGGGAGGGCAATTATGGCGCATCGAAATCGGACCGCGCTTGCGGCGATGGCCGCGCTGCTGGCGGCAGCCGTGCCGGCACTCGCCCAGACGCAGAACGACTCGAGCGGCAGCAAGGTGGAGTCGTTCGTCAGCGTCGGCGGCAACGTTGGGAACGACCGCACGGACGTGAAGACTGAAGCCAGCGGCAGCGCGTCGACGGACACATCGACCGACGCCATCAGCGGAAAGGTCTCCGGCGACATCAACAAGGACGCCAAGGACAGCAGCATGCACAGCAACGATTCGTCGCCGTCGGCCAGCCCGCCGATGGGTGACGACAAGGCGAAGCCGGACGATCTCGACCGGCAGAAGATGAAGCGGAGCGAGCAGCTCGACAAGAAGGGCGGCCTGGACCGCGCCGACGCCGGCAGTCACGGCGGCCGGCAGTAAGTCCCGGGCACCGGATTGGGACGGCGCGGAGCTTCGGCTCCGCGCCGTTGCCCTGCTAGCATCCCCATGTGGACGCCGATCGCGCGCTCGACGACTTCCTCGCGGCGCTGAGCGCCGAGCGTAACGCCTCACGGCACACCCTCGACGCCTACCGTCGCGACGTGCGCGACTTCCTGCGCGTGCTGGCGCCGCGACGACGGCGGCTGGACGCCGCAGGCCCGGACGACGTCCTGGCGTGGATGGAGCGCCAGCGCCGCGCGGGCCGCAAGCCTGCGACGATCGCGCGGCGGCTGGCCGCGCTCCGCGGGTTGTATGCGCACCTGCTTCGCGAGGGCGCGGTCTCCGACAATCCCACCGAGCATCTCGAGCAGCCGCGCCGCGCGCGCCCGTTGCCGCGGACCTTGTCGCGCGAGGCGGTGGTCGCGCTGCTAGAAGCGCCCGACGGCGCCACACCCCTCGGTCTCCGGGACCGCGCCCTGCTCGAGCTGCTCTACGCGTGCGGCCTGCGTGCCACGGAGGCGCTCGCCCTGCGGATCGCCGACGTCAACCGCCGCGCCGGCTACGTGCAGTGCAGCGGCAAGGGGCGCAAAGAGCGGCTCGTCCCCGTCGGCGCCGAGGCGCTGGCGTGGATCGAGCGCTACCTGACCGACTCGCGACCGCGGCTGGCCGCCGCGCGCGGTGCGCCCTCGTCGCCGCTGCTCTTCGTGGGGCCGCGCGGCCGGCCGCTGACGCGGCAATCCCTCTGGCAGATCGTCCTGCGCGCCGCGCGCCGTGCCGGGCTCCGCCAGCACGTCTCACCGCACACGCTGCGGCACTGCTTCGCGAGCCACCTCCTGGAGGGCGGGGCCGACCTGCGCGCCGTGCAGATGATGCTCGGGCACGCCGACATCTCCACCACACAGATCTACACGCACTTGCCGTCGGCAGCGCTGCGCCGGATGTACGACCGGTTCCACCCGCGCGCGTAACGCGCGAGCATCGCGTCAGCGCAGCGTATAGGAGACCAGCTCCTCGATGCGCTCGCCCTCGCGCTGAAGCCGCCGCTCGCGCACCCAGGTGCGCGGCTCGCTCGCCCACCACGTCTCGCGAACGACGGCGCCGGCCTGGTTGTGACACACGACGAGCAGCGTGTCGAACGTTCCGGCGGGCACCGTGAGCCTGACCTCGTCGGTCGCCGCGCACCGCAAGAAGCTGCGGCCCGAGCGGCCAGCGGCGTCCTCGTACTCCGCGTCGATGTCCCACGTGGCGCCGACACGCAGCGGCCACGGATGCCCGACCGGACGTAGATAGCGCACGATCAACCGGCCGTCGACGGTGTGCTCGGACGAAAGTCCCGCCGTCGCCGCGGCGAGCGCGTGGTATCGCCCGCCGGCATCGAGGATGAAATGCCGCGCGCCGCCGATCGTCTCGTCGCGGACGACGCGCGCGTCGTAGGTGCCGTCGCCGGTGGGCGTATGCCAGCGGTACCGCCAGGAATCGCCGACGGACCACCCGGCGAGCGGCGCCGCCCACAGCCGATTCGGCTTCCCGACGATGCGCGGCGGCGCCGCCGGTCGTCCGGTGTCCAGGACGATGCGGCTCCGCTCGGGCTCGATCGAGACGCGGAAGTGACGCAGAAAGTTCTGGCCCAGCAGGCCATCGCCGGCGCCGACACGATCGCCGATCACGACGTGGAGATTCTCGACGGTCATCTCGCCGACGCGCAGTGAGTCCAGGCGAACGATCGGGCGCTCGAGAACACGCCCGTCGGCGACCCGAACGCTGATCCGCGGCGCATTGCCGGGAATCGAGAGCCCCAGCGCTTTGACGATATCCGGTCCCAGCACGGTGAGCGACGCGCCAGTGTCGACGATAAGTCGCCCGTTGACCTTTCCGTTGACGACGATCGGCACGAGCATCGTCCCGCGCTCGACTGCGACGGGGATGATCGCCTGCGCGGGAGAGGTCGCGGCGAGCTGGCCGGCATGATTTGGCGCACGCCGCTCGTCCTCGGCGCGCAAACACTCGCCGAAGCCGTAGAAATCGGCGAAGCCCTGACGCTTCGTCGTCACCCGGAGCTTGCCCGCGGCCTCGTCCCAGCGATATTCGAGATCGGGGAACTTCTGGCCGCAGACGGCGGCGGCTTCCATAGTGCGCTGCCGCGCCGCCTCGCTCACGGGCGCGCGCGTCGCGCACGCGGTCAGTGCCGTCACCGTGACCGCGCAGAGGACGATCGAGGGCCGTCGCATCGGGGAACTCGTCACGATTTTAGCGTCGCTATTGACCCGTCCCCGGCACGGTGTTATCTGTCTAGACAATTTTGACCTCGGGAGGCCGGCGTGAATTACCGTCCGGGCATTCCGCGTTACCTCCAGATCGCCGACGCCATCCGGCGCGATCTGCGCGGCGAGGGCGAGCGCATCGCCTCCGAGCACAGCCTCTGCGCACGGTTCAAGGTGAGTCGGCCCACCGTCCGGCAGGCGCTCGACGTCCTCGTGCAGGAGGGACGACTCTACCGGCACGCGGGCCGCGGGACGTTCAGCACCGCCGCCAATGGCAGCGATCCGCGGCTGCGCGTCATCGGCTCGATCGACGACCTCATGGCCCTCGGCGATGAGACCTGGCTGAAGCTCGTCTCGCACGAGACGGTGCCGGTGCCGGCGAACGTCGCGCAGGCGCTGCGCCTGCCGCCCGGCTCCAAGGGCACGCGGATCGTCGGTGTTCGACACGGGGAAAGCGGACCGTTCCAGCACGTCACCGTGTGGGTGCCCGGTCCGATCGGGCTCGCCCTCTCCGACGAGGACCTCTCGAAAACGTCGCTGATCGCCGCCATCGAGCGGCATTCGGACGTGCGCATCAAGACACTCGAGCAAGTCGCGGACGCCGTGCTGGCGCCGCGGCAGGTCGCCGAGCTGCTGCAGGTGCGTCCGCGCTCGCCGCTCCTGATGTTCGAGCGCACGTACTACGCGACCAACGGCGAGCCGGTGGAGCACGCCATCTCCTATCAGACGGGGCGGCGTTATCCGTACCGCGTCCTGCTCGCGCGTGCGGAGCGGCGGAGCTGACCTCGTGTCGTATCGGGTCGGCTTCGACGTCGGCGGTACGTTCACCGACTTCGTGCTGCAGTCGCCCGCCGGCGAGCTGATCACCGCCAAGCGGCTCACGACGTACCCGGATCCGTCCGAGGCGTGCCTGGCCGGCCTCGATGCGCTGCTCGCCGGCGCCGGCGTCGCGTGGGCGGACGTCGCCCAGGCGGTGCACGGCACGACGCTTGGCAGCAACGTCGTCATCGAGCGCAAGGCGCGCGGGGTCGGGCTCCTCACCACGCGCGGCTTCCGCGACGTGCTGCTCATCGGCCGCGAGAAGCGCTATCAGGTCTACGACCTGCAAATCGAGAAGCCGCGCCCGCTCATCCCGCGGCGGCTCATCGGCGAGGTCACCGAGCGCATTCTGGCCGACGGCTCCGTGCGGACGCCGCTGGACGAGGCGGACGCGCGCCGCGCGATCCGCGCGCTCGTCGAGCGCGGCGTGACGACGCTGGCGATCTGCCTGCTGCACGCCTATCTCAATCCGGCGCACGAGCAGCGCCTGGCCGCGCTGGTGGCCGAGGAAGCGCCGCACGTCACCGTCACGCTGTCGCACGAGGTGTCGCCGACGTTCCGGGAGTACGAGCGGACGTCCACGACCGTCGTGAACGCCTACGTGATGACCGCCGTGCGCGCGTATCTGCGCGGTCTCGCGGCCGCGCTCAGGGAGCGCGGGTACGGCGGCCGGCTGTTCGTCATGCAGTCCTCGGGCGGCGTGGCGACGGCGGACGCGATGGAGCGCTATCCCGTACGGATGATCGAATCCGGGCCCGCCGCCGGCGCGCTGATGGCCGCCGCCTACGGCGAGCTCACGGGTCATCGCGACCTCATCGCGTTCGACATGGGCGGCACGACCGCAAAGCTGGCGCTCGTCGAGAACGGCCGTCCCGGCACGACAACGGCGTTCGAGCTCCACCGCGTGCACGGCGCGGCGGGCAGCGGGCTGCCCATGAACATCCAGGCGATCGATCTGGTCGAGATCGGCGCCGGCGGCGGCTCGATCGCGCGCGCCCAGCTCGGTGTCGTCGCGGTCGGCCCGGAAAGCGCGTCGTCCTCTCCGGGACCCGCGTGCTACGGCCGCGGCGGCGTCGAGCCCACGGTCACGGACGCCAATCTCGTCCTCGGCTACCTCAATCCCGATTACTTCGCCGGCGGCAGCCTGCGGCTGGATGTCGATGCCGCGCGGCGCGCGATCGCCATGCGCGTGGCGCAGCCGCTCGGGCTCTCGGTCGAGGACGCGGCGTGGGGCATTCACGCGATCGTCAACACCAACATGGAGCTCGCCACGCGCGTGGTGTCGATCGAGCGCGGGCGCGACCCGCGCGACCTGACGTTCGTCGCCTTCGGCGGGTCTGGGCCCGTCCACGGCTGCCGTCTCGCCCAGGCGCTCGGAGTTCCGCGCGTGCTCTTGCCCGCGGCCGCCGGGGTCACGGCAGCCATCGGCCTGCTGGCCGCCGAGGTGAAGTTCGACGTCGCGCGCACGTGGGTCCGCCGCCTGGACGCGCTCGACCCCGCCGCACTCACGACGATGTACGAGGAGATGGCGGCGCAGGCGGTCGCCGTCGTGCGCGACGCCGCGGTGGGGGGAACGGTCACGCTCGTTCGCTCCGTCGACGCGCGCTACGTGGGGCAGGGCTACGAGCTCACGGTGCCCGTGCCGGCCGGCGTGCTCGACGGCGGAGCACTCGGACGGCTGCGCGCCGCGTTCGACGAAATCTACGCCGCGCGCTACGGCTATGCGAATCCGCGTGAGCCGGTGGAGACGGTCACGTGGAAGCTCGCCGCCGTCGGCGGCGCGCCTCGCGTGGCACTGGCGAAGGCCGCGGCCGACTCACGCGAGCGCGGGCTCAAGGGCCGCCGCCGCGCGTGGTTTCCTGAGACGCGCGGCTGGACGGAGTGCCCGGTCTACGACCGCTACGCGCTGGCGCCGGGTGCACGCCTCGAAGGTCCGGCGATCGTCGAGGAGCGCGAGTCGACGTCGGTGCTGCCGCCGGGGGTGTCGGCGATGGTGGACGAGTACGCGAATCTGATCGTGACGATCGACGCGCCAACGGTCGACCGGGCATGACGGAGCCAATCAACCCCATCACGCTCGGCGTGATCTGGGGCGCGCTGCAGTCGATCGCCGTCGAGATCGGCACGACGGTGCACAAGACCGCCTACTCCGAGCAGGCGCGCGAAGGCCAGGACTTCTCCGTGGCCGTGTTCGACGCGCGCGGCCGCATGGTGGCGCAGGGGCCATACTCGCCGGGGCACATGGGCGCGATGTCGTTCGCGGTGCGCAATGCGTTGGCCGCGCATCCCGTCGAGACGCTCGAGCCCGGCGACGCGATTTTGCTGAACGATCCGCTGCTCGGCTCGGGGCACCTGCCCGACTTCTTCATCACGCAGCCCGCGTTCCATCAGGGCAAGCTGATCGGCTTCGCGGTGAACATCCTGCACCACACCGATGTCGGGGGCTCACGGCCCGGCAGTCAGGGCGTCGAAGGCATCTTCGACTATTACCAGGAAGGCTTGCGCATCCCGCCGACGAAGGTGTGGCAGCGCTACCGCGAGCACGAGGGCATCGTCGGCATCATCGCCGCGAACACACGCACACCCGACAAGGTGCTGGGCGATCTGCGCGCGCAACGGAGCGCGCTGCGCGTGGGGGAGCTGCGGCTGACGGAGTTGGCCGAGCGATACGGGCGCGACACGCTCGCCGCGGCGATGGACGAGATCGTCGCGCGCACCGAGGCGAACATGCGGACAGCGATCCGCGCGGTGCCCGACGGCGTCTATCGATTCGAGGATTTCCTCGACGACTGCGGCCCCGGCACCGAGCCTTTGCGCGTGGCGGTGACCGTCACCGTCGCGGGCGACGAGATGACGATCGACTACGATGGCTCGAGCCCGCAGACGGCGTCGGGAATGAACTCCTACATCAACTACACGCGCTCGTACTCGTACGCCGCGGTGAAGTGCCTCACCGATCCCTACGGGCCGATGAACGAGGGCGCGCTGCGACCGATCACGGTGCGCGCGCCCGAAGGCTCGTTTTTGAATCCGCGTCCACCCGCGGGCGGTGGCCCGCGCGCGATCATCTGCTATCGCACCTTCGAGGCGGTCATCGGCGCGCTGGCGTCCGCCCTACCCGACCGCGTGGCGGCGGCCGCCTCGCACTTCGCCAACCCGACGTTCGGCGGCTGGGACCGCGCACGCGGCCGTCGCTTCGTCGCCTACGAGCTCGTGCTGTCGGGCACGGGCGCGCGCGCGACACGCGACGGCTGCGAGGCGATGGCGTACGCGTTCAACGCCTCGAACATCCCGGTCGAGGCGCAGGAGGCCAACCAGCCCCTGATCGTCGAGCGCTTCGAGTTCATCCGGGACTCGGCAGGCGCCGGGAAGTACCGCGGCGGCTGCGGCATCCGACGCGACCTGCGTTTTGTCGCCGACGAGGGCAAGCTCACGAATCTCTCGGAGCGCCAGCGCTTCGCGCCGTACGGGCTCTTCGGCGGCCAGCCGGGAGCTCTGGCCCGCACCGTCATCAATCCCGGGCCCGACGAGCAGCTCGTGCACGGCAAGGCCTCGCGTGAGTTCGCGTACGGCGACGTCATCTCGTTCCAGCAGTCGGGCGCGGGCGGCCTTGGCGATCCGTTCGGGCGCGATCCCCAGGCGGTGCTGGACGACGTGCTCGACGACTATGTCTCGATCGACGCCGCGCGCGAGCGGTACGGCGTGGTGATCGTCGGCACCGGTGCGGACCTCTCGATCGATCACGCGGCCACGGCGCGCTTCCGGGGGCGCCGGTGATCACCTTTACGCCCGAACAGGAGGAGTTCCGCCGAAGCGTGGCGCGCTTCGTGGAGGCGGAAGTCACGCCGGCCGCCCAGGCGCTCGACGAGCGCGGTGAGTTTCCCGCGGCGCTGTTCCGGCGCATCGGCGAGCTCGGCTGGCTGGGGCTGCGCTATCCCGAGGCATACGGCGGCGCCGAGGCGGACATGACGACCTACTGCCTGTTCGCCGAGGAGCTGGCGCGCGGCTCGCTGTCGGTGGCGGCGGCGGCGTGCATGCAGTCGCTCATGGGGACGCACTTCATCCACGCCTATGGCGACGAGACGCTGCGCGAGCGCTACCTGGTCCCGGCGCTGCGCGGCGAGCTGGTCGCGACGTTCGCGATGACCGAGCCCAACGCCGGCTCGGACGTCGCGAACCTCACCACGCGCGCCGAGCGGCGCGGCGACCACTGGGTCCTGCGCGGGACGAAGACGTGGGTCACGAACGCGCCGGTGGCGGACGTGCTCACCGTCGCCGCGAAGACGTCGCCGGAGCGCGGGTTGAAAAACATCGCGCTGTTCTTGCTCGACCGCCGCAGCATGCGCGGCATCACGCTGGGCAAGCCGATCGACAAGATGGCCGTGCGCGCCTCCGCGACTGGCGAGATCCTGCTCGAGGACGTCGAGGTGCCGGCCGCGCACATGCTCGGTGGCGAGACCGGCGGCGCCGAAAAGATCGGCGGCATCCTCGCCGAGATCCGCATCATGACCGCCGCGCTGTCGGTCGGGCTCTCGCGCGCGGCGTACGAGGCGGCGCTGGCGTACTCGCGCGAGCGCGTGGCGTTCGGCAAGCCGATCGGCGAGCATCAGGCCATCGCCTTCAAGCTGGCCGACATGTTGGCCGGCATCCACGCCGCGACGCTGGCGACCTACCAGACGGCGGCCCGGCTCGATGCGCGACGTCCGGTCGGACGCGAGGCGGCGATCACCAAGCTGCTCGCCTCGGAGACCGCAGTGAAAGTCACCGACGAGGCGGCGCGCATCTTCGCCTCGTATGGTCTGGCCATGGAGTACCCCGTGCAGCGCTACTTCCGTGACGCGCGCTTTCTGCTGCCCGGCGGCGGCACGTCGGAGATCCTACGCGTCGTCATCGCGCGTGAGTTGGACTGGGACCGCGCGACAGCGTTCCAATGACATCCACACGGCGCCCCTACGACGTCCTGACGTTCGACTGCTACGGCACGCTGATCGATTGGGAGCGCGGCATCAGCGACGCGCTCGAAGCCGCCGCGCGTGTCGACGGCGTGAAGCTCGAGCGCGCCAGTGCGCTGGCTGCCTATCACGCGATCGAGCCCGTCGTGCAGGCGGAACGGTACCGCACGTATCGCGAGGTCCTGATGCTCACGGCGCAGCGGGTCGCCGAACGGCTCGGCTGGCGTCTGGCGCCGGGACGCGCGTCGTTCCTGGCCGACAGCCTGCCATCGTGGCCGCCGTTCGTCGACACGAACGCCGCGCTGCAGCGCCTCGCCGGCGCGGGCTATCGCCTGGCGATCCTCTCCAACGTCGACGACGACTTGCTGGCCGGGACGCGCAAGCACCTCGGCGTCGACTTCGAGTTCGTCGTAACGGCGCAGCAGGTCGGCTCCTACAAGCCGGCGCCCGCGCACTTCGCGGCGGCCCGCCAGCGAATCGGCGGCGCACGGTGGCTTCACGTGGCCCAGAGCTGGTTCCACGACGTGCAGCCCGCGCGCGCGCTCGGCATTCCGACGGCGTGGATCAACCGAAAGCGCGAGCGGCGGGCCGATGGCGCGCCTCCGGACGCCGAGTTTGCCACGCTCGGCGAGGCCGCGGCGTGGCTCACGACGCCCTAGGAGCGCGCATGGGACGATTCTGGGAGGAGTTCTCTGTGGGCGAGGTGCTGGTGACGGGACGGCGGACGATCGATGGCGGCGACGTCTCGCGGTACGCCGGTCTCAGTGGCGACTTCAACCCGCTGCACGTCGACGCGGAGTACGCGAAGACCACGCCGTTCGGCGAGCGCGTGGCTCATGGGATCCTCACGCTGGCGGTCTCGCACGGCCAGCAGAACCTCGGCGGCTGGTTCGAGGGCACGACGGTGGCGTTGCTCGGGCTCGATCGGCTGAGCTTCTCGGCGCCGGTGCGCTTCGGCGACACCGTGCACACGGAGATGACGGTGACGGCGATGCGACCGTCGTCCAAGCCCGACCGCGGCATCGTGACCTTCGACGTCATCGTGAAGAACCAGCGGGGCGAGGCGGTGTGCACATACGAGGAGACCGTGATGATGCGGAGGAAGCGATGACGACGTCGCTCGAGACCCTGCTCGAGGCCATCAAGCGCAAGGATGCCGTCACGGTGACGGCAGCGCTCGACGCCGAGCCTGCCCTCGCCACGGCACGAAGCGCGGGCGGGCAGACGCCGGCCATTGTGGCCATTTACTGGCGCGCGCCGCAGATGCTTGCCCTGCTTCGCGCGCGCGGCGTCGAGCTGGACGTGTTCGAGGCGGCCGCCGCCGGTGACGCCGAGCGCGTGCGCACCGTGCTCAGCAAGGATCCGTCGCTGCGCGACGCCCACGCGCCGGACGGGTGGACGCCGTTGCATCTCGCGAGTCACTTTCGGCAGATGAGCGTGATCGACTTGTTGCTCGCGCACGGCGCCGACGTCAATGCGGTCTCGCGCAACGCCGACGCCAACGCGCCGCTGCACGCCGCGGCGGCCGGCGGGGCCGACGCCGCCGTCATGGGTCGCCTGATCGAGGCGGGTGCGCGCGTGAACCATCGTCAGAGCCACGGGTTCACCGCGCTCCACGAGGTCGCGGCCATCGGCAACATGGAGGTCGCGCGGCTGCTGCTGGATGCCGGCGCCGAGCCGGATGCGAAGAATGCCGAAGGGCAGACGCCGAGCGAGCTGGCCAGGGCAGCGGGGCACGTCGCGCTCGCCGAGACGCTCGAGGCCGCCGCACGCAGGAGAGTGTCATGAGAAAGGTCGCGCTCGTCGGCGCCGGCGTGTCGAAATTCGGTGTACGCAAGGCGTCTTACCGCGATCTGATCTGGGAAGCGGGCAAGGCGTGCTTCGATTCGGTGCCCGGCGTGAAGCCGAAAGACGTGGAAGGGCTCGTCGTCGGCTCCGTGATGCCCGAGCGCACCGCGTTCCAGAGCCACATCTCTTCGATGGCGGCCGAGGCGCTGGGCATCCGCCCCAGCGCGCTGAGCGCACGCACCGAGCACATGTGCGCCTCCGGGACGGTCGGGATTCGCTACGCCTACGCGTTCATTGCGGCGGGGCTGGCCGATCTCGTGATGGTGCTGGGCGTGGAGAAGCTGAACCAGCCGAGCGGGGACGAGGCGATTCTCAATATGGGCACGGGCGTCGATCGCGAGTGGGAGGCGGCCTTTGGTCTCACGGCGCCGCCGTGCTTCGCGCTCGCGGCGCAGCGCCACATGGCCGCCTACGGCACGACCGAGGAGCAGCTGGCGCTGGTCGGTGTGAAAAATCACACGCACGCCTCGAAGAACCCGAACGCGCACTTCAACAAGGGCGCGACGCTCGATCAGGTGCTCTGCTCGCGCATGATCTCGAGCCCGCTTCGTCTGTTCATGTGCTCGCCGATCACCGACGGCGCCGCGGCCGTCATCCTCGCCAGCGAGGAGCGCGCTCGCGCGCTGACCGACCGGCCGGTGTGGATTCGCGGCAGCGGCCAGGCGCTCGATGGCTTCCAGCTCACGTCGCTCCACGAGGACTACGCGCACTGGCCGGCGATGAAGCGAGCGGCCGAGTCGGCGTACCGCGCCGCGAGCGTGGAGGCGAAGGACGTCGACGTGGCGGAGGTGCACGATTGCTTCGCGATCGCCGAGCTCATCGCGTACGAAGAGCTCGGCTTCTGCGCCAAGGGCGAGGCGGGGCCGTTCGTCGCCGCCGGCCGCAGCGACTACGGCGGCGACGTCGTGGTGAACCCGCGGGGCGGCCTCATCGGCTGCGGACATCCGCTTGGAGCCACCGGCGTCGCGCAGGCGGCCGAGGTGTTCCTGCAGCTGCGCGGTGAAGCCGGCGCCCGTCAGGTTCCCGACGCGGCCATCGGCCTCACCCACAACAACAGCGGCATGGGCGAGCATGTCGTGATGATCTATGGAAAGGATCCGAAGTGACCGAGACCATCGCCGTCCTTGGCGCGGGGCGCATCGGCCGCCAGATCGCGCTGACGTTCGCGCTCGGCGGCTGTCGCGTGCTGCTGGTCGACCTCAAGGATCGCTCGGTCGCCGACAGCGAGCTGGTGCTCGCCGACGCGCGACGCGAGATCACCCGCGACCTCGCGCTGATGGCCGAGGAGCGGGTGATCGCGGATGGCGACGTCACACCGGCGCTCGAGCGCATCGAGGAGCGCGTCGGCCTCGGCGACCTCGCCGCGTGCGCGTTCGTGCAGGAAGCGCTGCCCGAATCGGTCGACCTCAAGCGCGCGACGTTCAAGCGGCTCTCGGAGCTGATCTCCGCCGACGCCATCGTCGCCTCCGGGTCGTCCACGATCTCGCCCTCGCATCTCGCGGACGCGCTGACGAAGCCCGAGCGCTTTCTCGTCGCGCACTGGCTCAACCCCGCGCACATCATCCCGCTCGTCGAGGTCGTAGCGGCTCGCGAGACCGCGCCGGGCGTCGTCGAGCGCACGCTCCGGCTGCTCGAGCGGCTCGGCAAGACACCGGTGCGATGCGCCGATTCGCCGGGCTTCATCGGCCCGCGCATGCAAGTCTTATTGATGAACGAGGCCGTGCGCCTGGTCGAAGAGGGCGTGGCGACGCCCGAGGACGTCGACCGCGCCTTCCGCGCCGGCATGGGCTTCCGCTACGCGTCGGTCGGCATCTTCGAGTTCATCGACTGGGGCGGCGTCGACATCCTCTATCGCGCGAGCCGCTACATGAGCGAGGCGCTCGGCGATGAGCGCTTCGATCCCGCGCGTCTCGTCGAGCGCAAGATGGCCAAAAACGAGCTCGGCCCCAAGACCGGGCGCGGATTCTTCGATTACTCCGGCGACCGGCGCGAGACATTCGAGACGGCGAAGATTCGCGCGCTGCTGCAGCAGCTGCGGCGCGAGCGCGAGGCGGCGCCGTGACCACGTACTTCCGCGCGACGGATCCGTTTCCGCTCGAAAGCGCGGATCACACCAAACTCCACGAGTTCTACGCGCGGCTCGCGCAGGGCAAGCTGGCGACGACGCGGTGCTCGAGCTGCGGCACGACGGCGTGGCCGCCGCGCGGCTTCTGCGGCGAATGCGCGTCGGACGCGTTCACGTGGGTCGAGCTCCCGTCCGAGGCGACGATCCACGCCTTCACAGTGCAGGACACGGGTCTGCCGGCAGGCTTCGAGGGGCCGCGCGTATTCGCGATCGTCAAAGTCGACGGGCTGCGTGTGTTCGCGGTCGTGACGGGCGCCGATCCTGGCACGCTCAGGATCGGTCAGCGTGTGCGGCTCGCACCATTGCGTGTCAGCGACGATCCCAAGGGCAACCCGCGATTTCTTCCAGCTTTTACGGTAGACCGGGCATGACGGTGCCACGCGCGAACGGTCGAACGGGCAGGTCGGTGCCACGCGCGTCTAGAACAGGCCACCCGCGGTCAAAGCCGGCCTCGCGGAACTCGTTACAATGAAAGTCCTCGTCGCCAAGCCGGGACTCGACGGCCACGATCGTGGCGCGAAAGTCGTCGTGCAGGCGCTCCGCGACGCCGGCCTCGAGGTCGTGTACACGGGCCTCAAGCGCACACCGGAGGAGATCGTCGCCGAGGCGGTGCAGGAAGACGTCGACGTCGTCGGGCTCTCGATCCTGTCGGGCGCTCACGTGCCGTTAGCGAAGCGCGTGCTGGATGGGCTCCGAGCCCAGGGCGCCACCGACGTGCGCGTCGTGGTCGGCGGCATCATTCCGCCGCGTGACATCGACGCGCTCCACGCGCTCGGCGTCAGTCGGGTGTTTCCGATGGGCACGCCGCTGCCCGACATCGTCAAGGCGTTCCAGGGAGACCTCGCGTGACGCCCGCGTGGCTCGACACCCGCGAGTATCCGTTTCTCTCACGCGCCGTGGAGGTCGACGGCCTGCGCGTGCACTACGTCGACGAAGGTGAGGGGCCGACGGTGCTGTTCGTGCACGGCCTGCCGACGTGGTCGTTCCTGTGGCGGCATCTGATCGCCGGTCTGCGTGATCGGTATCGCTGCGTGGCGCTCGACCTGCCGGGCTTCGGCCTGTCCGACAAGCCGCCCGGCGATGCGTACCGCCCCGAAGACCAGGCGCGGCGACTGACGGCGTTCGTCGACGCGCTCGGGCTCAAGGACTTTGCGCTGGTCGTCCACGATTTCGGCGGACCGATCGGTTTGCCGCTGGCGCTCGACCGCCCGGACGCGGTGCGCCGGCTCGTGCTATTCAACACGTGGATGTGGTCGCTGGCGGACGACCGCCAGTACGCGCGTGTCGGCCGCCTGCTGGGAAGCTCGCTCGGCCGCGTGCTCTACGAGCGAGCGGGCTTGTCGGTGAACGTTGTCTGGCGCCACGCCGTGCGCGATCCGCGCTACACCCGCGCCGTGCACCGCCAGTACGCAGCGCCGCTCGCCGAGCCGGCGGCGCGCCACGCGACGTGGATCTATGCGCGCGAGCTGCTCGGCTCGAGCGCGTGGTACGAGGCGCTCTGGGCGCGGCGCGAGCGGCTGGCGCGCATCCCGGCCCTGCTCGTGTGGGGCACGAAGGATCCGGCGTTCGGCAAGCTGTTGCCGCGCTGGCGCTCACTGTTCTACCGCGCCGAAGTGCTGGGACTGGCCGACGCCGGCCACGCGCCGCAAGAGACACGCGGCCCCGAGGTCGTGCCCGTGGTCGCCCGCTTTCTCGAGGCAGGGAGGACGCGATGAAAGACCTCCGAACGCACGCGGGCTTTCCGATCAAGCCCATCTACGGTCCCGACGACCTCGCCGGTCGTGACGTCGAGCGTGACCTCAGCCGTCCCGGCGAGTATCCCTTTACCCGCGGGATCCACCGGCACATGTACCGCGACCGGCTGTGGACGATGCGCCAGTACATCGGCTTCGGCACACCGGCGGAGACGAATACGCGGTTCAAGTACCTGATGGCCCACGGCCAGGACGCGCTCAACGTCGCCTTCGACCTGCCGACGCAGCTCGGCCTCGACTCCGACGACTCGCGCGCCGACGGCGAGGTCGGCCGCGTGGGCATGGCCATCGACACGCTGGCCGACATGGAGGAAGCCTTCGCCGGCATCCCGCTCGATCGCGTGAGCGTGTCGCTGACGATCAACGGCATGGCCGCACCGATCACCGCCATGTACTTCGCGGTGGCCGACAAGCAGGGCGCGGCGCGCGAGCGCGTCGTCACGACGCCGCAGAACGACATCCTCAAGGAGTTCGTCGCGCGCGGGACGTGGATTTACCCGGTGGAGCCCTCGCTGCGGCTGGTCGGTGACCTGATCGAATACGCCGCGCGCCACTATCCGCGGTCCAATCCCGTGTCGGTGTGCGGCTATCACATCCGCGAGGCGGGTTGCACGACCGCGCAGGAGATGGCGTACGGCCTCGCCATCGCCGCCGCCTACGTGGAGATGATGGTCCGCCGCGGCATGGCCGTCGACGACTTCGCGCCGCGCGTGTCGTTCAACTTCACGGCGTGGGGCAAGATCTTCGAGGAGGTCGCCAAGTTCCGCGCCGGCCGGCGACTCTACGCGCGCATGCTGCGCGAGCGGTTCGGCGCGACGAACTCCAAGTCGTGGATGTTCCGCACGCTCATCGGCGGCGGCGGCTCGGCGTTCGTGCCGCAGGAGCCCGAGAACAACATCGTGCGGGGCGCCTACATCGCGCTGGCCGCGGCGCTGTCCGGCGCGCAGACGATGGCGCTGCCGACGTACGACGAGGCGTATACGATTCCATCGGCGAAGGCCCAGCTCGTGGCGCTGCGCACGATGCAGATCTGTGCCGAAGAGTCGGGCGCCGCCGACACCGTCGATCCGCTCGCCGGCTCGTATTACGTCGAGACGCTCACGAATCAGATGGAGGAGACGATTCTCGAAGAGATGGCCGCCGTGGACCGCATGGGCGGCATCGTGGACGCGATCAAGTCCGGCGCCATCCAGGCCGAGGTGGCGCGTCAGGCCTATCGCTTCGAGCAGGCGCTCGCTTCCGGCGAGGTGCCGAAGGTGGGTGTCAACTGCCACGTGGCCGAGGGCGCGGCCGCCGCGGATCCCGAGGTGGAGCTCTACGCGTTCGATCCCGCCGTGGCCGCCACGCAGGTGGCGAAGCTGGCGCGCGTGCGGCGCGAGCGCGACGAGCGCGCCGCGCGCGCGGCGCTGTCACGCCTGTCCGACGAGGCGCGCGGCCAGGCCAACCTCATGCCGGCCATCGTCGAGGCGGTGAAGGCGTACGCGACGCTGGGCGAGATCAACCGCGCGATGAAGGACGTGTTCGGCGAGCACAAGGAGCCCGTGCAATGGTGAGTGCAGAGCGGTTCGCGCAGGGGATGACGTTCGATCAGTACGTGAAGTTCGTCGGCACGCCGGAGAACCTGGCCCGTGAGGGCTCGTTCAACATGCCGCGCAAGGACTACAGCGACTTCCTGCGCAAGGCCTTCGACGCCGCGCGGCTCAGCGACGCGCAGCGCGAGGCGTGGCGCTGGATCGTGGCGCAGCCAAACGGCCCGGCGAAGATGCTCGTGATCTCGGAGGAGTGGTCGTCCGACTGCCGGCGCGACGTCCCGATGCTGGCGCGGCTGGCCGCCGAGGGTGGCCTCGAGATGCGCATCTTCCCGCGCGACGGCCACAAGCTCAGCGCGCTGGCCGTCCCCGATCCGAAGGAGTCGCCGAACGCCGACGTGATGGCGCAATTTCTCCGCAAGCGCGACGGCCAGACGTTCCAGTCGATTCCGATCGCCGCGTTCTTCACGAAAGGCTTCGAGCACCTCTACACCTACATGGAGTTCCCGCAGATCTATCGCAAAGACCGGGTCAGGCCCGCGTTGTCGGCGCTCAAGCCGAGTGAGTCGAAGGAGGACTTCGCCAAGCGGAGCCTGAGCGAGTTCTTCGCGTTCCAGCAGTCGCCCTTTTTCAGCCTCTACGCGGCCGCCGCGGTGGACGAGATCATCGCCATGCTGCACGAGCGACTCCGGGTGGGCTCCATCGCGTGAGACATCCTGTCGCAATCCCGAGGCGCGCCACGGCTCCGCCGGGGCGCGGTGGTAGTGCGAAGCCGCAGATCGTTCGACGGCCGAGGCGAGCCTGTGACGAGGCGTTGAGGGTCTGGGGGCCATATCGGGGCCCCCAGGAAGAACATGACTGAGCTGTCGGTCGTCGGGCGCGCGACGCCCAAGAAGGATGGGCCTGAGAAGGTCACCGGCCGCACCCGGTATCTGCACGATCTCGTCCTGCCGCGGCTCGCGCACGGCAAGATCTTGCGATCGCGGCACCCGCACGCGCGGCTGGTCCGCATCGACACGCGGCGCGCCGCGGCGCTGCCTGGCGTGCTGGCGGTGCTGACGGGCACCGACGTCGAGCAACAACCGTTCGGATTTGCGCGGGACCAGACCGCGCTCAAGACGGGCAAAGTGCGCTGCATCCGCGACGAGATCGCCGCCGTCGCCGCCGAAACGCCGACCATCGCCGAGGAAGCGCTCGCGCTCATCGACGTGGAGTACGAGCCGCTGCCGACGGTGTTCAGCCCGGACGACGCGCTCGCGCCCGGCGCCCCGCGCGTGCACGACGAGCGCGCCGACAACCAGACGGATCTGCGCTATCAGTTCACCCACGGTGACGTCGATCGCGCGTTCGCCGACGCGGCGGCCGTCGTGGAGGGCGTCTACCGGCTGAACTTCGTGACGACGTGCTGTCTGGAGACGATGGTCGCCCTGGCGGACTGGGACCCTCGCGGCACGCTCACGATGTGGTCCACGACGCAGGTGCCGTTCCTCTACCAGCGCGAGCTCGCGAAGGCACTCGGCATCTCCGGCGACCGGGTGCGTGTGATGCAGCCGCCCGTCGGCGGGAACTTCGGGCGCGGCCTGGACCTCTATCCGATCGACGTCATCGCCGCGCTGCTCGCGCGTCGCGTGGGCCGCCCCGTCAAGGTGGAGTTCGAGCGTCTCGAGGAGTTCATCGCCAGCCCTACGCGCGAGCCGTGCACGATCCGGCTGCGCAGCGCGGCCGACGTCGCCGGCCGGCTGCTCGCGCGCGACGCGCACGTGACGATCGACAACGGCGCATACGTGTCGTGGGGCTCGACGACGCCGTACGTGATGCTCGCGACCGTGGCCGGGCTCTACCGCGTGCCGAACGTCCGCTTCGACACGACCATCGCCTACACGAACAATCCTTATTCGGGCTCGATGCGCGGCTACGGCAATCTCGAGAGCACGTTCGCGGTGGAGTCGCAGATGGACGAGCTCGCGGATCGCCTCGGCCTCGACCGCCTCGAGATCCGCCGGCGCAACGTGACGAAGTCCGGCGACGTGAACCCGCAGGGCTTCGTCGTCACGTCGTGCGCGATGAGCGAGTGTCTGGAGGCCGTGGGGGAAGCGGTGGCGGCGCCGCTGCCGCCGCCCCAGGCCGGCTGGCGGCGTGGAATCGGCTACGCCGGCATGTTCCACGTCGGCGGTGGCGCGCGGATCTATCGCTCCGACGGCTGCGGCGCGATCGTGAAGATGGACGACTTCGGCAAGGTCGTGCTGATCACGGGCGCGAGCGAGATCGGCCAGGGCTCGGAAACCGTGCTCGCGATGATCGTGGCCGAGACACTCGGCGTGCCGCTCGAGCGCGTGGAGGTCGTCAACTCCGACACCGCGGTCAAGCCGTGGGATGTCGGCGCTCACGCCAGCCGCACGACGTTCATTGCGGGCAACGCCGCGCGCATGGCCGCCGAGAAGCTGCGCGGCGACTTGCTGGCGATGGCCGCCGAGCAGCTCGACGAACCGGTCGAGCGCCTGGCCATGAAGGACGGCGCCATCATCGTCCTCGCCGAGCCGCAGCGGCGGCTGCCGTACGAGCGCGTCGCGCGTGGCGGTCACTATCAGCCGGGCGGCCGCACGCTCGTGGCCGAGGCGTTCTACGATCCGCCGACGAGCATGCTCGACAAGGACCTGCGCGGCAACGTCTCAGCGACCTATGGGTTCGCGGCGCAGGCCGTGGTGCTGGACGTCGACGGCGCGACCGGCGTCATCCGCGTGCGCCGCGTCGCCTCCGCGCACGATGTTGGTCGCGCGCTGAACCCGCTGGCCGCCGAGGGCCAGATCCACGGCGGCATCCACATGGGGCTCGGCTACGCGCTCGCAGAGCATCTCGTGGTGGAGCAGGGACAGGTCCTGACCGCGACGTTCATGGACTACGCGATCCTGCGCGCGGACGACATGCCGGAGATGCTGATCCGGCTGATCGAGACGCACGACGCCGAGGGACCGTTCGGCGCCAAAGGCCTTGGCGAGTCCGGCGTGATTCCCGTCTCCGCCGCCGTCGCCAACGCCGTGCACGACGCGGTCGGCGTGCGCTTCAGCGAGTTGCCGATCACGCCGGGACGCGTGCGCGCCGCACTGGAGGCCGCCCGCCGGTGAAGCTCTTCGAGGGTGTGCGCGTGCTCGATCTGTCGCGAATGCTCGCGGGCCCGTACGGCTCGATGCTGCTGGCCGACATGGGCGCCGACGTGCTCAAGATCGAGGCGCCCGACGGTGGCGATCCGATGCGCGCGATGGGGCCGCCGTTCCTGCCGGGCGGCGAGAGCGCGTACTTTCTCGCGATCAACCGCAACAAGAAGTCGATGGTGCTGGACCTCACGAAGCCGGCCGGACGCGAGGTGTTTTCGGATCTCGCCGCGCAGGCCGACGTCGTGTGGGAGAACTTCCGGCCGGGCGTGATGGACCGCCTCGGCCTCGGCTATGCCGCGCTCTCGGCGCGCAACCCGCGACTCGTCATGTGCTCGCTCTCCGCCTACGGTCAGGACGGTCCCTACCGCGACTGGCCGGCGTTCGATCTGGCGCTGCAGGCGATGGGGGGCGCGATGTCCATCACCGGCGAGGCCGGCGGCCACCCGGTGCGGATGGGGCTGCCGATGGGCGATCTCGCGGGCGGGATGTTCGGCGCGCTGGCAGTCGCGGGAGCGCTCCTGCGACGCGCACGCACCGGACACGGCGCTCGCGTCGACCTGTCGCTGCTGGATTGCCAGGTCTCGCTCCTCTCGTACCTGGCGCAGTACTTCTGGACCGACGGCGTCGTGCCGCAGCCGATGGGCTCGGCGCACACCTCAGTGGTCCCGTACGGGACGCTTCCGACGCGCGACGGCCATCTCATCGTCGCGGTGTTCGAGCGCTTCTGGCCCGCGTTCTGCCGCGCCGCCGGCCACCCCGATTGGGCGAAGGATTCGCGCTTCGCCGCCAACGCTGACCGCGTCGCCAACCGCGCGGCGCTCATGGCGCTGATCGAGCATGCATTCGCGGAGCTGACCACGAACGAGTGGCTGGAGCGCCTGCGCGCCGAAGGCGTGCCGGCCGCGCCGATCCAGACGGTCGATCGCGTGCTGAGCGATCCGCAGGTGCGTCACCGCAGGATGGTCGCGGAGGTGATGCACGAGGGGCTCGGTCGCCTGCCGACGCTGGGCACGCCGATCAAGGTGGACGGCGCGACGGAATTCGCCCCGGCGCCGCCGCCGCGGCTGGGCCAGCACACGAACGATGTGCTGGCGACACTGCTCGACTATTCGGGCGAGCGCATCGACGCGCTCCGCCGTGACGGAGTGATCGTATGACGACCGGGGCCGCACGCGAGCCGCGCGTATGAACATTGCCGTGCTGGGCGGCAGCAACGGCGCGTTGGCGACCGCGGCGGATCTCTCGCTGGCGGGTCACCGCGTTCGGCTCTGGAGGCGCCGCGCGGAGGACGCCGGGGCGCTCGCGAAGGGGATCACGCTCTCGGCCGAGCAGCGCCAGGGCAGCGCGCAACTGGAGAGGGTAACGGCGGATCTCGGCGAGGCCGTGCGTGGCGCCGACGTCGTGGTCGCGCCGCTGCCGGCATCGACTCACGAGGACCTGGGCCGCCGGCTCGCCGGAGTCCTCACCGAGCAGCAAGTGCTGCTCCTCGGCGCGGCGACGCTCGGCTCCTTCGTCATCGCGCGCGAGCTCACCCGCGCGGGCAACCCGCTGCCGCTCGCGATCGCGGAGACCGGCACGCTGGCGTACCTCGCGCGCAAGACAGGTCCCGCCGCCGTCGCGGCTCCGGTGCGCGCGGCGAACCTGCCCGTCGGCGTCTTCCCGGCGTCGCGCGCCAAGGACGCCCTCGTGCGCGTGCGCGAGCTCTATCCCGCGACGCGCCCGTGCGTCGACGCCGTCGACGTCGCGCTCACCAACGTCGGACCGGTGATCCATCCGCCGCTCGTTCTGGTCAATGCCGGCGCCATCGACCGCGGGCCCTTCGACATTCACGCCGCCGGCACCACCGCGAGTGCCCGCCGACTGATCGATGCCGTGGACGCCGAGCGCGTGGCCAGCCGCAAGGCATGGGGCTTTCCCGCGCCGCACTACGAGATGGCCACGTACTACGACGAGGCGCACGCGGCGGAGGGACTCTACGGCGCCGGCGCCAAGGCCAAGCTGATCGCCAGCGGACTCTGGAACGAGCTCGTCAACTTCGAGCACCGCTACGTGACCGAAGACGTTGAGCTGGGGCTGCCATTCTTAGAATCCGCGGCGCGCTCGGTGTCGGTGGCGTCACCGGCGACGTCGGGCTTGCTCGGCGTGTTCGGCGCGCTGCTCCGCCGGCCGCTCGCCGGGCGCGGCCGTGATCTCGACCATCTGGGCCTCGGCGAGCTGACGCTGCGAGAGGTGCGCGAGCTCTTCCACGACGGCTGGCACGGGGCGCTGTGGCGTCGAGTGCTGAGATGAGCGTCCGCGTCGGCGTCACCCTCATGGCGACCGAGCCCCCGGATCGATTTCGGCAGCTCGTACAGCTCATCGACGCCGCCGGCTTCGACGAGCTCTGGATCTGCGACTCGTCGCTGCACGCGCGCGACGTGTACGCATACCTTGGGCTGGTCGCGACGACGTCGCCGCGCCTGTCGTTCGGCCCCAACTGCACACACCCGTACACGCGGCATCCGGCGATCACGGTGAACGCGATCGCCACGCTGCACGAGCTGTCCGGCGGGCGCGCGCGTCTGGCGCTCGGCGCCGGCGATCGTCCGGTGACCGAGCTCGGGTACCGCGCGGCCCCGGTGGCGACCGTGCGCGAGGCGGTCGCCGTGGCGCGCGCGCTCACAGCGGGCGGCGAGGTGACGCGGCAGGCGCCGATCGTGCTCGCGCGCGGGCGCCTGACCATGACGCTGCCGTCGCCGCTGCCGATCTACGTCGCCGCCTCCGGCGCGCGGATGCTCGAGCTCGGCGGCGAGGTCGCCGACGGCGTCCTCTTCTTCAGCGGCGTGTACCCGCCGTGCGTCGAATGGGCGCTCGCGCGGATCGCCGATGGGGCGCGGCGTGCGGGGCGTGATCCCGCATCGCTCGACGTCGCGTGCACGGTCGCCGGCTCGCTGCGCGAGGACATGCAGCTCGCGCGCCGCGAATGCGCGCCCATGGCCGCGTGGTTTCCGCAGACGGCGCCCGTCTATGCCGAGCTGGGCGGCGTCCCGCCTGAGGTCGCCGCGCGGATCCGGGCCGGGTACGCGGGTGGACACTTCGACGGCGCGCACGGCGCCTTCGCCCACGTCACCGACGAGATGGTCGATCGCTTCACCGTTGCCGGCGGCGCCGAGCTGTGGCGCAGGCGGCTCAAGGATCTCGTCGCGCTGGGTGTCCGCCACCTGAACGTCTTCGTACTGTCGCGCGACGCGCGCGGCATGCTCGAGGCGTTCGCACGCGACGTGCTGCCGGCCGTGCGGGGTCTCGCGTGACGCTGCCGCCCGGCTACGTGCTGATCCGACCCGAAACGCTGGTGGCGCTGCAGAAGGCCGTCGAAGCGGTGCTCGGCGCTCGCGCGGCGGAGTGTCTTGTGGCGGGCGGGCTCGCCGGCGGCGCGAAGGCGACGGCGTCGCTGGACGGGCCGCCCGAGGCACGAGTGCGACGGCTGCTCGAGGCGGGGCGGGACATCGGCTGGGGCGACTTCGCGCTCGAACTGCTCACGCCGACGCAGCTCGTCGTGACCGTCGGGGACTCGCCGTTCGCGCGCGTCTACGGCCACGCGGCGGGACCGGTCTGCCACCTCACGAGCGGCGTGCTGCAGACGCTGGCGTCCACGGTGCTCGAGTCGCCGGTCGTCGTCGAGGAAACGATATGCGCGGCGATGGGCGCCGCACGCTGCCGGTTCGAGACGCGCGAGACGGTCGCCGTTCCGCGCGAGCCGCTGCTGCGCGGCGTGCTCCACGTCGGCATCGTCGTGGACGATCTCGAGCGGAGCCTGGGTGAATGGCAGCGGATCTTCGGCGTGAGCGCGGGCGATCGCTGGCAGAGCGACGTCGGCGTGAAGGTCGCTTTCGTCGAGGTCGCGGGCACGCGCCTGGAGCTCGTGCAGTACACCGGGCCGATCGTCGAGCGCTTCGGCCCGGTCCTGGCTCGTCGTGAGGGCGTGCATCACGTGTGCTTCGCCGTCGACGACCTGGACGCCGCCCTCGCCGCGGTGCGCGCGCGGGGCCTGCGCGTGGTGCCGGGGTTCCCGCTGGAAGGCGCCCACGGGCGCATCGCGTTCCTCGAGCCTGAGCCGACGACGGGTCTCGTCACCGAGCTCTGCCAGCCGCGCGAGCGCGGGTGATGGGCGTGCGCCTCGGCGTCGATGTCGGCGGCACCTTCACCGATCTTCTGCTCGCGCGTGACGGCGCGCCGCCGCGCGCGGCGAAGACGCCGTCCACGCCGGCTGATCCCTCCGAAGGCTTCCTGGCCGGCCTCACGCAGCTGGCGGCGGACGAGGGCCGTCCGCTCGACGCGTTCTTGCATGACGTCGATGTGATCGTCCACGGCACGACCGTCACCACCAACGCGGTCCTGACCGGCGACGTCGCGCGCGTGGGCTTGCTGACGACGCGCGGATTCCGCGACGCGCTGGCGATGCGGCGGGGCATTCGCGAGGCGCAGTACGACAACCGGTACGCGGCGCCGCCGCCGCTCGTTCCGCGGTGGCTGCGACTGCCCGTCACGGAGCGAGTGGATGCGACCGGTGCCGTCCGCACGCCGCTGGACGAGGCGGACCTCGACGCGGCGCTGGAGACGCTGCGCGGCGCCGGCGTGGAGGCGGTCGCCATCTGCTTCATGCACGCGTGGGCCAACTCCGCGCACGAGTGCCTGGCCGAAGCGCGTGCGCAGGCAGCGCTGCCGGCGGCCTACCTGTCGCGCTCGTCCGCGCTTCTGCCCCAGGTGCGCTTCACCGAGCGCGTCAGCACCACGGTGCTCAACGCCGCCGTCGGGCCCGTGCTGTCACACTATGTCGATCGTCTCGTCGCGAGGCTCGGCGCGGCCGGATTCCGCGGCGTGCTGCTGGTCATGCAGTCCAACGGCGGCGTGGCGGTGCCGGCCGTGGTGCGCGCGGCGGCAGCGACAACGCTGCTGTCGGGCCCGGCCGCCGCGCCGACGGCGGCGCTCGCCTACGTCGCACCGCACGCGGCGCGCGATTTCATCACGGTCGACATGGGCGGGACCTCGTTCGACGTGTGCCTCGTGAAGGACGGCGTGCCGGCCTTGACGTCGGAAGGCCGCATCGC
>Ga0114129_10001638_pt1 | contig 30416 bp, 22 predicted proteins | sample RhiMetdeltSRZDD1_FD_80071 | JGI IMG/M metagenome (GOLD analysis project Ga0114129, IMG submission 80071) | Populus rhizosphere microbial communities from Tennessee, USA - Rhizosphere MetaG P. deltoides SRZDD1 (version 2) (version 2) | ecosystem: Host-associated > Plants > Roots > Rhizosphere >...
GCATCCTGGGGCTGAAGCAGGTCCCAAGGGTCCGGCTGTTCGCCGGTTAAAGCGGTACGTGAGCTGGGTTTAGAACGTCGTGAGACAGTTCGGTCCCTATCTCGTGTGGGCGCAGGAAATTTGTGAGGATCCGTCCTTAGTACGAGAGGACCGGGACGGGCGAACCTCTTGTGCACCGGTTGTCGCGCCAGCGGCACGGCCGGGTAGCGAAGTTCGAAAGGATAACCGCTGAAAGCATATAAGCGGGAAGCCTTCCTCAAGATGAGATTTCCCGGGAGCAATCCCCTAAAGGCCCGTGGGAGACGACCACGTTGATAGGCGGGGTGTGGAAGCGCTGTGAGGCGTGAAGCTGACCCGTACTAATCGGCCGTGTGGCTTGACCATAAAATATTCAAGGCGCGAATCGTCAGTACATAGCAATACATACCGACTCTCTTGCCTGGGCGGGGAACCTGTGCGGTCCCCCGAACCCCCAGGAACCCTTTTAAGAAGGGAAACTTTGGAAACAGAGTTTCCCGGTGACCTTAGCGAAGGGGCCACACCCGTTCCCATTCCGAACACGGCCGTTAAGCCCTTCAGCCCCGATGGTACTTCGCGGGAAACCGCGTGGGAGAGTAGGACGTCGCCGGGGAATTATTTTGGAGCTCGGGTCTTGTGCCCGAGCTTTTCTTTTTTGCGCTTCGCGCGACGGCCTCGGCTACAGATGCCGGAAGACCGCTTCGAGCAGGGCCAGGATTCCGAGCAGAGAGATCAACGCGGCCAAGAGAAGCGCGAAGGAAAACGGCGCCTGGGGCAACCAGGCGTCGAGCCGCTTCATCACGCGCCGGTATTGGAGCGTTGCGAGGGCCAGTGCGACGATGCCGACCACGATCATCAGGACTCCGAAGGTACGGGCCGTCAAGAGCTGATTCCGCACCCGATTCGGGTCTTGCTGATCGAGATGTTCGAAGAACTGGTAAAGCGCGAACCCGAGCGTGATCAGGGCCGCGGCCGTCCGTATCCAAGCGAGGAGCGTGCGCTCGTAGGCGGCCAGGGTCCGCTCGAGGGCGAGCTGGAGCTGGTCTTCGGCGGGAGCCGGCTTCTTCTCGGCCACGCGGAATGCTACTTCCGTTTGACACCGCGGCGCGCGCCGGGGTTACATCCGGCGCGCACCCGGCGGCCCTCCCGCCGAGTCGCCTCGGAAGGAGGCAGCCATGCGAAGAGTTCTCCGACGGACGCCGGCGACGGTCCTCGTCGTCCTCGGCGCTCTGACGTCGGCGTGTGGGAGCACGTCCGGTGACCATCGCTCCACGCTGCAGCAGAAAGTCGGTCAGCAGGGCGGGGTCGGCTCCTCGCAGCTTCGACTCCGACTGTACGAGCTGCCGCCGCAGCTCGACGGCGTGGTCGAGACGGCCGCCGATCGGATCCGCGCGGAGTCGTCCGATCCGGCCGTCCGTCGGCGCGCGCTTCTGTGGAAGGCCGACGGGATCCCGGCGATCTACAGCGCCGCGCTCCGTCCGGATCCCCTCGCGGGCGCTCTCGACCTCTGGGCGCTCCTCTACCAGATGCAGGACTACTACACGACGGGCGCCGGAAAGGACGCGTTCGGGGCGCAGCAGGCGATCGCGCGCGAAGCGGTCCAGAGAATGCTGGCTCTCACCGACGCGGTGGGTCAGTCGATGTCCGTCGATCGCGAGGGGTATGCGAAGCAGCAGGCCCAGGTCCAGAAGTTCGCGCATGCGCATCCGATCGAGGGGCCTTTCTCCTCGCGCGAAACGATCCTCGCCGACCTCGCCCAGTTCGCCGATCCCGGAAGCATCGGCGTCCTGATCGGAGTCGGGGAGGTCACGGAGACGATCACCGACATTTCGCTGCGGCTCAACGAATACGTAACCCTGCTGCCGAAGGTCGCGCGGTGGCAGGCGGAGATCGCGGCCGAAGGCGTCACGGGCCGCGGCGATCTCCGCGGAACCCTCGACCAGGTCGACGCGATCGGAAACATGGCCCGCCAGGTCAGCGGTCTTCTCGCGGACATCCCCGGAGCCGTGCGCGAGGCGGGAGGACCGGTCGGAGAGCTGCTGGACCGGCAGCGCGCGGAGCTGCTCGCCGCGGTCGAGCGCGAACGCGTCAACCTGACGGGGTTCGTCACCTCGGAGCGTGAAGCCGCGCTGGCGGCCCTCGGCAACGAGCGACAGGCCGCCCTCGAAGGTGTCGCCCGGGAGCGTGCCGCCGCTCTGGCGGGAGTCGACGCGATCTCGAAACGGTCCCTCGAGGACGTGTCCGTGCGTGCCCGCGGCGTCGTCGATTTCGTCTTCGTGCGGGCGCTGATCCTCGTCGCCGTCGCGGCGCTCCTCTTCGGAGTGGCGTACTGGCTTGCCCGCGGCCGGTATCTCCCTCGCCGCGCCGACGCGTAGGACCTCGTGGCTCGCGAGAATCGGCAGACGATCCTGGCGCTCGTGTCGATGGCGGCGCTCATCGGATACGGAGCGCTGCTGTTCACCTACATGGCCTCCGGCGTCGGCGGCTCCGACAGCTCCGGGTATGCGAACACGGCGCGGGCGATGTTGGAAGGCCGGGTCGTTCTACCGATCGAGGCACTGTCGAGGCTGGACTTGCCTCCGCGTCTTGCGGGGGCGTTCCGGCCGCTCGCCTTCGAGCCGGGTCCGGAACCGGGGACCATAGTGCCGTTCTATCCGCCGGGGTTCCCGCTCCACATCGCGTTCGCCTCGCTCGTGGCCGGCTGGAAGGCGGGGCCTTTCGTCGTGTCGCCGATCCTCGCGCTTCTGGCCGTCGTGCTGACGTACTTCCTCGGCCGGGAACTCTCGCTGTCGAGGCCTCTGGCCTTCGCCGGAGCCGCGATCTTCGCCGCCGCACCGATCATGCTCCGCCAGGCCGTCCAGCCGATGAGCGATGTGGCCGCCGCGGTCTGGTGCGTGGCCGCGATCCTCTGCGCTTTGCGCTCGCGCAAAGGATCGGTCTGGGCTTTGCCGGCGGGGGCGGCGTTCGGCATGGCCGTGCTCGTGCGGCCGGCCGATGTCCTGCTTCTCCTTCCCCTCGCCTTCGCCCTTCGGTGGAACCCGAGATCCTTCGCGTTCTTCGCCGCCGGAGGCGTTCCGTTCGCAGCCTTCTTCGGGTTCTGGAACCGGACGCTCTATGGCAGCGTCCTCTCGACCGGGTATGCGCCGGTGATGGAGGGAGAGTTCTCCTGGTCCAACTTCGCGCCGCGGTTCGTGCTCTACGGAAAGTGGATTGTCTGGCAGCTGTCGCCGCTCCCCCTGCTCGGCTGGCTCGGGTCGACGTTCTGTCGGAGCCTGCGTGTCCGCGACCGCGCCCTCCTGGTGACGTGGCTTGCCGCGTACTTCCTCTTCTACTGCTTCTGGAGGCCGGCGGACGGCTGGTGGTACTCGCGCTTTCTGCTTCCGGCGCTGCCGGCACTGATCCTGGGATTTCTCGTATCGCTTCGTGAACTTCTGCGCGTGCTCAGCGCCGGCGAATCGAAAGCGCGCGGGCGCCGCTGGCCGCTTCGCGCCCTGGCCGGCGCTGCCGTTCTGCTTGGCGTTTTCGGCGTCGAGCTCCGGCGGGACCTGACGCCGCCGATGCCGTACAAGGAGGCCCGGGGACAGGCGACGTTTCCGGAGGCCTGCCGGGCAATCGCCCGACGGGCCGAAGGGGCGAGCGCGCTGATCGTCGCAATGGAGTTCTCGGGGGCCGTGCGTTTCTATACGGACTTCTTGCCTGTGCGCTGGGATCAGATCTCAGCCGAAGATTTCGCCCTGGTGCGGGCGCGGGCCGCCGAGAAGGGCTATCGCGTGTTCGCGATCCTCTTCCCGGACGAAGTTCCTCGCGCCCAGCCCAACGTTCCCGGTGACTGGGTCTTTCTCGAGAACGTCCGGCACGCGAGCCTCTGGGAGCTCCATCCGCCCTAGGACCGTCGCCAACCGGCCCCGGACGGCACCGGTCTTGCTTCGAGGGTGGCTGTTGAGAGCGCTGGGGATCGCTCCGTGCCGATGACACTGGGGGTCAGCAGCGCGCCGATGCGGTGGCTCGCGGCGCTAATGCTCCTCGCTTCTCCGTGCTTCGCACAGACCGAGACGCCGTCGGAGTTCGAGGGAACGCTGTTTCGAGGAATATCGCTCGGAGCCGTGACGCCGACCGTCGAGTTACAGCCGATCCCTCTTGCCGAGCGGCTCCGACCCCACTTCTTTTCGCAGAACTCATCTCCTGAGTCCGCGCCCCCGGTCGCGAGTCCGCCCAAGCGGTTCTGGACCGCCGCCGGCGAGATGGTGCTGCTGGAGGTCCTACCGTGGGCCTACAACCGCTATATCGCCGACGAGCCGTTCGCGCGGATCTCGTGGCACACGGTCAGCGAGAACTTCAAGGCGGGCTTCGGATTCGACAGCGACAACTTCAACATCAATCAGTCGCAGCATCCGTACCACGGCAGCCTCTTCTTCGAGGCCGGCCGCTCCAACGGCTACGACTACTGGGAATCCGGCCTCTTCACACTCGCGGGCAGTTTCATCTGGGAGTGCTGCATGGAAAACACGCAGCCGGCCTGGAACGACCTGGTCAACACCACGCTCGGCGGGATGACGCGGGGCGAGGTCTCGCATCGCCTCGCCACGGTCATCCTGGACAACACTGCCAGCGGGTCCGACCGGTTCTGGCGCGAGCTCGGCGCCGCGGTCATCAATCCCGTGGGAGCTTTGAGTCGTCTCGTGCACGGCGACATGACGCGCGACTTCCCGAATCCCGAGGAACGGTACCCGGACGGGTTCGCCGTGAGCACCGAGGTCGGCTACCGGAGGGTCGACCTTCCCGCCGGGACGCTCGATCAGGCGCTCGTTTCCCTCTCGGCCCGCTACGGCGATCCGTTCGCAGGCGACATCGTCAAGCCTTTCGACTCGTTCTGGGCGGGACTGGACCTGACTTTCCCCAAGGGCTCGACGATCTCCCGTCTCGAGGAACGCGGGATCCTCAAGGGCTGGGAGCTGACCGACAACACGGCCACGGTGCGGCACATCTTCGGCTTTTCGCAGGAGTACGAGTACATCAACAACGCCTCGCAGGTCTTCGGGGCCCAGCTCCTGGGCGCCGGCCTGCTCTCGCGCTACAAGCTGAGCGAGTCTCTCTTCCTCGTCAGCGACACCGACGTGCTCGCCGCGCCGCTCGCCGGCATCCAGACCACCAACTTCGAGAGCCCGCAGACTGGACGCAACTACGATTACGGACCCGGAGGAGGGCTGCGCGCCGCGGTGCGATTCTTCGGAGGCGGGCAGGAGTACATGGCCGTGGGCTACGGAGTGCTCTGGGAGCACACGGTCAACGGCGTCTCCGAGAACAACACGCTCCAGTTCTTCCGGGCCAACGGTCACGTGCCGATCACCGACGTGTTCGGCGTCGGCGGCGGCTGGTGGTGGTACAGCCGGCAGACCACATACACGCGCTTCGCCGAGGTCCGGAGGACGCAGTCGGAGTGGCGTCTGTTCCTGAGCGTGAGCTTCGGACGATCGGGCTTGCGTATGCCGAAGGTCTAGGCGAACGACGCCGCCGAACGTCTAGCCCGGGTGCGTCGGAAGCGTGCCGGCGGGCTCCGGAGCGGCCGGGGCGTGCAGCTTGTAGAGCGCGTTGCGGCGCTCACCGCAGGTCGCACACGTGCCGATGGGATGGTCCGAGCGCAATCCGTCGCGGATCCGCCGCAGCGGCTCGCCGGCGGCGATGTCGGAGAGCGTGTTCGCCGGGTAGAAGCCGATCGGGTTCTCCTCCCAATAGATACACGGATTGACCGCGCCGTTGGGACGCACGACGTAGTTGCGGTCCGGATAGGCGCACCCGTAGAGGCGCTGGTTGCGGCGGTAGCGCCAGTACTCCGGGCGGTCGAGCCCGGCCCGGAGACGGAACGCCTCGCGCCGGATCCGGCCGACGAGGCCCCTGGGCAGGTCCTCCGGCGGCTCGTAATCGGGGTAGGAGGAGATTCGCAGCCCCAGGTGCACGGCCTCGCGCGCTGCGGAGGCGAGCTCCGCGTTCAACTCGCGAGGCTCGATGTCGGAGAGCATCTCGGGTCCGACGTCGACGCCGACCGTCGGCGAGACGTACCGGACGTCGATCTCGCGCGCCCCGTGGGCCGCGGCGAAGGCCGGCAGATCCTGCAGCTCGCGGCGGTTGGACTTCATCCACGTGAAGATGATCCGCAGGTGCGGGGTCTTCGACTTCGCCTCGCGCTTGACGCGCGCCAGCGTGTCGAGGCAGGAAATCAGGCGGTCCCACTTCGCCGGGACGCGGATCTTCTCGTAGACCTCTTTCGTGACGCCGTCGATCGAGGCCGCCACCGTCGTCACGTGCCCGTCGATCAGGGCTTTCGCGGTGGGCTCGGTCAGCGCCAGCAGGTTCGACGGGAACCACAGGTCCGGCACGCCGTAGCGCCCGGCGATCGCGACGAGCTCCTTGAACTTCGGGTGGATCATGGGTTCGGCGGCGCAGCCGAGGGCCACCCGCCAGGCCTTCGGAAAGAGATCCGCGGCGATCTTCTCGAAGACGTCGACGGGCATGTTTCCGTCCGAGGACAGCTGCGTGTCGAACGGGGGGAACACGAGCCGGTCCGTGTTCGCGAAGTAGCACATCACGCACTTCAGGTTGCAGCGCGACGTGAGGTCCATGATGACGTTCAGAGGCCGGTCCACGGCCGGATTATGTCATTCCGTCTCGCCGCTCGCCGACGAAGACGGTGAAGATCGCGGGCGCCACACCCGTGGCCGCGAGATCGGCTTCGGCCGCGCAGAGGACTTCCAGAAGCCGTTCGTCCTCGCCCGCACGAAATCGGATCGCGAATCCGCTCAGAAGCGGATGGAGAAGACCGCCGCCTCCGGAGAGCTCGACGCGCCTCGCGAAAGCCCGGCGAGCGAGCGGCAGAATCTCCTCGCTGCGCGCGGCCTCGGCGGGGAGCTCACGCGCGAGCCTCGCCGCGTCCACGCGCTCGCGGACCCACGCGATCCGACCGGACTCGGGATCGCGCCGGAGATGCTCGGGCAGGAGCCGAAAGTAGCGGTCCACCATCTGCCACGTTTGCTCGCCGTGTTGAAACCGCGCGGGTCCCGTGTAGTCCGAGAAGACGACGCGGCCGCGAGGCGAAAGTTGAGCCGTGATGCGGGCGTACAGATCCTCGAGACCGACCACGTGGTGCAGGAGTCCTTCCGCCAGGACCGCGTCCCATGGCCCGGCCGGGATCCCGTCGCGCTCCGGGTCGAGCACCGCGTAAGAGATGGTCGGAAGGTGAAGTCTCTCGGCCTGCAGCCGCGCGCGCGCGACGGCGTCCGGATCCGCGTCAACGGAAAGAATCCTCTCTATCCCGCTGTGACGCGCCAGCGCGCGCTCGAGATAGCCGGGGCCGCAATTCAAGACGAGGACGTTGCGCAGGGTCGCACCCAGGTGATGCAGCCGCACGTGGGAGAGCCAGTCCTGGTCCGGGTTGCCCGTCGCCGTGCGGTTCAAGTGGCGCTGCAGCGCCGCGGACGGCACCCAGAACGGCAAGCCGGGATCGGCAACGGTCACGCGACCCTCCGAAGGCGCCGGCGGCGAACCACGGCGGCGGTCAGGACGACGAGCGTGGAGGTCGAGATCCAGACTCCCGCGCGAAAGCCCGGCGGCGAATAGCGCAGGTGAACGCTGGTCTTTCCGGGCGGCAGCCGGAGCGCGAGAAAAGGTCCGTTGGCCCGGAAGACCGGAAGGGACAGGCCTCTTCCGTGTTCCGCCGACCAGCCTCCATCCTGGACGATCGAGAGCACGACCCAGGCGTCGGGGCCCTCGGCGACGTCCGCGTCGAAGGAGACGCCGTTGGTCGTCTCGCGGTACGCCGTGATGGCCGCGTCGCCGCCCGGAGCGTCACCCGCGCGCTCGCTCAGGACCCAGGCCGTTGCCCGGAAATCCCGGTTCGCTGCGATCTCGGCGAACGCCGGACCGAAGGCGGCGTTCGCGTCGGTGAGCGGCTCCTTCACGGCTCCGGAGGCGACCAGCCGCACTCGCTCCGGCACGAAAGCCCGCGGAAGGACCGCGGCATTCTCGTACACGTCGCCGTCCTCTCCGGAGTAGGTCCGCCTCCACCGCCCGCCGGGTGGAGCTCCGCCTTTCTGGACGACGAACGCGCGCACATTGAGGAAATCGAGCGAGGGGGACTGCGGGTTGCCCAGCCGTTTGAAGTAGTCGCCGGGAGGAAAGCCCGCGGTCGCGTCGAGGAACGCGACGTAGTCACGGCGCTCCATGGCGTCGTGGGTTCGGATGTCTTCGACGCCGACGAAGACGTTCGTGTTGGGGAAGAGCGCCGTCCCGGCCGCGGCGGTCCGGAAAGGCCGCGGGAGGCCGCGCAGGTGGCGAACGAGCGGCGTTTCGGGGTAGAGGAGGTCGCGCGGAAAACTCTGGTAATGGCTGCGCCACTGGTTGAGAAGGTCGCCGGCGCACAAGACCGCGAGTCCGATCGCGTACGCCTCGCGGCGCGGTCCCGCGACGAGGGAAAGGCCGGCCGTGGCGACCATCAGGCCGACCGCGATCACAACCTGCCGTCTCTGATAGCCCAGCGCGTCGGGCGACGTCCACTCCGGTCGGAGGTGCAGAAACCACAGGATGGCGGCGGCCGCCAGCGCGAGCGGCGCGGCCACGGAAGCCCACGCCGCCCGAGGGTCCCGGGCTCTGTCCTTCGCGTAACGATCGACCTCCAGTGCGGCCAGAGTCGGGCCCGCAAGGGCGATCCAGGAGTAGAAGCGCAGCGGGAAGACGTGGCGCACGGCCGGAATCGCCCCGAAGATCTCGGCAAACGGCCAGAGGGCTACGGCGACGCCCAAGCCGCAAACGAGAAGTGCGACCAGCGCCCAGGACGCCCGCGAGCGCGGCGAGCCTGGCCGGAGGAAGAGCAGAGCGGCCGCCCAGGCGGGGAGGCCGAAGTAACCGAGCGCCATTTCGGGAAAGGCTCCGGTCACTCCGAGCAGCTGCGGCGTGTGAATCAGGTCGCCGACGGATCTCGGAAAGAACGCCGTCGCGATCCCGCGCCAGCGGGCGCCATGCGGCGCGAGCGAGAACACGTCGCTCCAGTGCGGGAGCTCCGCCAGCACCATGCGGTTGGACGCACGGATGGCCATGGCCGTCGGCACCAGGAGGAAAGCCGTCAGGCCGGCCGCCGCCAGCCCCGCGCCGAGAAAGGATCGCGCGACGACTCCCACGTCGGGCATGTCGCGCAGTGCCCAGCGCATGAGGATGAAGAGCGCCGCGAAGAGAACGCCGAGGGCCAGGGTCTCGGGATGTCCGGCGAGCGCCGCGCCGGCCAGGACCACGATCAAGGCCGCGACCGCGCGCGTGCGTCGCGTCGCGTCGCGGGTCCGCTCGATGAGGAACAGCATCCAGGGCCAGAGACAGAAGACCGCCGTGGATGGGAAAAGAATCCACTGGGAGAAGCTCATCGAGAGGGCGAATGCGATCGCCGCGAGCAGCGACGCGGCTCGCGACGCCGAGAGCTCGCGCGTCCAGAGCCACATCCCCGTCATGGCCAGCAGGAGCTTGAGAGACGCAGCCAGAAGAAACGCTTCGGGAATCGGCCAGATCAGCGTCAGCAGAGTGAACGGTGAGAAGGCGGCCGACTGGGCGTTTCCCGCGAGCGGCATCCCGGCTCCGTTCCAGCGGTTGCGCAGAGGCAACGAGCCTTCGGCGAACGCGAGGCGCACGGCCTCGTTCCAGGGCAGGATCTGGTTGATCACGTCGTTCAGGTAGGGGTTGCGCGGAAGCCATTTGCCGAGGTGGAGCCACGGGACGGTCAGCGTCACGTGCTCGAGAGGGAGGATCGTCCGTCCCGGACGGAACCCGCCCGCGAGGGGAAGCAGCGAAAGAAGGGCGAAGACGCCCAGTGCGGCGCGCGGAATGGGTCGGGAGAGATACGTCGCGATGGCGGCCGTGATGGCCGCGCCCGCCGCGAAGAAGGCGATCAGCGCGATCGAGACGGCCATACGCGCGGGAGACTACTACGGCACCCGCAACCAGAACTCGACGCCGTCTTCGACCAGGAACGGCCGGAAGTGCTCGCGGAGATATCGATCCACATGTGGAGCGCGGACGGCGTTCGGGATGCCGTCGACGGGTGCGTACGAGCCGATGATGAGCGCGGCGCGGACGTGAGGATTGCGGTCGATCGCATCGACCACCTCCCGCTGCGCCTCCTCGGACTCGTAGAACGCCGGCTCGTAGTACCGGATCGGGCAGGGACGTTCGAAGAGGAAGTACAGACCGGGGGCGTTGCCGAAGTCGAGCCAGGTGTCTCCGTCTCGAAACCCGGCGCGGCGCATCATCTCCGCGGTCTTGCGGACCAGCGTCCGGTCGTCCAGCCGGAAGAAGGCGCCGCGAGCGCGCCGAGGCTCGTCGAGCGGCCCACTTCGGTCCGGCGGCGAGGGCGGCGACTGGATCGCGAGGGTCGCGAACGTGAACAAGTCCACCGGGCGATGTGCCACGAGGACGGCGGCGAGAGCGCCGGACGCCGCCAGAGCGCGCAGCGGACGTTCGGCTCCGGGAGCCCAGAGCCAGCGCGCCAACAGGACCAGCGCGGCGGGAATCAGGTAGGACGTGTACCCGACGTGGCGGCGCTCCGCGACGGACAACATCGAGGCGACGATCCACACCAGCACGGGAAGGGCGGCGCGTGCGCGGTCGGAGATACGGCCGCCCGATGGCAGCTCTGCTCCGAGGAGGATGACGCTCAGCGCGATCAAGCCGTAGAAGAACGGCATCGGGACGGCCGGCGTCTCGTCGAGCGCCCCGGGGACGACCGGAAGAGACGGGAACCCCTGCGCGTAAGCGGGAAGCAGAGACGGGAGATAGACGAACGTCGTGCGGGCGAACCCACGGAGGAGTCCGAAGGCCCCGAGCGCGACGGCCGCCGCCGCGACGGCGGCGCACGCGCCCCCGACGGCAGCCAGCGCCGAGCGTCGCCGATCGCCGCGCGAGATCAGGAGGGCCGTGAGCGCTGCCGCCGCGGAGTAGGTCGCGAAATCCACGGTGAAGAAGAACGTGACCACGATCGCGGCCCCGCAGGCGAGCCAGGCCCCGGTTCTTCCGGTCCGCGAAGCGTAGAGAGCCAGCGCGAGCGTGAAGGCGGACGCGATCAGCCGTGGGAATGAGAACTGTGGAAAGACCGCGAACGAGAGCGCTTCCATACAGAAAGCCGTCGCGGGGTTGGCGGTCGCCGCGAGGCCGATCGCGTAGAAGCTGGGCCAGAAAAACACTCCGAGCAGCTTGCTCGCGCGCGCGAAGCCGCGGTAGTCGTCCCCGAGCGCCTTCATCCCCGCGGCGTGGAAGAGGCCGTCGCTGAGGAGCCCATGCCCGGGAACGACGTCGCGGTAGGGAAGCTCGCCCCGCAGGTATTCCGACGCGGGGAGAAGCGCATGGCCGTCCTCGAAGATGTCGGCGACCGTCGGCGCTCCGAGGACGGCGCCCGCGGCGAACGCCATGATGCTTCCGGGCAGAAGAACGCCAGCCGTCAGAGCTCGCCGAAACCGGGCGGATCCGGATCGGCGCCGCCCGAGCGCACATGTCAGGACCGGCAACGCGATCGCGGCAACGGCGGCTTCCCGGGAAAACGGGATGGGCCGCTGTCCGGTCAGCGGGAGAAAGAGGACCGGGCTCGCTGCGCCGAGGGAAAGGATTCCCCGGCCCGGATCCATGCGATCCAGAAGAAATCCGAGCGCGGCCGAGACGGCGAAGACGGACAGGAAAGGCAGAAGTGGCCGTTCGGCGCCCGGGAACAGCGCGCACACAAAGACCCAGAGTGTCAGGGCGTGCGCGCACACGACGGCGAGTCGGGAGAGAGGCGACTGTTCCCAGTGGCGCGGGGCAATCCCCACGTCCGTCGGCGCCGGGGCGGCGCGGTCTCCGCGACGGCGGCGCTCCCACCACACCGCCGCGGCGCCTCCCAGAATCGGCAGAGCGACGAGGAGAACGAAGATGGTGATTTGCCGCCGGACGTCGAGGCCGTGCTGCGCGGCGTATCCGGGCAGCGGGTTCGCGGGGGGACGGACGGGAATCGCGCTTCCGAGCACCCAGGCGGCGGCGAAACCGACGATGGAGCCTTCGTAACCGGCGAGCCGGACCGTGCGATCCCGCGGCAGGTCGCTCGGGGAAACTTCCGTCGCCGCCGATCGCATCTCGAGCATTCTACGGAGCGAGGCGCCGGGCTGTCGCCACGCTGCTAGCATCGGCGACGTGCGCGACGTTCCCTTCACTCGCTCGCTGCCGGGCCGGCTGTGGCGCCGCCGCTCGACGATGCGGGCGGACTGGGAGAAACGCGCGCGAGAGAACGCGCCCTTTTACATCTGCACGACCGCCGCCGAGACGCCGGAGGCGTTCGCGGCGTCGGGAGAAAAGGATCTCGCCGAGCAGGTTCTCGACGGGCTGCAGGTCTCGCCGCGCTGGAGCGTTCTCGAAATCGGGTGCGGCATCGGTCGGCTCTTGCGGCCTCTCTCGACCCGCGTCGAGAGCGCGGTCGGAGTCGACCTGTCGGAGGAGATGATCCGCCGGGGCCGCGAATACTGCGCCGGCCGGCCCAACGTCACGCTGCACCGCACCGACGGGGGGCTTTCGTTCCTGCCCGATCGCGCGTTCGACTTCGTCTTCTCGCACATCGTGTTCCAGCATCTGCCTCGAAAAAGCTACGCCGAGCGCTACCTGCACGAGGCGCACCGCGTGCTCAGGCCGGGCGGGATCCTGCGCGTTCAGGTCGACGGCCGGACCCGTCCGTTCGTCCGCCGCTGGGTCGCCGATTCCTGGTCGGGCGTGGTGTTTTCGAAGCGCGAGCTCCAGCGGCGACTGGAACGCTGCGGATTCCGCGTCACGGAGCTGCGCGGCGAGGGGACGCAATACCTCCGCGCGACGGCGATGCGGGACGCCTGACCGCCTTACCGCGCGCCGACGTCCCTAAAGTACTCGTCCAGCAGGTCCTTGGGGATCCCCTCCGGATTGGCGGAAGTCCCCGAGGCATCGGCGATGAGGACGTGGGGCAGCTCCGGCGTGTCGGCCCAGGTCTCGTGGCGCTCGAGGCCGGCGAGCTCCGGCCGGTCGCTCTGGCCGTAGCGGCAGAAGGTGACATCCGCGAATCCGGCGCCGCGCAGCGCGGCATCCAGAGTCGCCCGGTTGTAGAGAAACTGGTGGCCCCAGCCGTGGAAGGCGCGGTTGACGCGGATGCAATCCTCGCGCGCGGCGGCATCCTCGAGATCGGGCCCGTGGTAGTGCGTGAGGACGACCCAGTCGAGGTTGGGTGTGGAGAGGCGCAGGGCTCCGTCAGGACGGAGCACGCGGCGGCACTCCTTCAGGAACTCGAGTCCGTCGGCCAGGGCCAGGTGCTCGAGGAAGTGCTCCGCGTAGATCGAGGTCACGTCGGCGAACGGCAGGCCCTGACGGACGTCGAGCACCTGGTCCACGCCCGGCAGTCCCTGGTTGTCGATGTTGATCCAGCCCGGAATCGACTGCGCGCCGCACCCGATGTGGAGCCGCGTCGGGCGGAGCGAGGCCGCGGCCGGAGCGCCGCGATCCCTTCGAAAGAGACGCATCGCGCGCCGGTGTACCACAGTCGCGCGGTCGCGTCGAGGCGCGGAGTCGCGGTGAATGCCGTGTTAGGATCGTGAAAATTCTTAGGAGGACCCATGCGACGGCTCCTGCTCGCGCACTTCGTCGCGCTCCCGTTCTTCATTTCCGCCCATCTCCTCGCGCAGACCACCGGCGACATCAGCGGGCGCGTTCTCGACGAGCAAGGCGGTCCCTTGCCGGGAGTCACGGTGGAGGGTCGCAGCCCCTCATTTCAGGGCGTGCGGACCGCGGTGACCGACGCCTCGGGAACGTATCGGCTGATCCTCCTGCCGCCCGGGACTTACAAGGTCACGGCAGCGCTGCAGGGTTTCGCGAGGTCCGAGTCGACCATCACGGTCGCGCTGGGGAAGACGTCGACGGGCGACTTCAATCTGCGGCCCTCCGCGACGGCCGAGGTCGTGGTGACGGGCTCGGCGCCCCTCGTGGACCAGGAGTCCACGACGATCGGCACCAACATCGACTACCGGCAGATCCGTTCGTTGCCGACCGGGCGCAACTACACCTCGATCGTCCAGATTTCTCCCGGCGTCTCGACCCAGACCGCCAACACGGCCGCCTTCGCGAACACGATCGTCGTCAACGGTTCGACCGGACTCGAGAACGGGTTCGTGATCGACGGCGTCGTGACCAGCGGTGTGGAGTACGGCGCCCAGGGCAAGGAGCTCAACTACGAGTTCATCCAGGAGGTCGAGGTCAAGACCGGCGGCTACCAGGCCGAGTTCGGGCGGTCGACCGGCGGCATCATCAACGTCATCACCAAGTCGGGTGGCAACGAGTTCCACGGGGAGGCGTTCGCCTATTACGACAACGGCTCGCTGCAGGCGGCCAACAAGCATCCCGAGGACTCCCAACTCTTCTCGTTCATTTCGGGCTACAACCGCCTGGACTACGGTTTCGACCTCGGCGGCTATGTCCTGAAGGACCATCTCTGGTTCTTCGGCGCGTACGATCGCGTCCAGAACACCACCAAGCAGACGTTGACCTCGGGGCCCAACGCGGGGCTGCCCGCCAACACCGACAGCGTGCGCAACCTGGGCTCGGCCAAGGGGACCTGGATGATCACACCGTCGCAAACGGCGGTCTTCAGTTACTTCCAGGATCCGCGCGACGACACCGGGGCGATCAACGACGGCGCCCATCCGGTCAACGGCCCCTACACCAGCTTCATCGGCGTGCAGGGCCTGGGTGGCAGCGACTACTCCCTCCGCTACACGGGCCTGCTCGGCTCGAGCTGGGTCTTCGCGGCGCAGGGCGCGCTGCACCATGAGAAGAACAACGTCGATCCGGGTCTTCCCGGAGGCAACGACATCCAGTACGTCAACACGATCACCAACGAGCAGGAAGGCGGCTTTGGCCTCATCCAGGACAAGACGTTCAAGCGCTGGTTTGGCGGCGCTTCCGTGACGAAGTACGTCGGTTTCAACGAGATCAAGGGCGGCTTCGAGTACATGAACGACCAGGCCGACGTCATCAAGAGGATGTCGGGCGACCCGTCGCAGAACCAGGCGCAGCAGGTCACGATCTACCCCAATCCGCAGGACCCGTCGCGTCCGGTGTACTCCCACTTCTACTGGACGATCCCGACGGCGAGCCTGCCCGACAACGTTCCCACCGCGCAGCTGAACGCCACGCCGTTTCACCGGACGTATTCGCTCTATCTGCAGGACACACTGACGCCGCTGCCCAACCTCACGATCAGCCTCGGCGTCCGCTGGGACAACCAGCAAATCTTCTCGGGAGACGGCACGCGGCAGATCAACATCAACGACAGCTGGGCTCCGCGGATCGGCTTCACCTGGGATCCCACCAAAGACGCCCGGACCAAGGTGTTCGGATCGTTCGGCTACTTCTACGAGCAGATCCCGATGGACCTCGTGATCCGGTCCTACAGCTCGGAGCGGCAGCCCACGATCTACAACTTCGATCCGGTCTCGATCGTGCCCGACGTCGCAGCGGCCACCATCATCGGCGACGAGGGTGCCATCGCTGGTGGAGGCGGGAAGATCTTCGGCGGCTTCAACGACCTGACCGACAACGGCCTCGGAGGGCAGTATCTGCGGGAAGGAATCTTCGGCATCGAGCGGGAGATCGTCCCGAGCTTCGCGGTGCGCGCTCGCTTCGTGTACCGGGACCTGCCGAGAGTGGTGGAGGATTACCTCTGCTCGAACGCCGGCGACTACTGCGTCGGCAACCCGACCGAAGACCGGATGGCGAACCTCTTCTCCCTCGACTACAACACGCAGTTCCCGGCGCCGCTGCAAAAGCGCATCTACCGCGGCTTCCAGCTCGACGCGACCAAGCAGTTCTCGAACAACTGGACGGTTCTGGCGTCCTGGGTCTACTCGACGCTGAAGGGCAACTACGACGGGCTCTTCGCCCCGTACACGCAGCCGCGCGGGACGGCTGACCCCAACATCTCGGCGCTCTACGACTACTACGACTTCTTCACCAAGGGCCCGGTCGTCAACGGCGTGGCGCAGCCCTTCACGGCGAACGGCTACCTCTCCAACGACCGGCGCAACGTGCTGAAGCTCTCGGGCGTGTACGTGACGCCGTTCAATCTCTCGGTCGGCCTCGTGACGTATTACCAGACCGGCATTCCGATCTCGCGGATCGGGTTCTCCGACGCGTACACGCGGCCGGAATTCTTCCTGGATACGCGCGGCTCGGAGGGGAGGGTGCAATCCACTTACGATGCGGACGTGCATCTGGGCTATCCGCTCCAGCTGGGACCGGTCACACTGACGTTCCTGACCGACTTCTTCAACATCTTCAACACGCAGCGCATCATCGCCGTGGACCAGCGCTACAACCTGTCGGAGTTCTCGGATCCCAACTACATCTGCGGCAGTCAGCCCGGGAGCGCCGACGAGGGCAAGTGCAATCCGACATACGGTCAGGCGATCGCGCGCACGCTGCCCTTCTCTGTGCGGTTCGGGGCGAAGCTGGGATTTTGAGCCTCCTGTCATCCCGAGCGCAGCGAGGGTTCTCTTTTCGAAGCCGGCCGCGGCATGAAAGGGTTCCCTCGGGCCTCCGGCCCTCGGGATGACAATCGACTGAAAAGCTCGGACTAGCGCGAAGCCGAAGAGAGCGCGGCGCCGAAAAACTCGCCGAGCGCGGTGGCGACGGCGCCGGGCCTCTCCATCGGCGTCAGGTGGCCGGCGCCCGGAACGGTCACGAGCTTCGCCCCGGGAATCGCCGAGGCCATCGCCTGGGAGTCGGCGGGCGGCGTCAGGGCGTCGGCCTCGCCTACCAGGACGAGCGTCGGAACGGCGATCCCGGGCAGGGCGTCGCGGGAGTCCGGCCGGTCGCGCATCGCCTTCAGATCCGCCTCGACCGTGGCCGGCTTCTGGCGCGAGATGATGCGCCGCAGACGCTCGACCAGATCGCGGTTGGACAGCGAGTCGGGCGAGAGAAGTTTCGGCACCATCGCCTCCGCGATCGGCGCCACGCCGCCGGAGCGAACCGTCGCGATCGCCTCGTCGCGCTTGCCCCGCCCGGCTTCATCGTCCGCGGTGGCCCGGGTGTCGACGAGAGCCAGCGCCTTCAAGTTTGAGGGCCGTCGTTTCGCCAGCGCGAGCGCCGCGTAGCCTCCCATCGAGAAGGCCGCGAGCCCCGCGCCCTCGGGAATGCGCTCGAAGATCGCGGCCAGGAAGTCGGCGTATCCGTCGATCGTGCCGGCGGACTCCGCCGGCGTCTCGCCGCGGCCCGGAAGGTCCGGCTTCAACACCCGGAAGCGCGAAGACAGTGCGCGGGCGACGCCGGACCACATGGCGCCGTCGAGCGGGTACCCGTGGACGAGCACGACCGTGGGGCCTTCACCCATCTCCCGGACTCGGGCCGGTGACCCGTTCCAGTCGATCTCCACGGCAACATTCTATGGCTCGACCTGGGACCTGGGACCTGGGACTCGTTCTAGGCCGCGCCCAGCCGGCCTTCCTGCTCGACGAGGGCGGCCAGGATGTCGACGACATCCTTGTCCCACCAGCCCCGGCGCACGCCGTCGCGAAGGATCTCGAAGGCGGTCTCGGTCGAGAGCGCACCGCGGTAGGCGCGGTCGGTCGTGAGAGCGTCGAAGATGTCCGCGACCGTCACGATCCGCACCGGAAGAGGGATCGCAGAGCCCGAAAGCCCCTGGGGATAGCCGGACCCGTCGAGGCGCTCGTGGTGGAGCTGCACGATGGGAAGCGTGCGGCGCATCGTGCGCATGGGGGAGAGCAGCTCGTGCCCGACCGTGGGGTGCTCCTCCACGATCTCGCGCTCCGCCGGGCTCAGCGCGCCGGGTTTCAGGAGCACGGAGTCGGGGATCACGATCTTGCCCAGGTCATGAAACAGCGCGCCGCGGCGCATCTCGAGGCGGGCGTCCACCTCCACTCCCATCCGGATCGCGAGGCGGTCGGCGTACTCCGCAACGCGCCCGCTGTGGCCGGCGGTGTATGGATCGCGGGCGTCGATCGTCTTGGCGAGCATGAGGATGACCTTCTCGGCGTGCTCGTGCTCGTCCGCGAAACGCTTCAGGAGTACCAGGGCCCGCACCCGCGGCAGGAGCTCCTCGGGGGAAAACGGCTTCGTCAGGAAGTCGGTGACGCCGACGGACTGGGCGCGGAGCCTCTCGGCCGTCGATGCGGCTCCCGTGATCATGACGACGGGCAGGAGGCGCGTCGCCGGCTCCGATCGCACGGCTTCCAGGACCTCGTGGCCGCTCTTGTCGGGCAGGTTCAGGTCCAGGAGGACGAGATCCGGAGGTTCCTCCCGGATGCGGGCCAGGGCATCCTCGGCCGACGACAATTCTTCGATGGAATAACCCGCAGCGGAGAGAACGCGGCGCAGAAGGCCGCGCACCTGCTCGTCGTCGTCGACGATCAGGATGCGCGCGGCTGCACTTTCACTGAGTGTCGCCAAGGTGAGGGTTCCGCTGGGACGAAGTGTAGCAGGTTCAGCCGAAGCCGCCGGCGCGCGCGATCTTGCGCGCCAGGGTCGGGATCGCGGCGGCGCGAAAAACCGAGCTCGTGACCCACCGCGTCCGCGCGGAGCCGTCGCTCCTCCGGGCCTCGCGCGTTTCCGCGCGGTACACGCGGATGTCGAGACGCCGATTCACGATCGTGTGCCGCGCGATACCCGCCGCATCCCCGGGCGCGAGGCGCAACCCAAGGCGTGCCGCAGTCCGCGCGAGACGCTCGCGCGCGGCGCGGGCGGTGCCACCGTCCGCCGACGGGAAGCTCCAGAGGCCCGAGAGAAGCGAGCCGCGTTCGCGGACGAGAAAAGCGCGGCCTCCGCGGACCGCCACGGCCGCGGCGAAGTGCACGCGCCGGGCTTTCGGTTTTCGTCGGCGCTCGGGAAGCCGCTCGGCCAGACCTCGCCGTCGCGCCTCGCAGAAACGCGCGAGGGGGCACGCCGGGCAGTCCGGAGCCCGGGCCGTGCAGATCTGCTGACCCAGATCCATCAGCGCCGCGGTGGCATCGCCGGGACGCTTCCGCGGGAGAAGCGCGGCCGCGCGGCCCCGGACTTCTTCGGCGTGCGCGCGCGTCCCCGAGAGGCCCTCGATCGCGAAGAGACGGGAGATGACTCGAGTCACGTTCGCGTCGGCCGCCGGGATCCGCGCTCCGTACGCCAGCGATGCCACGGCGGCCGCCATGTACTCGCCGAAGCCGGGAAGCTCCCTCAGCGCCTTCGGATCGCCGGGAATCCGCCCGCCGTGAACGGCGAGGATCATCCGGGCCGCGGCGCGGAGGTTGCGCGCCCGGGCGTAGTAACCCAGCCCGGACCACTCCGCGAGCACCCGTTCTTCGCTCGCGCGCGCCAGGGACTTGACGTTCGGGAAACGCCGGAGAAACGCCTCGTACCGCCCCCGCACCGCTCCGACGGTCGTCTGCTGGAGCATGACCTCGGAGACCCAGATCCGGTAGGGATCGCGGGTTCCGCGCCAGGGGAGCCGGCGCTTCTCACGGCGAAACCAGGAAAGCAGCGCGCGGGAGAGGGGTGCGCTCGAGGAGATCCCGCCGCGGGATCCTACGAGCTCGTGACGTCCGTGCGCGGCGCGATCCAGCCGGGCTCCTTCATCAGGTCCCGAATGAAGACCTTCTCGGTCTCGTTCGGCAGGACCTCGGCGACGTGATTCGCGTAGTCTTCGGCCGACAGCTGCTCGCCGGTGACGGAGTACGTACTGCCGACGAACTCTCCGATCGACCGGTGGAATTTCATGTCGGGCGCCACGAGAGGCCGCTCGCCGGGCGGAAGGAGCCGGTTGATCGACTCGAGAAGCTTGTCGACTTCCTGCTTGTAGAGGTCGCGGGAAAGCTCGTTCAAGTGGGCCTTGTCCGGATCGGCCGTCTGCTTCGCCTCGTCGTACCGGCCCTTCAGGCCCCACACGTAGAACCACTCCGCGGACGAGGAGGAGTCCTTGCCGAAGAGGTCGTAGGCCGTCGAGAGCCACTTGTTGACGTACTTCTGGAGCAGCGCGGTCGGGACGCGTCCGCCCTTGGCGATCCGCTGCAGCCCCATGTGGCCCGTGCCGAGGTGGAAGCCCTCTTCTTTCAGCATGGGTCCCATCGAGCGCGCCAGCGGGGCGAAGCCCGACGTCGAGAGCATGTTGAGCTGAAACTTGCCGTCGCGGTCCACGAACTCCGTGTAGGTGAAGAAGTCCACCCAGTCGTCCACGTCCACATTGAAGGAGCCGAGAAGACGATTGTTCTGCCACGAGCGGCGCTCGAGGAGCTTGCGGGCCTCGATCTTGCCGGTCTCGCCGAAGTGCGAGACGAGCAGGTGGCACATCTGCCAGCCGTGGCGCATCTCCTCGACCATGATCCGGCAGACGCTGTCGGTGTCGTAGTCGGACGGCGAGGTCACCAGGAGGTTGCGCTGCTGCTCGACGGACGCGAACTCCGTGTCGCCCTGGTACACGATGAGGTTGAGCAGCGCGTCGCGGATCGGCTGGTGCGGGATCTGGGTGACCCGCTCCCATTTGCGGGCGCCCCGGAAATCCCCGTACTCGATCTCGTCGGTCCGGATGTCTCCGTACTTGGCCTCGAACTGGTAGTCGGAATACTTCGGCAGCTGCAGACCGATGTCCTTCTGCCACGCGCGGAAGGCGTCGATCCAGTCGTCGAAGGTCGCTATCTTCTTCATGTCTCTCCCGAACCCCGTATCATATCCGTTTATGCCGCTCGAAATTGACTGGGAGGGGCTCGTCGTCGCATTCGAGAACCGCTCCCAGAAGATCACGCATTTTTTCGACCGGCAGACCGGAGACGTCGTGCAGGTCCTCGTGACGGACGCCGCGCGGCACTCCGCGCTCTCCGCGGATCCTCGCTACGCCGCCCTGCCGAAGGACCAGGGCGAACGTTCCCGAGGGGACCTCGGCGCGTTCGCCGAGCACTGCGAGGACGCCGACTGCCGGAGCGATCTGCGCAAGGCGCTCGAATCGCCCGATCCGCCTGCGGAGTTTCGCGAAGCGCTCCGCCGCCATCCCAAGGAGGAGGCGCACTTTTTCCAGTTCAAGGAAAAGCGGGCCCGGGATCGCGCGGTCGAATGGGTCCGCTCCCACAGGATCGCTCAATAGGCGGCAGCCTCAGGATTCCGAATCTCTCGGGAACGTGGAAGTCGGGCGGGTCGGCGAGGGTCGGCGACCAGGCCGAGAACTCGTCGCGGTCGCCGCGGTCGACACGATAGAAGTTGGCGCGCCAGACCTGCGGCGGAGACTGTCCGTGGCACATCGGCGCCAGCGGAATCGTCAGCCGCGCGGACCAGAGACCCGGATGCCGCGACACCTTCGCGGAGAGGCCGTCGCACGTCCACCCCGTGTCGACCCGCATCGTGGCGCGGCGCAGGTCCGGCGACTCGACGCGCGCATCGAACAGCGCGCCGAGGGGATTGACCTCGAACTCGTAGTACACGTAGGCCGGATCCTCGGGGGAGAGGAAGACCTCGCAGACGTCTTCGGTCCAGAGGGGCGCGTCGCGCTCGGTCAACGTCGCTACGACTCCGTCGTCGCGCGCGTCGAAGCGCACGCAGAGCGCGCCGCCGCGCACGCCCGCGCGCACGGACGTGGACAGGCCAGGCCGGCCGCCCGTGGCCACGTCGCTCAGGCGAATCGGCGCCAGCGCCACGAGCCGGTCGGTCGGCGAAAGGAGCGGAACCTCCAGAGCGGGAACGGCCGCCATGCGCCGCGATTCTCTGTCATCCCGAGGAGCGGAGCGACGAGGGATCCCGCGCTCGATGATCCGGGGATCCCTCGCTGCGCTCGGGACGACGCTTCGGGGCCGCTCACGCGGCTCGAAGCGTCACATCAGCTTCCACGCCCGATATAGGTTGAAGCCGATGTAGATGTTGCTGGCCTTCTGGTTCGGGTGGATTCCCGGAGTGTACTGGTCGACGGTCACGTAGCGCTGGTTTCCAGCGAAGAACGCGAAGCGATGCCGCAGGAGAGACTTTTCGACCGATACGGTCCAGCCGGTGCCCGCCGCGTCGTAGCGCGAGAAGCGCGGGTAAACCTCTCCGTGCACCGTGATCGAGTGTGTGATCGCGATTGAGGCCCCGAAGGGCACGTTCCATACCGGATCGTAGAGGCCCTTGCACTGAATCAAGCCGGTGTCTCCAATCGGCCGGCAGCTCGAGTCGTGGAGCGGCGGATTCGGGAAGCCGGGCTGCGTGGCGCTGTAGGTCTGGGTTCCTCCGTTGGTTCGCTGGAGAAAAGTCGGAACCGCCGTCAGCCGCACGTACTTTCCGAACGTGTACGACAGGATCGCCTGCGTGAAGAAGCTCGATTGCGGATTCCTGGCGGCGACATCGGTGCGCCAGTCCTCTCCGACGCGGAGCGACGCGGCGAAGCCCGCGCACTTGGGGAACTCGTATTCGGCCCCGACTTCGTAGATATCCATGCTCGTCTGAAGGGAGGACCGGAAGACGCCGAGCTGCAGATTCTTCACCGGCGTGAACCAGAGGCCGAAGCCCCACTCGTTGCCTTCGTCGAGCGTGAAGAAGTTGTTGATGTCGCCGTCCTGGATCGGCGTCGTGAACCGGTGCGTGACCATGAACTCGAGCGTCCCCTTGGGCGCCACCTCGACCGAAGGCAGGACGACGAGGCGATTGGACTCGATGGGCCGAAAGACGACCTGTTCCTTTTCCTTCCTTTCGGCGTCGGGCGCCTCCGCCGGGGCCGGCGTCGGTGTCGGCTCCGGAGGCGGCGTCTCCTGGGCTGTCGCCGCGCGGGCGGCGGCGAGCGTGATCCAACCTGCCGCGGCGAACGCGGCCGCATTCTTCCTCATCCTTCCTCCTTCTCTGCCAGCCCCCGCCCGGGCCGAGCCTAGACGCCGCGAGAGCGCCTCGGCACGGTACTCACGTGATCTTCAGGTTTCCCTCGGCGTCCAGAGCCTCGCGCACCTTGCGGGACAGCACGTCGGGTGCGAACGGCTTGGACAGGAACGCCGTCCCCGGGTCGAGGATGCCCTGCTGCGTCATGGCCGCGTCGGTGTAGCCGGACATGTAGAGGACCTTGAGTCCCGGCTGCGCGTCGGAGAGCACTCGCGCCAGCTCGCGCCCGTTCATGCCCGGCAGGATGACGTCGGTTAAGAGGAGATCGAGTTTGCCCGAGGCGCTCTTCGCTGCGGCGATTGCTTCCGCGGGGCCGGCACAGGCGAGCACGGAGTAGCCCTGCATCCGGAGGAGCTTCTCGACTAAGCGCCGGACCTCGGGCTCGTCCTCGACGAGGAGCACGGTCTCGCTTCCAGCCCGCGGCGCGGGAGGCGGCGCCGGCGCCGGCACGTCGAGGGGATCTTCCGAGCGGGGAAGATAGATTTTGAACGTCGTCCCGATCCCCGGCTCGCTGTAGACCCAGATGGACCCTCCGCTCTGTTTGACGATCCCGTAGGTCGTCGAGAGGCCCAGGCCGGTTCCCTTGCCCCGCTCCTTGGTCGTGAAGAACGGTTCGAAGAGCCGGGACTGGAGCTCCGCGTCCATGCCCACGCCGGTGTCCGAGACCGCGACCATGACATGCGGGCCGGGCTGCACGCTCTCGTAGTTGCGGGCGAACTGTACGTCGATAGAGACGTTGGCGGTCTCGATCGTCAGCCGGCCGCCGCGGGGCATCGCGTCGCGCGCGTTGACGACGAGGTTTAGGATGGCCTGTTCGATCTGGCCCGGGTCCGCCCGCGTGCGCCACAGCTCGGACTCGAGGGCCGTCGTCAGCTCCACGTCCTCGCCGATGACCCGGCGCAGCATCTTCTCCATATTGGCGATCACGGCGTTTAAGTCGAGGACCTTGGGTTCGAGGACCTGGCGCCGGCTGAACGCCAGGAGCTGGTGCGTCAACCCCGCCGCGCGCTGGCCGGCCTTGCGAATCTCCTCGGCGAACTCGCGGCGCGCGTCTCCCTCCGGCAGCTCCGTGAGAAGGAGCTCGCTGTAGCCGGTCACGGCAGTCAAGAGGTTGTTGAAGTCGTGCGAGATGCCGCCGGCCAGCCGGCCGACCGCCTCCATCTTCTGGGACTGGAGCAGCTGCTCTTCGAGCCTCCGGCGTTCGCTGATGTCGAACACCGTGCCGAGCAGCGTCTCCTCGCCGTCCTCGTCGCGCATCAGTGACACGTTCTCGATCACCCAGATCAGGCTGCCGTCCTTGCGCCGCGCCTTGTTCTCGTAGTTGATCAGGCTGCCTTCCCGGCGGACGCGTGCGAGGTACTGCTCGCGGTCGCGGGGCGACGCGTGGAACTCCCACGCGGGCTGCGCCATGGCCTCGGCCGGAGACGCGTATCCCATCATCGTGGCGAAGGCGCGGTTGCACTCCAGAATCTTGCCGCTGGCCGTGGAACGGTAGACGCCCGAGAGGTTGCGCTCGAAGAGCAGCCGATAGAGCTCCTCGGACTCGCGCAGCCCCGCCTCCATGCGCTTGCGTCCGGTGATGTCCCGGAAGATCGCCTGGTGGCCCGGCTGGCCCTCGAAGTCCACGGGCGTCACGCGAACCTCGACGTCGAAGGTCGAGCCGTCGGACCGCAGCCCGACGGCTTCGTACATCTCGGGCGCGGGCCGCGACCGCGTGCGCTCATCGTGGATCTCCTGGACCTGCTCGCGAGAGCCCGGGGCGAAGAAGATGGCCATGGGCACTCCGAGCAGCGGCCGCGCGTAACCGAACATCTCGACGCATGCGGGGTTGGCGTAGACGACCTTGCCGTCGATGCCCACCGAGATTGCCTCCTGCGTCTGCTCGAGGAGCTTGCTGTAGCGCTGGTCGCGTTCGGAGAGCTGAACGCGCCTCAGGTGCAGGGCTCGCTTCCAAGCGATCGACGCCGCGGCCGTCGCGGCCACGGCGGCGCCGAGGAGCGCCACGGCCCAGGAGAGAGCGGGGCTGAGTGCGGCCAGCGCGGAGAGGGCGCTCTGAGTCATGCGGCCGAGGTCACGCCCGCATCAGGCCCGCTCCCCAGTGCAGGCCCGCGCCCAGGGCGGTGAAGGCCACGAGACTTCCGGGGCGGACCTTGCCTGCCGCTTTCGCCTCGTGGAAAACCAGCGGGAGGGTGGCGGCCGTCGTGTTGCCGTAGCGCTGGATGTTGTTGTGGACCCTCTCGTCGGGCAGATTCAGATGTTCCTGGACCGCTTCGTTGATTCGCAGGTTGGCCTGGTGCATCAGCAGCAGCGACAGGTCGTCCAACCCGCGGCCTTCGCGCTCCAGGATCTCGCGCACGATCGCGGGCATCGCGGTCGTGGCCAGCCGGAAGACCGCCCGTCCTTCCACGACGGGGACGGTGCGATTGTCCTCGAACATCTCGGGTGAGAAGTAGGGGAAGCTCGCCGACCCTCCGCCCGGAACGTGGAGCTTGTCCCACTCCCGGCCGTCCGTGCGCATGAGGAAGCCCTGGAATCCGCGGCCGTCGCCGGAGTCGTTGGCTTCGAGAACGAAGGCGCCGCCGCCATCGCCGAAGATGACAGCCCGGTCACGCTGCGCGGTGCCCCAGGCCCGTGCACGCTCGGAGACCGGACCGTCGGATTCGCCGAAGAGGACGGCCCACTCCGCGTCGCTCCAGGGGAACAGGGAGGCGTGGCATTCGGCCCCGACGAGCAGGACGCGCCGGGCCCCTCCCGACCGGATGAACGCGTCGGCGACCTGCAGGCCCGAGAGGAATCCGGCGCACTGCATCCGGATGTCGATCGCGTGCGTCGACTCGAGCCCCAGAGCCGCGGCGAGAAGCCCCCCGTTGCCGGGAAAGTAGTGATCCGGCGTCATCGTCGCGAAGACGATCAGATCGATGTCGCGAGGCTCCAGGCCGGCGTCGGAGAGGGCTCGCCGCGCGGCCTCGACGCCGAGCACCGACGAGGACTGCCCGCGGCGGGCGAAGTGGCGCTCTTCGATGCCGGTGCGCTGGCGGATCCACTCGTCGGTCGTGTCCATGAGCCGCGAAAGGCGCTCGTTGGTCACCACGCCGTCCGGCACGAACATGCCGGATCCGCGGACCACGGTTGTGGGGAGAGGCACGAAATGGATTTTAGACCTGAGACCGGAGGCTGGGGACGTGAGACTCGGTTTTGACTAACGTAAGGGGAAAAGATCCACGTCCCCGGTCTGTCCGTCGACTTCGGCGGTCCATGCGTAGACCTTCATACCGGCGGGGACGTCGACGCGAATCCGGCCTCCGTCCTGATTGGGCACGCCCAGCGCCGCGAAGACGGAGTCGAGTCGTCCGGACTCCTGCGCGCCGAGAGTCACGGAAATCGGTCCCACCTGCGAGCCGTCGGATTTGAAACCCGTGACGGAGATCGCGCCTTCGGCGCCGGCGTTGTAGAGAAGGAGGTTCGTCCGTCGCTCGGAGGTCTGCGGCAGACCGATGGCGATCGCCGAGCCGTTCTGGATGCCCGACGAGGCCGGGATCGCGGCGGCGAAGCCTCCGTAGTCTCCGGCGTCGACGCGCGAGGCGACGCGCACGGCGGCCGCGATCGGGGCGCTCGAGGACAGGAGGACCGCACCCTGGCCCGACGTGATCCCGAAGAGGGTGGGCAGAAAGTCCGTCAGTGCCTGGTTCGTCCCGGCGGCCAGGGTCACGCTCTGGCTCTGCGTGGGTGCGGAGCCGGCGATCGGGGAATACGTGATGGTCACCTGGGCCGAGCCGGTGCCGGGGTTGGAAAGATAGAGATCCGACACGTAGCTTCGTCCTCCGACGCCGACCACCGCGCCGGCGATGGGAATGACGAAATCGGTGCCGGCCCCCACGGGAACCGACGTCGCCACGTCGATCGTGCCGGTGTCGAGCACGTTGACGTAGGGTTGCAGGGCTCCGCTCGAGACCGAGACCCGTACGACGTCGCCGGGCTCGGGATCGACGCCGAAGGCCGAGGCGGCGGGGTTGTACTCCTCGCGATCGTTCATCACGATGTTGAAGGCTCGTGTTCCCCGGACGGTGCCGTCCGGCGCCACCAGCGTCAGCGTGCCCGCCGCGCCGCCCGGCGAATAGAAACCGAGAACGGAAACCTCGGTGTCCCGTGCCCCCGTGAAGAGCGTCGTCGCAGAACCCTGTCCGGGGCTTTGGGCTGTGTTCGCGCCCGCGAACGCGTATCCGAAAGTCGCGCCGCCCGGCACGATCCGGAGCGAGCGCGCCGAAACCTCGAGATCGTCCGCCGTCCCGGTCAGGGTCCGCACGCGCACCGACCCGTTGGCGACTACGGCGGCCGTTCCAATGTTGCCGAAGGCGTCCGTGACGACCTGCGTGTCGCCGGGCTGGACGTTGAACGCGTAGCGGGAGGAAAAAGCCCCCGGCGAGTACATGTACAGGGCTTCGCCCACGATCGCGGTCGAGCCCTTGTTGGAAAGAGTCAGGTCGATGCGGATGCGGCTGTCCGCCGGTCCCGCCGAGGACGTCGAGACGGGCACCGTCCGGTCGGCGGGGACCCCGATCGTCTGCAGGTTCAGGTTGGCGAGCTTGCCGTCCTGTCCGGTCCAGACGCTGCCGCCGACGACGGTGATGCCGAAGGCGTGTGTCGGAGGGAACTGGGTGACGAGGATCCCGGGATAGGACACGTTGCTCGAGATCGAGAGGCCGTCGGCGGCCATCGCCGCGACCGTGCTCGTGAACGTGGACCGAATCGCCGTGCTGCTTTTCGTCGTCACGTTGAACGCGCTCGGGACAGCCCCGACGGCGGCCGTGTTTGCAGTCAACAGTTGCGCGACGGGCCCGCCGATCGAGGGATCCAGGACGTTGATCGCCGGATTGGTCTGGCCCGAGGACACGTAGATCTTGCCCTGGTAGAAATCGAAGTGGATCGGGTTTGATATGCCGAGGTACGAGTACAGAATGTTGGTGACCGGGTCGAAACGGTCGATCCGTCCCGCCGAAAGCTGGCTGATCCAGAGCGTCCCTTTGTCGTCGAACTGGATCTGCGTCGGGTTCAGGGCTATGGACGGGTTGAAGAACACCCAGTAGGTCTCCGTGTCCGAGTCCGGCTCGTAGCGCACGATCCGGTTGTTTCCGAAATCCGCCAGCCAGAGAGCTCCGTCGGGCGCCACGGCCATGTCGGAATAGGCCCGGGTCAAGGTCGAGCGATGGTTGACGACTGCTCCGGTCGTGAGGTCGGCCGACTGGAGCGTGCCGCCGCTCATCGGAAACCAGTACTTGCCGTCCGGAGCCTGATACCAGCTGCCCGGGATCGAGCCCGGGATGACCCATTCTTCCAACGCGTCCGTCGTGGTGTTGAGCTTGGCCAGCGTGCACGTCCCGGCCGGGGCGAGGCTCTGTCCGGTCTCCAGGATCCAGATGCTGACTCCGTCCGCGTCGAACCGGAAATCGACCGGGTTGGCGCCGCGGTCGGCGGTGGAGCGCAGCTGCCAGTAGGTGATGTTCGAGCCCCGCAGGACTCCGATGCGGTCGGTCGCGGCTTCGACGAACCAGACCCCTCCGGTGTCGTCGACCCGGACATGCTCTCCGGAGACCCGTGCCCCATCCTGGGTCGTATAGGTCGTCCCGCCGGCGACGGTGGTGGGAGCGACCGGGGTCGGGGTTACCGCCGGGGTCGGCGTGGGGGTGGGTGTCGGTGTCGGGGTCTGCGCAGCGGCGGCCGAGGCCAGCGCCACGAAGAGGACCGGGAACAGGAGAACCTGGCGCTTCATGCCGTCGGCGGATGATAACCCACGGAATTGCGGCGGCATTTCGCAAAAGATTCCGGGGTTATGCTGAGCGGGAGTCCGTCATGGCCTCTCCTTCTCCGGTCGCCGCTTCGCTCGCGCGACGCACCACCGCCGCCGCTCCCGAGCTCGTCGAGACGCTCCCCGACGGAAGGCTGCGCTGTCTCTCCTGCGGACATCGGTGTCCTCTTCCCGAGGGCCGCGAAGGCGTGTGCCGCGTGCGCTACCGGAAAGATGGGGTGCTGCGGGTCCCGCGCGGTTACGTCGCCGCCCTCCAGTGCGATCCGATCGAGAAGAAGCCGTACTTCCACGCGCTTCCCGGATCCGACGCCCTCTCCTTCGGCATGCTGGGTTGCGACCTCCACTGCGCGTATTGCCAGAACTGGTTCACGTCCCAGTCGATCCGCGATCCCGAAGCCGTCGGAACGCCGCGGGACGTGGAGGCCGCCGAGCTCGTCGCGGTCGCCCGGGAGTGCGGCGCACCCACCATCGTCTCCACCTACAACGAGCCGCTGATCACGTCGGAGTGGGCCGTGGAGGTCTTTCGAGCCGCCAAGGCGGACGGGCTCTACACGGGCTACGTGTCCAACGGAAACGGCACGCCGCAGGTGCTCGACTACATCCGTCCCTGGATCGACTTCTACAAGGTGGACTTGAAGTCGATGGACGACAAGCACTATCGGCAACTGGGCGGCGTTCTGCAGAACGTCCTCGAAACCATCGCCGGGATCCACGAGCGCGGGATCTGGCTCGAGGTGCTGACCCTCGTCATTCCCGAGTTCAACGACTCCGACGAGGAGCTGCGGAAGGCGGCGCGGTTCGTCTCCTCGATCTCTCGGGACATCCCGTGGCACGTCACCGCCTTTCACCCGGACTACAAGATGACGGACCGCGGCGCCACACCGGTCGAGACGCTGCTCAAAGCCTGCGAGATCGGCACGGCCGAGGGCCTGCGCTACGTCTACGCGGGAAACATCCCCGGGCGGGTCGGCCAGTGGGAGAACACGCGCTGCCCGAGCTGCGGCAAGACGGTCATCGAGCGATATGGCTTCCGTGTGCGGCGCAACAGGCTCGTCGCGGGAGCATGCCCCGACTGCGGCACCGCGATTCCGGGGCGCTGGAACGAACGTGTCCAGGGGACGACCAGAACCCACGGGATCCCGCTCCCGGTGGTGTAGATCGGAGTAAACCGGTCTCCGGCTGCCCTCGTCTGACCTCCAAGGGGAGGCGACGATGGGCATCACCTGGAACCGCGACGCGGCCGCGCACCTGCTGCGGCGGGCCGGATTCGGCGGCACTCCGAAGGAGGTCGACGGGCTCGCCGCGCTTTCCCTCGAGCAGGCCGTCGCGTCTCTGGTCGACTACGACGCGATCTCGCTCGACGCCTACGAGACCGCTCTCGCGGCGCGAGGATACGACCTGACCCGCCTCTCCGGTCTCCAGCGCTGGTTCCTGGATCGGATGGCGTTCTCGCCGCGTCCGCTCGAAGAGAAGATGACCTACTTCTGGAACCTCCACTGGACCTCGGGACTCTCGAAGGTCAAGGGCGAGACCCTGATCCTCAACCAGAACAAGACCGAGCGCGCGCTGGCGATGGGAACGTTCGACGACCTGGTCGTCGCGATTTCTCAGGACCCCGCGATGCTGGTCTGGCTCGACAACGCCAGCAATCGCGTCGGCCGGCCCAACGAGAACTACGCCCGGGAGCTGATGGAGCTCTTCACGCTGGGCATCGACC
>Ga0114129_10001639_pt1 | contig 30412 bp, 28 predicted proteins | sample RhiMetdeltSRZDD1_FD_80071 | JGI IMG/M metagenome (GOLD analysis project Ga0114129, IMG submission 80071) | Populus rhizosphere microbial communities from Tennessee, USA - Rhizosphere MetaG P. deltoides SRZDD1 (version 2) (version 2) | ecosystem: Host-associated > Plants > Roots > Rhizosphere >...
GTGAAAGCTCGCCCGGGAGGACTGCTCGCTTCTCGGTGAGCTCCAGCTCTTCCAGCAATGCGGGGATCCGGGTCGGGGCTTCGGCGACCCCGTAAAGACGGCCGATGAAACGAAGATGCTCCTCGACCGTCAGGTATTCGAAGAGCTGGGGCTCGTCGGGAATGAAGGCGAGCTCCCGCTTGGCGGCGACCGGCTCGCGGGCAAGGTCGTGTCCGGCAACCCGAATGGTCCCTTGAGTCGGCCGCACGATGCCTGCGATGCTACGAAGCGTCGTGGTCTTCCCGGCCCCGTTGGGGCCGACCAGACCGACGACTTCGCCGCCCCGAACACTGAAGGAAAGGCTCTGGACTGCCCGAAGGTCCCCGTACAGCTTTGAGAAGGCTTCGACCTCGATCACGTGGCGCTCGATGCGGAATTACTGGCTCAAGATCATACTCGGTGCATTCGCCATTTTTGGCGTGGGAATGGGGTTGCGCGCTGCATTCGTTGCGACCAAAAGCCGGGTAAGCGCAATCGCCAACTCCAGCGCGCCGATTACCATTCCCCTCGCCTTCGTTCCGTTTCAGCTCGATGGCGACCGGTTGGGGACGTTCGACCATGCCATTCTGATCCGCAAGTCACCCAAGCAGATCACCGGCGTCAGGCTGGGAGTGAAGTTGGCCGATTCCACCGGCGCAGCCCGCCTTGCCGGCTGTGATCTGCTGGCCCATTTCAAGCCCGCCAAGAAGACCGGTGCCGAATTTTCCGACGCCGATTTCGTTTGCGTCAAAGGCGACTCGGCAGCGGCTCATGGAGCCGAGCGTTTCGGCGATGTCGGGTTCGAGCCCGGCGGGCTCAATCTGGCGCTTTACGTTCCCAAAGACGTAGCCCATCGCCTTCGCAACGAGATGATGCACGGCGTGGACGTCCACGCCGACATTGCGGCTGATTCCATCGCTGACGCTGCCGAGCGGATGGGCGACTCGATAGGTGAGGCCGCGGCCCGCATGGGTGATTCCATCGCCCGACTGCACGAGCTCCGCGCCGACTCCATCCGCGATGCCGCACTCCGTCAAGCCGACTCGGTCCGGGAGCGGGCGCTCCACCTGCGTGACTCGGCCCGAGCCGCCCGGGAGCACCGCTGATCTCACCAATGCTTCTGGTCCTCGACAACTACGACAGCTTCACCTACAACCTGGTCCAGTACGCCGGCGAGCTGGGTGCGGATCCGGTGGTATACCGGAACGACACCCTTACGCCGGACCAGGCGCTGGCACTCGAACCGGACGCGATCATCGTGTCGCCCGGGCCGTGTACGCCCAGGGAAGCCGGCATTTCAGTGGCCCTGATTCGTGCGGCGGCGGGCCGGGTCCCGGTCCTGGGCGTCTGTCTTGGCCATCAAGCCTTAGGCGAAGCCTTTGGTGGGACAGTGGTCCGTGCCGACCGGATCATGCACGGTAAGACGACCGACGTGGTACACGACGGCCGGGGGATCTTTGCGGGTCTGCCTTGCCCCCTTCGGGCCATGCGGTACCACTCCCTGGTGGTCTCCCCCCGGGACCTGCCGCGGGAGCTCGAGGTGACCGCTTGGTCGGCCGATCGGCCGGCCGGACAGGAGATCATGGCCCTACGGCACCGTCAATACTCCATGTTCGGCGTCCAGTTCCACCCCGAATCCATTGCGACGGAACAGGGAAAAGCCATCCTCGCCAACTTTCTCGAGCTGGCGGCAGTGACCCCCACCGAGCCCTTGCGGTAGTACGCAACTCTCTGTCTGTCAACCTGATAGCTGATAGCTGATAGCTGATAGCTAATTGCGGCACGCATTTTGACTGGCGGTGTCCCGTCTATTACCTTCCGAGATGCGCGACCGAAGGACCTTCTCGGCTCGACCCGTTTCCCTTTCACGCCTTCCCTTTCCGTAAGAGGGAGCCCTCATGCCCAGCGGCACCAACGCGACCAAATACATCTTCGTCACCGGCGGCGTTGTCTCTTCTCTCGGAAAAGGCATCGCCGCCGCTTCGTTGGGACGGCTGCTGGTGGAGCGCGGGTTGAATGTCACGATGCAGAAGTTCGACCCCTACATCAACGTCGACCCCGGGACCATGTCGCCGTTTCAGCACGGCGAGGTCTTCGTGACCGACGACGGGGCAGAAACCGATCTCGATCTGGGCCACTACGAACGCTTTATCGACCGCTCCCTCTCCCAGCAGAACAACGTCACCACCGGCCGCATCTACCAGACGGTGATCAACAAGGAGCGGCGCGGCGAGTACCTCGGTTCCACTGTCCAGGTCATCCCCCACATCACCGACGAAATCAAGAACGCAATCCGGCGCACTGCGCCGGGGCACGATGTGGTGATCACCGAGATCGGGGGCACTGTCGGCGACATCGAGTCTCTGCCGTTTCTCGAGGCCATCCGCCAGTTCCGCCAGGAGGTTGGGCGCGACAACGCCCTGTTCATCCATCTTACGCTGGTGCCGTTCATCGCGGCCGCCGGCGAGCTCAAGACCAAGCCGACGCAACACTCGGTCCGCGAGCTGATGCAGATCGGAATCATGCCGGACATTCTGGTCTGCCGGAGCGAGCAGCCGATCTCGGCGGACATCAAGCGGAAGATTGCGCTGTTCTGCAACGTGGACTTCGACTGTGTAGTCGAGAGTCCGGACGTGCGCTCGATCTACGAGATCCCGCTTCGCTTCCACGAGCAGGGGCTCGACCGCGTCGTGAGCGAGCGACTCCGCCTCACCACGGCTGAGCCGGATTTGAAGCCGTGGAAAGAGATCACCCAGCGGATTCTCAATCCGTCCCATCGGGTCCGAATCGCGGTGGTGGGTAAGTACACCGACCTGCACGACGCCTACAAGTCAGTGCAGGAAGCCTTGATTCATGGCGGTATTGCCCACGACGCCGGTGTCGAGATCCATTGGATTTCGAGCGATCAGCTTACCGATACCGAGACCGCGGGCAGGGTGCTGGAGAACTTCGACGGGCTGCTGATTCCGGGCGGGTTCGGCATTCGGGGAGTAGAAGGCATGATCGAGGCGATCCGCTGGGCCCGCGAGCACGACCTTCCGTTCTTCGGGATTTGCCTCGGCCTTCAGGTGGCGATCATCGAGTTCGCCCGCGACGTATGCCGCCTGCCCGATTCCAATAGCACCGAGTTCGCGCCCGAGTGCGAGTCCCCGGTGATATCGCTGATGCCCTCGCAGCGCGACGTCTCCAACCTGGGCGGCTCCATGCGGCTCGGCGCCTACACGGCCAAGCTCCGGCCCGGATCCAAAGTGGCGCAGGCCTATGGAGCGGGAGAAATCAGTGAGCGGCACCGGCACCGTTGGGAGGTAAGCAACGCCTACCGCGACGTACTCGCAGAGTATGGACTGCGGCTTTCGGGGCAGTCGCCGGATGGCGGCCTGGTGGAGACGATCGAGCTGCCGGATCATCCCTGGTTCATCGGATGCCAGTTCCACCCTGAGCTCAAGTCGCGGCCGACCCGGCCGCACCCGTTGTTCGTCGGATTCATCGGCGCTGCCCTCAAGCGCCGGCGGGGCGGGGCAGGGGTCGAAGCCAAGGAGCTCGCCACCGTCGCACGCTGATGCGCAGAGCGAGCCGCGGACCGGTGCGCCTGGGAGTCATCCTGGTTGTCGCGGCGACGTGCGGGTCAGTCGTGGCGTGTGAGAGCGGGGGAGCCCGGCCTACTGCAACGGTTCAGGCCGCGGACACGGCCGATCAGGTGCTGGAAGGCTTTTCGCACTATGTGACTGAAAACGGCGTGCGCAAGAGTCATATAGAGGCCGACACGGCGTACTTCTATGAGGCGAGCCAGCTCGCCTTGCTGCGGAAGCTTCGGGCAACGTTCTACGACGCGAAAGGCGCTGAGTCGTCCAAGCTGACCGCCGATCATGGTACGTATCGCTGGCAGGACGGCTCGATGCAGGCGGACGGAAAAGTCGTGGTCATTGCGACAGACGGGCGAAAGCTCGAGACCGAGACGCTGAAGTTCGACCCGAAAAAGAACGAGATCTCGACCGATCAAGCGTTCCGGTTCTTGCACGACAACGAGTTCATCCAGGGCACCAGCTTCAGCTCGGATCCGGATTTCAAGAACGTCGTGACCAATCGCCCTCACGGCGTAGCCGGCAAAGGTGTGCTGCTACCGGGTCAGCAATGAGATGGCTGGCAGTGTCAATCGTCGTAGCAGCCGCGGCCGGCCCGCTCGAAGGCCAGACCTCGGATCGGTGCACGCTGCAGATCGACAACGTGGACCGGCAAGGCATCGCGGTCGAGACCAGTGGGGGTATCAACTACTTCGCGGGCGGGAATGTCCGGCTGAGTTGCCGAGGCACCAAGATCACGATGTTCAGCGACAGCGTTGCCTCCTACGCGGGCAAGACAGTGGTCTTCAACGGCCACGTGCGCTACCGCGACACCACGCTCGCGATGGACACCGACTTCGGCACCTACTATCGGTCGGACGAACGCTGGGAAGCGCGCCGCAACGTGAAGACCCGAAACACCAAGACCGGCTCCACCCTGACCGGCCCTTCGCTCGATTACTACCGGGCGGTCAAAGGTGTACGAGACACGACCGAGATGTACGCAGTGAGCCGCCCTCGGATCGAGTACTACGCGAAGGACTCGACCCGAGGTGATTCGGCGGCAACCGATTCGACCGGGAAGCCGGCGGAGCCATACGTGATCGTCGCCGATCGAGTACGGATCAAGGGAGACGACCGGATCTGGGGCGGTGGTAAGGTGACGGTGGATCGAAGTGATTTTGCGGCAAGGGGCGATTCGTTGCGGCTTGATACCGGCCCTGCCAACGACGGCACGCTGCTCGGGAGCCGCCCTGAGCTCCACGGGCTCGGTTCCGACAGCTTCGACTTGAGCGGCCGCCGGCTTGACTTTCGGCTCAAGAACCGGGACCTCGACCGGGTTGTCGCCAAGGGCGATAGCAAGGCCGTGAACAAGGATTGGACCCTGGTCGCCGACACCATCGTGCACGACCTGGTCGATCGAAAGCTGGTCCATACCGAGGCGTGGGGCGACACCATCAGGCCTTATGCGAAGTCGGCCAAGTACGAGATCAAGGCTGACTCGATTGCGCTCGATTCGCCGGACCAGCAGCTCAAGGAGGCGCGCGCCTTCGGCAAGGCATGGCTGGGCGGCCAGGTCGATTCCCTGACGAAGGAACGCGACTGGCTGACCGGCGATACTGTGATCGCCACGTTTGCGGTCCACGACTCGGCCGGAAGCAGCAAGGCGGTGTTGACCAAGTTGGTAGCTCGGGGCTCGGCACGATCGTACCACCTCGAGTCCAATGAGAAGAAAAAGCCCGGCGAGCGGCCGAGCATCAATTACGCTCGCGGCGATGAGATCGTGATCACGATGAAGTCCGACGGATCGGAAGCGGTGGACCTGGTCCAGATACGCGGCAAAGCCGACGGGGTGCAGCTCGAGCCTTCTGAAGAAAAGGCCGCGGCCAGGGACACCACCCGGGCCCAGCCATGAATCAGCCGCTATGGCTCGCGCAGTTCGACGGGGCCGACCCCTCGCTGCCACTGGCAGTGGCCTCGCTGGTTGCCGCGGCCGACGAAGACGGGCGTTCGAGCCTGACCCGGCTGCTCCTGGCATACCGCGAGGGGTACCTCAGGGTATATCGGCCTGCCGAGGGTCTGGGCGAGTCGGTGCGGGCGCACGTAACGACCTCCGTGCTCCCCCGGTTGGCCCTGGACGGATGGATCGAAGACACTCGTCCGGAGTGGGAGGAAGTCCGCGCAGCCGGGGCTTGGTGGTCGGACGCAGTGAAGGATCGCGACATGGTGGGTGCCGCGCTGCTCGGTGTGGCCCACCGAGCCCGCGACCTTCTTGCCGTGGAACCGCCGGCGTCTTCTCCCAGCGGCAGCGTGCTCGAGGGGTTGGACCTGACCAAGAGTTATCGCGGTCGCAGAGTCGTAGATCAGGTCTGCCTCCGGCTCGAGCAGGGAGAGATCGTCGGACTGCTCGGACCGAACGGCGCCGGCAAGACGACCACGTTCTACCTGTTGACCGGCCTGATTCGCCCCGAGGCGGGACGGGTGCTTCTCGACGGGACGGACTTGACCAGAGCGGCCATGTTCCGCCGCGCCCGCATCGGGATCGGGTACCTGGCACAGGAGCCGTCGGTCTTTCGTCGCATGACGGTCGAGGAGAACATTCTGGCAATTCTGGAGACTCGAAAGTCGAATCGGACCGAGCGTCAGCGATCGCTCGAGCGCATGCTGGACGAGCTGGGGATCCGGCACTTGCGGAAGGTCAAAGCCTACGCCTTGAGCGGCGGCGAGCGGCGTCGCCTCGAGATCACCAGGGCGCTGGTGACCGAGCCCAGGTTCATGCTCCTGGATGAGCCATTCGCCGGCGTGGATCCGATTGCAGTGCACGATATTCAAACCATAGTGGCCGGGCTGCGCCATCGCGGCATCGGCGTGTTGATCACCGATCACAACGTGGAGCAGACTCTGGACATCGTTGATCGCGCGTACATCATGTTCGAAGGGAAGGTTCAGGCCGCGGGTACCGTCCGCGAGCTGGTCTACGACGAGCGCGTGGCTGAACGGTATCTCGGACCCACCCTCACGACGCGGCTGCGCGCCCGTTTGGAGCACGCCGCGTGAGCCTCCGCACCGGTCTTTCCCAGCAAATCGGCCTGCGCCAGGAGCTGCGGGTCAATCCGCGGCTCTATCAGGCGATGGACATGTTGTACATGCCCATGATGGACCTTCAGCAGCACCTGAAGCAGGAGCTGCTGGCCAATCCGTTCCTCGAGCTGCTCGAGCCGGAAGACGAAGAGTCCGCCGATCAGGAGAAGCAGCAGGAGCAGGACAAAGAAAAGGAAAAAGAGCAGCAGCAGAAGGACGACGAGATGGACTGGGAGGAAATCCTCCTCAACGGGTTCGATGTCGGGGGCACCCGGGAGCAGTTCGAGGTCCAGGAGTACACCGAGCCTGTTACGGTCGAGACCCGGAACCTCACCGACCATCTCCGCGAGCAGCTCCAATTGATGGAGCTCACGCCGCGCCAGCGGCTACTGGCCGAGGAATTCCTGGGCAACATGACCGAAGACGGCTATCTCGCCGCCTCGCTGGAGGAGCTGGTCGGATCGGTCAATCAGATGGTCGCCACCCATTTCGAACGGCCGAACGAGCCGGAAGACGCTCTGGACGAGATGGTCGATGAGGCCGCACTCCCGTCGCCGGCGTCCGGAGCAGCGCTTTATACGCTCGCAGAAGCCGAGGAGATGCTCGCGATCGTGCAGAAGCTGGATCCGCCGGGGGTGGGCGCCCGGGATCTCCGCGAGTGCCTCCTGATCCAGCTCCGTGAGGCCGGCGACACCGAGTCCCTCACCTATCGTCTGGTGGCCGAGGCCTTCCCGGATCTGATCGCCCACCGCTGGAACGACCTGGCGAAGCGATTCGGCGTCGAACCCGGCGGGGTGCAGAGTGCGGCGGACCAGCTGGCTCGGTTCGACCCCAAGCCCGGCCTGAAGCACTCAGAGCGAAGCGACGGATACATCATCCCCGATCTCATCGTCGAAAAGATCGCCGACCGCTACCACGTGTTCCTGAACGACACCGGCATGCCTCGGCTTCGGTTGAGCCGGGCCTATCAGGAAGTCGCCCGGGACAAGAAGAAGCTGACGCAGGAGAATCGCGAGTTCATCGCGTCGAAGATGAACAGCGCGAACTGGATGATTCAGGCCATCGAGCAGCGCCGCCAGACCATGCTCAAGGTCATGAACTTCATCGTGGACCGGCAGCGCGATTTCTTCGAGAAGGGCGTCGAGTACCTGAAGCCGCTCACGCTACGCGAGGTCGCCGAAGTCATCAACATGCACGAGAGCACCGTGAGTAGGGTGACCAACGAGAAATACGTGCAGACGCCCCGGGGCGTGCTCCCGCTCAAGTTCTTCTTCTCCAGCGCACTCGCGACCGCTTCCGGTGAAGACGCGAGCGCCCGCTCCATTCGTGCCAAGCTGCAGAAGATGGTCGGCGAGGAGAACCCGTCCAAGCCGCTCACCGATCAGCAGATCGTCCACCTCTTCCAGGAACAGGGGATTCAGATCGCTCGCCGCACGGTCGCCAAGTATCGCGACCAGCTGGGCATTCTGCCGGCGAGGATGCGGAAGCGCGTATGACCCTGGTCGGCTCCGCTGACGCCGTTGATGTCAGCGTGCTCGTGCCTGCCAAGGACGAGGCTGCTAATCTCCCGGAGTTTCTTCAGCTCTGTGCCGCGGCCCTGGTACCGGCTGGGTTCAGCTATGAAGTCATCGTGGTGGATGATGGCTCCCGCGACGAGACGCCGCGGGTGCTCCGGGAGCTCAAGGCGACCTACCCGTTTCTCCGAGTCGTCACTCACCGACGTCAGCGCGGCATCGCCGACGCCCTGCGTTCCGCGGGTGATGCGGCCCGGGGCGACATCTTCGTGTTCTACCCCGCTGACCTCCAGTATCTGCCGGAAGACATCCCCGCCCTGGTGCGCCCCATCCTGGAAGGACGGGCCGACATCGTCACCGGCACCAAGCAGGGGAAGTACGAGAAGGCGTTCGTGTCCAGCATCTACAATCGCTTATGCCGCGCATTGTTCGGTGTGCGGGTCACGGACCTCAACTCGGTCAAGGCGTATCGGCGCGAGGTCATCGCCGACGTTCCCCTGAGACCCGACTGGCACCGATTCATGGTCGTCATTGCCGCAGCGGACGGCTTTCGGCTGACCTCGCATCCTGTCGCCTTGCACCCACGAAAGGCAGGGGTATCGAAATTCACCTGGCGCCGCATCCCGGTTGGTGTGCTCGATCTTCTCTCTGTGTGGTTCCAACTCCGCTTCGGAAGAAAGCCGATGCTGTTCTTCGGGGTGCTCGGAGCGACGCTGTTCGCGCTCGGTTTCCTCGCGGGTGTGGTGGCGCTGGTGGTTCGCTTCGGTTTTGGTATTGGATTCCGTCCTCTGCTCAATCTCGTCGAGACGATGGTGATCAGCGGTATCGCGCTGTTCGGCTTCGGCTTTCTGGGTGAGCTGATCGCCGGCCTGCGCGAAGAAAACCGCGAGATCGTCCGCGCGCTGGCCCGCTTCGGCCCCGGCGACAACCGGGACTAACCGGTGCGGGTCGTCTTCGTGACCCACAACTATCCGCGGTGGACCGGCGATCTCTCCGGGTCCTTTCTCGCGACCTTGGCCGAGGGGCTGGTGCGGCGCGGCGTCGACGTAACCGTTGTCGCGCCGAGCGACGCCGGTAAGGGTGGGGAAGACAGACAGGGCGGGGTTGAAGTGCGCCGGGTGCGTTACGCCCCGGCCCGGAACGAATCGATCGCGTATCGCGGAACCATGCAATCTGCCGTTCGACGACCGGGCGGCTGGCTTGCACTCGCGGGGCTCTGGCGGGCGCTCCGGCGCGCCGCGCGGGAAGAGCTTGCCCGTGGTGCTGACCTGGTGCACGCGCACTGGTGGATCCCCGCCGGCCTGGCGGTGCCTTCGTCGGCTCCCGCCATGCTCACTCTCCATGGAACCGATGCATCCCTGCTCCGGCGCTCGCCGGTGGCGCGTCGGCTTGGCACGCCCGTAGTCCGGCGGGCGCGGATCGTCACGGTGGTCTCCCGCGAGCTCGCCACCTGGGTCCAGACCACGACCGGGCGCCACATTCCCAAGGAGCACATCCATCCCATGCCGATCGACGCTTCCCGCTATACCTGGACCACGGGAGGCGGCGGATTGATTGTGGTGGCTCGACTGACCGCACAAAAGCGAGTGCACCTGGCACTGGAGGCACTGGCCTGCCTGGTCGAGCTGGGCCACGAAGTGCCCCTCACGATTGTCGGCGACGGCCCCGAACGCGCGGCGCTCGAAGGATTGGCGGAACGGCGAGGGATAACCCACCTGGTCACCTTCGCCGGTGCGGTGCCGTCCGAGCAAGTACCCGCGTTCCTGGGCAAGGCCGACCTCATGCTGTTTCCATCCGAGGGCGAGGGGTTCGGTCTCGCCGCCGCGGAGGCTCTCGTCGCCGGAGTACCGGTCATTGCATGCTGGGATGGAGGTGGCGTGCTCGACGTGGTTCCCGAGCGGGGAGCCGGCCGGCTCACCCTTCCCGCGGCCGAGGCGCTCGCGGATGCAGCGCTGGACGTGCTGCACGATCCGGATCGACTTGCTGCAGGGCGGGCCGAAGGCGAAGCCTGGCGTCAGCGACTGGCTCCCGACCACGTCGCAGAAGTCTGCGAGGGATGGTATCGCGAGGCCCTGGGTGGGTAAGACAGCGTGGCGGATACTGCAATGGGGATTCGGACTCCTGGTCGTCGGCTTGGCCCTCCGGGCGCTGATTCGCAACTGGGATGACCTTCGGCACCAGACCATCCAGCTCGAGCCACAACCGCTTTATCTGCTGGCCAGCGTGCTGGTGGTCTGGCTCATGTACGCGATCCTCATCTGGGCATGGCGGATGATGCTGGCGAGCTGGGGCCAGGAGTTGAGCCCCTTGCCGGCTGCCCGCATCTGGACCGTGTCGAGTCTCGGCAAATACGTGCCCGGGAAGGTCTGGGCGGTTGCCGGGATGGCCGTGATGGCGCAGCAGGCAGGGATCGCGGCCTGGGCTGCGACCAGCTCCGCGGTCGTATTGCAGGCGCTCGCCATCGGAACCGGCGCCGCGATCGTGGGCGTGACCGGTGCCGTTGCCCTGGAGGCCGCACATCCGGGCGCGCGCCTCGCGCTCGGCGTGCTGGTGGTAGCAAGCGGCGTCGGTATCTTGCTCGTGCTCTGGCCTCCCGCTGTCCGGCGCCTGCTTCGGCTGGGGCGGGTTCCGGTCGAGGCGGCGATGGCGCCCAAGGCCGAGGGCGTGATAGCGGGCATCATCGCCAACGCGATCGCGTGGCTTGGCTACGGCCTGGCTCTCTGGTTGTTGGCTCGCGGGCTGCTTCCGGCCGCGCGATTGAGCCTTTCGCTCTCCGTCACGGTGTTTACAGCGTCATATCTCGCCGGATTCCTGGCATTGCTTGCCCCCGGCGGTCTCGGCGTGCGGGAGGGCCTGTTCATCCTGATGCTGCAGCAGCCGCTGGGGATCGCGGGCGCGACGGCTCTGGCAATTGCGTCCCGAATCCTGCTTACGCTGACCGAGTTCGGCGCCGCGGCCCCCTTCCTCCTGTTCTTTCGCCGGAGCACGCGTGTCGTCCTCTGAGGTGACGTCGACTACGAATGAGCCCTGGGAGCCACCTCGTCCGGCATTGATCGCCGGCGTGGTGTTCGTGCTGGCCGCGCTGACCCTCTGCTGGCCCATACTTCTCGGACGCTTCCTGGTGAACCCGCAAAGCGACCAGTACGTGGCCGGCTTCGCGTTCCGGAGCTTCGGGGCGGAATACTTCCGGGCCCACCATCGAATTCCCGAGTGGAATCCGTACCTGTTCGGCGGCCTTCCTTTCGTCGCCGCTCAGCACGGCGACGTGTTCTATCCCACGGCGTGGCTCCGCTGGTTCCTTCCGGTGGACACCGCGATGAATCTGGGTTTCGCGGTGCATCTGGTCCTGGCCGGCTGCACCATGTACGCGCTGCTGCGAGCGCTTGAGACCGGCTGGACTGCGGCGTTGGTGGGCGGCCTTGGCTACGAGCTGACCGGAATCGTCGCCTCGCTGGTGAAGCCGGGACACGACGGGAAGCTCTTCGTGTCGGCGTTGGCACCGCTGGCGTTCCTCGCGATTCTGCGCGCGCTTCGGGATCGCCGGTGGTCCGGCTATGGGTTGCTCGCGTTGACCGTAGGGCTCTGCATGCTGAGCCCCCACTACCAGATGACGTACTACCTTCTGGTGGCCTGCGGCATCTGGACTCTCTGGCTCGCGCTGTGGGATCCCAATCGGCCTGAGCACCTGCGCCGGCGTCGGGTGGCCTGGGGCGCTGTCGGGCTCAGCTTCGGCGCGGTGTTGCTGGGGCTTGGGATTGCAGCAATCCAGATCATCCCGTTCCTCGCATACGTGCCGTACTCGCCCCGCGGCGCTGGAGGTCCCAGCACGGGCTGGGAGTATGCCACCGCGTTCTCGATGCCGCCCGAAGAGATTGTCAGCACGATCCTGCCCCAGTTCAACGGCGTGCTGGAGTCCTATTGGGGAAGAAACTTCTTTAAGCTGCACACCGAATTTCTCGGCGGCGCCGTCGTGCTCCTTGCCGGCCTTGCCTGGGGCGACCGCGCTCGACGCCCTCTCCTATGGGCGACAGCTGCCATCGGCATCCTGTTTCTGCTCATCTCGTTCGGCGGACACACCCCATTTTATCGGCTGTGGTACGAAGTGATGCCGATGATGAAAAAGGTCCGCGCGCCGGGGATGGCGTTCTTCCTGGTGGCAATGGTGGTGGCGATGTGGGCAGGGTGGGGGGTCGACCGCTTGCTCCGCGGACAGGTCGCTCGGCGCACGCTCCTCATCTGGCTGGGCGTGCTTGGCGCCATCGCACTGCTCGGCTCCACGGGAGGGCTCGAGCCTATCGCGACGGTGCTGGCACCGGCCGAGCAGACCGACCGCGTGCTGGCAAATGGCGGCGCACTCCAGGTGGGCTCCCTTCGATTGCTGGTGTTTGTCGCTCTCACCGCCGCTGTCGTGCTCCCGATCGGCGCCGGGCGACTCAAGCCGTTTCCCGCCGCGGCAGCGCTGGTCGCGCTGGTTGTGGCGGATCTGTGGAGCATTGACCGGCTGTTCTTTCAGTTCAGTCCGCCGGCGAAAGAGCTGTTCCAGGGCGACGCCATTATCGCCAGGCTGCGCCAGGAAAAGCCGCCGTTTCGTGTGCTCGATACCGGGGTCTATCCCGGATCGTATCTCATGGCCGACGACATCGAGCAGGTGCTGGGCCACCATGGTAATGAGGTGCGCTTCTACGACGAGCTGCTGGGCGGAAAGAACGTCTGGAAGAACGTGGGGAGCCCGTCGATCCTCGACTTGACCGCGACTCGTTTTCTGATCCTGCCCAGCGAACAGGAGCTTCCCGGGTTCCACAAGATTATCGGTCCGGTGGAGACCACACCGGGTGGGCCCGGTGTGTTGTACGAGCGTGATTCCACCGTGCCGTATGCCCGCATTTTCCCGGCGGCGGTGAAGGTGCCCGACGAACAGATCGTTCCGGCCCTGGTTGATCCGCGGTTTCCCCACGAACGCGTTGCCCTGTATCCGGACACAGCCGACGTCTCCCTCGAGCCGATCCGACCGGGCCAGCCGCCGGTACCCTCAGCTGTGCGCGCATCCGTGGCCGACTGGGAGCCCGGGAAAATGAGAATCACGCTGGCGGGGACCGACCCGAAGCCGATCTTTCTCCTGGTCAGCGAGAACTGGTATCCTGACTGGAAAGCGACGGCGGACGGCAAACCCGTCCCCGTGCGGAGGGGCGACTTTGCCTTCCTGAGCGTCATCTTGCCTTCCGGCGCACGAGAAGTGCGACTCGAATTCGGGTCCCCGGCATATCGACGGGGCCGGACGGTGACGTGGTTGGCGTTGCTGCTCACGGCCGGCTTGTTGGTAGGCCCGATGGTCTGGGATCGGCGACGGAGGCAGGTTGGCTGAGCGAATGCTGGTGGTTATGCCGACCTACAACGAGCGGGTCAACATCCCGCTCATCGTACCGGCCGTCCTGGCTCAGCATCCCGCGGTCGAGCTCCTGATCGTGGACGACAACTCTCCGGATGGGACCGGCGCCATTGCCGATCAGCTCGCGGCTGAGGATCCCCGAGTCCACGTTCTGCACCGGGCTGGGAAAGAAGGGCTGGGCAAGGCGTACATCGCAGGGTTTCGTTGGGCGCTGGAGTGCGGATACGACCTGATGTTCGAGATGGACGCCGACTTCTCTCATGATCCGCGCTTTCTGCCCGCCATGATTGAGGCCGCCGGCGATGCTGACCTCGTGCTTGGGTCCCGCTACAAAACGGGAGTCAATGTCATCAACTGGCCCATTTCTCGGCTCCTGCTCTCTCTGGGGGCGAACCACTACGCCCGCTGGGTCACGGGTCTCCCGCTCACTGACTCGACCGGCGGCTTCAAATGCTTCAGGCGCAAAGTGCTCGAGGCGATTCCGCTGGACCGGGTGCGATCGAACGGCTACGCATTCCAGATCGAGATGAGCTTTCTGGCCTGGAAGCGGGGTTTCCGACTCAAGGAGATCCCCATCGTCTTTACCGATCGAGTCGAAGGTCAAAGCAAGATGAACAAGAAGATCGTGCGGGAAGCGATCTGGATGGTCTGGTGGCTTCGAATTCGCTCGCTCACGGGGCGCGCATGAAAGGGACCGTCTTTTACAAGATGACCGGGTCAGGCAACGACTTCGTTGTGCTGGACGGCCGGAGCACCACACCCGACCAGTGGCCTGGTCCTCGGATCGCTGCGCTGTGCGACCGACGTGACGGTGTCGGGGCCGACGGACTCGTCATTCTCACACCGGAGGATGGCGACGCGGTTCGGATGACCTTCTTCAATTCGGACGGCTCCCGGGCAGCCATGTGCGGGAATGCCGCGCTCTGCAGCACCCGCCTCGCCGCTCACCTCGAGTTGGGTCCGTCGGCCGGGATGCGGCTCCGGACGGATGCCGGCGTCGTCGAGACCCGTTGCTTGCCGGAAATGGCCCGTGCCGAGATCCGGTTGCCGGATGCGGCGGTTCCAAAACCTGTTTCTCAGATCCGCTGCGCTGACGGCGAGCGCGCCATCTGGGTGGGAACGGTGGGTGTCCCACACCTCGTCGTTCTGGTCGACGATGTCGCGATGGTCGACGTCGTAGGACGGGGCCGTCCCCTCCGGTTCGACGCAGTCGGCGGACCTGACGGCGCCAACGTCAACTTCATCTCGCAGCCCCCTGAGCCTGGAGCATCCTGGCTGATTCGCACGTTCGAGCGCGGTGTGGAAGGCGAGACGCTGGCTTGCGGCACGGGCACTGTAGCCGCGGCACTGGCCCTGGCCGCGTATTGCGGCATCGCGCTGCCGCTCGAGTTCAGAAGTTGGGGCGGCCAGCTGTTGACGGTCCGCGCGGCGCTCCAGGGCGATACGGCAACCGAGGTATGGCTCGGCGGGCAGGGAAGGCTGGTGTTTCGCGGGGTGTGGGAGGGTTGACGACATCGGCGCTGCCATGGCGCCGCTCCCTGGCGCGCGGTATGCTCATGGCGTGCATCCTCTCGCTTTTCTAGCTCCCTTCTTCGCATTCATTTCCCTTCTCCTCGGCATCGGAGCCGTGGTGCGGTGGGGCATGGCCGATGCCCGACGACGCGGCCGGCCGGAATGGGCTGTGGCCCTTCTGTTGGTGGCCGCGCCTCTGGTGGGATGGCTGATCTGGCTGGCCCTCCGGCCGCCGGTGGTCGATCAGTGGCGACGCGAGCCCGTCTCGCCGCCCGAGGGTCGCGGATCGTATGTGCTTCTCGCCGGCTGTCTGGCGCTCGCCTGGTACAATGTCGGGACAGCCTGGACTACCCAGCTCGTCCTTCTGCCGCTTCGCGCTTTCGTGGGGCAGAGCGACTATCTCGGTTACGAAGCCCGGTACCTCGATCTTACCCAGCTGCCCGTCGTCACCATGTTCTCGCTGCTCTTGCTGGCGACCGTGCTGCTGCTCTGGACCAGGCCGACAGAGCTGCCTGAGTGGACGGTCTGGCTGGGCGCATTGCTCGAGGCGGTGACAGTCTTCTGGACTCTGGGTCTGCAGCTGCCGCTGCAGACGCGAATCGGGCGAGAAGGCTTTTCCGAGTCACTCTACGCCCAGGTGATCGCCGGAAACTGGCTTCGGACGACCGCGATTACCCTGCACAGCTTTCTGCTTGCGTGGATGATGGTCCGGGTAACGACACCTCGAGGGCTCCTGCGGGGAAGTTCGCGGTGGGGCTTGTGAAGCGATCAGCCGTGCCGTTGCAGGTCTCGCTGTAGGTAGGTCATCGCGGCCCGGACGAGCTTGGCGACGTCCTGCTCGTCTTCCGGACGCACCGGCCGCCACGGGTAGGCCTGGCCTTCGTACTCGATCTCCCAATATCGCCGCGCAACCACGGAGGCATTTCCGTCCCGGGCCGCAGAGGGGCCTAAGCGGAGCACGAAGGGATGCCCGCCGAGCCGGCCGACGTGGCGACCGATCATGTTGCGCGTCGTCATAGGCCGTTCCGATGGGGCCGCTGGCCTGCCGGCCAGTGTTTCGACCAGGCTGACCAGCTCATCCTCGGTGAACGGCTTGCAAAGGAAGGGAATTCCGGCCAAGTCGGCGTGCGTGGTCTGAAGCTCGTCGGGTTGTTTGGCCGACATGAGTGCGACGGGGAGGTCCGGCCAGGCCCGCCTCGTTTCGGTCGCCAGATCGAGCCCATTGAGCTCGGGCATCTGAACGTCGGCCAGGACAGCTCCGATTGTCTTTGGGTGGGCGCTCAGGAGCAGCAGGGCAGCCTTGGCGCTCGGCGCCAACTGGACCACGTATCCGGCGTGCTCCAGCAGCCGTGCGATGATGACCCGCACGGCCAGGTCGTCATCCACGACGAGCACCGCTCTCGAATCCCTACCTAACGGTTCTGCGGGCATGCGCCTCCGAGGGGGCTGAGTAAGCATTTGCAACTGGGACCGGGAGGAGTAGTCGGCATGAGTCCCGACCGATCAGGGAATCCCCATAGCCAGCGGCTCAACGGGTGGAGAACTCGAGGTTGTCCACAGTTTTCCCCAGGCCAACTTTACATAATACATCTTATACGTCATTATAGGAGTATGCTGTTCTCCGCATTCAGCAAGCGCAACCCAACACGCTAGTTAAGGGACCGCACCAAAGAACCTACTTGAACTGTTTGACGCGCGGCGTGCCCGCCACTCGATGGGCTACGGACCGGGCCACAAAAAAGGCCCGGCTCGCTGCCCGGTCCCCTAGCCTCTCTGATAGCTGATAGCCGCTGGCTGATAGCTCGCTTACACCCCCGCTGTCAGCTCACCCAGCCGGACCTGTGCCTCCGCCACGGACGGCGATCCCTGGTACTTCTCGACTACGGTTCGGTAGACCCGGATGGCTTCCTGCAGCTTACCGGCGAGCCGATAGGCTCGACCGGCGTCCACCAGGTAGCTCGCCTTGAGATTCGCCAATTCGGCGTTTGTGGCGGCCTGCTCATAGGCCCGTCCAGCATCCTCGAACTTCCCGGCGTTTTCTTCGGCCGACCCCAAGAGCCCATATGCCTGAGCGAGGAACCTCGGTCCCGGTTTCTTGGCGACGAAGTCTCGCAGGTTCACGGCGGCCAGCTGGCTCTGCCCCGATGCCATGCGGATCTGGTTCAGGGAGAGAACCGCCTCGCTTGCGGCGTCTGTGCCGACATAGGTCTGAATGACGCGCTGCAGCTCTGATGAGGCCTGAGGCAAGTTACCCTTGTCGGCGGTCGCCAGTGCATGAGACAGAACGCGGGAAGCGAACTCTTCCTTTCGCCGGCCGCTCGTGACCACGAACCAGATGCCCAAGGCGATAACGGCCGCTGCTATTGCCCCAGCAGCTGCCTGACGCTTGGGATCGCGAAGCCAAGAGCTCGCCGTCACCGGCTCTCTCACTCGCTGTTTGGTCGTAGTCGCTTCCACCGTGGTCGCCATGAACTCTCGGACTGTAAGGGTAAGGCCTACCCGGATCTGGAAGGGCGGCCCAGCCCGAAAAGCTATACGGGGACGACGCCTCGACGCCAGCCTCACACGCGCTGGCGTTTCCAGCGTCCCCGGGAGAACACCATTGCGCTCAGCACAGTCAGCGTACACTCGGCCAGTGGGATGGCTAGGTAAACGCCCCAGGCCTCGAGATGCCGCGACAGGATCCACGCCAGCGGAATCTGCAGCAACCAGAAGCACAACAGGTTGAGGTATGTCGGCGTCCAGGTGTCACCGGCACCGTTGAACGATTGGTGCAGCACCATGCCGTAGCCGTAGAATACGAGGCCCGCCGCCGTCGTTCGAAGCGCAAGCACCCCCTGCGCCAGCACCTCCGGATCGCTGGTGAAGCCGCTCACGATCTGCGGCGCGAGGCTCATGAATACCAGGCTGACCAGGCCCAGCAGTAGCATGTTGTACCTGCTGGCGAGCCGCACCGAGCGCTCCGCGCGGTCGGGCTCTCCGGCACCGAGCGCCTGCCCCACCATGGTTGCCGCGGCATTGCTCAACCCCCAGGAGGGAAGCAGAACGAACATGAGGAGGCGAATAGCGATCGTGTATCCGGCCAGCACGCTGCTGCCGAAACTCGAAACGACCCTTACCAACCCCACGTAGCTGGTGGTGGCGATCAGCACCTGGAACGTCGCGACGCCGGAGAGACGGAGCACGTTCGCCATCACGTCGGTATCGATCGCGAGATGGCGGCGCCGGATGACGACCCGGCCGTCTTTCCGCCGCAGCTGCGACAGCTGGTACAGCACGCCCGTTGCTCGGCCGATCGTCGTCGCGACCGCAGCGCCCTCAACCCCCAGTCGTGGGAACGGGCCCAGTCCGAAGATCAGGCAGGGATCCAGCACGATGTTGATCGCGTTCGCGAGCCAGAGCGAGCGCATCGCGATCGTCGCGTCACCGGAGCCTCGGAAGATCGCGTTGATCAGGAAGAGGAGCAGCACCGTCCCACTTCCTCCCAGCATCACCCGCGTGTAGCCGGAGCCGATCGTCTGCACTGCCGCACTGGCTCCCATCAGGGCGAGCAGGCGGGGCGCAAAAAGAATCCCGATCGCTGCCACGGCAGCCGCCACGCCGAGACCGAGCACGATCCCCTGCACTGCTGCGCGCGCGGCGCCGTCGGCGTCTTTCTCGCCGATGCGCCGGGCGACCACCGCAGTGAGGCCGATGGACAGTCCCATCGCCACGGTGTACACCATCACGAGCATCGATTCGGTGAGTCCCACGGTCGCGACTGCGTCGGCACCTAGGCGGGACACGAAGAACACGTCCACCAGGGCGAACACTGATTCCAGCGCGGTCTCCAGCACCATTGGAATGGCCAGTAGGAGCAGCGAGCGGCCAATGGGCCCGGCGGTGAAGTCCTGATGCGTCCCGCGTAGCGCGGTGCGCACGAGCTGCCACCAGCGTTCCGGTTCCGGTGCCTGGGGCGGCTCGGCCCGTTCCTCCGTCAGCTGCACTTCCATCAATTCCGTCACTCGAGCCTCTCTCTCGCGGGGCCGATCCTAGTCGTCGATCGGCTCGCCGAATCGACATTGCCGCTACAAGCGGCCATGTCAGTGCATTTCGGGCGGAAATGCAGACCGCCCCACCTGGGGCACAGGTGGGGCGGTCTCTGAAACCGGATCTGCTACCGGCTCAACCGATGCTCGGGACTCCTCGCCAAGCCATCCTGTGCTCTCTGTGTTCGACCAGCATGACGCCGGTGCCTCCGCCGACGGCGGAGAGGCGCGGGGTCACGGTCTTGGAGAACAGGCTCGGCATCGGCTCAAATCCAGCAGTTCGGGTTGGCCGAGTCGCAGTGAGCGACAGGGCACTCGCGACACAGTAATTGATTCGCGGTAAGGCTGTCAACTGTCAGCGAGTGCCCCGTGTGATACACGCGGCCGGAGTTTGGGAACCCTGCGTCAGGCTGCGTTAGCTTGCATGCGCGGCAACAGCTCTTGCCAGGCCACAAGATTGCCCAACATCATCGCGCGAAGTGGGCCGGACACACTGCTCGTCGAGCAGGACGGCACCGCCGTCGCCGTGGAGTTCGAGCCCGGCACGGATGCGGTGTGGCTGGTAAGCTACCCGCTCGACGTCGGCAGCTATCTCGCGCGCGGCTATTGGAGCAGACCCGGCCACATCAGTACAGGCCGTTGGAGCGCCGCGCTCCAAGCCGCTGAGATTGCGTTCAGGGAACGCGGGGCGCCTGACTGACCTGCGCCGGAAGACCTGACGTTCATGGTCTCGAGTTAGCCGGTCTTCGGCTAACACGGCGGCATCGAGAGATGCTTCAGTGCCCCCGGCGTGATTCGAACACGCGGCCAACCTGCCCTGCCCTGCTACACTCGTTCAGCAGCCTCATTGTCGAAGATGGTTAACTGTTACCGCGAATTGGGCAATGATTGGGCAACGGGGTAACGTGCGCCCAGGGGTTCCGAATTGAGAGGAGGTACACCAGCAACAGCGGTCATGGGCAAATGAACGTTTACATGCCCCATACATTACGCAAGGCGGTCTCATGAGTGACCCATTAGCCGCGGCCAAGCTCAAGGCCGAGACAGCCTACAATGCCGCCGCAGACTACTTCGACGCCGAGCCGTTGGGGTTCTGGGCGCGCTATGGCCGGCGAACCGTCGAGCGGCTGCGGCTGCGTCGCGGGGCGCACGTGCTGGATGTGTGCTGTGGCAGCGGTGCCTCCGCGTTGCCTGCGGCACAAGTCGTCGGCCCCGAGGGCAAGGTGATCGCAGTCGATCTCGCGGGTGACCTCCTCAAACTCGGACAGGCTAAGGCCCAGACGGCAGGGCTCCAGAACGTGGAGTTCCGCCACGGGGACATGACCGGCTTGGGCTTTCCCGACCGTCATTTTGACGCGGCGGTCTGTGTGTTCGGGATTTTCTTTGTCCCGGACATGGAAACCCAGGTGGCGGAACTGTGGCGCATGGTGCGGCGTGGCGGACAACTGGCGATCACCACGTGGGGCGCGCGATTTTGGAGCCCCGCGTACGAGATCTGGTTGGAGGCCGTGCGCCGGGTGCGCCCCGATCTGTATAGCGCCTTTAACCCGTGGGACCGCATCACGACGCCGGAAGCGGTCCGCGCGCTCCTCCATGACGGTGGCGCCCAGAATGTCAAAGTTGCCGCTGAAGACGGGTACCAGGTGCTGCGCACGCCGGAGGATTTCTGGACCATGGCGCTAGGGAGTGGCTTGCGGTGGACGATCGATCAGATGGGTGCGGAGCTGGCTCACGAGGTCAAGCACGAGATACTCGAACGGCTTGCTGCCACCGGGGTCGATCGGGTCGAAACCAACGTCATCTATGCAGTAGCCGAAAAGTAGGTCAAGGTATCAAGAATGTCAGGACCGGTGCCCAATGCCAGCTCGAGGCAATCAACCTGGCCTCGGCGGATAGGTGGCTATCCGGCTAGGCGGCGTCAGAACGCATAGCCCCCCTTCGACCCGCCTGGACCGCCGCCCCCGCAGCTATCCGGGCAGCCATCGCTTACCTGAAAGGGGAATTGCAGCGCAGCCAGTAAGAACCGAGCCAGCATTAACTGACACGGTGCCCTCTTGCACTGATGAGGCGCTCGATCAGGGCGATCAATTGCTCGGGTGCGAACGGCTTTGGCAGGAACGGCGCCGAGTCGTCCGGGGCGCCTCGGCGAAAGACATCGTCCTTCGGGTAGGCTGAGATATAGATGATCGGCAAAGCCGGGTGGCGCTCAGCGATGAGGCGGCCAAGCGCGTGGCCGTCGGTTTCGGGCATGACCACGTCCGTTACCACAGCATCAAAGCCATCGTTCGCGGCGAGCAGAGCGAGAGCCTCTCGCGCACTCTTGGCCTGAGCGACGACGAAGCCCGCATGGGTGAGCATGCGCGAGATCACGCCAAGAATGACCTCTTCGTCGTCAACCACGAGCACCCGAATCGCGGACTCCACCTTGGCTGTCTCCCGGCTTGCCCCACGGTCTGGTTCAAGGTCAAGAACCCACGATACACGCAGGCACCAGGGCGAGGCGATTTATTCAATCGGCCGAGGCATGGTTAGCGGCAGGTTCCCCTGACCCCTCCTGCACCGGACCGTAGGGTCTCGGTGTCGAAGCACATCCCACGATTAAGGCACACCCGGCTAAGCCGGGGCCGCAAAGCCAAGTAATAGTAACCCTTTCGGCGTGATACTTGCCTTTATGAGAGGCGAGGCTGGCTGCGGGTTTGTCGTGAGTGGTGGCGTGCACACCGATCGGTCCGTCCAAGGCGAGGTGAAACACCTCGCGGACTCTCCCCCAAGACAACCGAGTGATTGGGAAGCCCCCAGGGCGCGTGATTTCGGTCACTGCCCCGCCCCACCCCGCCCGTTCGGTGCCGTCCCCTCTGAAAGAAAGTGTTGTTGCAACGCACCCCCAGCTGAGGGCCTGCTGATGCGACAATGGCGGCGAGACCTGGCAGGAGAGTGATGGGGACCCTGGTCGAGCTCCCGAACATCAGGACGACGCCAGCCACCTCCACCACGCTGGCGACGGGGAGCCGGTTCTACCTCGACCAACTGGATGTCCTACGCGGTCTGGCAGTGTTGGCCGTCGTAGCGTTCCATGCGGGGCTTCCCTGGGCTGCGGGCGGGTTCGTCGGCGTGGACGTCTTCTTCGTCCTCTCAGGATTTCTTATTACACGACTGCTCGTGGTCGAGTTGGAGGCGACTGGAACCATTGCGCTGCGAGCTTTCGAGGCGCGTCGGGTGCGCCGGCTGTGGCCCGCTCTCGCGCTCGTCGTCATTGCGACCCTCGCGTTGGGAGTGCTGGTGTGGTCGCCCCTGGAGTGGGGGGACCTCATGCACCATGCCGCCGCTGGCGGCAGCTATCTGGCAAACGTGGCCTTCGCTCTGCGGCACGTTGGCTATTTCGACGCATCACCTGAAGTGAGCCCGTACTTGCACCTCTGGTCGCTGGGAGTGGAGGAGCAGTTCTACGTGGCGTGGCCCCTACTGCTCCTTGCCGCGGCGTACTTCGCCCGGCGACTGGGGCTCGAGGGGCGGCGCACTCTTGCTGCAGCGATCGCGGGGCTCGGGACGGTCTCGCTGTTGCTGATGATATGGCTCGTGCACCGGCACACCCCAAACGTGTTCTTCCTGACGCCGGCCCGCGTGTGGGAGCTTGCTGCCGGCGGTCTCATCGGCCTACGAGCCGTCTCGACGCCCGCTGCCAGTCGTCAGCTGGGCCACTTGTGCGTCGGACTCGGTCTCGTGCCGTTCGTCAGCATGATCGTTTTCCCGAGCCTCCGCCCGTCGGAGCCACTCTTGCAAACCATCGCCCCGGTAGCAGGCACTGCTCTCTTACTCGAGGGGATTCGCCGAGGGTCGCGCCTCCCAATCTCGCACGCGATGGCCGGCGCGCTCGCATGGATTGGTTGGTACTCGTACGGCTGGTATCTGTGGCACTGGCCGCTAGTCGAGACCGCAAGGCTCGTGTGGCACACGGAGGATCCGAGATATCTGATGGCAGCGAGCGCGCTCGCGTTGGCTCTGGCGGTAGCCAGCAAACACTGGGTCGAGGATCCTATCCGGTTTCGGAAGCGCAGCTCCCTACTCGGTCGGTTGCCCACTTGGGGAGTCGTCGCCGGCATAGTCGCCCTGCAGTGTGCTGCGCTGGTGGCCAACCGATGGCTTCAGCTGCGGGCGTTCGAGAATCCCAAGGTGCAAGCCCTGGCTGCCCTTCGAAGTCATATCGATTGGCTGGGCATCCAGGCTCAATGTCCCCATGGTCTCGCTGATGACGCTTGCCTCCTGGGTGACACATCATCGACGCGGGTGCTGGTCGTGGCGGGCGACTCCCACGCGGCACACTGGTTGCCCGCCTTGGATTCGGCGGGACGCGTCTTGGGGCTGAAGGTCGTGCCTCACATCAGAGGCGCGTGCCCGCCATGGCCAATCCGATTCCGCCACACCTACGACGCGCGCGAAGACACAGAATGCGCGATGTACCAGCACCACCTCGCGAGCCTCCTGGCCCGGTACTCAACGGCGTCTCTGGTCCTCACGAGCTCGGCGGGGTCCGTCGACCGGGTGGTTGGCTCGCTCACGCCGGATCAGCGCGCCGAATTGTGGAAGCGAGGCACCGCCGACTTCCTCAGAGACATTCCGAAAACAGTGAAGATAATAATCATCGAGAAGTCGCCGCAGTTCATTGTCGACCCGGTGAGTTGCCTGGCACGCGCCACGTTCTGGAATACGACGCCTGCATGCGGTGAGGCATACGTCACGGCGGCACAGTTGGCGGTCCAATACACCAAACTCGAAGCAGACGCGGCGGCCGGCGAGGACCGCGTGCGGATCTTTCCGACGATAGCTCCACTGTGTTCTTCCATAGCGTGCAACCCCCTCATCGGGAATACCGTAGCGTTTAGCGATGGACACCATCTCACCCCCAGCTACACCCTGAGCCAAACAGGGCGCTGGATACCGTACCTTCGCTGGGCTGTCGGCTTGGATTCGACCGCGTTTTCAGAGGGAACGTCATGCAGGATGCACAGTGGTGTATCTCGAAATAGGGCGCCGTGCGCGGCCCAAGTTCGCACAGGTTCTGGCACACCGAATCGGGGACCGGATGGTGCAACGATGCGGTCCGATTGATCGGCGCTCGGATTAGGGCGCGGCGAGTGCGAAACAAAAAAGTCCGCCTTGCGGCAGACCTTTCGCATACATCACTTCCAGCGGCAAGTGGCGGGAACGCCTCTTCAATCGGCCGAGGCGAGACGGAATCGAATTTGGGAATTTGCGGTGAGACCACAAAGCTGAATCGGCTGTCTGAGCCGCAGAGGGCGAAGCGAGGCAAACGCGTATGGCGAAAAAGAAGCGGCGCTCCAAGACGAGGGCGGAACTAACGGACGAAATCCACGCTAAAGCGGGTGCGGCGTTTTGGAGGTCGGTACCCTCGCTCTCACGCATGCTACTAGACGCCGAGGCGGCCGGTAACACAAAGGAGGTGCAGCGGGTAGAGACTTTCCTGAGGCGTACGTACAGCAAACTAGTCGACCGGGAAAGGTTCCGCGCTCTCATTGTAGCTGGCCTCGGGCAGGAACGGACGGACCGCATTCTTGGGCCCTGACCGTCTGCCTCGGAACGGCTTTTCGGCAAGACTCGGCCGGGTGCTAAGGCACCTGGGCCGCAAAGCCACGGGTCCTCGCCTCCTCCGCGACGCCGGACTCCCAGACGCACTGGCCCGAAACGCGCAGTAACTCCGGTCAGCTTCCCCTACTCTTGCACTCTCAAGCGGCGTCAGCCAAGCCGCAAGTTCGCATTCGTTGAGCGCTTGCCTGGGCCGAGAATGGCCCGCGCTGCTGCCAACGTGTTGCGCGCCTGCGTTGAGTCTGCGGTGTGTCTGAGTCAACACAGGCAGGGTCTGCAGCGTTGGACGAGGCATAGAGAAGCCGATGGAGGAGGCCAATATGCTGTCGCTAGGAACCGGACCGGTTTCGCCGGACGGTGGAGCGATTTTAGTCGTGGACGACGAGGAAACGGCGCGTGTCGTAATTGCTAGAATGCTCACGGACGCAGGATTTGTAGCGGTCCAGGCCAGTAATGCGCGGGATGCCTTGAGCGCCCTTGGGCGAGCAGACCCTCGTTTTGGTTTAGTGGTGACTGATGTAGTGATGCCTGAAACTGATGGGCGTGCCATGGGCCGGCTAATCGGTGAGCGTCACCCAGGACTCCCAGTGCTCTACGTGTCAGGCTATCCCGAGCACGACGTATTCCACCGGGGCGCACCCTCGCCTTTGGCCCCGTTCCTCCAAAAGCCGTTTACTTCCGACGCGCTCCTTGCAATTGTGCGGACACTGTTCAAAGGCGGGGTACGGCTGAGCACGAGCGCTTAGATCGGTCTATGTCCCTCTAGTGGATGACGACACCCGACGAGCGCAGTCGGGAGTATTCGTCGCGACGTGAGCCCCGCGTTAGGAGCGCCAAACGCGCCGCCGATCCTGCGCGGGGCGTCCTGTTTCAACGCGAGGGTCTTATTGGGCCAGTGCTGCTGCTAGTGCGTCGATCGCCTTGCGCTGCTGGGCCTCGCTTGGCTTCACGTAGAACCGCCCCATCCGTGCCCACGGGGGCGACGCTGCGTTGGTCGCCGATCACTCCATGCTCGGCGATCGGCAGGTAGTCGGGGGTTCGCCCCGACGGAGGCGAGTCCATCAGTCGCGGCCCAGATACCATCTCAGGGCGAAGTCTTTCATGCCTCCTGGACGCCCTTGAACCAATCGGCCGGGAGTGCGGTGTTCGCATCGGAGCGGCGCACCCCGTTTCCCATTCTCGCCTTGTCCACCAGCTGCCGTTGCCACTCCCTGATTGCGAGCTGCAGACCGCTGGGTTTCTCGATCGGCTGAGTACGTCGCGTGTATTCCAGCATCGTGCGCTCCTTGTTAAGCCTGGCATCGTTTGACTCGGACAATGAGCCTTCGGGCAAGGACGATGCCCGGTCAGAAGCCGCTTCGATTCACCCCCGAGCACGCGTCCTCCGGGTCCACTGATCACCTGCTGCGGGCTGGGCTGTGTGTAGCCATAAGCAGCGTGCGTACGGATAAGCAGTCGCAGCCTGGCAGGGAGGCCCCACGGGGTCAGACCGTCGGCCGGCTTTGCTGGGCGTTGCCGAGATCCGGCTCATGCTGATCGTGGCGCGACCTGTGCCTAGCTAGTGGAGGGACTCGCAGAGAAGGAAAGGATGACTCAATCCCTGCAGACCACTGACATAACGACGTTGCGGCATCGCCCGACGCCCGTTATCGCCATTGTCGGTGGTGGATCCGGTCTGGGGCTCGCGATCGCCAAGACCTTCGGCAGCCGAGGCTTCAACGTCGCGCTCGTGTCGCGTAGTCCGAGGAAGCTGGAGCTGCTCGTGACCGACCTCGCGAAAGTAGGCATCGACGCGGCGGCCTTTGGCGCCAACCTGTTCGACCGCGCGTCAATCGTCTCCGGGCTCACGGCAGTTACGCAGCGCCTCGGGCGGATCGATGTGCTCGAGTTCTCACCAGCCAGCCCGCTGCTTCCGACGGCGTCGGCGACCCAGCTGACGCACGGCAACGTTCAGATCCACATCGATTTCTATGTGCACGGTGCCGTAGCGGCGGTAAACCAGGTGTTGCCCGACATGCTCGCGAGACGCTCGGGGACGATCATCATCACCACCGGCGCCTCGTCCGTCTATCCGCATCTCGGCCGCGCCAACCTGACCAACGTGGCCCTGGCTACCGCCGGGCTGCGCACCTGGGCTTACGCGCTGCATGCCGCACTGGCGCCTAGAGGGGTGCAGGTCGGCCACGTGGCCATCGGCGCCCGGTTGTGGCGTCAGCCGGGAGCTACACCCGAGGCAGTCGCCCCGCTCTATTGGGAGCTCTACACGCAGCGCGATCTGGTGGAGAAGGTCTTCCTGCCGGAAGCAGCGAGCGGCCAATCTACCCGACCTGCCTGATTCCAGCCTACACTTCCTGAGCCGGAGCGCTGGTTCTCGGCGCCGTCACAGGCTCGGATGCACACCGTCCATCGACACGCCTGGGCTGTCCCAGCGCGCCAGGACCCTTCGGGCCGCCTCATACCCGGCCTCGATCAGCCGCGCCGGATCCCCGCCGCGAATTGGGTGCGCATCGTGCACCTCTGGCCGGATGACGATGAGCGGGGGCCCACACCAGTAGGCCAGCGTGTAGCGGCCCAGGTCGCGGGTCACCATTGCTTGAGCCTGCCACCAGAGCGTCGGGGCCGCGGCCATGGTCGTGGTCGCACGCCCCCCCGGCCCGCCGCCGTCGAGCACCACGGCGATCACCAGGTCAGCGAGTGGTGCGACGGCGCGCAGGGCGAGCGGATCGAGCACGCCGCCGTCCATGCAGAGCCGGCCGCCTACGAGTCCCGGCGGCAGGAGCCCTGGCATGGCGCAGGAGGCATAGACTGCGTCCGCCACCGGGACGTCGGGCAGCGCGACCGTTCCCCACCACAGAGCGGCCGAGCTCGCGACGTCGACGGTACTCACTACCAGCGGGGTCCGGAGATCCTGGAACGTGCGGGTCCCGAAGAGCTCGACACATAGGTCGCGAAGCGGCGTGCTGCGATAGAGCGAGAGGGCGCTCATCCCGTGGCGGAGCAGGCCCAGCAGGTCGAGCTGGAAGAGCGACTTGCGGTGGAGCCGTGCCGCAATCCGCTCCATCTCGGAGAGGCTCAGGTCGTGGGCCGCGGCCGCTGCGACCAGCGCACCCGCGCTCGATCCGGCGTAGACCGTCGGCTGGATCTCGGCCTCGGCGAGTGCCCGCAGGACGCCGATGTGCGCGATGCCTCGCAATCCTCCGCTCCCCAGCGCGAGCGCGATGCGCAGCTTCGACATCTTCCAACCGCCCTCCTCACAAGACTCCTCTAGTGCGTGAGCCCACGGATCCTTCGGAGTGGGCTTGCCGTCATTGGACTCACAAATCGGCCTCACTGGCAAGGAGGATGCCGCTCGAAAGACGCTCGGTGCCGCCCTCCGAGCGCCTATCCTCCGCTTCGACTTGATCACCTGGTACACCATCGGCATTGTGTAGTGGTATACAGCGTGCGTAGGGCTAAGCACTCGCAGCGTCCCGCGAAGCTTCGACAGGATGGGAGGTGTTACGATGAACCTCGATCTGGGTGTGCCCTTGCTGGAGATTGATCGGACCGACCCGTTCCACGAGCTGCTCTTCACCCTCGTGGCGGCTTCTGACGTCCGTGAGGTCCTTGAACGGCTGGGTGACACCACCGGCCGGATCGTTCCCCATGACGAGATCCGGCTCGTGCTGCGCAACGACACGGGTGGTTACGACCGATATCCAAGCGGGCGGACGTCCGAGCCGATCGAACAAGACGAGGACGCACTCTTGCTTGGCACGACCGAGCCCCGCCGCCTGCTCACCGACCGCGATCGTAGCCGAGGCTTCCGGGCGGGCCTGAGGATTCCGGTCCTCATCGAGAACCGTCCAGACGGCCTCGTGGTGTTGCTGTCCCGCCAGCCCGATGCCTACTCCGAGCGCGAGCTGACTCTAGCCACGCGGATGGCCGAGTACCTAGGCCTGGCGCTCTCGCGAGACCGGCTGGTCGAGCAGGCCCGTCGGACGGCCGGAGCGCGCTACTGCGCCTCGTACCTTGAAGGCTCGGCTGAGTTGGCGCGAACGATTTCAGGGGTACTCGACATCCGGGCGGTCTTCCCGAAGGTATCGGAAATAGTGACGAAGATCCTCCCGCATGATCACATGGTTCTGCGCTTTCACGATCGGGCAGGCGTTTCCGTACTCGAGGCTACCTCGAGCGATGACATACCGGACCTGCTCCGCCTCACGGTGGATCTGGCGAATAAGTACCAGGTCTTTCTGGTTGGAGATCTCACTCAGGAACGTCTGCCGGCGATCCGCGAGCCAACCGATTACCAGGATCGATTGCTGGCTGCCGGCTTGCGGTCCCTCATCGGTATTCGCACGACCGCCGGCGAACAGGTGATGGGCCTGGCGTTTTGGTCCAAGCGCGCCAATGCGTTCTCCGAGGACGACGTCCCCCTCGCCCGGCTCATCGCTGACTACATCGCACTCGGCGTAGCCCACGAACAGCTGGCCACCGCGGAGCGCCGCGTAGCGGAAGCCCGTGTCCGGGAGGAGCGGCTCGAAGCTCGCGTCAAGTCTCTATCGGCGGAGCTCGACCTCAAGTCGGGGCGGGTTCGCCCCATCGGGGAATCCGCCGAGTGGAGGGAAGTACTGAAACAGGCAACGCAGGTCGCGGAGACGGACGCGACCGTCCTGCTTCAGGGCGAGTCCGGGACAGGGAAGGAAGTTGTGGCGCGGTTCATTCACCGAGCCTCGCCGCGCAAGGATGGCCCATTCGTGGCCATCAACTGTGCCGCGCTCCCCGAACAATTGCTCGAATCGGAGTTGTTCGGGCACGAACGTGGTGCCTTTACCGGCGCGCTTCAATCCAAGCCGGGCCAGCTCGAGCTGGCGGCGGGTGGCGTCCTGTTCCTCGATGAAGTGAGCGAGATGAGCCCCTCGGCGCAAGCGAAGTTTCTGCGGGTGCTGCAGGAGCGCGAGTTCCAGCGCCTGGGCGGCACCAAAACCGTAAAGGCGCAGGTCCACGTTATCGCCGCCACCAATCGAGACTTGCGGAAGGAGGTCGAGCGCGGAGAGTTCCGGGAAGACCTGTACTACCGCCTTCAGGTATTCGAGATCCGCATTCCCCCGTTGCGTGATCGGAAGGACGATCTGCTGCCAATGGCTGAAGCATTTTTGGGGGACCTGGCTGGATCCCTTGCGCGCCCGCCCGCCGGTCTCACCCCTGATGCCAAAGCGGCGTTGTTCGCGCACGGTTGGCCGGGGAACGTGCGGGAGTTGCGCAATGCCCTCGAGCGGGCCGCGATTCTCGCTCAAGGCGGGTTGATTACCCCGCAGCATCTTTCACTGGAAACTGCGCACGGCGCGGCTCCGGCTCCGACAACCGATCTGAACCTTCTGGAACGCAACGCGATCGAGCGGGTCATGCGGGAAACGCGTGGCAATAAGGCAGAAGCGGCCAGGCGGCTGGGCATCACCCGCATCCAGTTGTACACTCGACTGCACAAGCACGGACTGGACGAGACCACTGATTCATAGCGCACCGCAGCCCCCGCGCTGATCATCCGTATACACCCTGTACATCGCTACGCGGTTCTATTCGGCGCTCGCGCGGGGCTGCCCCCCCGGTCGGACGGCCTTCAACTTGCTTGTTGGCGCATCGAGGCCGCCGTGCCGATTCTTGGGGGCGCGGGCGCTTGGCGCACAGGTCGACCCTGCACGAAAGACGATTAGAGCTTCTATGTCGCAC
>Ga0114129_10001640_pt1 | contig 30409 bp, 23 predicted proteins | sample RhiMetdeltSRZDD1_FD_80071 | JGI IMG/M metagenome (GOLD analysis project Ga0114129, IMG submission 80071) | Populus rhizosphere microbial communities from Tennessee, USA - Rhizosphere MetaG P. deltoides SRZDD1 (version 2) (version 2) | ecosystem: Host-associated > Plants > Roots > Rhizosphere >...
AGTTCACGTGGGACGAGACCGCGAGGCTGACGCTGGACGTCTATCGAGAAGCGGCCGCGTGATCGACGTCCTCCTCGACGCCGACGTCCTCGGCCGCCAGCGCACCGGCGACGAGACCTACGTGCGGAACCTCTTGCGCGCGCTCCCCGGCGCCGCCCCGGACCTTCGCTTCGCCGCCATCACTCGCAAACCGCACCTTGTCCCCGACGGGATCGAGCCGATCGAGCTCGCCGCGGGCTCCCAGGAGTGGCGGATGGCTTGGAGCCTCCCCCGCCTCGTCCGGCGGCTCCGGCCGCGCCTCGCCCACTACCAGCACTCGCTGCCGCTCCGTGCGGGCGTCCCATCGGTCTTGACCGTCCACGACCTGTCCTTCGAGCGGGAGCCCGACCTGATGCCCCGGAAAGACCGGCTCGTCTTCCGCGCGGTCGTGCCGCGCTCGGCGAAGCGCGCCGACCGCGTGATCGCCGTTTCCGAGCGGACGCGCGAGGACATCGAGGACCTCTACGGGATCCCGGCCAAGGACGTCAGGGTGATCCCGCACGGCATCGACCCGAGCTTCACGCCGGACGAAGCGGCGCAAGACGGCGGCTACCTGCTCGTAGTCGGCTCCGTGCAGCGCCGCAAGGATCCACGCGCGGCCGTGGACGCCGGAAACGAGCTCGGCATGCCGGTGGTCGTCGTCGGGCCGGAGCGGGAGCCCGCGCTCGCGGATGAGCTGCGCAAGCTCGGCGCCGACGTGCGCGGCTACGTGGATCACGAGGAGCTCCCGAGTCTCTACCGCGCGGCCTCCGCGCTCGTCGTCCCTTCCCGGTACGAGGGTTTCGGCCTCCCGGTGCTCGAGGCGATGGCGAGCGGCACTCCCGTCGTCGCGGCGCCCGACCCCGCGCTCGTCGAGGTAGCCGGCGACGCCGCGGTCTTCGCCGACCAGGGCGACCTCGCCGGCGCGATCCTTCACGCGCTCGACCGGCGGGTGGAGCTGCGCGCTGCCGGGCTCCTCCGGGCGTCGCGTTTCAGCTGGGACGAGGCGGCGCAGCGCACGGCGGGGGTCTACCGGAGTCTGCTGTGAGCATCGCAGCCGTCGTCGTCGTCCACGAGCCGGTCCCGGAGCTGGAGCGCTGCCTTTCCGCGCTGAAGCCGCAAGTGGACGAACTCGTGGTCGTCTCGAACCTCGGCCTGGAGCTACCGGTGCCCGAAGGCACAAGGCTGATCCGAAACGAGAAGCCCGTCGGCTTCGCCGCGAACGCGAACCGCGGGATCGCCGAGACGAGCGGCGAGTTCGTCGTCGTCTGCAACCCGGACACCGAAGCCGATCCCGGTGCCCTCGCGGTGCTCCAGGCGTTTGCCGAGTTCCACCCGCGCATGGGGATCGCCGGGCCGGAGCTGCGCACTCCGGACGGAGCGCTCAACCCGTCGCGCCGCCGCTTCCCGACCGTGTCGGGGACCGTCGTCCGCCGAACGCCGCTGAGACGCTGGCTCGGCGGGACGCAACAGGCGCACTACGGCCTGGACGAGCAACCGGCGGAGCCCGTGAAGGCCGACTGGCTCCTCGGCGCATTCCTCTTCCTCCGCCGCGAGGTGCTGGACGAGCTGGGCGGATTCGACGAGGGCTACCGCCTCTACGGCGAGGACATCGACCTCGCCTACCGCGCCTCGAAGGTGGGCTGGGAGCGCTGGTACGTGCCAGCGGCGAAGGCCGTGCACGCCCACCAGGCCGTCACCGACCGCGCCTTCCTCACGCGCCGGACGCTGTGGCACTGGCGCGGGATCCTCCGTTTCGTGCGCAAGCACCCGGAGCGCCTGAAGGCCCTCTGAGTACGATCGCGCGGTGGAGCGCCTGGAGACACGCCTCGACGGGCCGATCCTGCTCGCGCCGACGATTCACGGCGACAAGCGCGGGTTCTTCCTCGAGACCTACCGGCAGGACAGGTACGCCGAGCTCGGGATCGCCGAGGGGTTCGTCCAGGACAACCACTCGCTGTCGAGGCGCGGAATCGTGCGCGGGATGCACTTCCAGCCGGGCCAGTCGAAGCTCGTTCGTTGTGCCCGGGGCTCTGTCCTCGACGTGGTCGTCGACATCAGGCGGGGGTCGCCGACGTTCGGCGAGTGGGAGGCGATCGAGCTGGACGCCGAGCGGCATTTCCAGCTGTACGTCCCGGACGGCTTCGCGCACGGCTTCTGCGTCCTGAGCGACGTCGCCGATCTGACGTACAAGGTCTCGACCTACTACAACCCTCACGCGGAGTCGGGCTTCCGGTACGACGACCCGGAGGTCGGCATCGAGTGGCCTGACGGCGACCTCATCCCGTCCGACAGGGACGCGAACGCGCCGCGCCTCGCGGAGATCGCGGACTCGCTGCCGTTCAGCTACGAGGGCTGAGGCTCTCGGCGAGCGACCAAGCGCCCTCGAGCATGAAGAAGCCGCGCGACTCGCCCTGCGGCAGCACCCCGAACTCGGCCGCCTTCTCCATGCTGTGGTACCGCCGGCTGCGCGCCGGGTCGGTCAGCGTGAGGTTGAACTGAAAGTTTCCCTCGACGAGCGGCAGGCGCTCGACCTCGAACCGAACCTTGGCGTGGCCCGAGCCGTCCCAGCCGAGATCGCCGAGCGCCTGGCTGGACTGACCCATCAGGACGCCGGCGGCATCGCGGAGCTCCGCGGTCAGCACCGGCGGAGGAATCTCCTCGTGCGTCTCCACCCCAACATGGAGGACGAGCGCGTCGCCGGCCGAAAAGAACTCATGAGGCTCGCCGTCGGCCCCGACGAGCCCTACAGCCGTCACGCGGGCCTCGCCGCTTCCCCACTCCCGGAGCCCCGCTGCGCGCTCGGCGGGATTCTCCTCGCCGGCGAGCAGCTGCTGGTACCGGCGGATCGCCTCGCCCGTCTCGCCGTCGTACTGGACGCTTCCCTGACTGAGAAGCATCGCGCGATCGCACATCCGCTCCAGCGCCGACGCCGAGTGGGAGACGAACGCAATCGTCTTCCCCTGTTCCTTGAAGGCGAGGATCCGGTCGATGCACTTGCGCTGGAACGCCTCGTCGCCGACCGCGAACACCTCGTCCAGCAGCAGGATCTCTGCGTCCACATTGACCGCGATCGAGAACCCGAGGCGCATGTGCATGCCCGCCGAGTACGTGCGGATCGGGAGGTCGATGAAGCGGTCCAGCTCGCTGAACTCGACGATCGAGTCGAATCGCCGATCGACCTCCTGCTTCCGCAGACCGTAGATCGAGGCGCTCAGGTAGATGTTGTCGCGGCCGGTGAAGTCCTGGTGGAACCCGGCACCGAGCTCCAGCAGCGAGCCCACCCGCCCCGCCACGGCGAGGCTCCCGTTCGTGGGACGAAACACGCCGGCCAGCAGCCGCAGCAGGGTCGTCTTGCCGGAGCCGTTCCGGCCCATGAAGCCCACCGACTCGCCGGGCTCGATCCGGAAGGAGACGTCCCGCACGGCCCAGACCTCGACCGGCCGCAGGTGGCGGCGGCGGACGATCGCCTCCTTGAGCGTCACATGGCGTTGCGGGTAGACGCGAAAGCGTCGACTGACGTTCTCGGCGACGATCGAGCCAGGCTGCATCGGATCAGGCTAGAGGGTCGCCGAGACCTGGTCGTCCATCCTGCGCGCGACGAGCACGCCGAGGAAGAGCGAGACGATCCCGGCCAGGACGCAGTAAACGACGTCCCCGGGGTCGGGAAACTCGCCGAAGAAGATGGGATCGCGGATTGCCTCGACGAACGGCGTCACGAAGTTGACGTAGTAGAGGAGGTCCGCAACCCACTCATTCCCCTCGAGCCCCGGAAGTTGATCGAGGGTGTAGAAGATCGGCGTGATGAAAAACCAGGGGAGGAAGATCGTGAGCATCAGGTGCTCGACATCCCGGTAGACAACGGTGAGGTAGGCGAACACGACCGCGAGGCCGCTCGCCAACGCGATCAGTGGCACGAGCAGCGGGATCGCGGCCCAGAAGGTCGTCCTCGTCTCGGGGATGACGACGAGGTTGATCGCGATGGTGATCGCGAGCATCGCACCGAGGGTCACGATGTTGGTCGCGACGACGGCCAGCGGGAGCATGTGCCGGGGGAAACGCCCCTGCTTCACGAGCATCGGCTGCGCGAACAGGCTCGAGCACGACATCTGGACGGCGGACTGGAAGAACACCCAGGTGACCAGCCCGGAGACGACGAACAGCGGATAGTGCTCGATCGAAAACGCCTTCAGGAGCACCGAGAAGACGAGCGTGTATACGGCGATCAGGGCGAGCGGGTTGAGGAGCGTCCAGAAGAGGCCGAGGACCGACCCGCGATACTTCCCGTGCAGCTCGCGGCGGAAGATGTTCAGGAACAGGTCCGGATACCGAATGACGTCTGCGTACAGGCTCACGGCGTGGCAAGTGTAGGCGCGGCGTGAAGCGATGGCGGCGGCGGCCCATGCGCGGATGGCGCCGTTCGACCCCGGCTACCTAGTGGGCCTCGTCGGTAAAGCCGGGTTTGCCCAGGTGACGCGCTTCGCAGCGATGAACGACCTACTCGACGTGTCTGCTGAGGACGAGAAGCTGCGTTGCGTCGAGATGACGGATGGTGCCCGTTCCGCTCATGCCAGCGTCGGCGTCGCGGACGAGATCAGGTTTGACGCAGCGCGCGAGGGCATCTCGTGGTTCGCCGACTATGGCTCCTCCCTGCTGGTCGTCGCACTCCCGGGCGACGCGTAGCGCGTGCGCATCGTCGTCGATGTCACGCCGCTCACCTTGCCTCTGACCGGGATCGGGAACTACATCCTCGGGATGCTCCGAGGCCTGGCCGAAGCCGGCTCGGAGCATGAGATCGTCGCCTTCGCCGCGGTCGCGCCGCCGGGCAAGCGGCGAATCGAGCAGGCGCTCAACGGCGTGCCGGTCAAGCGCCGACTCGTCTTCTTTCCACCGAAGTCGCACTGGTGGCGGACCGCCTGGAGCAGGCTCGGCCGCGGCCCCGTCGAGTGGCTTGCCGGCCCGCTCGACGTCTTCCACTTCTCCGACTGGATGTACCCACCACAGCGCGGAGGCATCCGTGCCACAACGATTCACGATCTCTTCCCGCTCCGCTTCCCGGACTGGGTTCATCCCCAGACCTACGCGATGCACTCGCGCAAGTACGCGGAGGCCGCCCGCACGTGCGACCTGATCGTCGTCAACTCGGAGTTCACCGCCGGCGAGGTCGTCGAGCTCTTGAACGTTCCGCGGGAGCGGACCTGCGTCGCGCACCCGGCGGTCGACCCGATCTTCCGGCCAGAGGGGCCCGCGCGCGCCCTCGACGGCCCATATCTGCTCACAGTCGCCACGCTCGAGCGCCGGAAGAACCTCGAAACCCTGCTCGAGGCGATGCCGCTCGTGCGCCGGGCTCATCCTGATCTTCGCCTGGCCGTCGTGGGCGCACCCGGCTGGCAGGGCCCGAGCCTCGACGCCGAGAGCGTCGTGCCGCTCGGCTACCTGGGCGACCAGGAGCTCGCGGCGCTCTACCGCGGTGCGGAGGCGTTCGTCTATCCGTCGAGGTTCGAGGGGTTCGGCATGCCGGTGGTCGAGGCGATGGCGTGCGGGACGCCGGTCGTCGCCTCGGCCCACCCATCCCTCGACGAGGCAAGCGGCGAGATTGCGCTGCGAGCCGATCCGGAGAGCGCTGAGGAATTCGCGGGCGCGATCGAGCAGGCGCTGGCAGAACGAGACGCGCTCGGCGGCGCCGGCCCGCAGTACGCGAGACGTTTCACCGCCCGCGCCCAGGGCGAGCCGATCATCGCCGGCTACAGAGCTCTCGTCGCGCGCTCGGGCTGAGTATCGTCCGCGCAGCGTGCCCGACGATTCAGGGGAGATCTACATCGCCGGCACGGGCTCGTTTGCCCTAGAGATCGCGGAGTACGCAGTGGCCGCCGGGCGCCAGGTGGCAGGGTTGGTCGAGCTGGTCGATTCGGCGCGGGTCGGCAGCAGGGTCCACGACCTCGACGTCGTTGCGGTGGACAACGACGGCGGTGCCGCCGGAAGCGTGGTGATCGGCTTAGGCGGAGATCGCCTCGGCTACTGGTCTCTGCTGGCCGAGCACGGCTGGGTGGCTGGGAACGTGATCCATCCACGAGCGACCGTCAGCCCTTCCGCCGTCGTCGGCGACGGATCGATCGTCGGCCCCGGCGCAATCCTGGGCGCAGCCTGCGAGCTCGGCCCACACTCGCTCGTGGGCCGCGGTGCGCTTGTAGGCCACCATGCCCGGATCGGAGCCGGCGTCACCCTGAACCCCGGCGCGAACGTCGCGGGGAACGCTGAGATCGCCGAAGGGGCGGTGATCGGCATGGGCGCCCTGATCAGCAACGGGATCACGGTCGGCGCGGGAGCCGTCGTCGCTTCGGGAGCCGTGGTGGTGCGGCCGGTTGACGCCGACACCCGCGTTCAAGGCGTGCCCGCAAGGGTGTTCTCGCCGGGATGAGCCTCTCGGTCTGTTGTTTCACCCAGGATCCCGGCGATCGCGTCTACGCAATCCTGTCGCTCTTCAGGCCAGTGGCGGACGAGATCGTTGTCGTCGCCGATTCCCACGTCGGCCCGAGCGATCTCGCCGCGTACGGTGCAGTGGCCGACCGGCTCCTCCGGTTTCGGCACGATGGCACGCAGCGACATCACGCGTGGCTCCGCGCCCAGTGCACTGGCGACTGGATCCTGCGGATCGACGGGGACGAAGTCCCGAGCGCAGCCCTGCTCGCGCAACTCCCGAGCTTGACGAGCCGGCCGGAGGTGCTCCAGTACTGGCTGCCGACTCGCTGGGTGTTCCCGGACCGGGAGCACTGGCTAGACGAGCTTCCCTGGTGGCCCGACTACCACAGCCGCCTGCTGCTCAACTCTTCCGCCCAACGGTTCCCGGGAAAGGCCCATACGAGCGCTGAAGCCCTCTACCCGGCCAGGTACCTCGAGGCGCCGCTCTACCACCTTGATGGGATCCTGAACAGCTGGGAGGAGCGCAAGGCGAAGGCCCACCGGTACGTGTCGTTCCGGCCGGTATCGGACGTCGCAGCGGGTGGATCGATCGGGACGTACTACCTCCCCGAGAGGCGGCGAGATCTGCGTCTGGCGGCGGTGCCACCGGAGGACCTTGAGCTGATCGACCAGGTGCTTGATCACTCGGGCGCCGCCTACGCGCCGGTCGCCGAGCTGCCTATCGTTGCCGATGAGGAGATCGAGCGTTTCGGGGCGGAAGGGCCTCTGGAGCCGGAGGCCTATCGAGCCTTAATCGCGCCGCTGGAGCGAGATTGGCGTATGCGGGCGGGCGAGTGCCGCCCGATCTTCTTCGCGATCCGGAACGACGGGACCGCGCGCTGGCCGTGGGGGCTCGACGAGCCACCGCTGATCCGGGTCGCGTATCGGTGGCTCGACTTGAATGGGCGACGCGTCATCTCTGAGACCCCGCGCTCCGGTTTTCCCGCGCCGGTGGACCCGGGAGAAACCTGCATCACGTCGGTGATCGTGACCGCTCCGGATTCTCCCGGCGACTACGTCCTCGAGCTCGACCTCGTCCATGAGTTCGAGCGCTGGTTCGAGTGCGAGGCCCGGTTCCCGACCGCGGTGATCGACCGAGTGGGACCGTGGCGACTCCCGCGAGACAAACTCGGAGCCGCCCACCTGAGCGTGCTCTCACGCAAGCGCTTGCTTCTCGGGCGACTTCGACCCGGGTCGAAGTCGGCAGGACTTGCGTATCTGGCTCGGCGACGACCCGGACACCTCGGCGAACAGGCGAGGCTCGAGGCGTGCCGCCGCGAACTCTCTGGCGTCTACACGAACGCGCTCGTGGTCGGCGGTGGAACACTCATCGGCCACGCCGACGTTCGTGAGGCGATCGAGCGCCGCCTCGAAGCCGATCCCGCGGTCCCGCTCTTCATGCTGGGGTCTGGGGTCGAGGATCCGCTCTTTCACGAGGACGACCGTGCGAATGTCCTCGAGGAGCTCGATCGGTGGGTCGAAATTCTCAGGCGCTTTGAACGTTTGACCGTCCGCGGCGAGCGATCCCGCGAGCTCTTGGGCGAGCTAGGCCTGGGCGCCGACGCCGTGGGTGACCCCGTCCTCCTCGTCGCCGAGGACCGCGGCGCGGTGGCGGATCCGCGGGTCCTCGGCGTCAACCTCGTGGTCGCCGACCGCATCTGGGGCAACGATCCCGAACTCCTGCTCGATCAGATCGCTGAGTTTGGACAGACGATGGTCAAACGCGGTCTTCGCCTTCGGTTCGTCCCGCTCTGGGCGAACGAGGTTCCCTACATGAGAGAGGTCGCCCGCCGGACGGGCGAGGAGGTCGAGCTGATCGAGCCTTCGAGGCTCGAGACTACGCTCGAGGCAATTGCCGGCTGCGGCACGTTCGTCGGCCAGAGTGCGAGTTCCGTGGCATTCGCCTCGGCGCTGGTGATTCCGTCGGTGATGCTCGCCTACCACCCAAAATGCGTCGAGCTCCATGCCTCGGTCGGGATGGAGGACTTCACCCTGAGAACTGACTCGCTCCTCGTCGAAGACCTCGTAGATCGTGTGGACTATCTGCGTGAAGGAAGCAGCCAGCACAGGCTGCCACTCGCCGAGCACGTAGACGGAATGCGCATTCGCCTCCGAGGCGAGCTGGACGCGATCCGCTCCGACTTGGAGGCGCGCTCCGGGGTCTCTGCGGTGCGCGAAACGCGTCCCGCTGAGGCCTAACCCGTGAGCCGAGCTCCCCGATGCGTCAGGACCCAATCCCGACTGAGACGCAGACCACTGCTCTGGCTGCCGCAGCCAAGTCGTCGACCGGGGAGGAGTCCGCGGTGAAATCGCGGTATTTCACGGCGGCCGCGCTCGTCAAGTCGCTGATCTGCCAGCCCTCGGCGTAGTAGCGGAAGACCGTCGTCGATGCTTCGCCGGAAACGGCGTCGACCATCGCTTCGACATCGGCGCGATCGAACTGACGAAACCAACCATGATCGGCCCGCTGCCCGTAGGGAACGCTGATGAGAAGCCGGCGACTGCAAACGCGCACCAGCTCACCGATCGCGCGACGCATCTCGGACGCGGGATCCTCGGCACGAGGCTCGATCACACCGTAGCGCTCATTGTCCATCCCCACGTGCTCGAGGGTGGAGAGGCAGACAACCAGGTCGAAGTAACCGTCGCGGTACGGCAGGGACCGAAGGTCCGAGTACACATAGGACACCCGGCTCTGTGTGAACGCTCTCTCCTCAGGTTCCAGCGTGACGATGTGGAGCTCGTCGACGGTTGAGACGACCCGATCGATCACGTGCTCGTGATTGAGCGCCGAACCCGCGTCGAGCATTCGCCCCCCAAGCCCTTGCGACAGAAGCCAGGGGTACTCGACGACGCGTTCGTCGAACCCGACTCCGAACCCTGGCGGAAGCTGATCTCCGCGCCTAAACGTCTCGATGAGCGCTGGGTCGTCGAGTGCTTCAGCGACTAGCTGCCTGTGAAGGTCGACGTACTCCTGCGTCCACGGTCGGTCGGGCGGAGGAAAGCGCTCACGGAATGACGTTGCGGTCACTCTTCCGTCCCGCGCCGAGTACCTTCCGTGTCGAAATGCCACCGACGCGCGAGCCGCCGATTCCGCCGCTCGAGATGCGCGAACTCGTCGGTCTCACCGATCCTGCGATGTTCGACAATCCGACCGGCGAGGCTGTGTATCCGTATTTGCCCGCGCACGCCTACGAGGCGGTGTTCGACTTCGGGTGCGGCTGCGGACGAGTCGCGAGGCAACTGATCCAGCAGCGCCCTCGTCCTGGGCGATATCTCGGGATTGACGTTCATCGGGGCATGATCGCGTGGTGCCGCGAAAACCTGGCCCCACTTGCACCCGGCTTCGAATTCCTCCATCACGACGTCCATAGTCTGGGCTTAAACCCGGGAGACGGAAAACCAGACCGAGCAACGTTCCCCGGACCGGACGATTCATTCACGCTGGTTCAGGCGGTGTCGATCTTCACCCACCTGACCGAAAGTCAGGCGGTCTTCTACCTTCGCGAAGCGGCACGCATCCTGCGACCGGGCGGCGTTCTGCACTCCACTTGGTTCCTCTTCGACAAGCGGGAATTTCCAATGATGCAGGACTTCCAGAACGCGCTCTACATCAACCACATCGACCCTACAAACGCGGTGATCTTCGACCGGGACTGGCTGCGGAGGGAAGCTGCGGCAGCAGGCCTCAAGATCTACCAAGTAATGCCGCCCAGTTTCCGCGGCTTCCATTGGTACCTACTCATGGGTCCCAGCCGGCCAGACCTGCAAGAGGTCCCGATCCCGGACGATGAATCGCCGATCGGGCGAGAGCCGCCGCCGCTTCTGCGTCCCGGGGCCGAAGGGATCGGCCTAGGCGATGGGAACTAGTGCGAGGCCGGCTCGGCGCGGAGCGGAACCTCGTAGGAGACCCTTGCGAACTCCGGTGGGCCCGGCCCCTTACGTGCCACGAGTAGGCACCGCTTCCCCTGACCCCCACCCCAAACCTCGGTCTTCTCCGGCTGGAGACCTGCGGAGGCGCACCAATCCTCTAGACAGGCCACGGTAGGTGCGAACCAGTTGCTCGGGTCGCCCGCGAGCTCATCGCCGCGGTAGAAGCGCGCTACGGGGAGTCCTGCGTCCGACGAGAGCTCGTCGTCGGAGATCGCGGTCTCGATCTCGACGACGCTGCCGGGCGCGAGCACCGAGCAAACCTCGTCGAGAGCGAGCAACGGGTGACGGAGGTGGTAGAGCACACCCCAGAAGAGGACGTAGTCGAACCTCTGCGCGCCGACCAGGCGGTTGAGGTCGTAGACCGTGCCTTGGATGTATTCGACGTTCGAGCCCAGGAAGCTGCTCAGCTGATCGAAGCCGAATCGATCAGGCGGATAGATGTCGACCGCCACGACCCGTGAGGCGCCCCAGCGCTCCATTAGGAACGCGGCCCCTCCGTTCGCGGTTCCGATGTCAAGGACGCTCTTGCCGTCAAGCTCCCTCGGCACCCCACCGAGATCGAAGAGCTCGTCGATCGCGTGGAGGCCGGGCGTGTGAACCCCGGGTGCAAGCTCGAAGCGTTGGTGCCAGATGAAGCGCGATCGCTTAAGGAAGGCGCGAGCGCTCTCCGGTGAAACCTCGCTGGACAACTTCGTCACGGTTCTAGTAGATCATCGTCGACCCTGCGACCGACTCACGAAACCTGCTCGACGCTCCCGGGGATAGAGCCGCGCTCCACTGCCTGGGGGTCGACACGTGTTACCAGCTCGAAGCGCTGGTGCTATACGAAGCTCGAATGTTCGATGAACTCGATAGCGGCCCGCTGACGCGCGCTGGCAAGGTTCAGGCAGGCGAACCCGGGGCCTCCCGGCCGCGTCGCACACCGCCCGCTCTCGAACGGTGAACCGCTCCTTGGAGAGGGTCCCGCTCCTCTCGGTTGTCACGCCGGTCTACAACGGCGCGGGATTCATCGCTGAGAACGTCGAGATCATCCGCAGTGAGTTCGCCATGTCCGGCATTCCGTATGAGTTGATCGTCGTCTCCGACGGATCGGTCGACGATACGGCTGAGCGGGCACTCGCGGCCGGACACCCCGAAGTCCGGGTCTTGCACTACGACCGCAACGTCGGAAAGGGCTACGCCGTCAAGCTGGGGCTGCTCGCAGCGAGGGGCCAGTACGTCGGATTCATCGACTCGGACCTCGACCTGCATCCGGCGGAGCTTCCCGCTTTTCTCGAGGCGATGGAGCGTGACGGGCTCGACGTCGCGATCGGCTCGAAGCGGCATCCACGCTCGCAGGTCGACTACCCGACACGGCGGCGCGTGTACTCCTGGCTCTACCAGCAGCTGATTCGCGTGCTGTTCGACCTCGACGTCCGAGACACCCAGGTGGGCATGAAGGTGTTTCGACGCACGCTCGTCGATGCCGTCGTCCCGCATCTGCTCGTCAAGCGTTACGCGTTCGACCTCGAGCTTCTGGCGGTGGCGAATGACAGCGGGTTCCGCCGGATCAGCGAGCTGCCGGTACGGCTCGATTACGGCTTCTCCGAGAGCCGCCTGGATCCGCTCGCGGTCGCGCAGGCGCTTCTCGACACTGCGGCCATCTTCTACCGGCTCAGGATCCTGCAGTACTACCGGCGTCGGCGGCGGATCGTGGGTGAGCGAAGCACAGGGACCCCGCTCACAACCGCAGTCGCCTTCGTCGGTTCGGACTCAGACCAGCAGGCTCTGCAACGCTCACTCCGCGCATTCGACGGACTGGAGCATGCGCCCGACCGGGTGGTAGTCAGCCTGGCCGCACCCCGAGACAGCAAGGATGACGTAACAGCGCGACGACTGGAGCTGCTGGAGCAGACAGACGCCGACTTGATCGCGTTTCTGACGCCGGGCGTTCTCCCGGGGACGAACTGGCTGGGGGCGCTGCTCCCCTACTTCGCGAATCCACGAGTTGCGGCCGTGGGCGGCCCGATCCTGCCAAGCGTGGCGGGCGACCTCAGAGTCGACGGCGCCGCCGCGCTGTATGAGTCGCGTTTCGCTGCCGGGCCGCTGGCGCGGCGTCATCTACCGGGCAATCTGCGGGAGATCGTCGACCAGCCCCTCGACAATCTGCTCGTCCGCCGGAAGGCGGCCCGAGCATCCGAAGCTTTTACCGACGCAGCCACCCGAAGCGATGACAGCGATGTCTGTCGAAACCTCGCGAGCGCCGGCGCGGTGCTGTTCACGCCGGATGCGCCGGTCGTGGCGCCTATGCCGAGACTGGTCAGGCCGCTGCTCGCAACCGTGCACGCGCACGCGAGAGCCCGCGGACGATCGCTCGGCGCAGGCGGACGAGTCCCTGTGTCGGTGTTGCCGCCCGCACTCTTCGCGGTCGGCGCATTGGTCCTACCCGCGACACCGATCCTTCCCCGCAGTTTCCGGCGGATGCTGGGAGTAGGCGCAGCGGCGTACCTTGTCGGCCTGTCGTACGCATGCGTCCATGCCGCCCTTCGACACCGCCGCCCTGCGGTGGGAGTCACGCTCGCGGTCGCGACCCCGGCGAGCCACCTAGCCTACGGGGTCGGCGTGTTGCGCGGTCTTGGAGAGACGCTCAGGCCAAGGGCTTCTCGGCGACGACGCCGATGAAGGCCGCGTGACGGACATCCCGCCGCGCCGCGCCGCGGGCTAGTCGGGGCGGGAGGGGGTGATAGCCGGCCCCAAAGCGCGCGACCACGTCGAGGTCATGAACGCGAAAGATGTGCTCGAGCCCTACCGCCGTCAGGACACGCGTGTGGAACCACGACGTCTTGAGCTCCGCGGCGGGAGTGCTCGCGAGGTTGAACGGATTGCCAATTGCCCCGCGACTGGAGATGTTCGTCAGCGAGAAGGGCATGAAACCCACCACGAGAGCCGCGATGTTGTGCCAGCTCGCGAGGTTCTCGGTGCAGACGATTGCGCGACCGCCCGGCCGCAGAACCCGCCCTATCTCCGTGACGAAGAGGTCGAGGTCCAGCACGTGCTCGATGACTTGGTTGGCGTGCACGAGATCGAACGACTCGTCCCCAAACGGCAGCTTGTCGTTCAAGTCGGCAATGAGGGCCTCGATACCCCTCTGTTCGGCCTCCCGTCTCGCCTCCTCGACCACCTCCACACCCGCTGCTCGCTCAACCGAACCGCCGGCAGCAGCCACGAGTTGTACGGTCCAGGCGCCGTCGTGGCACCCCAGATCGAGCAGCGAACGGGGCTTCGCGCTCGCTACGAGCTCGACGATGCGTTTGCGATATGCGTCCTCGGCCTCGGTCCATAGGCTCAAGAGATAGGCACGAGTCGATCGGCCCAAACGCCCTCGGTAGGGCTTCATCACTGACTCCTCACGAAGAGCGCGGCTACGATCGAGTCGTGGCGGACGTGCATCGTGCTCGGACGTTGTCGACCCCCCTGACACACCTCTCCTCAACCTATACGGAACCTCTCGAGCAGACCTCCACATCCGAGTGATCCGTCGAGCGCTCACTTTCTTGCGGGCCTCCGCGGGCTTTCGTGCGAGCGGCCTGCTGCTCTTGGGATCGGTCGCCGTGCTGGCTGGAGCCTATGGTTACAACCTTCTTTGCATTCGGTGGCTTGGACCCCGGGACTACGGAGACGTAGCCGCGCTGACCGCTTTGAGCACGATCGTGCTCCTGCCCCTGCTCGGTGTGCAGGCCGCTCTGGCGCGCGAAGTCTCGACGTATCGCGCATACGGAAACGAGCGCGCGATCGCGGGGCTGCTGCGGCTGACGCTGTGGCGGACACTGGTTTTCGGCGGCGGAGCGGCACTCGCCTTGATCGCACTCGCGCCGGTGATCAGCTCATTACTCAACATCTCTCGGACCGCGAGCACCGTTGCGGCTGTGATGCTGACCTTTGCAGGGAGTTTCTTCCCACTTCTTCAAGGGTTTCTTCAAGGGCTCGAGCGATTCCGAAGAATCGCCGTTGCGCTTGCTGTCTATGGACTAGGACGTCCCGTGTTCGCAGTTCCGATCCTGCTGGCCGGCTTCGGAGTCGCGGGAGCGATTGCGGCGGGTGCCGTAGCCGCGATCGCTGCGAGCTTGGTCGTGATTCTCGCCCTAACTGCCCTTCTGTCACGACGCGAGACCGATGCCAACATCCGGCTTACCGGCGCTTGGCCCGTCATCTTCGGTCTGTTCGCGTTCACAGTGCTGACCAACGCAGATGTGGTTGTCGCAAAGGCATTCCTGAGCGATACCGAAGCAGGAACGTTTGCCTCTGCATCGCTCGTAGGAAAAGTTGCGGCTCTGTTACCCGCTGCCGTCATCGCGCCCGTACTCCTGCCGCGGGCAACCTCTCGCATCGAAGCAAATCAAGATCCCACAGCGATCGTGTCGGCAGCTCTGTTGACGACGGGCGCCTTCGGGGTGCTGCTCACGGCGTGTGTGGCTTCGTTGCCGACGAGCTTTGTCACATGGATGTTCGGTGAGTCGTTCGCGGACGCAGCCGATCTTCTTGCTCCGTGTGCGGCCGTGATGACCCTGTGCGGCCTGATCAACGTCAACATGACCTTCGCGTTCGCTCTCAGGGATACCCAGCTGATCCGCTTGCTTGGTGTGGGCATGGTCGTTCAGGCCGCGGCATTCGTGGTACTCCACGACAGCCCGTACGAGATCCTTGCCGCCACGGCCATCGGCGCGCTTGTCGTGATCGTCCCGCACGAACTCCGCTCGCCCGTCGCAGTCTGGCGGCTGTTGCGGCCGGGACTGCGCCGCTACTGACGCCAGCCGCGACGATCGAGCATCCTCGGTCGCAGACGGCCTCGAATCGCGCCCGTCCCGTAGACGACGAGCGTGATCCAGCATGCGGGCAGGTGGAAGAGCCAGGCTCGGTCGCGTCGGCGGCGAAACCCCCTGCCGATGTCAACAAGAAGCGGCACGACGAGCAATGTCGACGCCACGAAGCGAGCGGCTCCCCGCTTCCTGCGGCTCGTCCACGGGTAGCTGCGCAGCCCGACGCTTGAGAAGAAGTAGAAGTCGTCGACCCGCCGTCTCGTCTTGAGGTAGAAGCGCGAGACGCTGTCGCTGAAGTAGTGGCGGATGGGAACATCAACGAGCGCGATCGTGTTGAGCCCGAGTTGCGCAAGGTCGTGAGCGAAGTCGATGTCGAAGAAGTACTCGTCGAACGGCACCCGCTCAAGCGCTCCTCTCCGCACGAGATAACCATTCGCGCCGATCGTCGGCACCCACTTCGGATCGATCTCGACCCGCAGCCAGCCTTCCCGTTGCTCGGCTTGATGCGGATAGTCCGTCCAGCGATCCGTCAAGTAGGAGTAGTGGTCGTAGTTTCCGACGTACAACGCAAGCGGATCCCCCACGCCGGCTAAGGCCGCCCACCGCGTGATGAAGTGATCCTGCCGACGATAGTCCCAGCGCAGCGGCTGGGCCGCCACCACGTCCGGATCGGCGAACGGCTCCACCATGCGCCGAAGCCAATCCGAGCCGACTACGACGTTGTCCGAGTCGAGGCTCAGCAACAGGTCTCCCTCTGCTGCCCGGAGTCCCACCGCCTTTCCGGCCTCACCGGTCTTGAGCGGATTCTCCAGAATGCGCTCGACGTCGAATCGGCGAGCGATATCGAGCGTTTCGTCCGTGGAGCCAGCGTCCACCATCACCACATCGACCCGGCCCGCGTATTCCTGGGCACGGACAGACCGAAGACACTCCTCCAGATACCTCGCCGCGTTGAGAGTAGGAATCACAACGCTGACCGACGGCGCGGCGCGGTTCAGCGTTTCGCTCCTGAGGAAACCGAGCGGCCCGAGGGCACGGCAGCCTCGAGCAACGCGCGCTCGAATGCGCTACTCGCCCGCTCCCATGTGAACTTGCGGGACCATTCGATAGCGCCCACCTGCAGGCGCGCGTAGAGGTCGGGCTCGGTCAGCGCGCGGGTGACGCCGTCCGCCAGCGCCTCGGGATTCGGTGAAGTCAGAAGGCCTGTCCGTTCATGGATCGTCGAGTCCCGTAGGCCAGGCCGGTCGTACACGACGGCGGGTGTACCGACGGAGTTCGCTTCGGTGATTACGAGCCCCCAGCCCTCTCGCGCAGAGGCCATGACGATCAGCGCGGCGCGTGCGAGGAGATCACGTTTCGCGTGCTCGTCGAGGTATCCGTGAAAGCGGACGTAGCCCTCGACTCCTCGGTCGCGCGCGACCCGCTCGACCGCGGTGCGAGCCGAGGGCTCACCTCCTCCGACGATCTCCAAACGAGCCTCGATGCCCGAGCCACGTACCCGCGCTAGAGCCTCGACGAGATGATCGACGCGTTTGGAGGGGGCGACCCGACCAACGTAGACGAGTAGCCCGCTCTCCTTCTCGGTCAAAGCTGCCTCATCGCCCGCGTCGACCGCCGGCGGAACGATCTGCACATGATCCGCGCTGAAGCCGAGCTCGAGCAGGTCTTGACGCGTGGAGGCAGAGAGGACCAGAGCCGGTGTCTTGCTGTACAGACGTAGGTAGGACCGCTCCAGCAGGAAGCCGACGGCCGCGAGCGGTCGAGGTGCCTCGTACCACCAGACCTCCCGTGCCAGCTGATGCATCCAGAGCACGACCGGGGCGTCCGCGAACCACGGTGCGAAGTACGGCAGCGTGTTGATCTCTTCGACGATCACGTCGAAGCGCACCTTTTTCCGATGTGCGCGGTACCAGCGCAGGGCCTGGAGCCGTGTGGTCACGGGCCCACCGGAACGGATCACATCGACGCCGTCGATGGTTTCCGTGCCACCTTGCCCCTTCACGGCGCCCGCGAAGAGCGTCACCTGGTGACCACGCCCGACCAGACGTCGAGCGTGCTCGTGTGTGAGCACTTCCGCCCCACCTGCTCGTGGGTGACGAAGATCGCGCCAGTTGAGAATCAGGACGCGCAGTTTGTCGGGAACGCGTGTGGTCAGCGGCGTCGCGCGACGTACACGTTGTCGGGGGCAAGGCTCCTCGACACGCGACAGACGAGTCGGTCGACCGGGAATGTCCAGACCGGGACAGATCGAGTTCGGAGCACCTCGAAGCCTTGCAGATCGAGGAGGTCTCGAACGGCCCGGTACGTAAAGAGCCGGATATGTCCCTGGGTGTCGTTCCCTTGTCCCAGGAATCGGAAGCGCCGGCCCAGCTTGACGTTGGCGGAGTTTTCAACGAAGAGCGGCGAGATCCCTGCGAGCAGAAGCAGCCGGTTGACCCAGTACCCGAGGTTCGGCGTCGACAGGATCAGAACGCCGCCCGGACGCAGAAGCGCCTTTAGGTCCGAGAGCACCGCGTCGGGGCTGAAGACGTGCTCGATGACTTCGCCGCAGAACACCACGTCGAACTCGCGTCCCGCGAAGGCATCGCGAAGGCTGTCCTCGTTGAGGTTCACCGACTGGAAGTTCGGCAGCGGTTTGAGGGGCTCCACGAGATCGCATGCGAAGTACTCGTCCTCGGCGGTGATGTGCTCCTGCAGGACCGCGAGACGGCCACAACCGACGTCCAGGACAGATAGCGGCCGGCCGGTCGAGGCGCGATGCCGTCGATACTCGTCGACGAAGACCCGAAGGCGCTCGTCGAGCTCGGGAATCGCCGTCTCGACGGCTGCATAGAACTCCTCGACGGTGCGCACGTCCGCCACGCCGCCGGAGGCTAGCGGACAAGACGACGAGATCGGATGAGCCGTTACCCTAGGCTCAATGGTGGCCCGCGTCCGACGCCGCCCCGCTGAGGCGCGTTCCGAACGGGGAGCGGCCGTTCGGTCGGGGGCGCCTTCGCTTCTCAGCCGCTGGCGCTCCCGCATCCCCATTCTTCTCGGTGCGGTTCTCTTGGCGGCGGCCGTTGCTCCCGCGCTGCACAGCAGCATGCGCGGCGACGACTCACACGTCGCGATCGACGCCAACGGCCACATGCGCGCGGACGGCGTCTCGCTCGTTCATCACGTGCGGGCAACCGTTGACTTCATGCTCGATACAGGCCGCCCGATGCCGATCGGCGTCGCTCAGGGCACCGTCTACGCCTCCGTCGTTCCAGAACGTCTCCCGTTCAAGTTGGGCATCGTCCTGATGTCCCTGGCGTGCATCGCCGCGTTGATGGCATTGCTGCAAGCGCTCGGCGTCGCCTCGCGCAACGTGTTTCTCGGCGTAGCGGTCGCCTTCGCCCTCTCCCTGCAGTTCCGTGCGACCCACGATCCGATGCTCGGGTACAACGCCTCCCCACAGTTCAGCGTGCTCGTGCTGCTGCTTGGTCTCACGGCGTATGCGCGCTATCTCAACACCCGCTCGCGGTGGTGGTACGCGGCAACGATCGTCGGCGTCCTGATCCTCGTATTCACCTACGAGGCGAACCCGCCGCTCGTGCTGGCGTTCGCCGCGCTGCACCTGGGCCGCGGCCCATGGCGGCTGTCGTCATGGAAGCCGGTATTCCCGATCCTGGCCATCGGAGCTGCGGTGACGCTGCTGTCCACGTACATGCACCGCACCTCGACGAGAGTCGTGGAGGGGTATCAGGAGTCGCTCGACTTGATCGTCGTCGCCCAGACGGCGCTTCGCCAGGCTGTGGCCGGGATCCCCGACATCTACTTCCTCTCCGGGTCCCAGGGCCTCCTCACGGATCCGACAAGGGCCGAGCTCTTCGCCTCGTTCTGGCGCGCAGCCCTCGCAGCGGGGCTCATCGTCATCGCGCTCCTCGGGCTGCGCCGAAGGCCGCCCGCCGGCGCTCATTCGTCGGAGACCGCTGGCGGCACGTCCGCCGCGGCGCTCCAGCTAGCCGGAATCGGCGCCGTGATGATGACCTGCTCGGGGCTCTACATCTCGCTCGCCAAGCAGCATCAGCAGCTCATCTACCTCGGCGGCGGACATCTCGCTACTTTCGCCGGCACGATCGGCTTCGTGCTCCTGGCGGTCGCGGCCGGCTTGACCTGGGGGCGGTCGATCTCACGAAGCCGCGTCGTGGTGTGGTCGCTCGGCTTCGTCGTGTTCTTGATGGTGTTTGCCTCGACCTACTCGAACTTCCGCGTCGTGGCGATCGAGCAGCCGGGGATCGAGCAGCGCGAGCTGCTTCGCGAGGGACTCGACCGCGGCATCGTCGACGGGCTCGCCCCCGGAACGACTCTGTTTCTCACGGGCCGGGACATGAACTGGAACTTCGGCAACCTCATCTTCTACGGCGGCACCGCTGACTATCTCGTGTATCTGCGAACCGGTCTCAAACTCGACGTGCGGACGCTGGGCCCACCGGCGGCAGAGTGCGGGCCGCCGTCCGGGTTCCCGAGCACCGACTGTGCCACCCCATCGAGCCGAGTCGCGCTGCTGGCGGTGAGAGGCTCGCGCGGAGGCGGAACCGTGGCGCTAGCCGGGGGCATCCCGGCGGAGCGCATCAACGACACGGGCGCCCGTACGGTCACGGCATTTGCGCGCGACGCATCCGCCGCAGGCGAGGAGCCGAGCTTGATCGGAACCCGACCGGACGGCTCACCCTGGACGGCCGCCGACCAGAACTGGTCGCGCGAGTCGATCGGCGACGGTTGGGTGCGCTACTCGACGACAATCGGAGGTGCCGACGGCCCGCTGGCCGCCTCGATCACCGACCCGCGATCATTCGTCGACTTCACGTCTACAACGAATACACCGGGCTCACTGGTCCGCCTCTTCGGTACTAAACGTCTGCTGCCTTAAGCTCGCCGCACCGATGGGCACACCGGCCAGGACATCGCCGACGACGCGCTAGTTTCCGGCTGGTGAACGCCTGCACGATCATCGCGCGCAACTACCTTGCACACGCGCGGGTCCTCGCCCACTCGTTCTTCGAACACCACCCTGGAGGTCAGTTCACGGTCCTCCTCGTAGATGCGCACGAGCCGGTCACCAGGGAGCCCGAGGACGACTTTGAACTCCTGAGCGTCGCGGAGATCGGCATCCCCAGCGTGGAGCTTCACCGGATGGCGATGCTCTACGACGTCATGGAGTTCGCGACGGCCGTAAAACCGTCGTTACTCAAGACACTCCTCACACGTGGCGCGAACGAGGTCACCTACTTCGATCCCGACATCGAGATCTTCCGCCCCCTCGACGACATCGCGGAGCTCGCTCGAGAGCACTCGATCGTCCTGACTCCGCACACGCTGTCCCCGTTGCCGCACGATCGTCGCGAGCCCGGCGAGGTGACGCTGCTGCTCGCCGGCATGTTCAATCTGGGATTCATCGCGGTGGGCACGAACGCCGCGGAGTTCCTCGACTGGTGGCAGGAGCGGGTGGCCCGCGCGGGGCGAGTCGACCCAAAGCGCGGCGAGTTCGTCGACCAGCGCTGGGTGGACTTCGTGCCCTCGCTCTTCGAGCACACCGTCCTGCGGGACCCCGCCTGCAACGTCGCGCACTGGAACCTCGGGACGCGCGTGTTCGAGCGCGTCGACGGTGAATACCGGGTCGACGGCAAGCCGCTCCGCTTCTTCCACTACAGCGGCTTCGACCCCGAGAAGCCGTACCTGCTCAGCAAATTCCTGGGGCCGGAGCCGGAGATCCTGCTCAGCGAGGAACCCGACCTCGCGCGGATCTGCGCCGAGTACGCGGAGAAGCTCTTCGCCGCCGGCTACCGCGAGGCGAAGGCGCATCGGTATGCGTACGGGACGCTCCCAAACGGCGTCCCAGTCACCGCTCGGATGCGGCTCCTCTACAGCGAGGCGCTCATGAGGGCGGAGCGCGGCGACGCCGTAGAGCCGCCCAATCCGTTCGGTGCGGACCCAGAACGCTTCATCGACTTCCTCAACCAGCCCGCCCACCCGTCCGCTCCGGGAATGACTCGGTACCTCGCGGACCTCCACGCCCGTCGACCCGATCTGCGCGAAGCTTTCCCCGATCCACGCTGGGTCGACGGTGACCGCTTCCTTCGGTGGGCTTGGACAACGGGCCACCACAAGGAGAAGCTCCCTGTCGAGTTGATCCCGGCACCCGACCAGCCCCCGCCCGAGCATCGGACACCCGCCGCAGGCGGCGTCAACGTCGCCGGCTACTTCCGCGCCGAGGCAGGCGTCGGCCAGGCAGCGAGACATTTGCTCAACGGCTTACGGCACTCCACGATCCCGTACACGACCATGGCCTACGGCGAAACGCGAAGCCGCCAAGACCATGTGTTCGAAGAGAGCGGCGGTACCGCGTACGACGTGAACGTCATCTGCGTCAACGCCGACGAGTTGCCTCGGTTCGCCTACGACGTCGGGCCCGACTTCTTCCGCGAGCGCTACTCGGTGGGGATCTGGTGGTGGGAAGTGAGCCGCTTCCCAGAGCGATTCCACGACGCGTTCCAGACCGTTGACGAGGTCTGGGTCGGAAGCGATTTCGTCCGCGAGGCGATCGCTACGGAGACAGACAAGCCGGTGCTGACGCTTCCCCTCGGTATGGAGCTGCCGGAGGAGACGCCGCCGGCGCGGGACCGGCTTGAGCTCCCGGAGGGATTCCTGTTCCTGTTCACGTTTGATTTCGACAGCGTGTTCGAGCGGAAGAACCCGCTCGGCGTATTGGAGGCGTTCAGCCGGGCTTTTCCGGCCGGGACGGGGCCGACGCTGGTCCTCAAGAGCATCAACGGCGACCGGTGGCTCACGAAGCTGGAGCAGCTCCGGGCTGCGGCCTCGGGCCGGGAGGACATCCGCGTCGTCGACGGCTATCTCCCAGCAGCCGACAACGAGGCGCTGATGGCGGCCTGCGACTGCTACGTCTCCCTGCACCGCAGCGAGGGCTTCGGGCTGACAATCGCCGAGGCGATGGCTCACGGGAAGCCCGTGATCGCCACCGGCTACTCGGGGAATCTCGCCTTCATGGACGATGAGACGAGCTACGTCGTCCCGCATCGCCTCGTCTCGATCCCCGAGGGCGTCGCGCCTTATCCGGCCGGCGCTGAGTGGGCCGAGCCGGACCTCGACGCCGCAGCGGCGGCGATGCGGCATGTCTTCAAGCACCCGGAGGCGGCGCGGGAGCGGGGTCGCCGAGCCCGCGAGCGGGTCGCGACCCAGCTCGCGCCGGAACGAACCGCGGCCTTCCTCGAGCACCGGCTCGCCGAGATTCAGCGCCTCCGTGCCGGCTCGCCGCGCCCGCAACCGTCGGCGTCGAGCGCGCTCGAACGGGCAGCGCGTTACCTGAGCGAGGGCCCCAGGAATCCGATCCGAGGGCCGTCGCGCTTCGGGCCGATCGGGCGGCTCGCGCGCCGAATCGTCTACTTCGGCCTCCGGCCCTACACCACCCGTCACGCCGAGTTCGAGGCCGCCGTCGTCGAGGCCCTCCGCGAGGTCAGCGACGATCTTGGCGCGGTGGAGCGTGCGGGTCGCGACACCGTCCGCGCGGGGAGTGAGCTCGAACGTGCGCTGGCGCGGATCGAGCAAGCCCACACCGAGTTCGTAGCCGCCCGGCACGACCTCGAGCGGCAGATCGCCCGCGTCGACCGGGACGCGCGCGACCTCACTGCCGAGCTGCACGCGGCGCCGTACGTCGCCGAACCGGGACTCTTCCGTTCGGTCGATGCGGAGGGCCGCGAGATCATGGCCTACTCCGCGGCTGTCGACGAGCACGCCGAGGAGTCCGTCTACCTCGCCTTCGAGGACATGTTCCGCGGATCCCAGGACTTCATCCGCGAGCGCCAGCGAAGGTATGTGGATGTGCTGCGCGGCCACGAACCGGTGCTCGACGTCGGCTGCGGACGCGGCGAGCTCCTTGACCTTCTCCGCGAGGCCGGAATCGACGCCCGCGGCATCGACCTCGACGAGGGCATGGTCGCCCACTGCCGGGAAAGAGGGCTCGATGTCGAGCTGGGCGAAGCGACCGATTACCTCGCCCGGCAGCCGGATCAGGCGCTCGGCACCGTCTTCTCGTCGCAGGTGCTGGAGCACATGAGGTACGAGACGCTCCTTCGCTTTCTCAGCCTCGCGCGCGTGAAGCTCGCCTCAGGAGGGCTCTTCGTAGCCGAGACCGTGAATCCACATTCGATCCCAGCGCTGAAAGCGTTCTGGGTCGACCTGACGCACGAGAAGCCGATCTTTCCCGAGGTTGCACTCGCACTCTGCCGGCTCCACGGCTTCGAGTCCGCAGGAATCTTCTTCCCGAACGGGAGTGGCGATCTTGAGAGTGATCGCCGGAACCAGGGTGAGTACGCCGTGGTCGCCACGAGCGGCTCCCCAGCCGGGGCAGGCCGTCGATGAACCGTCAGTTCGCCGATGTCCGTCTCGCCGTCTCCGTTACGGCCGAAGGCGGTACTTGACCAAGATGCGCATCGCCTTGACGCCGTCACGCCACGTGATCTTCTTGCCCTCCGCGTACGTTCGGCCGTAGTAGGAGATCGGCAGCTCGTAGATCCGAAGATTGCGTCGGCAGATCTTCGCCGTGATCTCCGGCTCGATCGCAAAATCGTCCTCGCGCAGATCGAGGGAGCGAAGCACATCGGTGCGGAAGGCTTTGTAGCCGGTCTCCATGTCGGACAGCGTGGTATTGAAGAGGATGTTCGTGAGGAGGGTGAGCACGCGGTTGCCGACGAGGTGCCAGAACAGATAGGCGCGCTGTGGCCGCCCGCCGCGGAGGCGCGAGCCGTACACCACGTCGGCGGCGCCTCGCTCAATTGGCTCGATGAGCGCCGGAACATCCGCCGGGTCGTACTCCATGTCGGCGTCCTGGATGACGGCGATGTCGCCGTCGGCATGCGGGATCGCAGCGCGGATCGCCGCACCTTTGCCCCTCTGCGCCTGTCTGATGACGATCAGATTAGGTCGATCAGACCAACCCTTTAGTACCTCGGCCGTGCCGTCGGTGGAGCCGTCGTCGACGACGATCACCTGCTTGTCTAGATCGAGCGCGTCCACGCGTTCAAGGACCTCACCGATTGACGCTGCCTCGTTATGGGCGGGCACGAGAAACGAGACGCGCGAATCAGCCATTTGGCCGAGCCGCTTCGCGATTCCGACTCTCCTCGACGCGCGCGGTGTCAGCGTTTGCGGCCGTTCCGAGGTGTGATGATTGCATTCGGGGGGCGCATGTAACACGATCGTCGCCCGCACCGCTGATGCAGCCGGAATCGTCAACGTCGCCCGTGATGCCAGCCGGACAGACTCAGGGTCCTCACGAGACGCTGCGCCGGATGTCCGCCGCGGCGAACTACAACGCCTGGCTACTAGAGCGAAGCCGTCCCTATCTCGGACAGCGCGTCCTCGACATCGGCGCAGGTGTCGGAACGCTCACTGACGCTTTGTCGTCGCTTTGCGACTCCGTGGTCGCGGCCGAGCCCGATCCAGCGTTGGTACAGGCCCTGGAGCAGCGGTTCGCGAGCGCGCTGAACGTCACTGTCGTGGAGGCCGACGCCGCATCCATCGGGCGCGCGGAGGTGCCACGGCCATTCGATTCAATCGTTTGCTTCAACGTTCTCGAGCACATCCCGGACGATGTTGGTGCGGTCGACGTCTTCAGGTCGGAACTGCGGCCGGGGGGACGGCTCCTCCTGCTCGTCCCAGCCCATCCTTTCCTCTTCGGGTCGCTGGACCGGATGCTCGAGCACGAGCGCCGATATGCGAAGCCCAGCCTCAAGGATCTCCTCGTTCAGCGCGGCTTCGCGATCGATGTGCTCCAGTACGTGAACCCAGTCGGTGCGCTCGGCTGGCTCGTCTCGGGCCGGATAATGCGCCGACAGCAGATCCCGCAGGGCCCGCTCCGTCTCTTCGATCGGCTTGTCCCAGTCCTACGAAGTCTCGACAAAGTGCACCTGCCCTTCGGGCTCTCGCTGTGGGCAGCCGCCCGCCGCCTCTGACCGGTAGCCACGTTGCTATACCCAAGTTCCTGGAGCGTCTGCCACTACCCTGGCGGCAGCTAACGGCGAAGATGTGTCGAGGGCAACTACGAATGTGCGAGCTTTCAATCGCGTCCATTGGACGACAATCCTTGGAAGGCACGAAGATCTCGTGGCGTGACGGCGTCGCAGCCGTGTTGGCGCTCCTTCAGTACGGCTACCGGGATTGAGCGCACTTGTGATGCGGCCAAGAGGCGCCAGAGCACAAGCACTCGGTGTTGATCATCCGCAGTGGAGTAGACAGCAACAGGCGACGGTTGTCGTTGTAGTCGCGCTGACGCTTCTCGGAGGCTTTTGGCTAAGCCATCTGCCAAACGTTGGGGGCGACACAGCCCAGCTAATGACGGGAAGTGATTGGATCGTCCGATGTCTCCTTCATGGCCCACGTGTGAAATGTGGGACAGTCCCCGAAGGAGACGAGTCCACCGTTGGACCGTTTCCCCTCATCCAGTACGCACCGGACGTAGTTTTCAAGAGTCTCCGATTTTCGCCGGCCGAGAGGATGACCGGGCTCTCGGTCCTTAGCATTGCGGCGTTCTTCGCGATGCTTGCGGTCGCTTGGAGCACGACATCCAAACTCGGACCTCCTGGTGGTTGGTCGATCTTCCTGATCGTGCTACTTACTAGTCCATTTCTGTACTACGGCAACGCGACTTGGGGTGAAATGGTCGCTGCCTTGCTTGTGGTCTGCTTCACGGCCAGCGCTCTACTTCGCCTCAGTCCGCCACTCATCGCTGCGGCCGCCTTCCTCGCAACCCTGACCAAGGAGACGGCGTTTCCCTTTCTCGTGGCAATCGGGCTTCTCAGCCTCTGGCTGGCCTGGCATCGGACAGGAAGTTCGATTCGGCCACATATCTTGGGAATGGTAGTTGGCATAAGTACGGCAATAGGAATCTCCGCGCTCTTCAATATCTTTCGCTTCGGAACTCCACTGAACGAGTTCTATCTGCAGTCGAAGTTTCGCGTACCAGACGTGCGCACATTCTCTGAGCTACTAGCAGGCCTGTTCATTGCTCCGAATGGCGGCCTCCTTCTCTTTTGGGGAAGCGCATGTGCCTTGCTCGGGCTTGTCGGCGTGGCCGCGATCCGATCCAATGGAGCGCCGCGACTATTTGGAATCGCAATATTGACAATCTTTGTGTTACTTAGTGTGTCCCTTGCGACCTGGTGGATGCCCTTCGGGTGGCACGCGTGGGGTCCCCGCCTCACCATTTCCTGGATCCCAAGTCTCGTTCTGCTCGGCATCGTCGCGTGCGGAAGATGGATTGGCCCGCTGGTTTATTGCTCAGTGCGTTCCAACATAAGGCTAATCGCGGTAGCAGCGCTCCTCATGCTCGCAGCGCTCCCGCAGGTCGGGTTTCTATGGAATTCGGGGCCGGTACAAGGTCTCTTCTTCCAACCGGACCAGTACTGCACTACGGCGATAACGCTTGAGTCGATCGAAACGCCCGACGGTTTGCGAGACTATTACCGATGCGTGCGCTTTCGTGCTTGGGAGAAATCGCCGATCCTCTTGAGCGCGACGCGGTCGTTTGAGTCATTTGCACCGCTGACATTTGCGGTTTTCTGGGCGGCTGCAATCGGAGCGCTCCTGTATCGCATCCGCGTGCAACTCATGCCGAGCGACCATTCGGCGACCAAGGCAGCAGACTCTCCTGCTTGACGAAGAGCACGCTCCGGAAACCTCGAGCCACTAGGGCCCAAGTGCGGACACCTCGCCCGTTAGTTCCGGACAGGGAGCGTGCGGAACTGAACCTGCGCACCGAGCTGTCGGGTGTCCAGTTGGCCGAACTGAGCTGGTGAGAAGGTCGGGTCGATCGTGACCGCGACCTGGTACGGCGGCGCCGGGGCACTCAAGGTGAACGCAAGCCGCTGGAGGCGGTGGATCGTGCCCTCAGCCGCATCGTGCGGCTGGGTGTCGGGCGGCGCGCCCAGCTTCTGCACCGCGATGCGCGCCTGTCCCGGAACGTCCGTGCCGTCCCAGCCCGCTCGTGAGAGGACGACCTGAACCCGTCCCGGACGGTCTCTAGGCGTCGTGAACTGCGTGTGCGTGGCCGAGGAGCCCATCCAGCCGTCTGCGTAGACGCCTTCGGTGCGACTCGCGATCCGAAGCGGCGGATCAACCCGATAGAGGACGTGCGTGCGGGTGCGCGCGATCTCCTCCCCGACAATCGGTGTGTTCAGGTCGCTGAGCGCATATGCGGGCGAGTTCCTGGGTGGGTTGGGCGCGATGACTCCGTCCGGGAGGATGCTCGCGTTGTGTTGAGGAAGCGAGAGCAGGTCGACCGGGACCGTCTTGAACACGGCGTTGAGGCTCCGGTTCCAGAACCAGGTATGGAGCAGGAGGCTCCGGGCGAAGTCCGGTTGGGCGTCGCCCGCATACACGGCGGCGACGTCGGCATCCTCACCTAGCCGCCGGTCGATCCAGCTAACGTCGTCCCCTGCTCCCACCGCGGCACGGAAATTGGCCGCGTAACTGTTGATGCCCCTGAACGCCCAGGTGGTCAAGATCAGCAGCGCGGAGCCGACGACGAGCGGCACCAAGACGCGACCTGCTCTTCGCGGAACGGTCGCGAACAGGATCCCGGTCGTCAAGGCGCCCAGAGCGAGCAGGAGCTGAGCGGCGCCGAGCCCTCCGCTCGGGTTGTTCACGACGGTGAGAAATGGGATGAACGAGAGCGTGTCCGACATGACCCCGATGTTGAGTAGCGTCTCGAAGGGCAGCGTCAATAGGAGCGCAACCGGAACGACCGCGGCGACTGCTGCAAGCTGCGCCGGCCGCGGCAACCCTCGCTGAAGCCAGAGCGCGAACGCCAGCAGCACAAGCGGCGCGACGTGGAACATGTTGCGCTCTTCGACACGGGCAATGAAGTGAGATGTGTAGAGCCCAACCTGAGCGGGGAGTACGAAGACCGCTGAAACCGCAACTGCGAGGAAGGCCCGTTCCGCGGCGCTTGTGTCCGCCGAACGACGCAACGCCTGGCCCACGACGACGATCATCGCGCTCGCAGGGATCACAGCAACGAGCAGCATCAGCTCGCCGAAGTGGTATGTGATCCATTCCGCTGCCGTCCTGAGGCTGTAGTCGGCGTCCGTCACGCCGTAGTAGCCGCCCAGCACGGAGTTCCACGGCCTCCCCCGCACCTCCGCGTAGACGAGATAGCCGACCCCGCCGACAGCGTAGACGACCGCCCAGAGGAGATATGCCCGCGCCTGGCGGACGGCTTCCCTCAATCCCCAGGAAAGGGCTCGCGCGTCGAACAAGACCTTGAGCGCCACCGCCAGCGGCAGGATTCCCAGAAGAACGACCGCCTGGGACCGAACCATCCACGTAAGGCCAATCGGAACGAAGACGAGCAGCTGTCGCAGCGAAGTCGGACGCTCGAGCGCCGCTGCGATGGCAAGGATCGAGAGCGTGAACGCGGGGAAGAACGCGTTCTCGGTCATCAGCACGCTGGAGTAGAGAAGCGGCGGCAAGAGCAGCGTCAGCGCCACAGCGATGAGCGCGAACCGGCGCTCGAGGAATCGTCGGCCCAACAGGTACACGAGGACTGCCGCAACCGTCATCAAGAGGCCGTTGATGACCTTCGCAGCATCGTAGGGCGTGCCCGCCGAGTCAAAGAGCATCCACGCCGGCGAGATGAGGCGCGGGTAGATGCCCGGGAACGTTGTCGGGATGTCCGAGAACAGCCCGGAGAGTCCGTTTCCCGCGGCGTCGCGCGCGGCGCGTGCGTATGTGTACTCGTCGCTCACGATCCACGGAGAGACGATCCTCCGAGCCAGCCAGAGGTGGAAGAGAAACGCGCCGGTGAAGAGGGAGACGACGCCGAGAGTGGGCAGGATCGCTCGCCGCTGAGCAACGGCCGCAAAGCGGCCGTTCAACTCCGTGAAGACACGGGGAGCCCTCGCGCCGCGCCGCGACTCAACGGACAAGGCCGGACTCCCCTATGCGCCTCGCGGTCTCGCGGACCTCCGGATCGAGCGTGCCGAGGCCGACCTCGTTGGCGGCCCGCGCGACATCCCCGAGAAGCTCGGCCTCGACCGCGACTCCGCCGACGTACTCGTCGCAAGCGCTCGCGTACAGGTCGGCGACCCGCTCGAGATCGTGCTCACGGCGAATGTACTCGCGGGCCTCTGCACCCATCTGCTCGCGGAGTTGCGGATCGCCGCACAGCCGCTCGAGGACGCCGGTCAGGACGGCGACCTCGCTCTCGTCCACCGGGATCTTCGCGGCGACGCGGTCGGGCAACTCCGAGAACCAGCCGACGTCGCTGACGACCAGCGGGCGGCCCAAACCGAGCGCCCGGATCACGCTTCCCGAGGTCTCGCCCATCGTCGGCCAGCGCAGGCTGACACAGAGGTCGCAGGCCGCAAGCAGTGCCCAAAGCCGATCCTCGTCCACATGCCCGAGGACGAGAACATCCTCGCCGCGCTTCAGGCCCAGCTGCTCGAGCCGAGTCTCGATCTGGACGCCGCGTGCAGCGCCAGCGAGGACGAGGACCGCCCCGGGGAAGGTCGCGCGGAGACGCGCGAAGGCGGTCAGAAGCTGTCCGATGCGCTTGGAAGGAACGATGTGCCCCACGCACCCGATCAGCGGACCGTCTCCGCGCGCGAGCTCACCGTCCGGCTCGATTGTCGCCTCGGGCCAGGCCGGCATCGGGATCCGCCAGATCGGCCCGGCGAAGCCGGCGTCGCGAGCCAGCTTCTCGACGTAGAACGAGTGAACGATCAGACCTCCGGCGCGAGCGAGGATTGGACGCGCCAACGGGAAGTCGGCGGGCCGCACCTCCCAGAGGTGCGGGACGACGCCGTCGATGACCCCGTGCGCGAGCATCCGCCCTACCGCGCCGGCCTCGCGCTGCATCGCTCGGCGATAGCCCTCCTTGTCGCCGCGACCCAGCGTCAGTCCGGCGACGAGATGGTGCAGCACGAACTCGTGCAGGACGACGAGGCCCCGCCGGCGCTCGAGCGCGTCCACGATCCAGCCGTGCGCATCCGGGTTGTTCCCGACGTGGTAGAGCGCCACATCGGTGCCTCGGGGCGCCTTCCGCCGCCCCCGGCGGACCGCCGTGACGTCTACGCGACGCCGGAGCGCGCGAAGCAGAAGTCCGCTGTAGTCAGCGATCCCCGATCGCTCTGGCGGGAGCGGTGAGAAATAGGCGACCTTCA
>Ga0114129_10001641_pt1 | contig 30388 bp, 32 predicted proteins | sample RhiMetdeltSRZDD1_FD_80071 | JGI IMG/M metagenome (GOLD analysis project Ga0114129, IMG submission 80071) | Populus rhizosphere microbial communities from Tennessee, USA - Rhizosphere MetaG P. deltoides SRZDD1 (version 2) (version 2) | ecosystem: Host-associated > Plants > Roots > Rhizosphere >...
CCCACGGTCTTGCTCGTCAGCGTCATGAGTGCGCTGCTGCTGGTTGTCGTGTGCGTCAACGTGGCCCGGCTCGTGCTCGTGCGCGGCATGACCCGGCGCGGGGAGATTGCGGCTCGTCTCGCACTCGGCGCCAGCCGCGCCCGCATTCTGCGACTGCTGCTCATGGAGCACGTCGCGTTGGCGGTTCCAGGCGCCTATGTCGGGCTGATGCTGCCGCGGCTGCTCGAGCCGGTCATGGCGTCGGCGCAGCCTGACGCGACCCCGCTGCCGCTCTACTTCAACGTCGGGCCAGACGGTTTCGTCGTGGCGTTTGCTGTGCTCGTCTCGCTCGTCAGCGCGCTCTTCTACGGCCTGTTGCCAAGCCTCAGAGACACGCGCATCGATCTGGCATCCGTCATCAAGGACGGCCTGTTGGCGCGAGGTGCGCGGAAGACACCCGTGCGAAGCGTTCTGGTCGTCTGTCAGGTGGCGATGTCGTGTGTGCTGTTGGTGGGCACGGCTCTGATCGTTCGAAGCCTGGAGCACGCGCGCCGGGCCGATCCAGGATTCGACGCCAGTCACGTCGGGTCGATTGCGCTCGACGTCAAGGCCGCTGGATACGACGAGCGCGACGGCCGCCGCTTCTACCAGCAACTGCTCGACGCGCTCCGTGCCGACGCGGGGATCGAGGTCGCGAGCTTGGCCGCCACCATGCCGCTCACGCTCTTTGATTACGGATCAGACCCCGAGTTCAGCATCGAAGGTCACGCCCGCGGGCCGAACGAACAGATGAATTTCTTCTACAACGTGATCGCGTCGGACTATTTTCGCGCCCTTCGGATCGGACTCATCGCCGGCCGCGACTTCGGCCGCGACGACGACGAGTCGGCTCAGCCCGTGGCGATCGTGAACGAAACCATGGCGCGCAGATTTTGGGGCGACCCGGCCCGCGCCGTTGGGAAGCGGATTCGTATGACGAAGGAGTGGCGGACAGTCATCGGCGTCGTGAAGGACATCAAATACGCGCGGATCAACGAAGATCCGCGACCGTATGTGTACTTCCCCTCTGGGCAGATGTACTTGCCTGGGATGACGCTGCAGGTCCGCGCTTCCTCGCCGTCTTTTGCCGTGCTCGAACACGCACACGCCCGCATCGAGGCGCTCGATCCACGCCTGTCGATTCTCGAGGCGCGAATGCTGACGGAGCAGACGCGCATTGCCTTCGCGATCTATGACGTGAGCGCCCGGGTTCTCGGCATTGTCGGACTCGTCGCGATAGGCCTGGCGGCGCTCGGCATCTATGGGCTCATCGCCTACACGGTGAAGCAGCGCGCGCACGAAATCGGCATTCGCACGGCTATCGGCGCCCGTCGGGGCCAAATCGTGGGCCTGTTCGTGGCGACAGGCGTACGGCTCGGTGTGATCGGTGCTGTGATTGGCGTTGCGATCGCTCTGGGAGCGACCCGGCTGATGGCGTCGCTGCTGTTTGGTGTCAGCGCCACCGATGTTGTTTCTTACGCCCTTGCAGCAGGAGCCGTCCTGTCGATTGCGCTGTTCGCGTCGCTCGTCCCCGCGTGGTGGGGCGCGCGGGTCGATCCGCTCACCGCGCTTCGACATCAGTAATCTTTACGAACTTTTCACGCCTTTTTGAGGACTCCATGAGCGGGGCGCCGGATAACGTGCAGGTATGAGCCCCGCTCGATGCGTCATCCCGTCAGTTGAATTGCAAGGTGATCGCGCTCACAAGCTGCAGCAGATCGATGCGCTGATTGCGTCCCTCGAGCTCCGGCGCAGGGCGCTCGCGGGCGTCACGCTCGACAACGCGATCTATGAGGGCCCGAGCCGGCATGGGGCTGACGTCGAGTGGCCTTGGTTCGTCGCGGGCCTCGCGTTGGCACTCGCGTTTGTGGTGCTCCTTCTCTTGGCGCGCAGCGTTTCGTAACGCGTGCTGATCCCATTACAGATCGGCGAACCGATAGCCGACCCATGGCTCCGTGAGGATGTACTGCGGGGACGAAGGGTTGGGCTCGATCTTCTTGCGGAGAGCACCTACGAGCACGCGAAGATGTTCCGGTTGATCGACTGCATTTGGTCCCCAGATAGCTTTCAGCAACGCCCGGTGCGTCAGTACGCGCCCAGGATACTGGGCGAGGTACGTGAGTAACTCGAATTCCTTTGGCGTCAGTCGCAACTCGTCGCCATCCCGGACGACGCGGAACCGCTGTCGATCGATGACGAGTCCACCGCGCACAATGGGTTCCGTCGGCGGCACTGGGCTCTCGACACGCCGCAGCGCGGCCCGAATACGCGCAAGCAGCTCCTCGGCGCCGAATGGCTTGGTCACATAGTCATCCGCACCGGCGTCGAGCGCTCGCACCTTGTCGCTCTCGGCGCCTCGTGCGGACAGGACGAGGATCGGGGTATGAGCCGTCTGTCGCACCTGCCGGCAGACCTCGACACCCTCGATGTCGGGTAAGCCCAGATCGAGCACGATCAGATCGGGCTTGTCCCGTTCAACGGCCTCGAGCGCGGCGCGGCCGCTCATGGCGGACAGCACCTCGTATCCGCGCACTCGCAGCAGAGGAGCCACGGTGCCGATGATGTTCGGCTCGTCGTCGACGATGAGGATGATCGCCGCCATGGTTACGGTGCCATCGCCGCGGCGCGCACCGACCCCGGCACGACGATTGAAAACCGCGCGCCCGCCCCCGGCACGTTTTCGGCCCAGACTCGGCCGTCTGCTGCGGCCAGCAGTCCACGAGTAATCGAGAGTCCCATCCCTGTTCCGAGGGTTGACTGACGCGCGGCACGACCGCGGTAAAAGCGCTCGAAGAGTTGATCGAGCTCGCGTGGATCGAGTCCGGGTCCCTGGTCTGTCACGGATACGTGCAACCCATCCTGGTCGACGCCTGCGTACACGAAGATGTCTTGGCCCGCATTCGAGTACTGGGCGGCGTTCTCGAGCAGGTGCGACAGCGCTCCAGACGCCAGCCGCGGATCGATCTGCACTTCGTGATTGGCGTCGGCATCCACGCGCAGCGTGTGGCGCTTGAGCGCATGTCGGACATACGCGGCCGCGGCATCGACCACATCAGCGGGCGAGACCCACTGCCGGTCAATGGGAATCGCGGCGGCGTCAATGCGAGCCATGTCGAGAATGTCCTGGAACAAGTGTGTCAGACGATCGAGCTCGATGACGGCCGCACCGGCTTGAGTGCGGCGCTGATCGGGCGGCAAATCCTCCTGCAGGTTCGCGACCGCCACTTTGATTGCGGTCAGCGGCGTGCGCAGATCGTGACTCAACGATGCGAGCAGCGTCGCGGCCAGATCCGCTTTCTGGCGCACGAGCTCGGCCGCATCGCGCTCCGCCAGGAACTGTGCTCGTTCGATCGCAATCGCGACAACCCCGGCGACTGCGTCGAGCGTGCCGATGTCGAGCGTCGGCGGTGCTGCCGCCAGAAGTCCCACGGCCTTCGTGCCGTGTCGCAAGGCGACGATCGAGACCTCGTTCCGCACTCCCGCGCGCTCATGACCGCCGGCCGCGTGTTGACGGGCGTGGGCGTCCACCGAGCCGCGAGCCTTGGCGATGGCGGCATTCAACGTGTGCGCATCGATGCCCACCTCGTCGATTCCACCTTGGTGGATGTCCCAGCCGTCGTCGGTGGGCAGGCAGATCGCCACTGTGCGTATTTCGAAGCGACGCGCCACATGCCGCGCCAGCGCATCGATGGCGCTGGCCGTGTCGGTCGTCAGCAGGACGTCGCGTGTCAGATCGAAGAGTCGAGTGACCTCGTTGCGACGCGCGATCGCGTCACGAGCGCGGTCTTGCGCTGCCGCTGAAAGATTGCTGGCGATCACGGCCACAATCAGAAACGCGAACAGCGCAATCCAATTCTGCGGGTCCGCGATCGTGAAGGTGCCGACCGGGGGAAGGAAGAAGAAGTTCAACGTCAACATCGCGGCGATTGACACCACGATCGCAATACGGAGACGAGCCACCGTCGCCGCGCCCAGCACGACGAGAAGCAGGGCCAACGCGACGGTTGTTGCGCTCAACTGCGGTAGCGCGCGCAGTGCGGCCGTGATAGCCGCGATTGCAACGACGCTCGCGACGAGGACGGTGACATCGCGCGTTGGCAGCTGGCGCATCATGGTCAGCTCGGATGTCTCATTCTGACATCGGGTCGAGGGCCACCACGCCGCCGCCTGCGAGATCGCCGACGCAGAAGAAAGTCGTAAAAAGTTCATAAGTACGCCCTGCGACCGCCATCGAGGTCCCGTTCTCCGCCGATAATGAATACATCGCCAAATTCGCTCCGCCTGCTGAGGAACGCCGTTAAGGCGTTCCGGTAGACAGGAAGCGATACGGGGGACCCAACTTTCGGGGCGAAGCCAGCCGGAACGGCTGGCCGAGGACTCCAACCTCGAGCCCGTCAGCTAACCCCGTCGGCGATTGGAGGGATCGTTGGCCGAATCGTTTCTTGGACAGGTCAAGCGCCTGATCGTCGGCGCTCCCATTCCGTCCCATCTCGCGCATCACGAGCGCTTCTCACGCGTCACGGGCCTCGCGGTCCTGTCGTCGGATCCGCTCTCGTCTGTGGCGTACGCCACAGAAGAGATACTGCGCGTGCTCACCATCGGCGGTGTCGCCGCACTGTCGCTGGTCACGCCGATCGGCGCCGTCATTGCGGCCATGCTCGCGATCGTGGTGTTCTCGTACCGCCAGACGATTCACGCATACCCAAACGGGGGCGGCGCGTACATCGTCGCGAAGGAAAACCTGGGCCGGCTTCCATCGCTCATCGCGGCGGCGTCGCTGCTCATCGACTACGTGTTGACCGTGTCGGTCAGCATTGCTGCCGGAGTGGCGGCGATCACATCGGCGTTCCCGCAGTATCAGCCCCATGCGGTGGCCGTGTGCCTCGGTTTCGTGGTGATCCTGATGCTGGGCAACCTGCGCGGCATCCGCGAATCGGGACGCCTCTTCGCGGGACCGACCTATGTCTTTATCGTCAGCATCCTCGCCATGATCGCTGTCGGCGCGTGGCGATACACAACTGGAACGCTGCAGCCGGTGCCGGTGCCGGAGCATCCACTACCACCGGGAACGACGATGCTGCCGCTGTTCGTGTTGCTTACGGCGTTTTCGAATGGATGTACGGCCTTGACCGGCGTGGAAGCGGTGTCGAACGGCGTACCCGCGTTTCGCCCGCCCGAGAGCAAGAACGCGGCGCAAACGCTGGTGGCCATGGCCGTGATGTCGATCACGATGTTCGTTGGCATCACACTGCTTGCGCACGCGTATGAGATTGTGCCGAACGATTCGGAGACGGTCGTGTCCCAGATCGCACGAGCGACATTGGGCGGCAGAGGATGGCCTTACTACGTGGTTCAGGGAGCGACGATGGCGATCCTCGTGCTGGCGGCCAACACGGCGTACGCCGACTTTCCCCGACTTGCGTCGATCATGGCGCGCGACCGGTTCTTACCGCGGCAATTCATGAACCAGGGCGACCGCCTGGCGTTCTCAAACGGCATCCTCATTCTGAGCGTACTGGCGTCGGTGCTGCTCATCGTGTTTGGCGGCGATACGCACCTGCTGATCCCGCTGTACATGATCGGCGTCTTCGTCTCGTTCACGCTGTCGCAAGCGGGGATGGTGAAGCACTGGCGGAAGTTGCGCGGGTCAGGTTGGCGGGGGAGCGCCGCCATTAATGGCTTCGGCGCGATCGTGACGGGCATCGTGCTGATCATTGTCGCCACCACGAAGGCAGCCGAGGGCGCCTGGATCATCCTGCTGGCGATTCCAGTCCTCGTCGTCATTTTCGAGATCACACGCCGACATTACGATCACGTGGCGTCTGAGCTGACGTTGGACCACTGGACGCCAGAAGAGGCCGGCGGACACACCGTACTCGTGCCGATCGGTGGGGTGCAGCGCGCGGTGGTCAAGGCGCTGCGATATGCGCGAACGCTGTCGCCCGACGTGCGAGCGGTCTATGTAGAGATCGATTCAGCCTCGACGGCGACGCTGCGCGAGCAATGGGCCGAATGGGGCCAGGGCGTGCAGCTGGTCGTCCTGAAGTCACCGTATCGATCGCTGATGGAACCGCTGCTCGAGTACATCGAGCAATTGCAGGCGACCGATCCGAGTGGATACCTGACCGTGATCCTGCCGGAGTTCGTACCACAGCGAATGTGGCAGCATCTGCTCCACAATCAACACGCGCTGCTGATCAAGGGGGCGTTGCTCTTCAAGCCGAATGTGATTGTGACGAGCGTACCGTACCACCTGGGTGGCCCTGTCGCGGTCCCCGTCAATTCCTCAGCAAAGATTCAGCCGAGCATCAGCGCCCCTTGACTCATCGGGCGCGCGCGCCCAAGATCCTCCAGTGAGGACGGCAACTATGAGCAGCCAGGCGCGCATGTCATTGATGTTTCTTCTTCCAGCCGTGGTCGTCTCCGGCGTTTCCATGGTCGCTCAGACTCCAACCGCCCCGAAGGCCAAGAGCACGACGTATGTCCCGGCCAAGACACCCTGGGGCGACCCGGACTTGCAGGGCACCTACACGAACAAGGACGAGAACGGTATTCCGATGCAGCGGCCCACGCAGTTCGTGGGCAAGCAGCTCGACGAAGTCGACGATTCGTCCGAGTTCGCAGAGATTGTGAAGCAGCGTCAGGAGCGTGCGCTGGCCGCGGCCGCAGGTATTGGTGGTGCAGACACCGGCGCGGGACCGGTGCACTGGTACGAACACTACAACGCCAAGAACAGCAAGGCGTGGCTGATCGTCGATCCACCCGACGGCGTCACGCCCGCGTTGACGCCGGCCGCCCAGAAAGCCGCGGAGGCCCGAGCCGTTGCCCGCAAGACGAGCGGTCGTGGTCCAGCCGACTCCTGGGAGGATCGCAGCCTCTACGATCGGTGCATTACCCGCGGCATCCCGGGCTCGATGATGCCGGCCATCTACGGCAACGCATACGACATCACGCAGGCGCCCGGAATGGTCGCAATCCGCTACGAGATGGTTCACGAAGCACGCATCATCCCGCTCGACGACACCGCACGTCCTGCCAAGAGCATCACATCGTACCTGGGCACACCTAGAGGACACTGGGACGGCAACACGCTCGTTGTCGAGACCACGAATTTCAATGTGCGCGGCGCATACCAGAACGCGAACCCCGTCACCTTCACGCTGATCGAGCGGTTCACGCCCATCGCGCACAACAAGGTTCAGTGGTCGGTCACCATCAACGATCCGTCCACCTGGACCAAGCCGTGGACCTTCAGCATGCAGCTCACGCGCGACCCGTCGCAGCCGCTCTTCGAGTACGGCTGTCACGAAGGGAACTACGGGCTGCGAAACATCCTGAGCGCGGCGAGGGCGGAAGAGAAGGCTGCGAAAGAGAAAGGTCGATAGTGCGCGCGTCGGCGCTGTGCCTGGCGCTGGCGGCGGTCGGCACGGTCCCGCGGCCCGTGCTCGCCCATCACTCGTTCGCGATGTTCGACACCGCCAGGCGGGTGACGATGGCGGGAACCGTCACTGGCTTCGAGTGGACGAATCCGCACGCCTATATCGAGATTGATGTACCCGACGACAAGGGCACGATCAAGCACTGGAGCGTCGAGCTCGGGAGCCCGAGCATCCTGATGCAGGGCGGATGGAAGTTCAGCGACGTCAAGGTCGGCGACAAGATCACGGTGGTGATCAGCCCGCTGCGGAGCGGGGAAGCCGGTGGGCTCCTGTCGCAGGTCACACTCCGTGACGGCCGCGTGCTCGGGAACGGTCCTGGACCCGGTGGCCAGCGGTGACATCGGCGGCCGGGCGTTGGGCTGTGCGCCGCAGCCTGTGGGCTGGCCCGTTTGCGGTGATGTCGTGTGCACTGCTCGTCTGGACGGTCCAGGCGAATGCTCAGACGCCTCCGGACCTCTCAGGTACCTGGGCTCCGTATCGCGCGGGTCGAGGTGCCGACCCCGCGCTCACTCCACCTCCTCCCAGTCCGATCGTATTGAAGCCGCAGTACGCGAAGACGTACGAAGCGCGTCGCGCCGCCGAGGATGCGGCCAGCAAGCGCGGCGAGCCGCTCGGCACGGCGGCTGTACAGTGTGTGCCCTACGGCTTTCCGCGCATGATGGCCGTCGCGTTGTATCCGGTCGAGATCATTCAGCGGCCGTCGCAGGTGACAATCATCACCGAGGCGTTCAGTGAAGTGCGTCGGGTGTACATGAACCAGCCGCAGTTGCCAGTCGAGGAGGTCCCGCCCGGATATTACGGGCACTCGGTGGGGCGATGGGATGGTGAGACGCTCGTCGTGGACACGGTGGCCATCAAGGAATCGGTGCTCTCGTATCAGAACATGCCACACAGCTCGCAGATGCGCATCACGGAGCGCATTCGTTTGGTGACCCCTGACATGATTCACGATCAGATCACCATCGACGATCCGATCGTGCTCGAGAAGCCGGTTGTGTACACACTGGCGTATCGCCGGATGCCGAACTACAAGATGGTCGAGTTCGTGTGCGAGAACAACCGCGAATACGTGGACGAAAAAGGTGCAGTTCGCATGAAGGTGCGGGGAAAATGAGTCACACATCAAGAGTTGCGTCTGCCGTCGCGGTGTGTGGATTGCTGCTGGCGCCTCACGTCTGGGCGCAGGTGCCAGCCGATGTTCCGTTGAACCCGCTGGCGCCGTCGAATCTGGCAAAGCCGCGGCCCAAGCCGCCGTTCGATCTCACGGGCACCTGGTTCATCGATCTCGGGAGCCCGAACTCGTGGAGGTTCGGCCCGCCTCCGCCAGCCAACAAGCTCATGCCGGCCTCGCAGGTGCACTTTGAGGCGATGCAAAAGGCGCAGAAAGAAGGCAAGGCCTATCGCGACGACATCGGCCAGTGCTGGCCCGCCGGCTTACCGCTCATCATGACGCGCGTCTGGGCGATTGGGATGATTCAGCTGCCGACGGCCATCTACATGGTCAGCCATTTCATGAACAGCTTTCGCGTCGTCTACCTCGATGGCCGACCTCATTCGGATCCGGACATCGTGGTCCGCACGTTCAACGGCGAGTCCATCGGGAAGTGGGAGGGCGACACGCTCGTAGTCGACACTACCCACTTCGTCAACGACCATCACTGGATCGACGCAGGCATCCCAGCGACCGACGCCCTCCACATCGTCGAGCGTATCCGGCTCCTCAAAGGAGGCGGCGTCCTCGAAATCGAATACACCCTGAGCGATCCAAAGAGCTGGGAAGGGGAGATGAAGTGGACGAAGCGATGGAATCGTGTGGACGATCAGGAGGTCACGGAAGTCGAATGTACGCCCGACCTCAATTCCCATATTCCGAGCACGCAGTCCGAGTTCCAGGCCCGTTGAGGAGAATCGCATGAAGCCCTCACTCGTCGTCGCGTTCTGTGCCGTGCTCCTGCTGACAGCGACCGCCTCGCTCGCGCATCACTCATCGGCGGGCATCGACCGCACGAAGTCAGTCACGCTGACCGGCACCATCAAGCAGTTTTCGTGGACGAACCCACACTCCTGGATGGAGGTCGACGTCCCGGATGAGAAAGGCGGCACGACGACGTGGAAGGTCGAGATGACCTCGCCGGCGTATCTGGTCCGCGCGGGATGGAAGTCGACCACCGTGAAACAGGGCGACGAAGTGAAGGTCACCGTTCGGCCGCTTCGCGACGGCTCGCCGGGTGGTCTCTTCGTCTCCGTGCTGCTGGCGGATGGACGTACGTTTACCGAACGCGCGGTGACGACACCACCGCCCCCCGCGCCGAGACCTTGAGGGTCAGTCCATCTCGTCACTCCCGGGTTGGCCGGTGTCGAATGACGACGCCCGCCGCGAGGAACCAATCCGACGCTGCCGTGCTTAAACCGCGCCCGACGGAGATGTCCAACTGCAGATCGGTTGTCATGCCACGACTGACGCCGGTATCGAAGGTCCAGTCGGCTCCCGAGTTCCGCTCAGCAGGGGCTGAGGCATGGATCTCCCCGAATCCATTCACGCCCCACCAGAGATCGCGACTCAGTCCGAGACCAACACCACGTTGCCACAGGTGACCTTGCTCGTCACTGTCAGACGCAATGACCGCCTCGCCGGCCGTCTGGAATTTGTGAGGGAGGAGCCGCTGCCACGTCAGCTTGACTGCTGGATCGACGTGGCCGCTCGACACGCCGTCTGATCCAACCGGCACCGACACGAAGGGGATCGCGGTGAGGTCGACATGATGTCGGCACTGGTCGGCGAGCATAATCTTCGCGCCGAGCGACGTGTCGGCGCGACCCCAGATCGTTCGACCGCGAGCGGTGTCAGTCATCCCGATGAACCCGTCGGTGATGACGCGACCCTCCACCCCGTGTCCAAACCCGTAACGAAAAGCAGTGACCGGCATTGACCGCTCATCGCGAGTCGGACCGACATGCGTGAGCTCGATCCCGACTTCCAGTTGTGCGACTCGATTCTTCAGCACTGCCGGAGGGTCGCTGAGGCCAGGTCGATCCGCTTCGATGGGATCAACCGCGTCCTGCGCGGATGAACAGTTGCTCGCGGATGCTGCCGGCACGCACGCGAGCGCGACACAGACGATCAGAACACGTGCCGCCTTCACGAGGATATAGTGCCACGCGAATGCCGAAGGCCTCTGCCGCGGCGTGAATCACCCCGCGGCGATCTCGCGCTGCCGACAACCATTCAGGTAGTACAGTTCACGCCGGATGCGTCCGAGACAGGCGTGGAGGATTGTGGCACCTGTCGCCATTGGCGTAGTGACGATGCGCGCAGTGTGGCTCGCGTGGAGCTACTACTTCGCTGGAGGTCCTCGTTACCGTCTCGAATCTGCCGTCATTGCGCTCCTCGTCGTGGGCGCGCTCGTCGTCATTCTGCGCTCGGGATCGCATGACGTCGAGGTCGCCCATCAGGGGCGTCTGCCCCTCCTATGGCTTCCCGTCTTCCTCGTAGCGGCCATCGCTCTTTACGCGCCCGCCTTGTCACTTGGCCTGTTGTCGGATGACTACACACTGAGTGCGATGGCACAGTCCGATCGACTCGGCGGTGGCTCAGGCTGGTTTCTACGACCGCTTCCGCTGCTGTTGTGGCGAGTCCTGCTCTCGATTGGTGGCTCAGCGACGCTTCTTCATCTCGCCAATGTCGCACTCCACGGCTTGAACGCATATCTCGTCGCGGTCGTCGGCACCGCGTTGGCGATGCGGCGCGACGTTGCGCTCGGCGGTGCGGCGCTGTTCCTGACGTTTCCCGCCGCACCCGAAGCGGTTGCGTGGGCAGCGGGCATTCAAGACGTGCTGACGACGACGATGGCGCTCGGGTGCGTCGTCTTGGCGGGCAAGGTCAGCCAACGCAACCTTGTCGGCCTGTGCACCGTTTTCGCGCTGGGACTGGCAACGAAGGAGACCGCAATCTGCATTCCCGCGCTGATCGCGATCTGCTGGATGACCCCGTCGCGCGTGAGGCGCAACCTTCCGATCTATGTCGCCGTGGCCGTCACGGCTGGCGTCTATCTCGCGATACGGCTGCCCATGGGTGTTGGCAATGACTACATCGCCGCCCCGTCCCGATATTTTTTCAAGCAAATGGTCGTGACGGCGTTCGGTACGCTGTCGACGCCGTGGCGTGCGCCGGCCACAACCTTCGATCGCGGGCTCGCTTTTGTTGCGGCCACCGTGCTCCTCTTGCTCCTGGTTTACGCATCCTTGTCGTGGCACCGGAAAGACGCGCGGCTTCACCGGGATATACGGTTGGCGGGTTGGGTGCTGGCGTCCGTGGCGCCAGTGTTCACGCTTTTCTTCGTCGACCCTCAACTTCAGGGGTCACGGTACCTGTATCTCGCGGAGTGCGGGTGGGCCTTGCTCGTCGCCGACCTGATCATGGCCTCATTCGAACGCACATCGAAGCCATCACTCATGTATGTGGGTCTCGTCAGCGCGGCGGTGTGCGTATCTATCTGGACGGTTGAGCGCGAGCTCGGCGTGTGGCGCCGGGCTGCCGACCTGCGCGACCGCGTATTGGTTGAGGCGCATGCCGTCATCGCACAGCGTCAATGTGTCAACTCGGAGTTCATGGATGTGCCGGACTCGGTCGACGGAGCATATGTGTTCCGGAACGGCTTTCGAGAGGCGATGAACTTGACTGCTCAAACGGGTAGCGCCCAACCATCCTGTACCTTCTCGTGGGCTGCGGACAGGTTCCTGTCTCGTCAGCCCTGAATCCATCCATCGCGACGGCAGAGCCTGTCGATTCTGGTCCTCGTCATTCGACGTCTCAGTAAGGAGACGGAACAATGAGATTCCTGGTGATGGTCAAGGCGACGAAGGATTCAGAAACAGGGGTGATGCCGGACGAGCGGCTCCTGACAGAGATGGGGAAATTCAACGAAGAGCTGGTCAAGGCGGGCATCCTGCTGGCGGCCGAGGGCCTTCACCCGAGCTCCAAGGGCGCGCGCGTCAAGTTCTCCGGAGAGAAGCGGACGGTGGTCGATGGTCCCTTCGCAGAAACGAAGGAGCTGGTCGCCGGCTTCTGGCTCTGGCAAGTGAAGTCGCTGGAAGAGGCGATTGAATGGGTAAGGCGCTGCCCTAATCCCCACCCAGGGGAGAGCGAAATCGAGATTCGTCAGGTGTTCGAAGCCGAGGACTTCGGTCCGGCCTTGACTCCCGAGCTTCGCGCCGCAGAGGAGCGCCTGCGCACGCAAACGGCCGCGAAACATTAAGAGGAACACTAAGAAGCGCTGATCCCTCCCTTGCCGTCAGGGATCCGAAGATGGTGTGATCGGTAGCCGTGACGGCTACCGACACCCAACGCGCCATCGAAGCAGTCTGGAAAATCGAGTCCGCGAAAGTGATCGCCGGCCTCGCCCGCATGGTTCGAGATGTGGGTGTGGCCGAAGATCTCGCGCAGGACGCGCTGGTCTCGGCGCTCGAGCAGTGGCCCGAGTCGGGCATTCCGCGCAATCCTGGCGCCTGGCTCATGGCGGCCGCGAAGCACCGTGCCATCGATCACTTTCGCCGGGTCAGGATGCTGGAGCGCAAGCATCAAGAGCTCGGCTACGAGCTCGAAACGCAGCACGAGGATGCGGCGGCCGACCTGGACGCGTCACTCGATGATGACGTGGGAGACGATCTGTTGCGCCTGGTCTTCACAGCGTGTCATCCCGTGTTGTCCACCGAGGCACGTGTCGCCCTCACCCTGCGGCTGCTCGGCGGCCTGACGACCGACGAGATCGCGCGCGCGTTTCTGGCGTCGGAGCCGACGATCGCGCAGCGGATCGTCCGAGCCAAGCGGACCTTGGCCGAGGCCCACGTGCCGTTCGAGGTACCGCGTGGCGCCGAGCTGGCGTCGCGACTGTCGTCGGTCCTCGAGGTGATCTATCTCATTTTCAACGAGGGCTACTCGGCCACCGCCGGCGACGATTGGATGCGCCCGGGGCTGTGCGAGGACGCGCTCCGTCTCGGAAGAATCCTCGCGGAGCTCGTACCGCAAGAAGGTGAAGTGCACGGACTGGTCGCCTTGATGGAGATACAGGCGTCTCGCGTGGGCGCCCGGACGGGACCGACCGGAGAGCCAATCCTGCTGCTCGATCAGGATCGTGCGCGCTGGGATCAGCTGCTCATTCGCCGCGGTCTTGCCGCGCTCGAGCGGGCGGAGCAGCTCGGTGCCTCCCGCGGCCCATATGTGATTCAAGCCTCGATCGCGGCCTGTCACGCGCGAGCGCGGACGGCAGACGCCACCGATTGGGCAGGCATCGTGACCCTGTACAGTGAGCTCGCGCGGCTCACGCCATCGCCCGTCGTCGAGCTCAATCGCGCGGTGGCCGTGTCCATGGCCTCTGGCCCCGCCGCCGGCCTTGCGCTTGTCGACGCGCTGGCGTCCGAGCCGGCATTGAAGAAGTACCACCTGTTACCAAGCGTGCGCGGCGACCTGCTGATGAAGCTTGGCCGCGTTGATGAAGCGCGCCCGGAATTCGAGCGCGCCGCGACGCTGACGCGCAATACGCGAGAGCGCGAGCTGCTCCTCAATCGCGCGCGAAAAGTGTGAAGCGCCCCTCGGCTACTTCGTTGGCTTGTGAGCGATCCAGCCAGTGATCGACAGGATATGACCATCGGGATCGCGAAAATCCGCGGCATACAGATCCCGCGTCCCATCGGTTGTGACGGCACGCGGCGCCACGCGGAAGGTGACGCCCCTTGTTTGCATAGCCGCATACGCGCCGAGAATGTCTGGGCAATCGAGCACGACCTCCGTCAGAGCCGCGAGGCCTGCCGACTTCTCGGAGGGGGTTTTCGAGACCGACGCCAGCATCACGGCGACGCCGTCCGCATCGAAGATGGCAAACTCGCCCGTCGTCATTTGCAACCGCAATCCGATCTGGTCTCGGTAGAAGGCGATGCTTTTACCGAGATCGCTCACGCGGAGAATCACGCGGCTCGCGCGGAAGCCATGTGCGCTAGCCGGCGTCTGCGCGGCGCTGCGCAGCGGCACAGCGGTCACGCAGAGAAGAACGGATGTCGTCAGAACAGCAAGGCGATACATGTCGGACCCCTTTCATGAGTTCCAAAACCCCGTGACAGATTCGACTCGTCCGCCGGTCGCGCCAAAGACGAAGACAGTGGTGCCGCGCGCACGTTCGGCGCGATCCCTGGCGCGCAGGACCCAGTCGGCGAGCACCGTTCCCTGGCAATGACGGACGGCGCCCTCGCGCTCCAGGCGTAGCCCGGGCATGAAGCGCTGGGAGGCATCGAGGTGTGCCAGGAGATCGGTGAGACCTTCGATGGCGCTGAAGCGATCGCGCACGCGCACATCGGTGGTCGCCAGTCGCGAAAGGACCGCCGTGCGATTCGAGGCATCGGGATCGAACCAGGCGCCAAGCCATGCGTCGACCACGTCAGCCACTGCGGCAAAGACCTCGTCGGCGACGACGTTTCCGAAGACGGAAAGCTGGTATCGCCAGCCCTGAATGTGTTCGTCGCGTGCGGAGGCATCGGCGAATTCGTGCGTGAGGTGGAGACGCGTTGAGGCGCCATCCTCTTCGAGTCGAATCGTCACGCGCGAGCCCTCGGCTGGGATAGGCACGCCGCTCTCGTACCCATAGCTGAAGACGATTCGACGCGGGGCCGCGACCTCGATGACCCTGCCGGACACTTCGATACCGTTTGGGAAGCGAATCAGGAGACGTCCACCGGGACGTGCATCGATGGTTGAGCCCGCGCCCCACCAGATGGCCCATCGTGCCGAGTCGGTGAAGAAGCGGAACACGACGTCGGTGTCCGCCGAGATCAGCAGGGTCCGGTCCAGGCGATGCGGGAACGTGTCGATCGACGTCATCGTGGTGGTCCTGGTTTGCGGTGTCGCGGCCGGGGACCGCGGCGCGATTGTTCGAGCTCTGCGTGCAGCTTCAGTCGCCAGAGCGCGTGGCTCCACATGTTCTCGAGCACCTGGCCGACCGGCCCGAGCGCATCGGTCCGGGCTCGATAGAAGCGTTGGCGACCTTCACTGCGCCCCTCGACGAGTCCCGCCTCGACGAGCGTCTTCAGCTGCAGCGATACGGCGCCAAAGGTGACGTCGGGCATCGCGGCGTGAATCGCGCCCGCGGCCATCTCCTGCTTCCACAGCAATCGGAGAATCTCGCGCCGGCGTGGCGAAGCGATCGCGGAGAGGGCAGCGGTGTCGGCGAGCACGAGAGTAATTTAGATTAAACTAAAATATAAGTCAAGCCGAACTCCAGGTCAAAGGGCAAAGGTCAAAGGGCAAAGGCTAGGGGATCATCGCCGGTGGCCGCGGCGTGAGCAGCGCGGCGACCCACAGCAGATACCGCAACGTGCCATCGAGAGCTCGGCCGCTTTCAACGGCCGGAGGATCCCGTGCTGATGCATCTCGACTTCGAACCATCCCGAATCGTATGTGACCGCGACTCGACCGCCTGGAAAGGCGTCGCTGATCGACTGGGTCTGGCGGCTCACGACATGCTTCCGCACCGTCCCTTGCACGGGGTGCTCGCCGTGCAGGACAGAACGCGCGAACGATTCAGGTCCAGCCCAGAGCGTCGATTGAAGGCCACCTTCGCGCGCGAGCGACGGGATGACGCGACCCTGCGCCGTTTCCCCAAGGCAACCGAAGCGCGCGATACAGATTCGACTTGCCGCTGCCATTCGGTCCGGTGACCACGTTCAGCCGACGCAGCGGGACGACGAACTCTCGAAGCGATCGGTATCCGCAGATCGCGAGAGTATGAAGCACCGCCGCAAGTGTGCTTCCTAAGCCGCGCGGATGTCGAGGCGCTGAACGAGCGCTTCGAGCTCCCGGCGCAGGAAGGGCAGCGATGAGGCGACGAACAGGTGATCCTGCATTCGCGATGGATCGTAGTCGGTGGTGATGACAGTCTCGGTAACAAACGGCTCCCGCTTCACGTCACCCGAGAACAGGGAATACGGAATCTCACCGGTGGACGACAGGATGCCGCTGCCGAACACCTTGGTCTCGCCGGCTTCCTCGATGAGACCAAACTCGATGCTGAACCAGCTGAATCGCTTCAGCGCGAGCACGTGTTCGCCACGTGTCGTGCGGGACACAGCCTTGCCGATCAGGGTCAGCAGTTCGGCGTAGTCATGATTCATCAGCGGAGGCACGTGGCCCAGACAGTCGTGAATCATGTCGGGCTCGGGGGTGAATTCCGGATGCGACCCGTGACGAATGAATTGCGTGACCGGGAAGCCGCGCTCGGCGATGTATTGATAGAAAATCCGATAGGGAAGAGCGCCCTCGGCAGGGACGAGATGCATGTTCGTCTCGCGCGCCAGCCGCGCGCTCACATGTCGGAGTTGCGGGATCTCGTTCTGCGTGATGGCGAGCTCGCGCTTCGCATCGAGATACATCCCGCTCGCGTGCTTGACGTGCAGCTCGTCCAGCTTGGGGCTGACCTCGCGCCAGATGCGCGTTTCTTCGGGCGTGTAATCGACGATGGGCGGACCAAGCCGGTCGAGTCGATGTTGGCGGCACAGCGCGAACAAATCCTTGCGCCGCCGAATGTAATCTTCGTCGCCATTACCCGGGTGACCGGGCTCGAGCTCGAGCGCGGTCGCCTCTGGAGGAGTCACCATCGACTGGGGATCGATGGGCACTCCATATTCCGTCAAGGTTGGCCGTTCGTTCATAGGTCTTTCTAGTGTGCGCCTGGCTCTTGGGCTGTGCAAATCGCGGACCGGATCCGCGTCTGCCATTGGCGCGGGTTCCTACCCAGATTCGTGCCGTGCGGATCGAGACTTCGGGGCTGGACCGTCTAAGAGTGCCTCGTTAAAGAGACTGTCGGCGGATTGCACAGCGCTTCGCAAGAATCACCCCCAGGTGAAACAGATACACCAAACGGCCAAGAGACTCCGCACGGCCAAGAGACTCCGCGAGCGATGAGGTCGGCGCGTCCGTCGCGTGGACCGCGGCGTCTTGAAACACTCGCTGAACGCGCACACGCGAGAACGCGGTGCTGTGAGCAAACAGTCCCTCCTCCATGTCTCCGACCATGATCGGGGCCAGGGCACGCAACGTCACTCGATGCGGCCCCAAGACGCGAAGACTCGTCTCGAGCGCGTAGATGAATCGGTGCCGCCACTTGCCCGACGGCATCTCGCTGGCCTGTTGCGCGAACTGCTCGGACAGATCAGCGCGAGCGCATTCGCGACGTCGTGCAGGGGCCTGACGGAGCCGTCTACCTGCTCACCGATAACCCAATGGGGCGGATCCTGAAGCTCGCGCCAAGTAAGACCCCGCATCTATAGTGCGAGCAACTATAGTCGGGTCCGTGCCGTCTAACGCCCTTGATGTCAGACGATGCGCCGACACAGACCTTGTCGGACCTGTCCTTCCACATCCTCCTGGCCCTGGGAAACGGACCGTCGCACGGCTATGCCATTGGACAAGATGTCGAACAGCAGTCGGGTGGACGTCTCGATCCCACCACTGGCGCCCTGTATCAAGTTCTTCGCCGGCTCACGGATGACGGTCTCATCACGCCAGTCGATGGGCCCGATGACGTGGATCCCCGCCGCAAGTATTTCGCTCTAACGAGTCACGGTCGGCGGGCCGTTGCCGCTGAAGCGGAACGACTCGACTCGCTCGTGCGCGCGGCGCGCAAGCGAAAGCTGTATCCGCAGCGCGCGTAGTCATGCGCTTGTATCAATGGCTCCTGCGGCTCTCTCCCGAGGTCGTTCGTCGTCAGTACGGCGCCGCGATGGAGGAGATGTTCGCGAGTCGATTGGCAGACGCGCGCACCGGCAGTATCTGGCGACGCACCCACCTCTGGTGCCGGGAGCTTGCAAGCCTGCTCGTGCTCGCTGTTTCAGACCGCTGGGCCACCGCTGCCCAGCGGCGAACACATTACGGCCCTCAACGACACAACCCATTTCGAGGGAGCAGTCCCATGGAACGATTTCTTCAGGACCTCCGCTTCGGCGTGCGAGCACTTCGGCATGCGCCCGGTTTCACGACAATCGCGCTGCTCACCTTGGCGCTGGGTATCGGAGCGAACACCGCGATCTTCTCAATCGTGAACGGTGTGATCCTGCGGCCCCTCGGGTATTCGAAGCCCGAACAGTTGATGTATCTGACGACAAATTTCCGGGGGCTCGGATTCGAGGAGTTCTGGGTCTCTCCGCCCGAGTACATGGAATTCCGCGAGTTGAATCAATCGTTCGCCAACGTCGGCGCATACAGAACGAGTGAAGCCAATCTGACGGCCGGCGACAAACCAGTACGCGTGCGGTCAGCGTTCGTTGACGACCATTTGTTCGCCGCTCTCGGCGTGCCCGCCGCGCAAGGGCGAGTGTTTGGCAAGGGCGAGGCTGAAATCAGCGGCCCTCCGCCTGCGCAACTGGCTCTGGCGACGCAACCGATCGTCGTCCTCTCGCACGAGTTGTGGCAGAGCGCCTTTGGAGGTCGACCGATCGTCGGACAAACACTGGAGATCGATGGCCGGCCTCGCGAAGTCCTTGGCATCATGCCGCCTGGCGCGGATCTTCTCGACACTCGAACTGAGATCTACCTGCCGCTCGGGTTGAACCCGGCGAATCGTCAGAATCGCGGCAATCACACCCTGTATCTCGTCGGACGGCTGAAGAATGGCGTCTCAGAGCAGTCGGCCAAAACGGAGCTGACCGAGCTCATCAAGCATTGGGGCGAACGTGTCGGCACGACGAACCATGTTTTCACGCCGATCGATCCCAAGGACGTTGCCAACACCGGGCACACTCTGCAGATGAAGCCTTTGCAGGAACAGATCCTCGGCAGCGCTGGCCGATCCATCTGGGTGCTGCAGGCCGCGGTCGGGTTCGTGTTGCTGATCGCGTGCGCGAATCTTGCGAACTTATTGCTGGCACGTGCCGAATCACGGCATCGTGAGTTCGCGGTGCGTACGGCCATCGGCGCCACTCGTGGGCGGTTACTGCGCCAGTTCATGACAGAAGGCGTGCTGCTCTCCGCGGCTGGAGGCGTGCTCGGCGTCGTGTTTGCGCGAATTGGTGTGCGCGCGCTGCTCCGCGCGTATCCCGCCAGCCTTCCGCGCACGAGCGAGGTGAGCGTCGATCTGCCGGTGCTGCTGTTCACACTGGGTGTCGCGATTGCCACCGGTGTGCTCATCGGGCTCGCGCCGCTCATGCACACCCGCGTGAAAGGACTCGTCACCGCCCTCAAGGAGGGCGGCGCAAAAGGTTCGACGATGGCAGCCCGCCATCACGTTCGCCGCGGTCTCGTGATGGCGGAGGTTGCGCTGGCCGTCATGCTCGCCATCGGTGCTGGTCTCCTCGTGCGGACGGTCTACAACCTCGCGAAGGTGGATGCAGGGTTCAATCGCTCGCGTCTCGTGACCTTCTCGATCACGCTGCCGCCGGCTCGCTATGCCGACGGATACGCGCGGACGCAGTTGTATCAACGACTGCTCGATACACTTCGGGGGTTAGCGGGCGTGCAATCGGCGACGGCGATGTCGGGTCTGCCTCCCGAGCGGCCGCTCAACGCGAACGACACGGACATCGAGGGATACACGGCTCCCCCTGAGGGTCCTTACGAGAACGTGGACTACTACCAACAGGTGATGGGCGACTACTTCGAGACGCTCGGTATCCCGCTCCTCCAGGGACGCAGCTTCGAGCGGGCGGATGCGGCGTCGTCTGGGGGAGTCGCCGTGATCAACGAGACGCTCGCGAACACGTTCTGGAAGGGAAAGAATCCGCTCGGACAGCGTCTGCGGCCCGGCTTTGGGGACCAGGTTCCCTGGTACACCGTGATCGGCGTTGCCAAGGACGTCAAGCAGGGAGGTGTCGATCGAAAAACGGGAACCGAGCTGTACTTCTACATTGATCAGACTGCGAACGCACCGGGACCTCGAAGCGCCGCCCCCATCACGATGAACGTCGTGCTGCGAACGACGCTGCCGCCGACCGCGTTGTCGCAGACGATCGACAAGGCTGTTCATGACGTGGATCGCGCCGTCCCCGTGGTTCGGCTCATGAACATGGAAGATGTGTTTGCGGAGTCGATCCGCCGACCCAGATTACTGGCACAACTGGTTGGCGCATTTGGCGGTCTCGCGCTCTTACTCGCCGCCATCGGCACCTACGGTGTGCTGTCCTACATGGTGGCCGAGCGGCGTCGCGAGATCGGAATCCGTCTGGCTCTCGGTGCCGACCACGGTCGTGTGCTCGCACAGGTCCTGAAGCAGGGCCTCTTCCTGACGGCCATCGGTCTCGTTGTTGGTTTGGCGGGCGCGTTGGGCCTGAATCGACTCTTGACGTCGTTGCTGTTCGGCGTCCAGCCCACTGACGCCACGACAATGGTCGCTGTCGTCGGAACGATTACGCTCGTCGCCGCGGTCGCCTGTTGGGTCCCCGCGTGGCGGGCATCGCATCTCGATCCCAATGTGGTGCTGAGGGAGGATTAAGCTCGACCTTACACAATATGGGCAGATCCTGACTGATTGGTGCTCAGAGGCCGCCGCTCGTAGGCGGGCTTCTCATCTGCCGTTCCCACCTCGAATACGTGCCTGTGGGCGAGCTTGGCGTTCGCACGGAGCTTGCACCCCTCATCTCGACTGGACAATATGGAGAATGTCCGGGGTTCGAGCCCGCCTGGCGTAAAGGGGTCAGGCTGGGGAGTCCTGGTGGCGATGGACATTGACGATGCGCGGCAAGTCAACTGAGCCATCTGTTCGTCGCCGCGGTGGGCGAGCGAGCACCCGACCAAAAGCGGGCGCGATGGGAACGTCTGGGACGAATTCCGCGAGGTCTGGCTATGCCGACTTCTTCGACTTCGCGCCAATCACGTACGCGCTGTTGGATGCAGTCGGCCTCGTCGTGAAGGTCAACCTCGCCGGTTGTCGGTTGCTCGGCGTCCAACGTGCGCAGCTCGTGGGGCGTCCCCTGCAGTCGTTCGTGGTGCCGCAGGACAGAAATGAAATCCTCGATCATCTCCACCGATGCCGATCGGCAGTCGCCGTGGTCGAAAGCGATGTGAGATTCTCGGCGCGAAATGGCCCGGTGGTCACCTGTCGTCTCCACAGCACCCGAGCGACGGACGGGGGCCGTGATGTGTTCCCCACCGTCATCGTCGATCAGCGCGAGCATCTGGCCCTCGACGGAGCGAGGCTGGTAGCCGAGCGCCAGCGCGAGGAGGCGGAGCGCGGCGCGAAAGTCGCGATGTCGGCCGACGCGACGAAGTACCGATTTCTCGCGATGGTGAGCCATGAGCTCCGTACTCCCCTTACACCTGCGCTGATGGCGGCGAGCAGGCTCGCGATGATCGCGCAGCTTCCTGAAGAGATCAGCGCGCTGGCGGCGATTATCAGACGGAATGTCGAGCTCGAGGCACGGTTGATCGACGATCTGCTCAATGTCGCACGCATCAATCAGGGCAGGATCAGCCTGCAGCTCGAGCCCATCGATGTGCACGACGTGCTTCGCGAGGCGGTTGAGATTTGCCGCGCGTTCGCCGAGGTGAGGAACGTGACCGTGACACTGAATCTCATGGCCCCGTCACACCACGTGAAGGCTGATCGAGCACGTCTCCAGCAGGTCTTCTGGAATCTGCTGAACAACTCGATCAAGTTCACAAGGCCCGGTGGCGCGGTCGCGATCGGGTCTGGCAACGTGTCGGAAGAGACGATCCGGGTGAGCGTTCACGACAACGGGATCGGAATGGATGACACCGTGCTCGAAAGCCTCTTTGCGCCGTTCGAGCACAAGGCGGCCACTGACGAAAGCCGAAGCGGACTGGGTCTTGGACTGTCGATTTGCAAGGGGATCGTTGGCGCGCACGATGGACAGATTTGGGCGACCAGCGAAGGCCCCGGCCGCGGCTCGCTCTTTGCCGTCGAGCTCACAACGGTCGAGCCAGATCCTGACGCCGCAGAGACGTCGACCGTCGAACGCGGTCGTAGCCTCGAGCCCAGCAACGCCCCGGCGTCTACGCGCGTCCTGGTGATCGAGGACGATGTCGACAGCGGCGAGATGCTGTCGTTGTTCCTGTTCCACCATGGGTTTGAAGTGGAGGTGGCGTCTTCACTGGCCGAAGGGCTCAGCAAGCTCGAGGAACGGTGGGACGTCGTCATGAGTGACATCGGGCTGCCTGATGGCAGTGGCCTCGAAGTCGCGCGCCGGGCGCGGCACATCCCGAATCGGCCGGAGAAGTTGATTGCCTTGACGGGCTACGGGGCGAGTCACGACATCGAGGCCAGCCGGCTGGCCGGCTTCGACGACCACATCGTCAAGCCAATCGATCTCGAGAAACTGATGATCATGCTCGGGCAAGCGCGTCGCGGCGCTAATCGCCTATTACTCTGAGAGAAAATCAGCAACCGGACGAAAGTCTTCGACGTGGTCGCAGATCGCCTTGACCACCATCATCATGGGAACGGCGAGCAAGGTTCCCCAAATCCCCCACATCCAGGTCCAGAACAACAGTCCGGCGAATACAGCGACGGGGCTCATTTTCGCAGTGCGGCCTATGAGCGCAGGTGTAAGCACCCATCCCTCGAGCGATGTGATCAGCATCGCAACGCCAGCGATGATAAACGTCATCTCGAATGTGCCGAACTGAAGGAACGCGACAACGGCCAATCCAAACGTGACAATGAACGGACCGAGGTAAGGAACCGAGTTGAAGATGCCGGCGGCGAGCCCCCACACCGCCGCGTTCTGAAGGCCGAGCCACCAAAGCGCACCGCCCGTCGCGACGCCGACAACACATGACGTGAAGATCTGCACGAACATGTAGCGTTCGATCTGGCGTTCGATGTCTTCGAGCACCTTCACGGTGACCCTCTTCCCGGCGAGGGTCGAGCTCGCATGAGTCACGAGCTTGCGCTTGAACAGGTCGTCGGCGAGCAGCAGGAAGTATGCGAGGAAGCACACCATCGCCAATTGGCTCGCCAGGCCGGCCAATCCCATCGATCCGGACCAGAGAAAGTCCGAGGTACGGAACAGCGGCTGCTCGATCTGCACGCGCGTCACACCTCGTGGCGCGATCGACGTTCCCGTCGCTTCGGCGGCGGTCTGGTCGATCGCCGTCGTCGCCTTTTTCACGGAGTCCAGCGTTGAAGGTCCGCTCCGCGTTCTGAGCGCAGCCGTCAGACGACGCGCGCCGTCGGGCAGCTCCGTGACGATTGCCGCGATCTCGCCGCTCAGTGTCAGCGTCAACGCGCCCACGCCCGTGAGCACAAGGCCCAGGACGAGGAGCGCACCGAGGACACGCGGGACGCGGACGCGTTGTAGCGCGTCGACTGCCGGATCGAGGGCGTAGAACAACAGCCCACTCAAAACGAACGGTACGACCGCCTCTGCCGCGACCCGTAGAAACAGCAGCAGTCCACCCGCGACGAGTGCCCACACGGCAATGTGTAAATGATCTCGCCACCACGAATTCGGGATGTCGAGCGCGTAGCGCGGATCCTGGCCGTTGGACGTGGCAGCGCCGCTCTCTTCGACCGGAGCCGGCATGACAGCCGAGGACGGAGGCACACTACATGCCAGGTGCGGGACGCGCGCTCTCGACGGACCCGCTCGAGAGGCGGCACGGTTTATGTGAGCGCGCAACGGCAGAGTGTTGCGCGCAGGCGTTCGCGACCGGTTTCGTCCTTCTACACCGGGATGGCGACTCCCGTCGGTCGACTCACGGCCGCGCGCGCCCAAGGGTGTCCCGAGTCTGTGGACCCGCACCCGACGGCTGTTGTGGTCGTGGTGGCCGTGGGCTGCCGTCAGCATCTGGGGGATTGCGGATCAACAGTGGGGCTGGGCGTTTGGGGCTGCGGCGATGGCGCTGCTGGCCTATCTCACAGCGCCAGCTGCGCTCCCGCCCCGCTACGGTCTGGCCCATGAGTTCTGGATTGAATCCGCGGAGTTCTTGAACACGATCGCTGGCGCGAGCGGCCTCCCGTTTTCCCAGGGGAACGCCGTCGAGCTCCTCAACAACGGAGATGCGTTCTACCCGCGGATGCTCGAAGCGATCGAACGCGCTCAGGTCTCGATCACCATCGAGGCGTACATCTACTGGGCGGGCGAGGTGGGTCTGCAGTTTGCGCAGGCGCTGGCGGCGCGCGCCACGGCGGGCGTCAAGGTCAAGATTCTGCTCGACGCGGTCGGGTCGGCCAGTATCGGTCGCGAGATTCTCGAGATACTCGATGCGGGCGGATGTCAGGTCGCCTGGTACAACCCGATTTATTGGTACACCCTGGGGCGCTTCAACAACCGCACCCACAGAAAGTCCCTCATCGTCGATGGGCGCATCGCCTTTACGGGCGGAGCGGGAATCGCGGATCACTGGCGAGGCAACGCACGGGGCCCCGACGAGTGGCGCGACACGCAGATCCGCCTCGAAGGTCCAGCGGTTACACCCCTACAAACAGGTTTTGCTCACACTTGGCAGAAGACCACCGGAGAGTTGTTGAGTGGCTCGATCTATTACCCGTCGATCGAGGCGTATGGCCGGTGGAGCGTGTAGACGCTGATGAGCTCACCCGAAACGGGCGGGTCCAGCGTGCGCACGATGTATTACCTGTCGATTGTGTGCGCCCGACAGTCGATCTACATCGCGAATCCCTATTTCGTCCCAGATCCTGTGGCGACTGAGATCCTGATCGACGCGAAGCAGCGCGGGATCGACGTTCGAATCATGGTCTCCGGCATTCGCAACGACAATTGGGTTGCGCGTCAGAACAGCGTGCGACTGTGTGGTCGGCTGCTGGAAGCCGGCATCGAGATTCTGGAATTCAACCGGACGATGCTGCACCAAAAGACGATGGTCGTCGACGGCGTCTGGGTGACGATCGGTACAACGAATTTCGACAACCGATCGTTCGCCCACAACGAAGAGAGCAACGTCTGCATCTTCGATCGTGCCGTGGGTGCGCAGCTTCAGGAAACCTTTCACGACGACATGCGGGCGTGTGTCCGCGTCGAACTCGAGGCGTGGACGCACCGCGGCGCGTGGGCACGAGCGCAGGAATTTGTAGCATCGTTCCTGGAAGAGCAGGCGTGAGACGCGCGCTACTGGTGAGGCAGCGGCTCGTGGCCGGTCCAGGCGACGCTGGACAAGGCCCGTTCCCCGGTTACGATGGCTCCTTCCAAGGAGAGTCCATGGCAGAGGAACATGCACGGGACGACTTCGACTGGGTCGCCGCGCAATCGACATGCAACGCCGCATCGATGTTCGAGCGTCTGCGGACACGCGTGCGCGACGACGTCCAGCGGCGCAATGGCCTGTTCGATCGGGATGACGGTTGGAAGTTCGAATTCGCTGAAGACATCGACCAATTCGAGGTCACACGAATCGTCGGTTCAGCCATCATGCGCCCCAGGGTGACCGCGCTCGTCCGATTCGAGCGCGGCGGGCCCCGCATTCACATCCAGGGCGAGGACGTCGACGTGGAATTCACCGCGATCGTCACCATTGATCCGAACGGGGCCTGTCGGTTTGTGGTCGGAGAGGTGATGTATTCGGATTGGGAGATCAGGAGAATGGCGCTCGAGCAGCTGTTCTTCGAGGAGACCGAGGAAGAGGAATGAGAGGTGTGTCATGTGCCAGCGTCGGCGGCTCATCGCGATACTCGGGATCCTCAATGGAGGTCGTCAATCTTGGAAGACCATTCGCGACCACACGAGACATCCTGCGCATAGAGCTTCCCACTGCTCTTGATGCCATCGAGCTTCACCGGCCGCATGGCGTCGTCGTGTCGTGGGGCGGTGGCGGCAACGATCTCGGACGCGTGGCACTCTCGCAGCAAGCGGCCGTGTGCCGGCACCTGCCGAGCTGCCTCGGCCGGTTCAACGCGCTCTTGAACGAAGTCGAGCGGACGATCGACCACACGATAGCCGCGCTGCGCCTGGCTGCTGGACCCGAGTCGACGATCCTGATGCGCACGCAGTACAACGCTGATGAAGAGCGGCTGCGCCCCCGACGCGGCAGCGGTGGACCTTGGCAACGCGATCCTCGAGGGTGCACCAGGTACCGTGCTCGACCAAGGACTGAACGATCGCATCCAGATCATCGCGGAACGCTACGACGCGAAAGTCGTCGACCTGTTCTTTCCGTTTGCGTTCGCCCCCAACTTGCTCGTGTCGGGCGATTGCATCCATCCGAGCAGCACCGGCTACGATCTGATCCTCGCGCTATTCCAAACTGCGTTCCTGACGCCGTGAGGACGATCGCTCGCCACACACATGCGGGGCGCGCGGGTCGAGCGCCCGTCGTGCCCGCCAGAAACCAGAGCGGCTAGTTTCGTCGCTGCGCGTCAAGAATGTCCACGATGCCCCTCAGTGGAATATGGACCCACGCCGGTCGGTGACCGATCTCGTACTCCACTTCGTAGAGGGCCTTTTCCAGCTCGAAGAAGCGGAGCCACTCCTCAACGGCCTTGTGATTGCCAGGGAGAAACGCGGCCCCGCGTGCTGCCGAGAGATATCCTTCGAGGAACGCGGCGCGCAGCAGGTCTGGCGGCAGTCCGCGGTCGGCGTTGGGCGCCTCACCACGCACTGTTTCCGTCGCGTAATGAAATGACCGCAGCATGCCCGCCACGTCTTTCAACGCGCACGTCTTCTGCCTCCGCTGGGCGAGTGGTCTCCCGGGTTCGCCCTCGAAATCGATGACGACGAATCCATCCGATGTCTTGAGCGTTTGTCCAAGGTGATAGTCGCCGTGGACGCGAATCTTGTGAAAGTGAGAGGTCTTAGCGGCCATCGGGACATCGACGAGTGACACGCCGCGATGGCGCAGCAGCGTCTCGGCGAGCACGCGCGACTCCTCGGGCCACGCCTGCATGCGCCACTCGATGAGGTCAAAAGTGCGCCATGCACGCTCGAGCATGGACCGGTGCCAGCTCTCAGCATCGAGAACAGAAACTGGCTCCGGCGCGAATGATGGTACGGACTCGTCGGATGCGAGGGCGGCATGCAGGTGGGCGGTGGTCGCCCCGAGCGCGTTGAGCTGGCGGATCAGCGCATCACGGCTCGATCCGGACCGCACCTTCCGCAGTTCGTCGAGGACGTAGCTCCAGCCGTCTCCAACGTTCTGAATCCAGTCCTGCACGACGCCGACGGTCGAGGGTCGCCCGTGAGCCGGCACATACGTGAGTGAGCCGTGCAGAGCCGGCATCGCGCGAAATGTCGTCCGCGACGTCAGAAACCGCGAGACCTCGACCTCGGGATTCTCGCCGTCATCCAGCTTTCGAAACAGCTTGAACACAAACGTCTGCGCGATGCGAAGAGAGGTATTGCTTTGCTCCACGCCAATCGGTTCGATCGCCAATCCGGATGTTGCCCGCAACGCACGACGTGCCGCTTCACTCGCATCGGCTGACCGGAGGGCCCCTCCTCGGCGGGCGTGACGCTCGCGCGCAGCATCGAGATCTGTCAAGAGGGCAGCAACGGTTGCGGCGTCAGTTGCGGCGTCGACAGCCCAGGCGTCCTCGGTGACTCGTCCGATGACCGGCAGGCCAGCCGGGTCGCCGACAAACGCGAGCGGCAGGGTGTACCGCTCTCTCGAACCATTCGCGTATTGCACGCCGATGATGAGGAACGCCTGACAACGGGATTCATCGAGCCACACGACGTCGTCGATCGAGACGACATCGATCGTGCGTGCCCTACCCGCAAACCAGCGCCGTTCAGGCACGAACTGACGCAGTAACGCCGGAAGGGAAGTGTCGAGCCACGTGTCCCGTTCGACGTTGGGGCTCACAAATGTGAAGCCGGATCGGAATCCGACGGAGGCCTGTCAGGAAACTGGTGTTCCAGGAATCGGCGCGCGATGTCGCCGCCACCGATCCCGAAGGCGATGGCCAACCCGAGCATCACGGCGCCAAATGCAATCGCGAATGCGGTCAAGACGACGGCCCGGGCAACCGCAATCTGATCGAGCGCCATCGCCACGGTCAACAAGAGGATCAGGAGTCGCACGCCGTTGCTGAGCAACCGCGGCGACGGCACGTGAGCGTTCACCGCTGCCAGGAGCGTCGCTCGCCAGGCGAAGTTGGCCACGACGAGGCCGGTCGCAAGAATGGCGAGCGCGACGAGCAGACGCGGGATGAACTGCAGGAAGCTGGTCACGAGCCCCTCGAACTGTGGCAGTTCGAGGGCGTCCACGGCCGACAGCAGGAATCCAAACAGCACGAGCCAGAACACGAGAGAGCCGGCGAGGACCGACGCGGTCGGCAGTTCCGCGACCTTCAGCAGCCGGGCCAGGCCGCTGCGCTCACTGAGAACATCGAACCGCAGCCAGCGGAGCACCCACCGCGTGACCACGCGCAGGAGCGCGGCAATGAGCCATCCCACGACGACGATGCTCACCGTGGCGACGATGCGGGGCAGATACACCTCGACTCCGTCGAGGAAGTTCGTCCACGCGCGCCCGATGGCATTCGCGATCATCTGAGCCATGTCTCACCTCACGTTGTTCGGTTCCACCGCGCGATCAAGTACGGCTTGGATCGCTCGAACTGCTCTGCCAGACGCTCGATGTCCTGATGGATCTCGTCTTCGGTCGACGAGGCATGCCCGAGGATGAACGACGCCGTTCGTCCGAGATACAGCGGCAGCAGCGCGCTCACGATGTGCGCGCGATCCATCACGCCCTTGTGGTACGCACTCAGGAAGTCGTAGACGGTTGCCATCCACAACGCGTCTCGATAGCGAAGAGCCTCGGAACTGCTCGGATCCGCCACTTTGGCGAGCTGCGCCAGGGTGTCTGACTCGAGAATCACTTCAAGGATCGGGCGAAGGTCGTGCACGTCTTGCGTGAACGATTCACCGACGCGCGACGGATCGAGCACCGCCGGTCTGTCAGCGGATCGTTCCTCTGGCCTGATCTCGAGAAGCGACGCCGATCCTGTTCGTGCAACCCATTGGTCGGCATGCCGCTCGAGGCACGCGAAGAGCGAGCCGATGACGATCGGAAAGACCTCGCGTAGTCCCGCTCGGGCCTGACCGGCTGCCAGGGTCCGCGGACCCACGAAGGTTTGACAGGTTCGAAAGTCGCCGGTCAACGCTGTGCCCGTGAGCCACGGCTCGATGCCTTCGCTGATCGGGCCAGTCTCCCATACGTCCTGGGCCTGGCAGTGCGCCGCGAACTTGCCGGATGCGCCGAATTCACCCGCCAGCGGCTCTTGCACCTGTAGCGCATACGTCGCTCGCATCAACGGTCGCCCGAGCTGTGTGAGCAGCGGACCTTCGAGTGGATGGCGCCCATACATCGGAAGGACGAAATCGAATGAGTGATTCCAGACAGGGCCGAGTAGCGAGGCCACTCGGTCGGCGGACGGGTCCGCGACGTCCGCATCGAGCACCGCTACGGCGCGAGCTTGGAGCAGATCGGCCGCCGCAAACACGAGACGGACCGCACCGGCCTTGCCTGGCCCGCCGCGGTACGACGTGCTGATGCGATGCCGTGTGCGGAGTCCCAGCGCACCTGACGAGAGATCGTTCACGATCTCGGATGTGCGATCGCGCGAGCCGCCGTCGGCGCTGATCACGACCGTGCGTTGACGCGGGAAATGCCTGGCCAACCCCTCGTGCGCAGCCCGCAGCGTCGCTCCGACCGTGTCGGCGTTGTTGAACGTGGGCACGCCGACAACGACATCGACTTGTCCAACAGCGATCAACTGATGGACCAGCGTGTCGGTCAGGAGGCTAGGTTGTGCCACGAGCCCTTCACGCGTGAGAGCGCCGAGTGGCTGAACGGTCTCAGAGCCATGGGAGCCTGAACCAATAGAAGTCGTACGGGCCGAGGGTCAGTACATACGGCGAGTCGCCAATCCGCGGAAACAAGCTGTGGCCGAACATGTCGATGGGGATGGCCCCGGCCAACGTGCGCAAGTCGAGCTCGGCGGCCTGCGCGGTGCTCGACAGGTTGTTGACGATGA
>Ga0114129_10001643_pt1 | contig 30371 bp, 23 predicted proteins | sample RhiMetdeltSRZDD1_FD_80071 | JGI IMG/M metagenome (GOLD analysis project Ga0114129, IMG submission 80071) | Populus rhizosphere microbial communities from Tennessee, USA - Rhizosphere MetaG P. deltoides SRZDD1 (version 2) (version 2) | ecosystem: Host-associated > Plants > Roots > Rhizosphere >...
GCGATGCTTCGCGGCGAGCATCACCAGCACACGGCGCAGCGCGATCGCTCCGTCGACGATCGCCAGGATCATGTCCCGCTGCTGCATGCGGTACATCGTCATGTCGATGTCGTTCCGCGAGCGGGCGGTGTGGAGCCGGCCCGCTGCCTCGTCGCCGCAGGCCTGCACGATCAGTCGATCGACGTAGAAGAAGAGATCCTCGCAGCTGGCGTCATACGTCACGCGACGCACGTCCTCGAGCGATATCGCGTCGAGCGCGTCGCGGATGGCGCCCGCATCGGTTCGCGCCACGATGCCCTGCTCCGCCAGCATCACGAGATGCGCGTAGTGGATCGCCATCAGCGGCGCGAGGAATTGCGCCTTGGCGTCCTCGAAATTCTCGTTGAGGACGCATTTCACGTACTCAGGTGAGAATGCCATGCGGGACGGCTAGCGAAGGCTCAGGAGGTTCGCCATCAAGCGGTACGCGCCGACCGTGCCGGCGGGAAGCTGGCGCCACAATCCGAGGCCGATGTAGATCCAGCGGCCCTTCCCGATCGTCGCTTCGACCAGCGCGCCGGTCTTCGGCCCGCGATTGTACTCGAACGGATCCGTCATGCGAACGAGATCGACATAACGCGGATCGCGATCGCCCAGGAAATACAGTCCACGTTCCTGCACCCAGTCGGCCCACGTCTCGGGACCGATTTTGTTCGGTGTGTTGAAGACCGGGTGATCCGGTACGAGCACCTCGACCGGCGCATTCTCGTCGGTCACCCGGTTGGACGAAACCCGGGCCGGATAGGGTCCGTACTGCGCGTCGTTGAACTCGAACTTGTTGTACTGGACCAGGACCGTGCCGCCCTGCTCTGCGTACTGCAGCAGCCGGTAGTTGTTCGCACGAAGATCTGGCCGCCGCTCGTACGCACGCACGCCTGTCATGATCACGTTGTAACGCGACAGATCGCCGGAAGCGAGCATGTCCGGCGAGATCATCTCCACCTGCGCGCCAAGCTGCGCGAGGACCTGTGGAACCTGATCGCCAACACCCATGATGTACCCGACGCGGACACCGCGTGGCACCGCAACGTCGATCACCTTCACGCGACTCGTTGCCGCGAGCGGCACATGGCGACGGTGGATGTGCGGATACTCCACGACCTCGTACCCCGAGTCGTACGCGCCGGCGTTGTCACTCACCACAGCTTTCATGCGGTAGTCGCCCACCCCGACGCGAGCGACCGGCGCGATCGAGAACCGTACGGTTGCCGCTTCGTCTTCGCGCGTAAACTTCACCGGCGCACGGACGGGAGTGGCCTGCCATCCCTGCGGCAGCTCGAGACTCACCACACCGTCGGCGGCGCCTTTGTGCTGGTTGGTGACCACGACCTGGACGTCGCGGTTAGGCGTGTCTACCGCAGCACCGTTGGTCGCCGCGGTGCCTCCCACGGTGGCTGCGGGAACAACGACGATGTCGGGCGTCAGCCGGACCGAAAAGGCGGGAACGACTGAGAGCTCCATCCGTTTCTCGCCGGCGAACACGTCGTCGTAGCGAAATTGAAGCGCGCTATCGACCGTCACGTCCGCCCCACCGATCGTGATGTGGAACGTCGCGGCGAACGGCGACGGCACGAACGGAAGGCCGAACGGCACACCCGGATCGAAATCGTACCTGGCTGCGTCCTGACGCGGCGTCCAGTACGGACCGGTGATCTTTGCTGCGCGTGGAACGGACGTAGATGCCTGACACGTGTACGCGCCACCTCGCGGGACCGTACCAGTGCATGTTGTCTGCGACGATTCGAGTCCGCCCATCGTCACACTGTTCACGCGGACCCCGTCCACGGCGCTGCCGGTGGCGAATGAGACCTTCAATGGCTGTCCGGGAATCACGATACCGTCGTCGGCAAGCGCCTCGATGCGCGTGCCGCTGGCAAGAACGAGCGCCTGCTGAAACTCTGCTTCTTTCTGCTCGAGGCGAAAACCGATCTCGTACCGCGCATCGTCGTTCAAACCGAGCGAGGACAATTTTCCGCGGAGGCTGCGAACGGCGTCGAGGGCGCTGACGAGCGACGGGATCGAATTCGACGGTGAACCGCTCCCGGCCGCCTTCGTTGCGTCAGCGACGGACGAGGCGATTGTGTGAACTGCCGACGTGAGTGCAGCGGGAGGCGTAGTGCCGGCGTATTTCGTGAGCGCTTCGAGCCTCGTGTCGATGCCGTGAAACAGCGGGAACGGGGTCAGACCGGGGTCAGACATATGTTTGACCCCAGTTTGACCCTGGTCTGACCCTTGTTTGACCCCGGTCTGACCCGCGTCTGACCCCGCGCTGACCCCTGCCTCACCTCGCAGGCGGTAGCTTCTATTGAACGTCTGGCCCGGAAGCGACAACAGCTGCGACGTGCCCTGACACTTGTGCATCGACCGCGCTTCGAGGCCCAGCTCGCTGAACGTTCGGCCGAGAACGGCATCGAAGCCGCTGACATCAACCGTCACCAGGTCCGGCGCAGGTGCAAGCTGGCGACCAGGTCCCGAGAACTCGGTGCAGAAGACCCGCTGCGCCTGCCATGGTCGCAGTCCCGCCTTGATGTGATCGGGATACTTCGTTGGATCGGCCGCAGCGTGAAACGCTTCAACGGTGAGCCGTGCGGAAGCTTGATGGTGCTGCCCACCGCCTTCACCACCGCAGAGAAAACCCGCGATAACGTCCGGTCTGATGCTCCGGATGTGCCGAACGAAGTCTCCGACGATCTCGTCGTGCCCCCATTTCTGAATCGACTCCTCGACACTGAACGAGAAGCCGAAGTCCACCGCCCGCGTGAAATACTGCTCCGCGCCATCGAAGCGGTGAACTGCGAGAAGCTCTTCGGTTCTGAGCACGCCAAGCGACTGAAACAGCTCGGGCCCGATCTCGTTCTGGCCTCCGTCGCCGCGCGTCGCGGTCACGAGGACCGTGCGCATTCCCCGACCGTGGCTCAGCATCGCAAGCAAGGCGTTGTCCTCGTCATCGGGATGAGCCGTCGTCTGCATGAACGTCCCGATCGAGGCGAGCTTGCGCAGCATCAGCTGCAGCGACTGCTCACCCGGCAGCTCGCCGACTGGCTGCGGGCGCAGCTGCGCAGGGACGCGAACAACGACGACCGTGCAAAGCACTACAGTTAAAACGAGGAAGAACGCGGTTCGCGTAAATCGCGACATTGGGTTGGTGACAAACACAGAAGCCAGAATCCAGAAGCTAGAGCGATTGTGTCACGATCGTCCGAACTTCTAGCTTCTAGCTTCTGTCTCATCTCAGAAATAGAACTTGAACCCGAGTTGAAACTCTCGCTGTTCGAAGCCGGCGGTGACGAGACCCATGTCCTTGAACTGACTGCCGTTCGTTGGGAGCGGCACGGTCGGATTGCCAGCCGCATCGACGGGAAACGTCTGATTCACCCCCATGACCTGGTCGGTGTTGAAGATGTTCTTGAACTCGCCCAGGATCTCCACGCGTCGGTTGCCGGAGATTGGCACGAACCGCGAGTATCGAAGATCCACGTTGTAGCGCGCCGGCAGATACACCGAATTGCGGCCGATGAACAACGGCCGGTCCGACGGGATCACGCCATCCAGATTCAGATCGCGGTTCGCGCGAATATTGACCGGCAGCCCGCTGTTGAACTGCATCAGCACGCCGACCTGGTTGTCGGTCAGAATGGCGTTGACCAGGCGGTTGCCGCGGGTGAAGGACGACCGCGCCACGATCGTGCCCGCGAAATTGTGGCGCATGTCGAGGATGTTCGGTCCCTTGTCGCGATCGAGGTTCGTGGGATCCGAGCGCGCGTCATCGCCCTGCACCGACAACGTGCTGGTCAGCGGCGCGTTGTCTTCACCTTTTCCGAACGTGTAGGTCAGATCGAACTGATAATTCCTCGACCACCGCTTGCCGATCTGCAGGACCAAAGCCTTGTAGCTGGACTCGCCGATCGACTGCACGGCGTTGATGTGATCGAACTGCGGCGAGTGGCGTGTCGAGGCGTTGACTGCCGCGCTGAAGATCGGACGCCCGTCGGCAAGCGCTCCGGTCGGGTTCGTCAGGTTGATGTCGGTGATAACCGGCAGGTCGTACCCCTTCACGTAGACGAACCCAACTGCCGCCGAGAAATCGCGGCCGAGCGCATGTTCGAACTGGACGTTGTTCTGGAACGTCCGCCCAACCTGAAACTCAGGATCGACAGTCGAAATCGACTGCGTCGGCAGCGTGAAACCCGGTGGAGTGTTGGCCAGCGTGTTGGGAAAGGCGGGCGCACCAGCGCTCGCCGGCAGCAGCGCCACCTGGAATCGTGCCGGCGCGCCGCTGGTCTGGAACGCGTTCTCGTAGGCCGCGAGCAACGGCTGGTCGTACATGATTCCAGTGCTCGCTCGAATGACCGTGCGCTTGTCGACAAACGGCGTCCACGCCGCGCCGACTCGCGGCCCCCAGTTGTTCGCGTCAGTCGCAAAGTTGCGATTGAACTCGAACGGCGAGCTCGAATCGGCTTTCGGATAGTCGTAGAGATCGTACCGAACGCCGTACAACAGTTTGAGATTCGGGTTCAATCTCCAGTCGTCCTGCATGAAGAAGCTGTACAGCTTCGTGTCCATCGAGAAATCGGGATCACCGAGGAGCTGCTGGAAGTTCGTGTAGCCGAACGGTGACGCTCCGCTCTTCGCCGCAAGATAGGCATCGACGGACGCAAACGTGTAGACGCTGTACAGCGAAGCCGTCCGGCTATCGTGGATGAACTGCGCGTCGGCTCCGAGCTTGTAGCTGTGGCTGCCCCTGATCAACGTGAAGTTGTCGATGACCTGCCAGATGTTCTGTTTGAAATCGAAGCCGGCGTCGGCGGTCGTAAAGTTTGGACCTCCGAATCTGGCGACGCCGGACACGAGGATGTCCGGTCCGGTACCGGAGAGGTCGCTCAGGTTCCGGCTCTGATGACGATTCGCGAATTGCACGCGCAGCTCGTTCAGCTTCGAGACACCAAACGTCGAGACGAGCTGTCCGGCCGCCGAATTCATCGAATCGAGGAAATCGGTGGAAACTTCCGTCGAGTTCAGCTGGCCGGCGATGTTGTTCGGTGAGTCGTTCTGAAAATGGATATAACGCGCCGTGAGGCGGTGCTGCGGACGGAGCTGATAGTCCACCTTCCCGATGTAGAATTGCACGGTCTGTTCGCGGGGAATCGCTGCAGGCTGCGTCGGAAGGCCGATCCGCTGCGCGTCGGCAGGCTTGATCGTGATGACGCTCTGCGACGAGAGATCGCGGTACGTGCTCTCGAAGCCACCGAAGAAGTGCACCTTGTCCCGAACGATTGGACCCCCGGCTTCGGCCGTCCACGTCCGGTTCTTCGTCTGCGGCTTGTTCGCGTCAGTCTCTGGCAGCGTAAAGGGGTACGGAAACGCGCTGAAGTTCTTGTTGCGGAAACGGAAGCTTGCTGATCCCTTGAGCGTGTTCGTGCCGGATGGTGTGATGGCGTTGTACACCAGGCCCATCGTCTGGCCGAACTCCGGGGCGTACCCGCTGGTCACGACCTTGACTTCCTGCACCATCACTTCGGAGATCGGCAGCAGGCGCAGCCCCGCGCGATCCTTCTGCGTGTTGGTGTTGCCGTCGATCTGGTAGTTGACCCTCAGAAGCGTCCCGTTCGCCGCGAATCGGACGACGCCGAACTCGGGGTTTTCGAATCCGCTGACGCCCGGCTGCACGAGGGCGAAATTGTATGGGTTGCGCGCGACGAGAGGCAGGTTCTTGATCTCGCGCTCGGTCAGATTGCGGCCGACATCGATCTTGGCGCTGTCGACAATGGGCGTCTCACCCGAAACGGAGACGACCTCGTTCAGGTCGCCGACCGACATCGTAATCACCGTGACCACGGTCTGCCCTGCCATCAGCGTGAGACCGGCTTCCTCATGCTTCTTGAAGCCCGGCAACTCCGCGGTGATCGTGTACGTTCCGATTGGGAGAAGCAGCGCCCGATACTCTCCTGTCTCGTTGGTCTCGACGGTGCGCTGCGCTCCCGTATCCGTGTTCGTCAACACGACGGTGACGCCCGGCAGAACGGCTCCTGTCGGATCCCGGATGACTCCCTCGATGTTGCCGTCGGCAGCCTGGGCTTGCGCCGCCGCGGTAACCGGCAGCAGCAGGGCGACCGCGAGACTCAGTAAGGCGATTCCGCCTGCGCGTCTCATGAATCGATCCTCCGAAAGAATCAATGAAGAGTAGTGAGCCTGTCGGTGTACAATGGACGAGTCAGCTCCCCTTTGACACGGACCAACGCAGGTCAACCACCCTCGGTCTCGTTAGGACGCAATAACGCAGTGCCGCGATCCGTCCGATACACGGGATGCCGAATATGCACTCAGGCCGATTGTCTGTCAGAGGCCTGACCTCCATCATGGCCCGGATCCAGCTGTCGTGACGACAACGGTCAAAACGGAATCCTCCCGAAAGCCTGGCGCGAAGAGGCCGGCCAAGCCACGTCGTCGACGGGGCTGGAAGTTCTTCGTGCTCGTCGGACTCTCGGGCCCGCTGATCGTCATGTCGGCGGTCATCGCGTATTACTACGTCCTCTTCGCGCGCATGATCGACGCGCGCATCCACGGCCAGATGCAGCGGATCGATCCCCGCGTGTTCGGGCGCCCGTTCGAAGTCCGTACCGGGCAGGCACTGCGACTGACTCAACTCGTCGACCGGCTGAACGAGCTGGGCTATGCGAACCGCGCGCAGGCCGAGCAACCAGGCGAGTTCACCGTCGGCCGTGACGCGATTGTCATCGTACCGCGCGATGGCGATCGCAAAGGTCAGACCGTCCGCGTGGTGTTCGTCGCGCCACGTCCCAAAGCGCTCGACCCTGGAATCGTAGCGCACGTCGAGATGCTTCCGGCGAAAACGCGGGCAGACCACCTGACTCTCGACGCGCCGCTCATCACGGCGCTCGTCAGGACCGGGCGCGAAAAACGGCGCGACGTCCCGCTCTCAATTATTCCGCCCCGCATGGTGCAGGCCGTTCTCGCGATCGAGGACCGGCGCTTCTACGATCATTCCGGTGTCGACCTGATTGGCACGGCACGGGCGGTCGCAACGAACGTCTTCGCCGACAAGAAGTACCTCGAGGGCGGGAGCACACTCACCCAGCAGATCGTCAAGAACACCTTTCTGACACCCGAGAAGAGCCTCAAGCGCAAGATGATGGAATGGCTGATGTCCGTCATCCTCGAGCGGCGGCTCACGAAAGATCAGATTCTCGAGCTGTACCTGAACGACGTATCGCTCGGCCAGCGCGGATCCTTTGCGATTCACGGCGTCGGTGAAGCGGCGCGGCTCTTCTTCGCCAAGGACATCACGAACGTCACGTTGAGCGAAGCGGCAACCATCGCGGGCATCATTCAATCGCCGTCGCGCCTTTCGCCGTTCAACAACCCCGAGCGTGCGCGGGAACGACGGAACGTGGTCCTCCGCGCCATGGCTGACGCGGAGTTCATCAGAGCCGAAGCGGCGGAACGCGCTTCACGCGAACCGTTGCAGATGGCCGCACGGGCTCTCGACTCCGAAGCGCCATACTTCGTCGATTTGATCAGCCAGGAGCTGCAGGAGAAGTACCGTTCGGTCGCATCGACAGTCGACGTCTACACCACGCTCGATTTGCACCTGCAGCGCCTCGCGCAGGACGCTCTGCGGGACGGCCTCGCCCGCGTCGACGAGCTGCTCGCAAAACGCCGCCGGCAGAAGGCGCAGGCCGCGCTGATTGCGGTCGATCCCAGGACCGGTGAGATCCTCGCGCTCATCGGCGGACGCTCGTACAACCAGTCGCAATACAACCGCGCAACCACGGCAAAGCGTCAGCCGGGTTCGGTCTTCAAGCCGTTCGTGTATCTGGCGGCGTTCGAGCACGCCTACGAAGAAGGCCGCAAGGACGTAACGCCTGCGTCTATCGTTCTGGACGAGCCGACGACGTTCGAGTTCAACCAGCAGACCTGGAACCCGAACAACTACGAGGATCAGTACGACGGACCGATCACATTCCGCCGCGCGCTCGCGCTCTCTCGCAACATCGTCGCTATCAAGGTCGCCGAAGCTGCCGGCTACGAGCACGTCGCAGCCCTCTGGCGGCGCGTCGCCAACGGCACGCCGCCGCGTCCGTATCCGTCAATCGCGCTCGGCGTCTTCGAAGCCACGCCGATCGAGATCGCCGGGGCCTACACAATCTTTCCGAACGGCGGCGTCGAGCGTCCGCTTCGATCGATCGGGCGTCTGGTGAGCGGCGGCCGGGACCTCGCGGTACTGACGACGGGACCGAAGACGATTGCACGCAGCGACACGACGTTCCTCGTCACGAACATGATGCGCAGCGTGCTGAACGAAGGCACCGGCGCCGGCGCCAGGGCTGCAGGGTTCGCGCTCGACGCGGCCGGAAAGTCCGGTACGACGAACGACCTCCGGGACGCCTGGTTCGTCGGCTTCACCCCCGAGCTCCTGACCCTCGTCTGGGTCGGGCTCGACGACAACCAGCCGCTCGGTCTGAGCGGAACGCAAGCGGCCCTGCCCATCTGGACGAACTTCATGATGAAGGCGCTCGCCGGCCATCCAAATCTTCCCTTTCAGGCCCCCGCAGGGATCACGTTCGTCGAAATCGATCGCGACACCGGAGCCATTGCCGCGCCGGGCTGCCCGCGAGTGCTCTCCGAAGCGTTCATCCAGGGAACCGAACCGACTGAAGTGTGCCGGCTACACAGCTTCAGCGGCTGGTAATGCGTATCGACGCGGGGTCAGTCGGCGAGCCGCCGCCCGGCTCCGTGGTGACGAGTCTGTGACCGGGAAGAGGCGGAATTCGCGGTAAGATCAAGATTCGGCTCAAACGGTGCACGAGCTCAGGACATGGTGAAACGATCTCTCGCGCTCTTTGCTCTGGTGCTCCTCGCGTTCGGTGCATGTCGGAAGCCGGCGGACCCGATTCCGACCGCCATTGCGGCAACCCAGACGCCTGCGGGACAGAAGGCGGCAACGCAACACGCGCCGCCGGCCCAAACTCAGTCGCCGCAGACGCCTGCAGCGCCGGCGCCGACGTCCGCAGGACAGACGACGCCTCCATCCCAACCACCGGCGGCGAAACCAAAACCCATGCCCGCGGAGCTGCCTGATGTTCTCGCGCGCGTGAACGGTGAGGAGGTCAGGAAGGCGGATCTCGACGCGATCATCCGCAACGCAGAAGCCGTCGCGGGTCGTCCCATTCCTGCAGAGCGTCGCGATGAAGTCTATCGAGCGGCGCTGGAACAGCTCATCACGTTCACGATGCTCCTTCAGGAAGCCAATGCCCGACACCTGGCCGTTACCGATTCGGAACTGGAACAACGGATGGAGCAGCTGCGGAAGACGTTTCCCACCGAGGACGCGTTCAAGAAGGCACTCACCGATCGCTCGATGTCACTCGAGCGGCTTCGCAAGGACACGCAGTCCAACCTCCTCATCGACAAGATGGTTCAGGGCGAGCTCTCGAGCGTCCCAGCCGTCACCGATCAGGAGGCACAGGAGTTCTACGAAAAGAATCCAGAGAAGTTTCAACAGCCGGAAACCGTCCGCGCCAGCCACATCCTGATCAAGGTCGACCCGAAAGCAGACGAACCGACCAGGGTCAAGGCACGTGCAGAGGTCGACGCGATACTGAAGCAAGCAAGAGCGGGTGAGGACTTCGCGAAGCTCGCGCAGGCTCGCTCGCAGGACGAGGGAAGCGCAAAACAGGGCGGCGACCTGAACTACTTCACGCGCGAGCGGATGGTGCCGCAGTTCTCGCAAGTTGCGTTCACGCTGAAGCCCGGCGAAATCAGCGATGTCGTCACGACGCAGTTCGGGTATCACATTATCAAGGTCACCGACCGCAAGCCGCAGGCGACGGTGCCGCTCGAGCAGGTGAAGGAGCAGCTGAAGGGGCTTCTTCAGAACCAGAAGAAACAGGAGCGCACGCAGGCCTTCATTGCCGCGCTCCGGCAGAAATCGAGGATCGAGGTCCTGGTCTGAACGAGGATGTTCTCTCTGCCGCCGCGGACGCACTGAAGCGCGGGGAAGCGGTCGCGCTGGTGACGGTGATCCGCGCAAACGGCTCGACGCCGCAGCGCGCCGGTGCGAAGATGCTCGTCTTTGCCGACGGCCGGACGGTCGGCACGATTGGCGGCGGCTGCTACGAGAATGACGCGTTCTGGAAGGCCCGCGAGGCGATCACGTCGGGGCGCACGACGGTCCTGCACTACGAGCTCAACGACGACTTCGCTCAGGAGAACGGCTTGGTCTGCGGCGGACAGATGGACGTCCACATCGATCCCTTGTTGCCGGCGCCCCACCTCTATATCATCGGCGCCGGCCACGTCGGCTGGCACGTCGCCCGCGTCGCGGCCGATGCGGGATTCCATATCCACGTCATTGACGACCGTGAGAAGTTTGCAAGCCGCGATCGTTTCCCTCAAGCCGAAGAAGTCGTCGTCGACAACCTCTCGGAGTGGCTGCATCGGGCGGCCCTTCCTGCGTCAGCGTACGTGGTCATCGTGACACGCGGTCACCAGAACGATCTCGAGGCGATGCGTGCGCTCGCGGCACGCGATCTGCGGTACCTCGGTCTCATCGGCAGCCGCGCCAAGGTCGCACGCATTGGCGATGCGCTCATCGCGGAAGGGATGCCCATCGAGTGCCTGCAGCGCGTGTGCGCTCCCATTGGCCTCGCCATCGGCGCCGTCACGCCGGCCGAAATCGCCGTCAGCATCGTCGCGCAGCTGATTGCAGTCCACCGCGGCGCCGACACGAGCGCCCTGTCGATGTCGTTCTCCAAGCACAAGGTGAAACCCAAGACGCAGGCCGAGAGCGCCTGATTCCGGTCGCCCTTTCCGCGGGTGGACAGTCTCCTCGAGCGCCCTACCAGGCCGCTGAAAAAAGACGGCCTGATGGGAAATGGAAAATGGGAGATGGCAACGTGTTGGGGTTTTCCCATTTCCCATCTTCCATGTTCCATTCAGGATGCGTTTTTCAGCATCCCGCTACGGGGAACGCGCTCCTGAAGGGGACAGTCTCGTAAAGGACTCTCCCGTTACTCATGCCGACCACGTTGATTCGAAACGCGACGATTCTCACGATGAACGATCGGCTCGACGTCGTCGGAGGCGCGGTCGTCGTTCGGGACGGCAGGATTGTCTCCGTCGGGGCGGAACCGGCGGATCGCTGCGACGTCACCGTCGATGCTGCGGGCGGGTATCTGCTGCCGGGGTTCGTTCAGACGCACATTCATCTGTGCCAAACGCTCTTCCGAGGGTTCGCTGACGACATGCCGCTGCTCGACTGGCTGCGCCGGCGCGTCTGGCCGCTCGAAGCGGCGCACTCACCCGCGACGCTTCGTGCCGCCACGAGATTGGCCGCTTCCGAGCTCCTTCTCTCGGGCACAACGACGGCGCTGACGATGGAGACGGTCCATGACACCGACACGGTGTTCGAGGCCCTCGCGGACACCGGCCTGCGCGCGACGGTCGGCAAGTGCATGATGGACTCCGACAATCAAGTCCCGAAGCGCCTGCTTGAACAGACGACCACGTCGATCGACGAGAGCGTCGCGCTCAGGAAGCGCTGGGACGGGGCGGCAAACGGCAGACTGCGTGCGGCCTTCGCGCCGCGATTTGCCGTCTCGTGTTCACGCGAGCTGCTCGAAGCCGTGGGGTCGCTTTCGTCGCGCGAGAGTGTGCTCGTCCACACGCATGCCTCCGAGTCGAAAGACGAAGTGGAGCTCGTGCGGCGAATCTCGGGCGGTCATTCGAATCTGGAGTACCTCGCGGCTACAGGTCTTGCAACGAGGCAGCTCTGCGCGGCGCACTGCGTGTGGCTCACCGAAAGCGAGCAGCAACTGGCCGCGGATCGCGGGGTCAAGATCATGCACTGCCCTGGATCGAATCTGAAACTCGGGTCCGGCATCGCACCGGTTGTCGACCTGCGCGCTCGAGGGATCTGCGTGTCGCTCGGCGCCGACGGCGCGGCGTGCAACAACCGACTCGACATGTTCGACGAGATGCGTCTCGCGGCCACGCTGCAGTCGATCTCGCGCGGGCCTGGATCGTTGCCCGCCCGCGACGTGCTGTGGATGGCGACCCGCGACGGTGCCCGCACGCTGGGGCTCGAAAACGAAATCGGCTCGATCGAGCCCGGCAAGCGCGCCGACTTGATCGTCGTGGACCGCAATCGTCCGCACCTCCAGACCGACCGTGATCCATGGTCCACACTCGTCTACGCTACTCGGGGATCCGACGTCCGGCTGACGATGGTCGATGGCGAGATTCTGGTGCGCGACTTCCAGCTCATCGGCGCCGACATGACGGAGATCGTCGGGTCGGCGCGGGTCGCTGCGGATGAGCTCGCAGCGCGGGCGGACCTCCGCTAGGGTCGCCGCCGCCGACCATCTCCTGGGACATCCAATCGGGACTCCCAAAGGGGACAGCCACGAATGGCTGGCACGGCACCGGTGGCTGTCCCGTGGATGTCCACTCGCTCGATCAGTTGACTAGACGGCCGCGGCACAGCCGCCGAAACACCGATCGGCGATCGCCGTCGACCCCGGCAGAATTTCACGCTGAGGCGTGATTCTCGTATAATCGTTAGCAGTCCCCGACCGTGAGTGCTAACCGGTATGGTGAGCCATCCTGAGCTGCCCGAACGAGATAGACGGATCCTTGCGGTTGTCGTTCAGGCGTACATCGAACAGGGAGAGCCCGTCTCTTCCCTGTGGCTGGCTGAACGGGGGTTCGGTGTGTCATCGGCGACACTCCGAAATGTCATGGCTCGACTCGAGGAACAAGGCTACGTTCGCCAGCCGCACACGTCGGCCGGCCGCGTGCCGACGGATCGCGGGTACCGGATTTACGTCGACGGCCTCCTGGCAGACCGGCGGTCCCTTCGCCCCACGCCACAGCTCGAAGCGCGCCTTCGGCTCCGGCGCTCGATTGGCGTGGAGGATCTGTTCGAGCAGGTATCGCATGAGCTCTCGCGAGCGTCGCATCAGGTCGGCTTCGTGGTCGTCCCGGCCGTCGACACGGCAGCGTTGGAGCACCTCCAGTTCGTGCCGTTGGACGGCGGGAAGGTGCTGGTCGTGATCGTCACGACTGGCGGACAGATCTCGCACAGGGTCATCGAACCGAGTGACGATCACGGGCCCGTCGAACTGCAGCAGGCAGCGAATTATCTGAACAGTGAGTTCAGGGGCCAAACGCTCGTTGAGGTCCGGCAGGCGGTGCTCGAGCGGCTACGCGAGGAGCGCACGCTGTACGATGCACTGATGGCTCGTGCACTTCGATTGGCGGACGCCACCCTGGAAAGCATCGAGTCGACACCGCTGCTGTTCGTGCAAGGCACCTCGTTGCTGCTCGACGAAGTCGGCGGCGATGATCCCGATCTGACGCTCGAGACACTGCGAACGCTTTTGCAGATGATCGAGGAGAAAAGCCGGCTCGTTCGCCTGCTCGACGATTACATGAACAGCGACGGCCTGACGATCGTCATTGGATCGGAACACCAGAGCCCCGACCTGCAGCGCTGCAGCCTGCTCGTGTCGACCTATTCCGACCGGCACGCGACGGGCGCCGTCGGTGTGCTTGGACCGACACGGATGCGATACTCGCGCGCGATCAACGCCGTCGAGAGCCTCTCGAGGGCCGTCAGCAACATGGTGAATTCGAAGTCGTGAGCCCCTCACTTTCAGCGCTCGCGACACCGGTTCGCCGAACGAAAGGCATTCCACCGGGCTGGTACTCCTCGTGCCTCACTCGGACATAAGGAGATTCACGTTCTAATCATGGACAATATTCAAGATCAGCCTGAAGCGGAAACGGCATCCGAGTCGACAACCTCCTCGCCATCGAGTACATCGAGCGCTGTTGGAACAGAAGACCAGCCCCAGACCCAGTCAGTCGAAGAGCTGCGAGGCGAGCGCGATCGCTACTACGATCTGCTCCTGCGTAAAACGGCGGAGTTCGACAACTACCGCAAGCGCACCGAGCGGGAACGGTTGAGCCTGACCGAAGCAGCGGCTGCGGATTTGATTCAGGAGTTGCTGCCGCTGGTCGACGATCTCGAGCGCGCGCTGAAGGCAGAGACGCCCGACGGAGCTGAACCGTACCGGCGCGGTGTCGAGCTGATTCATCGTCAGCTCACGGAAGCGTTGCGCAAGCGCGGCGTACGCCCGATCGAAGCGCTCGGCACTGAATTCGATCCCTATTATCATCAGGCCGTCGCCCACGAGCCGGCGGAGGGCCTCCGCGAAGGGGAAATCATCGAGGAGTTTCGGCGTGGCTACATGCTGGGCGATCGGCTCCTCCGGCCTTCGATGGTCAAGGTCGCAAAGGGGCAGCAGTGAGGACCGGCGTGAGCAAGCGTGACTACTACGAGGTTCTGGGTGTGGACCGACAGGCCACTGACGGCCAGATCAAGACGGCGTATCGCAAGCTCGCGATGAAATATCACCCTGATCGCAATCCGGGTGACAAGCAGGCCGAGGAGCACTTCAAGGAAGCGGCCGAAGCCTACGCCGTGCTCGCGGACCGCGAAAAGCGAAGCCTCTACGATCGCTTCGGGCACGCCGGCGTGAGCAGCGTTGGCGCGGGAGCGCCTGGTTTCGATCCGACGATCTTCGCTGACTTCTCCGACATCTTCGCCGGCCTCGGCGACGTCTTTGGTTTCGGTGACGTCTTCGGCGGTCGTCGTCGACGGGGAGGACCACAGCGCGGTGCCGACCTCCGCTACGATCTCGAGATCACGTTCGAGGAAGCGGCGCTAGGCACCGAGACCGCGATCCAGATTCCGCGCGAGGAAGCGTGCGACACGTGCCGTGGGTCGGGTGCTGCGCCAGGCACGTCCCCGGAGACATGCGGGCAGTGCCGCGGCAGCGGCCAACTGCGGTATCAGCAGGGGTTTTTGACCGTTGCCCGCCCCTGCCCCAACTGCCGCGGGACCGGCAAGACAATCGCCAAGCCATGTCAGACGTGCCGCGGCGCCGGCCGGATCGGGCGCGAGCGCAAGCTCACCGTCAAGATTCCAGCCGGGATCTCAACCAGTCAGCGTCTGCGCCTGACGGGCGAAGGAGAACACGGCAGCAGCGGCGGTCCCGCCGGCGACCTCTACGTCGTCGTTCATGTCCAGGAGCACCCGTTCTTCCAGCGTGAAGGAGACGATCTCTACTGCGAGCTGCCGGTTTCGTTTCCGACACTGGCGCTCGGCGGGACCGTCAGGATCCCGACGCTGAACGGTGACGAGGAGCTTCACGTGCCGGCGGGGACACAGCCGGGCACGCGGTTCAGAGTGCGTGGCAAGGGGATGCCAAACGTATCAGGTCGCGGGCATGGCGATCTGCACGTCATCGCCCGCGTGTCCGTACCGAAGAAGCTCACCAAGGAACAGAAGCACCTCATCGAAGAGCTCGCCAAGACGCTGCGCGACGAAAGGCCCTCCTTGGAAGGAGGCGACGGGGCGGACAAGCCGTTCTTCGAGCGCGTCAAAGATATCTTTGGGTAGGTACCCCGCTCTCGATTTGCGCTATTCGCCGGGCAAGACCGCTGCCGATCTCGAAGAACTCGTCTACGCGGCACTTGACGATCTCGAGCCGACAGCAATTCAGGAACACGAGTCCGCGGACGGCTGGCGCGTCTTTTTTTGTACACTCCCGCAACGCGATCGCGCGGCCACAACGCTCGCTGAAGATCTCTCCTCTCGCCTGACCAGCATCGAACCGATTGATGTCGACGATGAGAACTGGGCGCAGCGCAGTCAGGAGTCGCTGAAATCGATCCGCATCGGCCGAGTGGTGGTGGCGCCACCGTGGGAAGCGCATCGGCTACTGGGGACCGGGGGCCGGGGACCGGGGACCGGGGACCAGGAACCTGGGGCCGGGGACCGGGGACCGGAAGATCTTGCGAAGCACCTCCGAGCTGGTTCTACCCTCCGCGCCTGGAAGCCGGCCCCCTGTCCCCGGCGCCCGACCCCCATCGTTATCGTCATCGTTCCCTCCATGGGATTCGGCACCGGCCATCATCCAACCACGCGCTTGTGCCTGGAGCTCCTGCAGATGATTCCTCTCGCTGGTCTGCGCGTCATCGATGTCGGCACCGGATCGGGCGTCCTCGCGCTCGCCGCCTGGAAACTGGGCGCACGAAGCGTGCTCGGCGTCGATTACGACGCCGACGCGATCGCGAACGCGCGCGAGAACGCGTCCCTCAACGGTGCCACGGCTTCACTGGAGATCCGCGAAGCTGACTTGGCGTCGTTCCAAGCCGAGCCAGCTGATGTCGTGACCGCGAATCTGACAGCTGCCGTGATTCAGAAACACGCGGACGCGCTGCAACGACTCGTTCGGCTGGGAGGAAATCTAATCCTGAGCGGCTTCGCACCCGAACAAGTCAGCGACGTGGCGCAGGCATTCAACCGAAGTATCTCGCACGAGCTGGTCGACGGCGGTTGGGCGGCAATCTCGCTCGCGATGGAATCGGCAGCCAAGAGCTAGAAGCCAGAAGCTAGAGTGACTTCCGCCGTGATCATCTAACTTCTAGCTTCTAACTTCTGACGTCTACGCTTCCCAAACGAACCTGAACACCGAGATTGCGGCCAGGGCGACCGCATCCGCGCGCAGCGTCAACGCGCCAAGCGTGACAGGTACGCACCCCGCACGGGCGGCTGCCTCGACCTCATTGGTGCTCCATCCTCCTTCCGGTCCGACGATCAGCGCCGCGCTCTCGGGGGCATCACGACCGATGAACGTCCGCAGCGAGCGCGGGTTCGCTGCCGCCGACGGCTCCACGAACAGGAGCTTCAACCGGGCATCGTAGGTCTGGAGCCACTCTTGAAATGGACGGGCCTCCGCGATCTTCGGAAGAGTCGCGCGTCGGCACTGCTTGACTGATGCAATGGCGATCCTCCGCCAGCGGTTCACAGCGTCGAGGCGCATTGCGACCGTCGGCTTGACGGCAGTATGGACGGATAGGATCGGCTCGATCCGGGACGCCCCCATCATGACGGCGTCGCGCACGACGTCGTCCATGGCGCTTCCTTTGAGCACTGCCTGGACGAGCGAGAACGGGACCGGCGATTCGGCTGCGGGTGCAGTGCGCTCGACAAGCGTCGCGGTCACCGCATCCCGCGTGGCGTGCCTTACTCGAGCAACGAACTCGTTGCCGCGACCGTCGAACACGGCAACCACTGCGCCCGGACCGAGACGCAGGACGCGCATCAGGTGTCGCGATTCGTCGGGCGGCAGTCGCACATCACGAGCGTCAGGATCGAGATCCGGCGCAAGGAATCGCGGGAGCAATCGCGTTATACTCCGATCTTTCCACCCCACCGCGCAAAGTCCGCGCGGTGGGGGCCCCGGTCGGTTCGCCATTGCTCTTCAGAGGCCAGCTCCTCGGAAAGTACAAGATCATCGCGCCGCTCGGCAGCGGCGGCTTCGGAACCGTCTACCTCGCGCAAGACACGTGGATCGACAAGAAGGTCGCCATCAAGGTGCCGCACCGGCAGGGACTCGATTTCGGAGAGATGCTCCGCGAGCCTCGACTGCTCGCCAGCGTCAGCCATCCCAACATCGTCGCGATCACCACTGCGGAGAAGACCGACAACGTTTTCTTTATCGTGATGGAGTACGTGCAAGGCGAGACGCTCGAGAACATCATCGCGATGAAGGGCCCGCTCGAGCTGAACCGAGCGCTCGACTTCACGTGTCAGATCTGCAACGCCGTGGATCACGCGCATCGCCAGGGCGTCATCCACCGGGATCTGCGGCCGGCCAACGTGCTCGTGACGGAAAACGACGTGCTCAAGGTGGCGGATTTCGGAACGTCTCGCTTCCTCGAGATTGCGGCACATGGCACCACAGTCATCGGCAGCCCGCCCTACATGGCGCCGGAACAGTTTCATGGGAGGGCCGTCTTCGCGTCGGACATCTATTCGCTCGGCGTCACGATGTATCAGATGCTCACAGGGCTGCTGCCTTACGATACCCCGGCGCCTTCCGATCTCGACAAGCTCATGTCGGGCGAGCTCCTCTCACCGCCCCGCCTCAAGAATCCGGCAATCCCGAAAACCATCAGTGACATTGTCCTGCGTGCGATGGCGCCACAGGTCATCGAACGATACCAACGCGCCGCCGATCTGCTGGCCGACATTCTTGCCGCACGCGCGACCGAACCGGCGCCGCGACCCGCCCGCGATGATCTGAAAACTGCGCCGACACGGCCACGACCGCGCGACACACCAGCGGCGCGCTTCTGCTGGCAGTGTCGCAAGCCTCTGCACGCGCGGACGGATCGATGCCCCTTCTGCGGCGAAGCGCAGTAATCGCAAGCGATACACCGCCGGATTGGACCGCTGTCTCGCCGATGTCCGTGTGCTAAGATTTGACACGACAGGTGGACAGTTTCCAGCGGACTGGCGGCCCCGCGCGTCCTCCTCACCCAAGGAGTAGCTATCGATGGCCTTCACCGGCTCGGGCAGAATCTGGATGAACGGATCATTCGTCGAGTGGGCAGATGCGAAGATTCACGTCGCATCGCATGTCGTGCACTATGGCAGCGGTGTGTTCGAAGGCGCGCGCTGCTACGCGACGCCGCGGGGTTCGGCGTGCTTCCGCCTCGACGCCCATATGCGCCGCCTCTATGATTCCGCTCGAATTTATCGAATGGAGCCAGAGGTCGACCAAGCCGCGCTCACAGAGGCCGTTCTGGAAACCATTCGCGCGAACGCGTTCAAGGCCTGCTACATCCGCCCGATTATCTATCGCGGGTATCACACGCTTGGCGTGAACCCGTTCCCCTGCCCGGTCGACGCCGCCATCCTCACGTGGGAGTGGGGAGCGTACCTTGGGCAGGATGCGCTCGAGAACGGCGTGGACGTGTGCATTAGCTCCTGGGCGCGGGCCGCCCCGAATACCTTCCCTACTCTGGCGAAATCTTCCGCGAACTATGCGAACGCGCAGCTGATCAAGATGGAGGCCGTCGTCGAGGGGTACGCGGAAGGCATCGCCCTCGACGCGTTCGGGTTCATCAGCGAGGGCAGCGGTCAGAATCTGTTCATCGTGCGCGAGAACACGATCTACACGCCGCCATTGAGCGCAGCGATCCTGCCCGGCATCACGCGCAGCTCGGTCATCGCGATTGCGAAGGACCTTGGTTTCCGCGTGTGCGAGGAGGTGCTTCCACGCGAGTTGCTGTACATCGCCGACGAAGCCTTCTTCGTCGGGACGGCCGTCGAAATCACACCAATCCGATCAGTGGACAAGATCGCGATCGGAGAGGGACGACGGGGTCCGATCACGGAAGCCATCCAGCAGAGGTTCTTCGCCATCATCAAGGGAGAGGAGCCGGACCGGCATGGCTGGCTGTCATACGTCTATCCGGGCGAGCCGCTCGAGACGGTTGCCGCCGTTGCGTCGTCGGCGCGGACACCTTAGCAGGATGCTGAAATGCGCATCCTGGCGAGGTTCCAAGGTTCTCAGGGTCCAGGTTCCAGGAAGAGGCTCAGGGTTCGCTCAGAACCTGCGAGCCAGACCCGGAACCAGGCACCCGTGAACCAAGAACTTGGCCCATGCACCTCAACGATCTCCTGAAGGTCGCCGTCGCGAGCGGAGCTTCCGACCTTCACCTGAAGGTCGGAAGCTACCCGATGATGCGGGTGAACGGCACGCTCGTGATCGCCTCCGAAGAGAAACGGCTCGAGCGCGCCGACACAGAGGCGATGGCGAATGTCCTCTTCGAATCGGATCATCAGGAACGGTTCCGCGAGCACCACGAAGTCGATCTGGCTTACAGCATCCCCGGGCTGGGCCGCTTCCGATGCAACGTGTTTCAGCAGCGAGGCACGGTCGGCCTCGTCCTGCGCGTGATCCCGATCGTCATTCGCAGCATCGACGAGCTAGGGCTTCCACCCGTCCTCAAATATATCGCTCAGGAAGAGCGCGGCTTGGTGCTGGTCACGGGCACGACCGGCAGCGGAAAGTCGACGACGCTGGCTGCGATGATCGAGCACATCAACTCGACGCGCTCGGCGCACATCATGACGGTCGAAGATCCGATCGAGTACCTGCATCGCGACTATCAGTCGATCGTCAATCAGCGCGAGGTCGCGGTCGACACGCGGTCCTTTTCGCGAGCGCTTCGAAGCACGTTGAGACAGGACCCGGACGTCATCCTCGTCGGCGAGATGCGCGATCACGAGACCGTCGAGACGGCCCTGCTCGCCGCCGAAACCGGCCATCTCGTACTCTCGACGCTCCACACGCTGGACGCGACCGAGACGGTCAACCGCATCATCGCGGTCTTTCCACCGCATCAGCAGCGCCAGGTCCGCATCCAGCTGGCAAGCGTGCTCAAGGCGGCAATTTCGCAACGCCTGTTGCCGCGCGCCGATGGCCTCGGTCGCGTGCCGGCGGTCGAGGTCATGGTTGCCACCCCTTTCATCCGCGACTGCATCGTCGACAAGGATCGCACCTCGCAGATCCACGCGGCGATTGCTGGCGGCACCTCTCAGTACGGCATGCAGACGTTCGACCAGTCGATCTTCATGCTGTACCAGCAAGGCCTGGTCACGCTCGACGAAGCGCTTCGCTGGGCATCGAACGTCGACGAGTTCAAACTCAAAGTTCAGGGCGTTGCGACGACGTCAGACATGGCGCGCGATGAAATGGCCAAACGCGGCGGCCTCGGCGGCCAGTCGGATGTCTTCCGCTTTGGGAGCTAGCACCTTATTCGTCGTCCGCCCCGCTCGTCCGGTACTTTCGAAGCGCTCCCGCGACGGCATCCGGGGTGAAACCCTGCCGCATCAAATACTGGTAAAGCCGCGCGAGCTCCGCACGGTCGGATGGAGGCTTGCCGTGACGCAGGCGCTTCTGAATCGCCTTCGCGATCAGCGAGCGCTCGTCCGCATTGCCGAGAACGTCGGCGACGGCGCGCCCTGCGGCCTCCTTCGGGATGCCGCGCGCGTGCAACTCGTGCAGGATTCGCAGGCGACCGCGGCCCTTGACCTTCACCGCCGTTTCCGCGTGCGCATGCGCCACTCGCCCATCGTCGAGTGCGCCCGTTTCGAGCAGGTGGGCGATCGCCGCGTCGATCTCCTCTTCGGAGTGATCGCGATCGATTAGCCGCGCACGGCACTCCGCCACCGACAGCTCGCGCCGCGCGAGCAGGTGCAAGGCGTCGAGATAGGCGGAACGGTCGCGCATCTGGTACCTGTGCCGGTATCTGGTGCTTCGCGCACGTGGCACCTCGCACCTGGCACCTGGCACCTCACCCGGCTCAGTGCGTCATTGAGTAAAGAATGACGTCCACGCCGATCGCGTACGCGGGAACAGAGAAACGCCGGAAGTAGTCAGGGTTCTCGCTCTCACGCTCGAACGCGTCCCCGAAATCCGTGTTGTGCGTCATGACGACCATCAGCCGGCCGTCGTGATCGGCAATGCCGCGGAAGTGAGGCACGGCACTGTCAGCGCCCCGCTCCGATGTCTGCTGGCTCATCGTCCACAGACCGATGTTCGGAATCTGAGGAATCTCTTTGATATCGAACTGCATGTGGAAGATCGGATGACTCATCGGGACGTCGACGATGGGAAACTCCGTCGGTGGCAGCACGCGGCCGATCTGGTCGGACCACCATTGCCACGCCGCGGTGCCCCAGAAGTCATCCGCCCACAGAAACCCGCCCTTCAACAGATAGGTTCGAAGATGGGCCGCCTCCTGCGCATCGAGGGATGCACCCCCGGGTTCGGTCATCATCACGAACGGACACATGAAAAGCTCCGGATCCGTGAGCGGCAAGACGATGTGGACAGGAACGCCTTCGGAATCTTGCGTGACACGTGTTTTCGTGAGCTCCGAGAGGCGGATCGAGAGGTTCTCGTCCGCGCGCGGATAGTCGACGTACCAGCCGTGACCGTCGCCCAGGGGTGAGTTCCGAAAACTGACGCGGCAGAAACGGAACCCGCCGTCGTACGAGCCGGGCGGTACGTCGCGCATGGGCGGCGCTCCGAGCTCCTCGCCGCCGGGCCTCCAGCGCTGCCGGGCCGAGATCACCAGCGCACTCATACAGGCGAGCAGCGCAATGATTGTCACCCGAACCGGGACGAAGCGGCGCAGCACGTCCACTCGTCTCACGAACCCAGTCTACTTCGGTGGCTCGGATGTCACCTAACCATTTGTGACATGCGACAATGTCGTGATGCGCTCCCGCGAAATCCGCTCCAGTTTCCTGGACTACTTCCGTCGTCAGGGGCACACCATCGTCCCGAGCTCGTCGCTCGTGCCGGCCGATGACCCAACCCTGCTCTTCACGAACGCCGGAATGAATCAGTTCAAGGACGTTTTTCTGGGTCGCGAGAAGCGCTCCTACACGAGGGCCGCAAGCTCGCAGAAGTGCATGCGTGTGAGCGGCAAGCACAACGATCTCGACAACGTCGGCCCGTCGCTGCGGCATCACACGTTCTTCGAGATGCTGGGCAACTTCTCGTTCGGCGACTACTTCAAGAAGGAAGCAATCCCGTTCGCGTGGGACCTACTGACGAGCGTGTGGCACCTGTCGCCCGATCGCCTCTACCCGACGATCTTCAAAGGTGAGGCAGGAATTCCACGAGACGAGGAGGCGTACGCGGTCTGGACGAAGCTCGTCCCGGCGGATCGAATCACCGAGCTCGGCCTCGCGGAAAACTTCTGGCAGATGGGCGACACCGGTCCGTGCGGCCGCTGTTCGGAGATCCACTACTTTCGCGGAAACGAGACGCCGTGTGAGGAGGAGCGACGGGGTGGTACGTGTCGCGGACTCGATTGCAGCTGCGATCGCTCCGTCGAGGTCTGGAACAACGTCTTCATGGAATTCGACCGGCAACCGGATGGTGTGCTCAACCCGCTGCCCGCGCCGTCAATCGACACGGGCATGGGGCTCGAGCGGATCACCGCGGTGATTCAGGGAACGCTGTCGAATTACGACACCGACCTCTTCACTCCCATCCTGGCGGCGATTGGCGACCGCGCCGGCCGGAAGTACGGCGCGACACTCGATGATCCGGCCGACATCTCGATGCGCGTCGTGGCCGACCATCTTCGCGCGATGACGTTCCTCATCGCCGATGGCGTCGTGCCATCCAACGAGTGGCGCGGCTACGTCCTGCGGAAGATCATGCGCCGTGCGATGCGACATGGAAAGAAACTGGGGTTCACTGAGCCAGCACTCCACGGGCTGGTCGACGTGATTGTGACGGAGATGGGCGACGCCTATCCCGAGCTTCGGAGCAACCGCGACGCGATCGTGCGCGTGATCCGGAGCGAGGAAGAGCGATTCGACGCCGTGTTGACCGCCGGCCTGCCACGCCTCGAAGAGGTGCTCGACCGCGCCGCGGCGACCGGCATCGTCTCGGGCGAGGAAGCGTTCAGATTGTACGATTCGCTGGGTGTGCCGCTCGATTTCATGGAGGACCTCGCCAGTCAGCGTCAGCTGACGATCGATCGCGACGGCTACGAGCGCGCGATGGAGGGCCAGCGCGAAAAGGCGCGGGCCGGCAGCGCTTTCAAGGGGACCGAGAGGGCGCTGTCGTTGACGATGCCGGCGGAGCTCGAACGAAAGCTCGAAGCGACTGGCGATCGATTCGCTGGCTACGACACCACGTCCGTCCACGGAACCACCGTCGTCGCGCTCTTCGACGAGCGCGGTCAATCGGTCGAGGAGATCGGGGCCGGTTCCTCAGGGTATCTCGCGCTGGCGTCCACGCCGTTCTACGTTGAGGCTGGCGGACAGGTCTCCGATGCGGGACGGATTTTCGGCGGCGACGGCACCGAAGCGGTCGTCGACCGCATGGTTCGTCAGCCTGGTGGAAGGCCCAGACTTCATTTCGTCCGGATCGAAAGCGGGCGACTGCGCGTAGGCCAGATCGTGACGGCCGAAGTCGCCCACGAAGTCCGCGACGCGACACGACGGAATCACACGGCCACGCACCTCCTGCACGCGGCGCTTCGATCCGTGCTCGGGTCACACGTGAAGCAGGCCGGCTCGCTGGTTGCACCAGACCGCCTGCGGTTCGACTTCGTTCACTTCGCGCCGCTCACGACCGAACAGATCGAGCGGATCGAACAGATCGTCAACGAACAGATTTACCGAAACACGACAGTTCAGACCGAGGTCCGCACACCAGAGGAGGCCATCGCCGCGGGCGCGATGGCGTTGTTCGGGGAAAAGTACGGCGAACGGGTCCGTGTCGTCTCGGTTCCGGGATTCAGCATGGAACTCTGCGGCGGCACGCACGTGCGTGCGACCGGCGACATCGGGTTCTTCGTGATTACCGAGGAGAGCGGCGTCGCCGCGGGCGTGCGGCGAATAGAAGCGCTGACCGGCAGCGGCGCCGTGTCGTGGGCGCAGGAGCAACGCGCGACGGTGCAGGATTTGCTCGGTGCGCTGAACACGACCGCCACTGGCGCCGTCCCGACGATTCAGCGCTTGCAGGCCGAGACGAAACGGCTGCAGCGGGAGCTCGAACAACTCAGAATCAAGATCGCCTTGAGCGAACCTGGCGGCCCGCCCGTGTCCGAGGCGGTCGGAAAGGCCGCGGGAACCAGTACCGCCACGGCAGAGGGAGTGACGACGGTCGCCGGGCAGAAACTGATCACTCGCCGCGTCCAGGGGCTGGAAAAGGGTGCGCTGCGGGGACTCGCCGACTCGCTTCGCGATCGACTCGGCAGCGGCGTGGTCGTCATCGCCTCGGAGAGCGACGGCAAGGTCACGCTCGTCGTTTCCGTCACCAAGGACCTGACGGGCCGGGTGCAGGCAGGCCGACTCGTCAAGGAGCTTGCCCCGATTGTCGGCGGCGGTGGTGGCGGTCGTCCCGACTTCGCGGAAGCCGGCGGCCGCGACGCCTCGAAGATCGACGAGCTGCTTGCAAGCGCGCCGCGAGTGCTCGAACGCGCGCTGACGCGAACACCCTGAGACGGAGTCGATTTCTGCTCTCCCCTTCTCGCAATCGCCTGTGCCGATTCAGAACACTTGGATCCCTGAACCCAGCCTAACCTGCTGAAAACACGCGGTACAGCCCTTGCCCTCGAGCTGGACGCGGCGATCCGTCCAATCCGGTACGCACGAATCCGGGGTTGGTCCGGGTCGCCGCAGCCGATCATGAGCTCGCTCCTCGTTCGTACGATCGTCGCCACGCTCGTATTCTTGGGGACCGCACCGATTGCGGCCTGGGCGCAGATCTACGTCTGGCGCGATGCATCCGGGCACATGGTGCTGTCCGATCGGCCGAAGGATCCGGCGGCCCGTACGTTTGCGGTCGGAACGAGCAGTACCATGCGCGTCACGCGGCAGGCGGGACCGCGCCGATCATCAGCGTACGACTCGACCATCGAGGAGCACGCGTTGGCGAACGGCGTGAGCGCGGATCTGGTTCGCGCGGTCATCCAGGCGGAGTCCGCGTTCAACCCGCGGGCGCGATCGGTCAAAGGCGCGATGGGGCTGATGCAGCTGATGCCCGCGACCGCAGCCGAGTATCGCGTCAGTGATCCCTACGATCCCGCCGAGAACATCCGTGGCGGGGTGACGTACCTGAAATCACTATTGACGCGATACTCCGGCAACGTGGAGCTGGCACTGGCCGCTTACAACGCGGGGCCGGGCGCCGTACAGAAGTACGGAGCGGTCCCTCCATACCGCGAGACCCGCAGCTACGTGGACAAGATCCGCAGCGTCACAGATGGTTCCTCAGCGCCTGCACCGTCCGTCCGCATCTACCGGACGGTCGAGATCGTCGACGGCCGCGAAGTGGTCAGATATTCGAACGTGCGGTCCCCTGGCGCGGAGCTCATCGCCTCTGCAGCTCGACGCTGACATCCGGCTTTCGGCTCACGGCGTTCGGCTTGGCTTTGCGCATCGAGGGAGCAAGGCAGGCCTCAAGCATCGTCGGGCGACTCCCCACCACACACCCGAGCCGATTCTTCGATCTCGCTCAGATCCTCCCCGTTGTGCGTGGGGATCGAGCTGCAAGTAGGTCTCCCGGACGAGCGGAGGTATGTTAGCCCAAAGAACCTCGAACCGGGAACCGAGAACCGTGAACCGGGAACCTCTCGAGTCGCTTCGTCTCGACGTCTGGCTCGATGTCGCGTGCCTTTTCAGGACGCGATCCGAGGCGCAGAAGGCCTGCAAAGGTGGCAAGGTCGACGTGAACGAACAGGTCGCCAAGCCGCATCGCGAGATTCGCCTTGGAGATCGCGTGACGATTACGCGACCGCTCGGTCGCCGCCAGCAGGTCGTGGTGCGAGCAATTGCCGATCGCCACATTCCGAAGGCGGCAGCGCGAGAGTTGTACGAAGATGTGACCCCTCCTCCAACTCCCGAGCAGCTCGAGGCCTCGCGCATGGCGCGACTGCTTCGACCAATCCGACCGGCCGGTCGAGGCGCGCCCGACAAGCGCGAGCGTCGTGCGCTCAGACGAATCAAGGAGCGCGGCTGACGGTGACCGGCCTGTCGCTTGCAGCCTTCTCAAGAGGGCGAGTGGAGGACGCATGATCGAGGCCGCAAATTTCTCAGATTTGGAAGAATGTCGGGAGGAAATCCGTCGGTTGAGGGAAGAAAACTACCACCTCAGACAGGCGTCGCTTGCATTTGGCGAGTTGGCGGAGCGGCTGCGCTGCTCTCTCGAGCGGGAGCGACGGTTGCTACGCGACGGACAGTGGAAAGGTTGGAGAGCTGACCTGGACCGCTGATAAGCGCGCCGTGCAGTCCCGCGGATGAGTCGGGTGCGATGTGGGTTCTCAGCACTCGGGTGGTTTCGATGTCGGCCTCGGAACAGCCCTCCGGTCGAGCATGAACTTCACCCGAATACTCGCCGCATAATTCCGCCAGACGGGTACGAGGTCCACGATATCCTGCACCGGACCCCGATAGCGCTCTGCCTGCAGATTAATCGCCATCTCTCGCTTCAGATAGTGCACCAGACTCTCCACCGCGCGTGCCATGTTCTCGTAATTGGCGAGCAACTGCAGCACGTCCTCTCGTTCGTCGTCGGTCACGGGCACCTCGCACGGTTGAGCGCCGGAGCGGAGATCGACCGTTCCCCCCAGTCCGGAAAGATCCGCGCAGCAGTCTGGGCTCAGTTGCTCTGCTTGCGTGTGCTATAATCACTGGTTTGTAGCCCCGAGCGCAAACCGGCCCGGGGATCGCCTCACACGTCAAGCTTCCAAGGACCGTTATCAGTGGCCAGCCACGACTCCGCGCTCAAAGCGCATCGTCAGAACGTCAAGCGCCGCGAGCACAATCGCCAGCTCAGGACCCGGCTCCGGACCGCATTGCGTGATATCCGTGCGGCAATCGACGGGGGAAACCCCAATGACGTCAAGGATGCCCTTCGGCAGACCATCTCCCTCGTGGACAAGATGGCGAGCAAGGGGATGATTCACCGGAATACCGCCGGCCGGTACAAGTCACGTCTGGCCGCGCGCGTTTCGAAGAAGTCGGCCGCAGCGTAGGCCTGCGCGCGGGCACTGTTCCTTTCGCTTATCGAGGCCGGCACAGCTCGACGACGAGCCTTTCCAGCAGCACTCTCGGATCTCCGCCTGAGCTCTTGAGGTCGACATCCGTTTGAAACAGCGCCTCTATGGCTCGGGGCACGCGGCGCGGATCCAGCTTTTCCCGAGCAAACCAGCCGAGCTGTCCAAGGACCATGTAGGGCACCGCTCCCGCGTCGAGCGCAAGCGCGAGCTGCTTCAGCGCCTCGGCCGCGTCTCCGTTCTGAATGGCATTCGTTACAGCCCAGTCGTCCTGTGAGCTCTCAGGGCTCACGACCGCGCGTGCATCAGCGACCGTGATCTCGTCGGCCCCCGCTGAATAGAGGAGGAGCCGCTCGAGGTCGCCTCGAAGGCGTCCGATGTCGCCGCCGGCGCGCTCCGCGAGGAGCCGCGCCGCCGCCGGGTCGATCTGACGCCCGCTTTCCGTGACTGACTGCCGGACGAGCTGCTCGGCTCGTCGCGCGACCTGGCGCAGGTCGATCCGGGCGTCCTTCGCTTCCTTCAGTCCCCAGCACTCGACAACGGTTGCCGCCTTCGCGAGCAGCTTGGTCAGCCGCCGCGATCGATCGACGTCGGACGCAACGAACACGAGCACGGTCCGCGGCTCCGGCCTGCTGACGTACGCCTCAAGGCCGTCGCCGTCGCCGACTGGGTCGTCGTCCCCGTCTTCGACGAGCGCCTCTTCGATCCTGGCGCGACGTTTCGGCTTCAGCAGTTTCTCGGCCCGGAGTACGATGACGACGCGTCGTTCCGCCATCATCGGGAGCAGACGTGCGGCCTCGGCGATCGAGGCGCCGGTCACGCCCTTGTCCGTCGCGTAAAGCCGTTCGACGTTGAAGGCACGCAGATCGTCCTCGATCAATGACCCGAACTCCGCCGCAAGTCGTGACATCTCCGCGTCATCGTCACCGACGATGAGGTACAGGGGGTCCGGTTTCCCTTGTGCGATCTGCTTTCGGACGGCGGGGGGCGTAGACGAGGGCATGACGGCGGGCGGCTCTTGACTTTCGGCTGTTCGGCTCTTGGCTTTGGGCTGCTGCGACGTTCGTGATGGACTGCCTGAGCATCGCCAGGCCGCGCAGGACGCGGCTCTGACTTTTCCCTCTAACCCGGCGCTCACCTGTGTTTCTGTGGGGCGGGGTCTTCAGACCCTGCCAGGGCCGCCTAAAGCCTAAGGCCCAGAGCCGGTCTTAGAACGCCTCGAGCATCGCGCTGACGACAGCGCGAGCGAATTCGGTGGCGAGGCGCTCGAGCGCGTTGGCGTCCTGTCGAAGAAACGCGGATGCATCGAGCGCACTGCTCGCGGTCGTCGGCTCGAACTGGTCGCTGAACTGCATCGCCGGATTCGCCCATAGGACCTTGTTCGTTTTCAGATCGCGGAGCTCCACCTTCGCAACGAGCGTCACGGTAAAGCGCGACGTCTGTTGCTGCTGTGTGAACCCGCTGGCGGCAATGTTTATCGCCGTGATCTCACCCGACAGCACCGCATCGACGCCCGTGGCCTCTGGCAGCACCGTGTAATGGCCGCGGCCGACCAGCTCGGCCTGCACCTTGGACGTCACCTTCTGCTCCACGTCGAAGACGCTCGTGTCGTTCTTGAACATCGGCACGCCGATGGTCTTGATGTAGGCCGGCAGAAACGATCCCCGTCCCGACAGCGTATATCCACATCCTCCGAGCGGGAGCATCGCTACGATGATCGCTACGCACACGGACCCTCTCGCAAGCCCGTTGAGCGAGCGCTCCGGCACGGCTCGACGAAACTGGCGAGTCACCCGCGAGAAAACAGCGGCGGAAAGACGGAGATGTGTGCTCATATCAACCTGCGACGATGCTGACAAGGCGCGTCGCGCCGGGAGCGATCACGATCTTGCGCACGACCCTGCCGTCGAGATGTTTTTGGACGCGAGGATCCGCAAGAGCGAGCTCGCGCAGTCGATCGTCCGATGTTTCTGCGGCAACCGTGAGCCGGGTGCGCACCTTGCCGTTGACCTGCACAGGCACCACGATCTCCTCAGCCTTCGCGATCGACTCCTGGAACTGCGGCCAGCCCGCCGCTGTGATCCCTCCACGGTGACCCAACGCGACCCAGAGCTCCTCGCACATGTGAGGCGCAAACGGGGAGAGCATGAGCACCAGCGCCTCGACCGCCTCCTTCAGGACCGAAACGGTTGCAGACCGCTCGAGGCCGCCGACAGTTTCGCGATCGCCGCCATCGCTTCCCAGGAGAATGCAGTTCGTGCGGCTGCAGAACGCGTACAGCTCGTTCACGAGCTCCATGAGTCCCGATACGGCGGTGTTGAGGTGAACTCGTGGATCGATATCGATCGTGACGCGTCGAATCGTCTCGTGCGTCTTCCGCCGCAGGGCGCGTTCCTCGTCGTTCAGATCCAGGTCACCGGGTCCGGGAATGCCCTGGCCGCCGATCGTCTCAGCGAGCTGGTCGACGAGCCGCCACACGCGCGCGAGGAACCGGTAGCTGCCCTCGAGACCAGCGTCGCTCCACTCGATCTCCTTCTCGGGCGGGGCGACGAAGACCACGTACAGGCGTAGCGCGTCCGCGCCGTACTTCTGAATCATGTCGTCGGGGTCCACGACGTTGCCCACCGACTTCGACATGACTTTGCCATCCTTCAGCACCATGCCTTGCGTCAGGAGCGTCGTGAACGGTTCGTCGAGACCGGTCATGCCCAGATCGCGAAACACGCGGCAGAAGAACCGCGAGTAGATCAGGTGCAGGATTGCGTGCTCGACGCCCCCGACGTAGAAGTCGACCGGTCCCCAATATGAAACCGTGTCCGGATCGAACGGCAGGTTGTCGTTGTGCGGATCACAGAAAC
>Ga0114129_10001644_pt1 | contig 30370 bp, 30 predicted proteins | sample RhiMetdeltSRZDD1_FD_80071 | JGI IMG/M metagenome (GOLD analysis project Ga0114129, IMG submission 80071) | Populus rhizosphere microbial communities from Tennessee, USA - Rhizosphere MetaG P. deltoides SRZDD1 (version 2) (version 2) | ecosystem: Host-associated > Plants > Roots > Rhizosphere >...
CGACAGCCGCGCAGCGCCGCGACCCGCGCGGCCTCCAGTCCGGCGACGCCACCGCCGACGATCACCACGCGTGTCGTCATCGACGCCGGGCGGATGTCGGCCAACTCGCCCTCACGCCCTGCCGCGGGGTTTTGCACGCACGTGACGGCTTTGCCTTGATAGATGCGGTCGATACATCCTTCGTTGGCGCCCACGCAGCGACGGATGTCGTCGAGCCGGCCCTCACGCGCCTTACGCGGCAGCTCGGGATCGGCGATCAACGCGCGCGTCATGCCCACGACGTCGATCTGTCCCGCGGCGACCAGATGGTCGGCGTGCAGCGGATCGACGATGCGGCTGGCGTGGAAGATCGGCAGGCCGGGCGCGGCACTCTTGATCGCCGCGGCCAGCGGCACGAACACCGCGGGGGCGAAGCTCATGTTCGGGATCGCCGCGGCCTGCAGCGTGTACGTATGGGCGCCGCCGCCGATCACGGACAGGAAGTCGACGAGGCCCGAGGCCGCGAGGCGCCGCGCGATCGCCGCCATGTCGCCCGCGCCGAGGCCGCCGTCGGTGAATTCGTCGCCGGAGATTCGGGCGCCGACGACGAAGTCGCGTCCGGCGCGGCGCCGGATCTCCGCCAGCACCTCGAGGCCGAAGCGCAGGCGATTGTCGAGGCTGCCGCCGTACTCGTCGTGACGCTCGTTGAAGAGCGGCGACCAGAACTGATCGATCAGATGGTTGTGCGCCATCGAGATCTCGACGCCGTCCAGCTCGCCCTCGCGACAACGTCGCGCCGCCTCGCCGAACGCGACGACGAGCTCGGCGATCTGCTCGGGCTCGAGCTCGTGCGGCATCTCGCGATGCACGCGCTCGGGGATCTGTGAGGGCGCCAGCAGCACACCGGGCACGTCGGGGTCGGACTGCGCGCGACGGCCAAGGTGGGTGAGCTGCGTGAAGATCAGGCAGTCGTGCGCGTGGACGGCGTCGGCGAGCGCGCGGTAGGCCGGAATGATCGAGTCGTCGTGATTGGCGATCTGTTTCCACGCGGCGGCGGGCGACGAGGGATGCACGCTCGAGGAGCCGCCGAAGATCGTGAGCGCACAGCCGCCGCGCGCCTTGGCCTCGTGGTAGCGTCGTAGCCGCTCGGTCGGCCGACCGCCCTCGGCCATGGCCTCGGCGTGACCCGAAGAGTAGATGCGGTTCTTTAGCGTGACGGCGCCGACCGCGATCGGCGTGAACAGCGACGTGAGCTCGGTCATCGCGGTCGAACCGTATCACACGACCCGGCTCGTGACGCTCAGTGGGCTTGCGCCGCCCTCACCGCGGGTTCGTACCAGGTGGTCGGAACCGTCCGACGACAGCTGGCACAGGTCGAGCCCCGCTGAAATCGCCCGTCGTCGATCAACGATTCGGTGACGGCACGAAGCTCCATCAGGCTCGCCGAGCACGCGAGCGCCAGGCACGCGTCGCACAGCGCGACACCGGGCTCCCGCTCGAGCAGTTTTCCGACCGTGCGTCGCAGCAACTCCACCATCGGTACCTCCCACCGATCGAACGTATCGCCATTCTGCGCGGGAGCAATCAGACTTTTCCTGATCCGCACGCTCGGGAATGTCCTCAGCCACCATTCGCGGCCTCGGGCTCCGCGTTGAGTTTGGCCAGGGACGGTCGATACTTGCGGCCGGTGCAACGTCGGGCTCCCACCAGCCCTCTAAATTGAGAGCCGACGATCGCACACGAAAGGAGCACTCATGGATTCCCGATCTCGATCGCTGTGGCCGACTCAGAACGACCTGGCCGAAAAAGTGCGCGCCGGTGCCGTCGAGCTCCTGAACCAGCAGCTCGCCGACGCCCTCGACCTTGCGCTGCAGGCCAAGCAGGCACACTGGAACGTCAAAGGGCCGAACTTCATCGCCCTGCACGAGCTGTTCGACGAGGTGGTGGAAGAGCTGTTCGAGCACGCCGACGACCTCGCGGAGCGCGCCGTGGAGCTCGGCGGCACCGCGCTCGGCACCGCGCGCGTCGCGGCCAAAACGTCGCGGCTGGCCGAATATCGGCTCGACATCAGCTCGGGTCGCGATCACGTGGTCGCGCTGTCCGCGGCGATCGCGGCCTTCGGTGCGACGGCCCGTGCCGGCGTCGACGCGGCCAACGCCCTCGGCGACGCGAACACCACCGATCTGTTCACGGAGATCTCACGCGGCGTCGACAAGCTCCTGTGGAAGGTCGAGGCGCACGCGCAGACGAAGGACTGAGCGTCGCCGTGGTCTGGGGACTGACACGCAGACGTCTCATACGTGGCGGCCGCTGATGCCCGTGCTGGCCCAGCGGTTCACCGTGATCGCCCCGGATTTGCCGGGTATCGGAGACATTCCGAGCGGCGAGGTCGACATGACGACGGTGGCCTCCCGTATTCACACGCTCGCGAGGTCGCTCGGAGCCGACAGGGCGAAAGTCGTCGGACACGATATCGGCCTCATGGTGGCGTATGCGTACGCCGCGCAGTTCCCGGCCGACGTAGACAGGCTCGTCGTCATGGACGCCTTCCTGCCCGGTGTCGGCGACGGTGAACGATTTCGCCGCCGACCCTGCGCGCTCGATTCCGGATGCCGACCGCGCCATCTATACCGCCGCCTACGCACGACCAGGGCGGATGCGTGCTGGCTGGGCCTACTTCGCGTCGTTTCCGAAGACGGCAAGCGACTTCCGCGGCTGTCCGCGCGGCCGCTGACGATGCCGGTCCTCGCCATCGGCGGTGCGAGGGCGAATGGTCGCCTCGGACGTCACCGTCGTGCTCCTCAAGTTTCTCTAGCCGGGAACCAAACGGGCGTCTCCGCCGTCTCAAGCACATGAACACCGTGGGTACCGAGAACAAGCGCCTGCTGGAGGCCGAGCTCGACGACCTGGTCGCGCGACTACAGGGGGAAGCGCGAGTTCCCGGGGCGAGCGTGGGCAGCGACTTTCTCGACGTCGCTCAGGGCATCGAGGGCCAGGAGCAGGCGCGCCTCACCGTGCTGCGGCTGACCGAGCGGGCGAAGCGATTGCAGACCGCCCTCAACCGCTTCTCGACCGGCGAGTACGGCGTCTGCTCCGAATGCGGAACCGCGATCTCGCCCCGGCGGCTCCACGCCATGCCCGACGTCACCACGTGCGTGGCGTGTCAGGAGCGACTGGAGCGCAACGCGGGCTGACCGGCTTCCGGTGCATCACGGGAGTGGACCCACATGTCGACGAGCCCGGCCACGCAGTTTCGGTGCGACCCCACGGAGTTCGCCGGAAAACGCGCCCTCGTGACCGGGGGAACAAAAGGCATTGGCGAGGCGATCGTCTCGCGCCTTGCCGCCGGCGGTGCGAGGGTCGCGACCACCGCACGCTCGCCCGTGTCCGAGAGTCCCACCGTGACGTTGTTCGTCCAGGCCGACCTCAGCCGCCGCGCGGATCTCGATCGAGTCGTCGCCGCCGTCGTCGAGCGCCTCGGCGGTCTCGACATTCTGATCAACAACGTGGGCGGCTCGTCGGCGCCGGGCGGTGGCGTGCTCGGCCTGAGCGATGAGGCGTGGCAGGACGCGCTGGAGGCCAACCTCCTCGCGGCGGTGCGGCTGGATCGTGCATTCCTGCCGCGAATGCTCGCGCAGCGCTCGGGCGTCATCATCCATATCTCGTCCATTCAGCGGCGGCTGCCCCTGTACGAGGCGACGCTGGCCTATGCCGCGGCCAAGGCGGCGCTGACGACGTACAGCAAGGGGCTGTCGAAAGAGGTCGGCCCACAGGGCGTGCGCGTGAACACGGTGGCGCCGGGCTACACCGAGACCACCGCCGCCACCGGGCTCGTCGCGCGACTCGCCGAAAATGCCGGCACCACCGAGCAGGCCGCCCGTCAAAGCCTGATGGACTCGCTGGGAGGCATTCCGATCGGCCGGCCCGCCCGTCCCGAGGAAGTCGCGGAGCTCGTCGCGTTCCTCGCCTCCGAGCGGGCCGCTTCGATTCACGGCAGCGAATACGTCATCGACGGAGGCACGGTTCCGACGGTCTGAGGCGAGCTACTTCGTGCCGCCGAACATCGCCTGGACGCGCTTCTGCAGCTCCTCGGGCGCGACGTCCTCTTTGTGCGTGGCGACCCACCACAGATGCCCGAACGGATCTTCGAGCTGGCCGGACCGGTCGCCGTAGAACTGATTCTCGACGGGCTTGCGCTCGCGCGCGCCGGACATGAGCGCGCGCTTGAAGAACGCGTCCACGTCCTCCACGTAGAGATGGATGCTCACCGGCGATCCGCCGAACGCCTCCGGCGCCTTGCCGCCGTATTCGGGAAACTCGTCCGCGAGCATGACGACCGAATCGCCGAGCCGCATCTCGGCATGGCCCAGGCGTCCATCGGGCATCAGCAGCTTGTACGTCACCGTGGCGCCAAACCCCTTCTCGTAGAACTCCAGCGCCTTGGTGGCGTTTCTGATGGCCAGGTACGGCGTCACGGTGTGGTGTCCGTCCGGAATCGGCTTCACGTTCTTTGCCATGCGCTCGTCCTCCTCGTGCAGTGTCCGGTGACGGTCAGCGGCCGGTTTCGGGCGCGGTCATCACCTCGAGCAGGTGGCCGTAGGGATCCTCGAAATAGAACCCGCGTCCGCCGTGTCGGGTGTACAGACGGCCGTTGGTGTGGTCGTGCGGCTCGCTGCCGTACGCAATTCCTTTGGCCAGCACCCGGCTGAAGATCCCCTCGAACTCCACGTCGCCGACGTGAAACGCGTAGTGATGGCCCCGGCCGCCCCAGGCCTCGGGCTCGTCGGCGAAATCGAGCGTCAGGAACTCGTCGACCTGCACTTGCGCGAAGTGCCCGGGCCTGACCGACAGGCCGAAGATCTCGGCGAAGAACTCCGCCGAGGCCATCTTGTCTTTCGCCGGTACGATCGTGTGGTCCAACCGAATCGTCATCGTTGCTCCTCATCCACGCGCAGCGTCGCTCGTCGTCTCCGTCACGAAGCTCTGCGCGATGCACTCGCGATCATCGGCAGCGGGTGCGCCCGCGCGCGCTGCACGCGGCGCCCCAGCCGGATCAGCGCGTGACCGAACGCGACGCGCAGCGTCCGCGAGGCCGGTGTCCTCGCGGGCGCGAGCGCCAGCCGCTCGCCGTTCGCCCGCAGCTCGGCCAGCCGGTCACGCGCGAGAACCTCGAGCGCGTACTCGTTCATGTCCATGACAATGCCCCCCGTTTGGCGGCGCCGTCCGCGGTCCGCTTCGGAGCGGGCCTGCTCGGCTGCCGCGTCAGAACGATCTCGAGTGATCGTCGATCGCGAGGCGCGAACGTCTCCCTCACGATCGCCAGCAGCGCTTCGACCACGACGGGACGCTCGAACGGTACGGCCAGATGGACGTGCCACCGGCCGCGACGGCGACGCACCACCGGCGCCGCGACCGCGCCGAGCCGCTCGTGAATGACTTCTGTCAACGCGATCTGGCGCGCCTGCACCTCATGATGCCGGCGGTCGCGCCACTGCGCCCACGCGAGCAGCGCGAGCACCGCCGCAAACGGCGCGGCGGCGACGAAGACGCCGAACACCACCGCGGTCACGAGCGCACCTCGTACAGCTCGAGATAGCGCTCGAGCTCGCTGACGCATTGCTGCATCACCGTCGCGTCCTTCGTGACCCTCGAGACGAGGACCGCCCCTTCGAGCGAGGCCACGAGGAAGTGCGCCACCACTTCGGGCTCGCACGCCGTCACGACGTCGCCGCGGTCGCGAGCTTCACGAAGCGCCGCGGTGACCCGGCCCACGCGCTCGCGCGCCATGGCCGTCAGGTCCCCCGATCGTTCGTCCTCCCGCCGCATCGCGCCCTCCTTTCGCTTCACGGCCTGCAGAATGCTCATCCGTGCTCTTTGTACAGGTCGGCCGTGAGCGATCCGTCACGGTCAGCGTGAAAAAATTGGCGGGCGTCTGCGGATGTGAAATGGCTGATACCGCGAGGAAAATCGGACAAAATGCCCGAACCCGCACGCGGCGGTGGGACGTCGTTCTGAGCGCTAGCTCGTGAGTCGCCGCGCCTGGGTCAGCCAGAATTCGCTGCCCAGGCTTTGGAACATCTCGATCGCGCGGCTCCGCGCCATGCGCGCGTCCTCGGTCCGCCCCTCGCCCTGATGCACCGGCGCCAGGCCCAGATGACACCGAGCCTCGAGCGGCCGCATCTCGAGCGCGCGGGCCAGCGCGATCGCCTCGTCGAAGCGCTCGCACGCGACGTCGCGGAGCTTCCGCGAGGCGGCCACTTCGGCTTGCAGGCGCAGCGCCCATGCCTCATGTCCGCGCTCACCGCGCGCGCGTGACTGCGCGAGGGACTGGTCGGCTCTCTTGGCCGCCTCGTCGGCGCGTCCGGCGAGCAGCAGCGCCTCGCCGAGCGATGCCAGCCGCCACGCATGTCCTCCGACGTTCCCCACCCGCTCCGCCTCATCCACGGCCCGGCTCAGAATCGATAGGCCCTTCGAGACGCGTCCGGCGAGGGCGTACGTGTGCCCGAGCGCCGCCGCGAGCCATGGACGGTGGACCGAGAATTCCCAGCGGCGACACACCTCGAGGCCGCGCGTGAGGGCCGCCGCCGCCTCGCCGAAGCGTCCCTGATAGAGGTGCGCACGGCCGATCGCGGCGTACGCGCCGGCGAGCGCGAACGGACGATCGATCCGCGTCGCGAAGTCGAGCGCTCGCCTGGCCGCCGCGAGCGCCTCGTCGTACCGTCCGAGCTCGGTGAGCGGCGCGGCGAGGTAGTACAGGCTGAGCTCCGCGAGTCCGAGCTCCGTCGGCCAGCCCGACGGACCGTATCGCGCGGCCACCCCTTGCGGCTCCGCCACCGTCCCGCAGCACTCGAAGAAGCGCACCGCGTCCCGATACCGTCCGAGACTCCAGTGCACCTGGCCGAGGCGGAAGTTGGCCTCGACGGCGAGGCCGGCGCTGCCGCTGGCTTCCGCCAGGCTGAGCGCGCGCTCGCCGAACGCGAGCGCCTGCGAGAGATCGCCGGTGATCCACGCATGGTTGCTGATGTAGGCGGCCACGCGCGCCAGCCGCGGGCGATCGTCGAGCTTCTCGGCGATGCGCTCGGCCTCACGCAGATGGCGCGCGAGATCGGCGAAGCGTCCCATCGGGTACAGGCTCTGTCGCAGCTCGATGCGGACGTCGAGATCACGATCGTCGGCCTCCGGGCTCGCCGGCAGCCGGCGCAGCGCGTTCAGCGCCTCTTCGAAGCACGCGACCGCCTCGTGATGTGCCGAGCGGGCCGCGGCCTGACGGCCCGCCATCTGGAGAAACGCCGCGGCTTTCTCCCACGCCTCGCCGTTGCGGTAATGCGTGCCGAGCGCGAGCGCGTGCGCGCCGAGCGCGTGCGCGTAGACGTCCTCCAGACTCTCGGCGACGCGACGGTGCAGCGCCATCCGAAGCGGCGGTGGCAGCTCACCGGTGGCGACCTCGCGGATGTAGTCGTGCGTGAACTCCAGGCCGTCACCGGCGCCGCGCAGGACGCGATGGCGCACGAGCTCCTCCACGCTCTCCGCGGCCTCGCGCTCCGACATGTCGGCCGCGCGCTGCACGAGTGCGAAATCGAACTGGCGGCCGATCACCGCCGCCGCCGCGACGAGCCGCCGCCCGCGATCGGACAGGCGCTGCAGCCGCTGCAGCACCAGCGTGCGAACTTTGGCGGGCAGCGGCAGGCGCCGGGCCAGCGAGATCGTCTGTCCTTCGCGGAGCGCGTGCATCACCTCGACGATGACGAACGCGTTGCCGTCGCTGATGCGCCACGCGTCCTGCGCCAGCTGGGCCACGAGCTGCTCGGGAAGTCCGGGCGGCGCGAGCGCCTGCACGAGCGCGACGGTGTCGGCGCGAGACAGGGGCGACACCGGCAGCATGAGCTCGCCGTTGTCGTCGAGCTCGTTGAGCGACTGTCGCAGCAAACCGACGTCGCCCAGCTCCTCCTCGCGGACCGTGACCACGAGCAGCAGCGGCATCTCGTGCGCCCGTCGACCGAGAAAGGCGAGGAACCGGACGCTCATCTCGTCCGCCCAGTGCGCATCCTCCAGCACGACCAGCAGCGGCTGCCGTCGAGCCAGGCGCTTGAGGAGCTCGGTGATCGCCTCGAATGGATAGCGCGGATCCCCGCCGCTCCTGGCCCCGAGCTCGGCGCCGGCCGATGCGGTGGCCGGCTTGGTCTCACCCGACAGCTCCGGCAAGAGCCGCTCGAGCTCGTCCCGCCAGCCAACCTCGAGCGTGTCGAAGACCTCGCGCTCGGCCACGACGCGGCCCGAGCGCAGCGCGTGCACCCACGGCGCGAACGGCAGAATCCGCTCGGTCTCATAGCAGCGGCCGACGAGCACGCGCGCCAGCCGTCGCGTGGCGAGCGCGGTGAGCTCACTCACGAGTCGACTCTTGCCAGCCCCGGCCTCGCCGACGAGGACGACGAGTCTCCCACGTCCGCCGAGCGCGACCTCCAGCGCCTCCCGCAGCCGCGCGACATCCCGTTGCCGCCCCGCGAGCGGAGCCTCCCACGCCGGCGGCGGTTCCGTGAACGCCGTCTGGTGCGACAGTGGCTGGGCCAAGGCGACCTGGATTGGCGGGCTTTCCCGATCGGGCGTGACGTGCGCCCGCCCGCTCAGGATCTCGTGATACAGCGCCTTGGTCTCCGCTTCCGGCTCGGTGCGCAGCTCGCGCTGCAGCGTCGCCACACACAGCTGGTACTGACGCAACGCCGAGCCGCGACGGCCGATCTCGACGTAGAGCTGCATCAGCGCGCGGTGGACGGGCTCCTGGAGCGCGTCGAGCTCGAGCAGCCTCAGCGCTGTCTGCACGGCGGAATCGATCGATCCGATGGCACGTTGGTGCGCGAGCAGTCCGCCCAGCGACGTCAGCGCCACTTCGCGCAGGCGCTCGCGGTGACCGAGCAGCCAGTCGTCGAACGGCGGCTCCTGCACCGTGAGACCGTCGAGGAACTCGCCCTGATAGAGGGTGGCCGCTTCTGCCAGCGCCGACGGTGTCCCCTCGGCGGCGCGCCGCTCGAAGTCCCGCACGTCGATCGTCACCGAGTTCGGGTCGAGGCTCACGCTCTCGCCGTCCACGGCAAGCAATCGCGGCCCGGCCTCGCGCAGGCACTTGCGCAGGGCGTACAACGTCTGCCGAAGGCTCGTGCGTGCGGTCGTGTCGAGCGTGCTTCCCCACAAGAGACTTGCCAGCTTGTCCCGCGGCTGGGCCGACGCGGGCGAGAGCGCGAGATAGGCGAGCAGCGCTTTCGCCTTTCGAGTCGGCAGGGCGAGCGGTGTGGCGGGTTCGAGGCGTGCTCGAAAGCCACCCAGCAGTGTCAAAATCAGCCGCGCCATCGTGGTGAGCGTCGACGCTCGGCTCACGATATCACGCTCGTCTCACCCGAACATCCGTCGAGCGGCCGAACATTTCACGCGGACTGCGACGAATTGCTCACGGCCCCGCGTTACAACGACGCCAACCTCGAACGACGGGAGGAGCCAATGCGACTGGGGTGGATCAGACCCGATCGGTGGCGCCGGATCGATGCCGCGATCGATTACTTCGGCGGTCCGCGTGTCGCACGAACGCGCCGCACATCGGCCGCGAACGGCGCGAGCGTCGCCGTCAGCCGGCGCGCGGCGAGGTCACGCCACGTGGACACGCCATCGTTGCTTCGTACGGCGCTGCTCGTCCACGGCGCACGAAGCTAGGCGGCGGACGCGCACCGTACAATGACCGCATGCCTGCGTTGCTCGAAGCGCACGGACTGGTGAAGCATCTCGGCGGACGCCGCGTCGTCGACGGCGTCGATCTCGTCTGTCACGCCGGGCAGGTGCTCGGCCTGCTCGGCCCCAACGGCGCCGGCAAGACGACGACGCTGCGCATGCTGTACGGCGTTCTCACCGCGGACGCGGGAACGATCCGCTTCGACGGTGTCGACGTCGCGCGCGACGTGGGCCGTTTCAAGCGCCAGCTCGGCGTGTGCACGCAGGACGACACGTTCGACGGCGACTTCACGGTCCGGCAGAATCTCGAGATCGCGGCGAGCTATTTCCGCCCGCGGCCGACCGACGTGCGGCGCCGCACCGACGAGCTGCTCGAGCGGTTTGCGCTCGCGTCGTATGCCGCGGACAAGCCCGAGGCGCTGTCCGGTGGCTTCCGTCGCCGGCTCATGATCGCGCGCGCGCTCGTGCACCGGCCGCGGCTGCTGTTCCTCGACGAGCCGACCACGGGCCTCGATCCGCAGGCACGCGTCGCCGTCTGGGATCTCGTCAACGGCCTGCGCGCCGAGGGGCTCGGCGTCGTGCTGACGACGCACTACATGGACGAGGCCGAGCGTCTGAGTGACGCGCTCACCGTGCTGGCGCAGGGCAAGGTGGTGGCGCACGGCAGCCCCAAAGCGGTGCTGGGCGACATGCTCGGCGAGCACGTCGTCGTGCTCGAGGCCGACGGCGTGACGATGCCTGCCGTCGCGGCGTGGCTCGCCACGCACGGCCTCGGCGAGCCGTTCGCGGTGCTCGGCGCGTGGCACCTGCCGCTCAGTGCCGAGCAGCTCGCCGACTTCGCCCGCGCCTTCCCCGCGCTGCGCTACGAAGTCCGGCCGCCGAACCTCGACGACCTCTTCCTCAAGCTGGCGCTGGTCCCGTGGGCGGGCTGACGGCGGCCTTCGACTGGCAGAGCCGCGCCGTGGTCGGTCGCCACCTGCGCGTCTATCTGAAGAACTGGCACACCTCGTTCCTGCCGCCGGCGCTGGAGCCGATCACGCTGCTGCTGGCGTTCGGCCTCGGCCTCGGCGCGTACATGGCCTCGGGGCTCGAGTGGCACGGCCGGCGCGTCGCGTACATCGACTTCGTCGCGCCGGGCATGCTCGCCTATGCGACGTTCATGACGGCGGTGTTCCAGTCGCTGTTCGGCGCGTTCATCCGGATGCGCTACCAGCGCACCTGGGAGGGCCAGCTCACGACGCAGATCGAGCTCCGCCACGTCGTGTGGGGTGAAGTGCTGTGGGCCGCGTTGTTGACGACGACCTACGTGGCGATCGTCGCGCTCGTGCTGTCCGCGTGCCAGGCGCTCGGGGCGCTGCATCTGCAGCTCGCGCTGCTGCCCGTCATTCTCCCGATCGTCTTCGTCAGCGCCTGCGCCTTCGCGGCGCTCGGCCTCTGCTTCACCGCCCTGGTGCCGACGATCGATCACATGAACCTGCCGATCTTCCTCGTGGTCCTGCCGCTGGGGTTCGTCTCGGCGACGTACTTTCCCTTGGGTCATCCGGTGCTGGCGGCGCTCTCGACCGTCAATCCGCTCTACCACCTCGCCGAAAGCGTCCGCGGCCTGCTGCTCGGCGACGGCGTCGATGGCCATCTCATCGGCCTCGCGGTACTGGTCGTGCTGATGGTCGGCGCCCTGGTGCCGCTCGACATGCATCTGTTGCGCAAACGCGTGCTCGGCGACTGACCGGCGCGTCATCCACGCTCCGGATTCAGATCGGTGCCGAAGAGCTTGCGCCCGTCGATGTCGAGCAGGGCGACGGAGAGCACCTCCGTGTCGCCATCGATGCTCACGGTGCCGAAGTACTGCAGGCCGTCGGTCGGCGGACGGTTCTGCTTCATGTCGGCCGGCACGCTGACGTAGCGAACATCGGGTCCGAACGTGCGGTCGATGTCGCCGGGGCCGAACGTGCCGGCGTTGATGGGGCCCGCCACGAACTCCCAGAACGGCGTGAAGTCGCCGAACGCCGCGCGCGCGGGGTCGTAGTGGATGGCCGAGGCGTAGTGCACGTCGGCGGTGATCCACACCACGTTGCGGATCCCGTTGGCCTTGACGAATGACAGCAGGCTGGCCAGTTCCAGCTCACGTCCGAGGGGCGCGCCGTGCTCGTCGTTGGCCCACGCCTCGTACGTGCCCTTGGGCACGTCGGGGTTGAGGTCGGGCACGACGATGCTGATGGGCATGTCGCTGGCGATCACCTTCCACGTCGCCCTGCTGTCCAGCAGCGCGCGCTTGAGCCAGCGGAGCTGGGCCGGGCCGAGGAACGCCGCGCTGTCGTCGAGCGACGTCTGACGATTGGGCGAGTTGGCGCCGCGATAACTGCGCTCGTCCAGCATGAAGATCTCGAGGCTCGGCCCGTAGGGGAACGCGCGGTACACCCGCTCGGGATCGACGGGATCGAGGCGAAACGGGTTGTACTCGAACATCGCGCGCTTGGCGTACGCGGCGAGCAGCGAGGCGCTGCGCACCTGATAGCGCGAATCGCCCAGCGTCTGCCCCGGATACCAGTTGTTGCGCGTCTCGTGATCGTCCCACTGCACGAGCACCGGCACCTCGGCGGTGAAGCGGCGCTTGTGCTCGTCGAGGAAGTTGTAGGCGAAATTGCCCCGGAATTCGGCGAGCGTCTCGGCCACTTTCGCCTTGGCCTCGGTGGTCACGTTCTTCCACGTGGCGCCGCCATCGAGCTTGACCTCGGCCACGATCGGCCCGTCCGCGTAGATCTGGTCACCGGAGTGGATGAAGAAGTCGGGCGTCGTGCGCCGCATCGTCTCGTAGAGCTTCATGCCACCCCACTCGCGATTGATGCCCCACCCCTGTCCGGCCTCATCGCCGGACCAGCAGAACCGCACTGTGCGCCGGCCGGCCGGCGCCGTGCGCACGCGGCCGTTGAGGGGCGCGCTCGACACGCGCGGGTCGGCGAGATCCACGAACGTCACGCGGTAGAAGACGTCGGCCCCGCTCGGCAGGCCGACGAGATCCATGCGCGCGGTGAAGTCGCTGTCGGCCAGCGCGGCGGGCCCGACGATCCGGCGCGCGTCGCGAAACGCCTCGTTGGTCGCCCACTCGAGCGTCATCCGCGCCGGACGATCCGTCCGACTCCACACGATGGCGCGATCAGCCATCATGTCGCCGCTCTGCACACCGTAGGGCATGGTGGGGCGCATCCGATCCGGCGTGACGACCGCCGGCGCGGTCTGGGCCCACGCCGTCCGTCGACCCACCGCGGCGCCGGACAGGCCACTCGCGAGCAACGCTGAGCCGCGTACGAGGAAATCGCGTCTGTTCATCGCCACCTCCATGGTCGCCATCGCGTGCGGGGCGACTATCGCCGGCGCCGGGTCTCAGCAGCATGACGGGCCGATGACATTCGCGCGACCGCCCCCTGCCTCGTGGCCGTTCGTAGCCCACACGATACATATTGGTAGCCGACTCTTCACGGCCGAACTCGCGGCGGGTTTCGCCACAATGATGGTGACGTGAGCGCGCACATCGCGATCGTCACCGAGACGTATCCGCCGGAGATCAACGGCGTGGCGCTCACGATGGCGCGGCTCGCGAACGGCCTGCGTGCGCGCGGACACGCGGTCTCGCTGGTGCGGCCGCGTCGTCGCGGCGATACCGGCGAAGCGCAGACCACCTTCACGCCGGGTCTGCCGCTGCCCGGCTACCGGGCGGTTCGCTTCGGGCTGCCCGCCGGCCATGCGCTGCGCGCGACGTGGAGCGCGCGCCGCCCCGACGTCGTCTACGTGGCCACGGAGGGCCCGCTCGGCTTGTCGGCGGTCCGCGCCGCACACGCGCTCGGGCTCCCGGTCGTCAGCGGGTTTCACACGAACTTCGATCGTTACGTCGAGCACTACGGCGCGCGCTGGTTGCGGCATGCCGTGACGGCATACCTGAGATTCGTCCACAACCAGACCACGGCCACCCTCGTCGGGACCGACGATCTCCGCGCGGCGCTGGAGGCCAACCGCTTTCGCAACGTCCAGGTGCTGGGACGCGGCGTCGACTGCGCCCTGTTCACACCCGCGCGGCGCTCACCGGGGCTCCGCGCCACCTGGGGCGCCGGCGATGACGACGTGGTCGTGGCCTACGTCGGGCGCGTGGCGGCGGAGAAGAACGTCGATCTCGCGATCGAGGCTTACCGCGCCATGCACGCGGTTCACCGCCGCCTGCGCTTCGTGGTCGTCGGCGACGGGCCGGCGCGCGAGCGGCTTGGCCGTGCCCACCGCGATCTGGTCTTCTGTGGATTCCGCACCGGCGAAGCGCTCGCGGCCCACTACGCCTCCGCCGACGTCTTTCTCTTTCCCAGCGATACGGAGACGTTCGGCGCCGTCACGCTCGAGGCGATGGCGAGCGGCCTCGGCGTCGTCGCGTACGACTACGCCGCCGCGCGCGAGCACGTGAGTCACGGCGGCGACGGGCTGCTCGTGCCCTATCGCGATCCTCGCGCGTTCGTCGCCAATGCGGTGCGGCTCGTCAGCGCGCCGGGGCTGCTCGCGAGAATCCGAACGGCGGCGCGCACGACGGTGCTGCCGCTCGACTGGCAGCGCGTCGTGGAGCGCTTCGAGAGCATGTTGCTGCGGGCCGCCACCGAAACGGGCGCGCCCGCACCGTGGGGGCGGCGGCGCCGCGCCGCCGCGGTCGAGCCGGCGCGGTGACAGGGAGGCCACGATGAGCGACGCATGGACGACGTCGATGTGGGTGGTCGCGCTGGGGAGCCTCGGGATCGTGGCGAGCCTCGCGGCGCGCTGGGTCCTGCGGCACGCGCTCACCGTGCGCGCGCAGGCGCTGACTCCGCTCGTGCTGCGCCACCTGGCGCGCTGGGTGAAGCGCCGCGATCTGTCGGACGCCGAATTCTACGCCGCGGACGGCGCGGCAGAGCGCGAGATCGAGCGCCGCCGGGCCGGCATCGAGCGGCTCACGCGGCTGTTCCGCGAGCGCTGTCCCCAGTCGCTGGCGTGGGCGGAGTCGATCCGCGACAGCTTCTCCGACCTGCGGTTCACCGACGCCAATCGCGTCCCCTTTCCGTTCGCGCGCTTCATGCGCGAGCGCTTCAACCTGGCCGCCGTGGTCACCGCCTCCGACGGTCCGCGCGTGCGAGATCTGGACGGCAACTGGACCCTCGACATGAGCGGCGCGTACGGCGTCAACGTCGCCGGCTACGACCGCTACAAGACGTGGATGCGCGACGGGCTCGAGCGCGTGCAGGATCTCGGCCCGGCCCTCGGCCCCGTGCATCCCGTCGTGGCCGAGAACATCGCGCTGCTCAAGTCGATCTCGGGGCTCGACGAGGTGTCGTTCCACATGAGCGGCACCGAAGCGGTGATGGCGGCCGTGCGCCTGGCGCGCTTCAACACCGGCCGCAGGCTCATCGTGTGCTTCTCGGGCGCCTATCACGGCTGGTGGGACGGCGTTCAGCCGGGGCTCGGCAGCGAGCGCGCGATCGACGACTGCCTCACGCTGAAGGATCTGGACCCCGCGTCGCTCGACGTCATCCGCCGCCGCGCGGGCGAGATCGGCGGCGTGCTCGTGAACCCCGTCCAGGGATTCCACCCCAACGCGCCGCCGCCCAACGACGCCATCTTGCTGACGAGCGACGTGCGCAAGACGGAGGATCCGACCGCCCGCTACGCGGCGTGGCTCTCGCGGCTGCGCGCCGTGTGCGCCGAGGCCGGCGTGCCGCTGATCTTCGACGAGGTGTACAGCGGCTTCCGGCTCGCGCCCGGCGGCGCGCAGCAGTTCTTCGGCGTGCGCGCCGACATGGTCGTCTACGGCAAGACGGTCGCCGGCGGCCTGCCCATCGGCGTCGTCTGCGGCACGCATGCCCTCATGCGTCGCTTCGACCCCGACCGACCGATGCGAATGGCGTACGTCGTCGGGACCTTCTCCGCCCACCCCGCCGTGATGGGCAGCATGCACGAGTTTCTCCGGTGGGTGACGGCGCCCGCGACGGCGCCGCTCTACGAGGAGCTGAACGATCGCTGTGCGCGGTGGGTGCGCGCGACCAACCTGCGGCTCGCCGCCGAGTCGCTGCCGCTGCGGGTCGAGCATCTGACCACGGTGTGGACGGTCCTGTTCACCGAGCCCGGACGCTACAACTGGCTGCTGCAGTACTACCTGCGCGCCGAGGGCGTGACGCTCAGCTGGGTCGGCACGGGCCGGTGTCTGTCGAACATGGCGATGACCGACAAGGACTACGACGCGCTGGGCGACAAGCTCGTCGCCGCGGTGCGGGCGATGCGCGCCGACGGCTGGTGGCTGAGCCGCCACGACTATCCACGGAGGGAACGAACGATGCGAACGCAGCTCATCAAGGAGATGGTCGCAAGCCTCGTGCAGGTGCCCCGGCCGATTCAGAGCTTGTACCGTGAGGTCATGCGCCGCAAGCAGGACGACCATCACGCCTCGCACAGCAACGTGACGAATCAGCTCCTGCACATTCTGAGCTCGAGCGTGTTCCTGGTCTGCTACGTCTACGCGTTCTGGGATCTGGCCGCCGCCATGTGGGCCGGGATGGCCGCGCTGTTCGTGCGCCAGTTCGGCCACGCCATCCTGGAGCCGCCGTGTCACGACAAGGAGGCGACGCTGCTCGGCTACAACACGTGGAACAAGTCCATGATCCTCGGCGGCTTCCTGCTCCTGCCCGTGGCCAGCGTCGCGTACGCGGGCGCGTGGAGCGTCGCGGGCGTGCAGGCGGTGGCGCCGATCGTCGGCCATCGCTGGTTCGCGATGATGGCGGCCGTCGTCGGCGGCCGCGTCGCGTATCTGGTGATCAAGCATGGCCCGCGGCTCGCGGTGGTGTGGTTCGTCAAGCTCGTGACCGATCCGATCACCGACCTCATCGCGTACGCGCCGCGCTACCTTCGCCCGGCGTGACCCTCGGCCGCTCCTCGGCGTGGAGCACGCCTGTGACGTCTAGGGCGCTTCGGGCCGCACCTCGAGGCCCACCTTGTCGAACGACTGAACCGTCGCGCGATACGTGGTCGCCGGTGACGAGACGGGCACGAAGAAATAGCCACGACCGCCCGCTCTCACGTCACCGACGACCCACCCCGACGTCTCTCCGGTGACCGTCCCGCTCGAGTCGATCGTCTCCACGCGCAGTCGCACGTTGGTGATTCGCCACGGAGAATCGTTGTAGACATACCCCTCGACGCCCCGTCCGCGATGCGTTGGCGGCGCTTCCTCGAGCTCGAACCGGAACGGACCGTTCGTGTCGGTCCTGGGCGTCTGTGCTCGCGCGGCGCTCGGCGCCAGGAGCATCGCGACCAACACGGCACGCAGCACCGTCTTCGTCATACGCCTCACCGTCCCAGTGTCCGGCCGACCATCGCCTGGGCCTCGCGCACGATCGCATCGAGATGCGCCTGATCCTTGAAGCTCTCCGCGTAGATCTTGTAGATGTTCTCGGTCCCCGACGGCCGTGCCGCGAACCATCCTTGACGGGCCGTGACCTTGAGCCCACCGATCGGCGCGTCGTTGCCCGGGGCCCGCGTGAGCTTCGCGGTGATGGGTTCGCCGGCCAGCGCGGATTCCTCGATGGACTCGGGCGAGAGCGTGGCCAGCTTGGCCTTCTGCTCGGGAGTCGCCGGCGCGTCGATGCGCGTGTAGAACGGCGTCCCGAGCTCGCCGGTCAGCGCGCGGTAGTGCTCACCGGGGTCCTTGCCCGTGCGCGCGGTGATCTCGGCGGCCAGCAGCGCCATGATCGGGCCGTCCTTGTCGGTGGCCCACACGCGGCCGTCCTGGCGCAGGAAGCTCGCCCCGGCGCTCTCCTCGCCGCCGAAGCAGAGCGAGCCGTCGAACAGCCCCGCCACGAACCACTTGAATCCGACGGGCACCTCGCGCAGCGCGTAGCCCGCCCTGTGCACGACCCGATCGATCAGGCCACTGCTCACGATCGTCTTGCCGACCACGGCCCGGGTCGGCCACCCGCGGCGATTCGCGAGCAGGTAGTCGATGGCCACGGCGAGATAGTGGTTGGGGTTCATCAACCCCGTGGATCGCGTCACGATGCCGTGCCGGTCAGCGTCGGGATCCGTGGCGAAGGCGAGCCGATACCGGTCCTTGAGGCCGACGAGTCCCGCCATCGCATACGGGCTCGAGGGATCCATCCGGATGCGGCCGTCGTGGTCGACGGTCATGAAGGAGAACTGTGGATCGATCGCCGGGTTCACGACCGCGATGTCGAGGCCGTAGACCGCATTGATGGCGGCCCAGTAGTCGCGGGTCGCGCCGCCGAGCGGGTCCACGGCCAGGGTGAGCCGCGCGGCCCGGATGGCATCCATGTCCAGCACGCTGCTCAGGTCACGCACGTACGGCATGACGAAGTCTTCTTGCCGGGTGCTCGCCGCATTGATGGCCGTCGCGAACGGGACGCGCCGGACGTCGGCGTTGCGGCTCCGCAACAGCTCGTTCGCGCGCCGCTGCACCCAGTCGGTCACGTGCGTGTCCGCCGGGCCGCCGTGCGGCGGGTCGTACTTGAAGCCGCCGTCCTCGGGCGGGTTGTGGGACGGCGTGATGACGATGCCGTCGGCGAGATGGGAGGTCCGGCCCCGGTTCGCCACGAGGATGGCGTGGGACACGACGGGCGTGGGCGTCACGCCATCGTCGCGCTGGATGATGGTGGTCACGCCGTTGGCGGCCAGGACCTCCAGCGCCGTGCGCTCTGCCGGTCGGGAAAGGGCGTGCGTGTCCTTGCCCATGTAGAGCGGGCCGTCGATGCCCTGGCCGTGCCGGTACTCGCAGATGGCCTGGGTGATCGCAAGGATGTGCGCTTCGGTGAACGAGCCACGCAACGACGAGCCGCGATGCCCGCTCGTGCCAAAGCTCACTCGCTCCGCGGGATTGTCGACGTCGGGCTGGTGGCTGTAATACTGCTGCTCGAGCCGGGACAGGTCGACGAGCATCTCTCGGGGCGCCGGCTTGCCTGCGAGCGCCGAAATCGCCATGGTTGCCCCCCTATGGCCCTTTGGATGGAGGCACGGCCGGAAGGGTCACGGCCGGGAAGTATTTGCGGTGGATCGCGCGGAACGCGTCCGTCTGCTTGAACCGGCGTAACGCCTCGGAAAACGTCTCGACGAACGCGGGCGACACGCGCTCCTTGCTGAAGATGACGTACAGATCGTCTTCCTTGAGGCTGCGGGCGGCCAGCGGCGCGACCTTGCCCTCCAGACCGAGCGCGGCGATCAGCCGCATCCCGTTGACGAAGCTGGCCACCACGTAGTCGACGCGCCCGGCTTCGAGCATCCGGAAATTGACCTCGTCGCTGGCCGTCTCCCGCACCGTGCGCTGTTGACGCGCGAACGCCCAGAACTCGGGCGAGATCGACGCGCCGCGCAGGACGGCGATCTCGTGACCCATCAGATCCTCGAACGAGCCGAACTTCAGGCGGCCGGCATCGGCGGTGCGCACGAAGAAGATCCACTTGTCGCGGGCCAGGGCTTCCCGGGGAAAGTGACAGTACCGTGCGCGCTCCTCGTCGTAGAACGCGGTGAACAACCCTTCGCGCTCGCCCCGGAACACCAGTCGCGCCGCGCGCGCCCACGGCAATTCCTCGAACGAGACCTCCTGCTTCATCGACGCGAAGACGGCTTTGAGCACTTCGGTGCTGAATCCCGGCGACTCGGCGTTCGAGAGATGTTCGTAGGGAATCCACTCATCGGTGACGAGACGAAGCGGGGCGGCGAGCGCCGGCTGCCCCGCGTGCGCCGCCGTGACGGCCCACGCCACACCGAGCACGAGTCGGGCCCATCGCCGGGCCCATCGATCGACGCGTGTGGCCATAGAATGCTCCGTCGCCAATTCTCCCCGTTGCGGTCCGCACCGCCGTCGCCGCGCCGAGTGGTGGGGCGTGGTGTCCGTATGATACAGTCGCAGACTTGGCGGCAGTCGAATGACGGCACCCTGGTGGTCTTTCGATCGTCTGCGCGGCGGAATCGGCGCGCGCCTGCTGGGCCGGGTCCTGCTCTTCAGCGTCGCGATCACGCTGGTCTTCACGCTCGTCCAGCTCGATGCCAACTATCGCCGCGACGTGCGCAGCATCGAGAGCCGCCTGTCGGAGGTCGCGGGCAGCTATTCCCAGAGTCTCGGCGAAGGCCTCTGGAATCTGGACCGCCGACAGCTCGACCTGCAGATCGAGGGGATCCTTCGGCTGCCCGCCATCCGCTTCGTCGAGATTCGCGAGGCCACGAATCGCGCCGACCCGATGGTGGTGAGCGGCGGTCGCCATCCCGAGCACGCGGCGCTCACCCGCGAGTTCCCACTCTTCCATACGGTCCGCGAGCAGCAGCAGCAGGTCGGCGTGCTGTCGATCGAGGCCACGCTCGACGAGGTCTATCGCGCGTTGCTGGACAACGCCATCGTGACCGTGACGAGCCAGGGCGCGACGATCTTCGTGGTGTCGTTCTTCATTCTCTACCTGACCCATCGGCTGGTCACGCGCCACCTCACCGCGCTCGCGGGGTTCCTCCGAAACTACGACCTCCGCCGGCCACCGCCGCCGCTGCGGTTGCAGCGACGCCCGACGGTCGAGAAGGACGAGCTCGATCACGTCGTGGCGGCCTTCGAGATGATGCGTCAAACGCTCGAGCGCGCCTACCACGATCTGCGGGAGAGCGAGCAGCGCTTTCGCGACTACGCCGAGACGGCGTCGGACTGGTTCTGGTCCACCGGTCCGGACCACGAGTTCACCTACGTCTCGGCCCAGGCCGGCGCCTTCGGATTCGACTGGAGCACGTCGATCGGCAAGCGACGCTGGGACGTCGCCGCCGACTTCGCGTCCGAGCCGAACAAGTGGCGCGAGCACATCGCGGCCGTGGAGCGTCACGAGCCGTTCCGCGACTTCGTCTACACCTCGCGGCGCAGCGACGGCTCGGCGGCCTTCGTCTCGATCAGCGGCAAGCCGGTGTTCGATGCGGAGCAGCGCTTTGTCGGCTATCGCGGCGTCGCTCGGGACATCACCAAACAACGGCAGGCCGAAGACGAGCTGCGCGAGCGCGAGCGGCGGTACCGCGACACGCAGGCCGAGCTCGCGCACGTCACCCGCGTGACCACCCTCGGCGAGCTGGCGGCGTCGATCGCCCACGAGATCAATCAGCCGCTCGCGGCCATCGTCGCCGACGCCGACGCATCGCTGAACTGGCTCGCCAGGTCGGATCCCGATCTCGATCGGGTGCGCGACGCGCTCGACGGCATCGCGAAGGACGGCTACCGCGCCGGCGAAGTCATCCAGCGTGTGCGCCAGCTGGCCGCGAAGAGCGAGCCGCAGAAGGCGCCCGTGGACGTCAACGGCGTGATCGGCGACGTCATCCCGCTGCTGCGCAACGAGGTGCTGAGCCACCACGTGGCGCTGCGGATGGAGCTCTCGCCCGGGGTGCCGTCCGTCCTCGCGGACCGCGTCCAGCTCCAGCAGGTGGTCATCAACCTCGTCATGAACGGGATCGAGGCGATGGCGTCGGTGGCCGATCGAGCACGCGAGCTCGTCATCTCCTCGCGGTGTCACGACGGCGACCAGGTCGTGGTGAGCGTTCGGGATGCCGGCGTCGGCATCGATCCGGACACGGCGGATCAGCTCTTCAACGCGTTTTTCACGACGAAGCCGGGCGGGATGGGCATGGGCCTGTCCATCAGCCGCTCGATCATCGAGGCGCATGGCGGAAGGTTCTGGGCGACGGCCAACGCCGACCACGGCGCCACCTTCCACGTCGCGCTGCCCGGAATGCGTTGACGTCCCGGCCCCGTCGCTCGACGCCGTAGCCCGTCGCACGCGATTAGACGTCGGTCGCGGGATCGCGGATTCCGCCGCGCTCGGCGCCTTGGGCCACCCACCGAGCCGTAACGAACCCCCGGTCTGCGACATCTGAAGGGCATGAGCGTAATCAGCGAGCGGGACACGGTCAGGACGTTCCACCTGCCCTTGGGTCGCACGGCACTGTGTCTCGATTGCGACACATGCTTCGAGATGGGCGCCGGTCCGTGTCCGGCGTGTGGCAGCCGGACCTGGGTGTCGGTGGCCCGCTTTCTGTACAGGAGGCACGAGCCATGAAGGACTCCGCCGAAACACTTCGTCTTGCCGTGGGCGACGAGCTCATCGCGCCGGTGACCATTTTCGACGCCCAAGGGCGGGTGGTGCAGGTGATGGCGGCCGCCGAGTTCCGACGCAGTCATCCGAGGCTCGCGGACGTTCGCTTCCCGATGGCGGCGCCGCGCCGCCGGCCGCGCAGCGGCGGTACGTCATGAAAGCGCTCGCCGCCTCGATCGTCGCCCTCGCCCTCACGATGCTGGCCGCTCCCGCGATGGCGTACGTCGTCGTCGTCACCACGTCGATCCCGATGACGAGCCTGTCCGACGAAGGGCAGCTCACGACCGCGGTGTCGTCGGCGGTCGACGACGTGCTGGCGAACGCGATCGGGTTCACACCGACGGTCGTCACCCTGGAAGGCGTGCGCATTCTCGGCGACCGGATCCACCTGCTGCTGATCGTGGCGGACGCCGACGGCGAGAAGAGCATCGAAGGCCTGGTACCCGACGAGGAGCAGCCGGCCGATCCCGCGCCGCCCGACGGCGCGACCAATCGCCTGACGCTCTGATCGCCCCGGGGGCCGAGCCGGGCGACGAGCCCGGCGAGGTCACCCGCCGGCTACCCTTCTTTCGGAGGGCTCGAGCCGCTGCCGGCGGGAGCGATCCCGAGCCGCGACGCGAACCGCACGAGGTCGGCGACGGAGCCGGCCTGCATCTTCGCCATCACGTGTGCGCGCTGTTCTTTCACGGTGGCCTCGCTCGTGCCCAGCTCACCGGCGATCTGCTTGTTCAAGAGACCGGCGACAATCCGTACGAGGACGTCGCGCTCGCGCGGCGTGAGCGTCGCGTAGCGGCCGCGAAGCTCGGTGCGATCCTGGCGATCGGTGCGCAGCGCGCGATCGCGCTCGATCGCGCTTCGAATGGCGTCGAGCAAATCCTGCTCGCGGAACGGCTTCGTCAAGAACTCCACGGCGCCGGCCTTCATGGCCCGGACCGACATGGGAATATCGCCGTGGCCGGTGAGGAAGATGATCGGCAGTGCCGCGTCGGTGTCCGCCAGCTCGCGCTGCAGATCGAGGCCGCTCAGCCCCGGCAGACGCACGTCGAGGACGAGACATCCCGGCGTGTCCGCGCGACGGGCGCGCAGGAACGCCTGCGCGGTCGGAAAGACCTCCACACGGAAGCCGACCGAGCTGATGAGCCGGCGGAGACTGTCGCGGACCGAGGCGTCGTCGTCGACGACGAAGACGACGGGCGTATCCGCCGTCATCGCATCGGTGGCAGCGCGAGCTGAAACGTCGCGCCGTGCCCCACGTTCGGTGTCGCCCACAGGCGCCCTCCATGCGCTTCGATGATGGATCGGCTGATCGAGAGCCCCATGCCCATGCCGCCGGGCTTGGTGGTGAAGAACGCGGTGAACAGCTGGCCGACATTCTTCGGATCGAACCCGACGCCGGCATCCTGCACGGCCACCAACGCCCCGTCGTCGTGCGTCTGGGAGCGTATCACCAGCTCGCGCGGCCGATCGACGATGGAGGCCATGGCCTCGATGCCGTTCATGACGAGATTGATCAGGACCTGCTGCAGCTGAACCCGATCACCGAGCACGGGCGGCACGACGGCCGCCAGCTCCAGCCGCAACGACACCTCATGGCGCCGCAACGCCGTTCGCACCAGCGGCAGCATCTCACGGATGACGTCGTTGATCTCGAGCCGTGTGCGCTGCGGATCGGTCTTGGAGGCGAGCTGGCGGATCCGCTCGATGACGCTGGCGGCCCGATGACCATCGCTCACCACGGCCGTCAGCGCCTCGCGCACCATCTCGACGTTGGGCGTCGCGGCCGACAGCCAGTTCAGCGAGGCGTGGGCGTCGGCCACGATGGCCGCCAGCGGCTGGTTGATTTCGTGCGCGATCGACGCGGCCAGCTCGCCGAGCGTCGTGACACGCGTGACGTGCGCGAGCTCCGCCTGCGCCCGCTCGAGGGCCTCGGAGGCGAGCATGTGCTGCGTGAGGTCGCGGCTGATCACCAGCGCGGCCTCGACCCGCTTGGCATCCGGCCGCAGCGGCGAATAGGTCGCCGATAGGTACCGGCGGCCGGCGGGCGTGGGAAACCAGCCGACGAAGCTCACCTCGTCTCCGGCGAAGCAGCGATCGAAATTCGGCTTGTACGTCTCCTCGAACGGCTCGGTACCGGCGAGCTCGTCGACGCGCATGCCCACGATGCGCTCGGCGGGGAGCCTCCACCGCCGCTCGAACGTCGGGTTCACGCGCTGATACCGATAGTCTCTGCCCACGATGTAGACCGCGTCGGGGGCGGCCTCGAACACCAGCCGGATCAGATATTCGGCGCGCTTGCGCTCGGTGATGTCCTGCACGGTACCGAACATGCGGCGCCCGCGGCCCGACTCGTCACTCACGAGGCCGCCCTGGGAGTGGACGTGTCGGATCTCGCCGGTCGGCCGGAGTACGCGGTATTCGACGTCGTAGCGCGCGCCGCTCTGCAGCGCGGTCACGCCCTCGCGGACGAACGGCCGGTCGTCCGGGTGAACCAGCTCGTAGAATTGTGCGGGCGTGACCGCCCGCTCCTGTGGGCGCAGCCCGAAGATGCGGTAGGTTTCGTCGGACCAGGTGACGACGCTCGTGTCGCCGTCGCGCTCCCAGTGGCCCACGTGGGCGAGGCGCTGCGCGTCTTCCAGCCGGCGCTCGCTCTCGCGCAGGCTCCTGAGCATCGACAGACTCGTCAGCGCGTCGGTGAGCCGGCGGCCGATGGCCTGGAACAGCTGCGCTTCCTGCAGCGCCCACACCCGGGGGCTCGAGCACTGGCTGAGCCCGAACATGTACGGTCGATCGCCCTTCGGGTACAGCGCCATGAGCAGTCTGGACTGGACGCCGAGGGCCTTGGCCATCCGCTCCGGCAGCGGATACGCCGATCCCGGGCCGAAGGCGACGGCGCCGCTCGCGCCGCGCACGATCTGGAACACCTCGGCCGTGTCCGGGTCCATCGGGATGTCCTCGCCGATACCGAAGCGGCCGGGGAACTCCGGCCGCGTCCGCTGCATCTTGACGCCGTGCGACGAGGCGTCGGGATCGCAGGGATAGACGAGCCATGCCCGGTCGCAGTCGAAGATCGACAGCGCCGCGTCGAGCACGTCGCTCATCATCTGTTCGAGATCATTCGTCCCCTGGATCGCACGATGCACCCGATCCATACTGTCGACCTGCCAGCGGCGCACTCGACGCTCCTGCTCGACGCCCGTGCGCTCGGTGATGTCGGTCATCACGCCGCGCAGGCGCGCCGGGCGGTCCGGCTCGTGCACGACGCTCACATGGTCGCGCAGCCAGACGACGCGCCCGTCGGCCGCGATCATCCGGTACTCGAGGTCCTCCGCGCGCGCCTGGCCGCTCGTCGGCTCGCACGAGCGCATCACCGCCTCGCGATCGTCCGGATGGATGTGATCGGCCCAGAACGTCGGGTCGGACACCCAGCGGCCGGCCGGATAGCCGAGGATCCGTTCCGCCTGGCGGCTGACGAACGAGAACCGCAGGGTCGTGGCGTCCGCCTCCCAGACGATGCCATCCACGGCATCGACGAGATCGTGCAGGCGCTCGTTGCTCCGCTGGAGCTCGGCCGTCCGTTCGTGCACGCGTGCCTCGAGCTCCTCACGGGCGTGCTTCAGCGAGTCCTCGGCGCGGCGTCGCGCGGCGCTCACGATGGCCAGCAGCGCGGCCAGCGTCGTGAAGATGAGCAGCCGCGGAGCCTCGGCGGCGGAGAACGTCAGCGACTGAAACGGGGGCGTGAAGTAGTACGTGAACGCCATCGTGGCCAGGGCCCACGCAACCAGCGCCGGCCGCAGCCCCGCGACCCAGCCCGTGATCAAGACGGCGACGAACAGGAACTGGGCACCGGCGAGCACGACTGGCCGCAGCCACAGCGCGACGAGCGTCGCGATGCCCACGCACCCGACGGCGACACCATAGCGGACGAGGGCAAACCGCGCGACATGGCGTTGCATCAGGGCCGCCTCGGCTGAAATGGAGGAGCGCGCATCACGGCGACGAGAGCGCCGTTCGGACCGCCTCGAGGAGCGCGGCGCTGCGGACGGGCTTCTCGAGGAACGCGACGGCGCCGGCCTCGAGCGATCGGCGTCGCGTGTCCTCGTCGGCGTGGGCGGTGAGCATGATCACGGGGATGCGGGAGCCGCTGGCCACGAGCTGTTTCAGGAGGTCGAGGCCGCTCATGCCGGCCATGCGTACATCGAGCACCACGCAGCCGATACTGTCCGCCGGCCGCGTGTCCAGAAAGGCTTCCGCCGAATCGAACGTCTGGACCAGAAAGCCGACCGAGGACAGGAGGTTTCGGAGCGACCGGCGTAGCGACGCGTCATCGTCGACAATGCAGACTAGTCGTCCGTTCGTCACCATATCTGACCGCCGGCCTTCGCTAATGATCAAAAGTCGATTGCGCCAGATGCTAGGATCCCGGCCCCCGCGCGTCTACCCTACCTTCGTCGGGTTCCGTCCACGACGAGGGTCGGCAGACGACAATTCAAGTGCGTGATTTCGCTGACCCAGGGTCGCCCGGGCGACCACCATGGTGACGGCGAGGAGCGGCAGCCAGACGACCCACGCCGACGCGTGCGACATCGAGAGCGCGCCCAGGAACGCGCCCGCACCGTACGCGCCGACGACGGCGGCAAACAGCCGCATTCGGCTCGCGCTCGCGTCGTCGTCGGCGCGCGCCCATCCGACGAGCTCGGCGGCGAGGCCGGTCAGCGTCGCCGTGATGTACGTCGTGGACACGCCCGCGACTCCCAGATGACGGACGGCCGCGGCCTGCAGACCCATGGCGAGACTCGAGACGAGGATCAGCAGCGTGGTCACCGGCACGCGGTGCGCGGGCCCGGCCGACTGCCACATGACGACGAACACGGCGAGCACGAGCGCCTCGCAGCCGAGCGCAGAGGTGACGCTCCGAGACCACGTCCCGCGTGAGCGCTCACGCCCGACGATGAGCGCGCCGGCCGCGGCTCCGGCGCTGAAGGCCGCCAGCGCGAGACCGGCCGGCAGGATCTGCGCGAGATCGCCGCGAGCCACGCCAAACGCCAGCAGCGCCGCGTTGCCCGTCATCATCGTCGTGAAGACGCCGAGCCCGAAATAGGCGATCGCGTCCATCGCGCCCGCCAAGGCCGCGAGCACGACGAGCATAGGGGTCACGGCATCGCTCAGCTGGCCTTCCGACGCGCGGGCTCCGCGCCATGGCCGATTGCTTCGGGGAGCGCCGGCCGAGGGCGACGCACCGATCGCAGCCGCGGCGGCGCGCGGCGCGCGGAGCGGGGCGACCAGCGAGCCTCGCGCCGGTCGAGCACGTACAGCACGATCACGATGAGGACGGCGTTCAGGAACAGCGGCTGAGCGATCGACGCGATCATGGCGCCCGGCTACCTCCAGGTCTTTATGACGACGCGGAGACGACCGGCGTGACACGGTGCCAAATTACGACTCGTTCGGGAATCGGTCGTCCGACGGCGCGCCGGCCAGGAGCCACCCCCGAAACGCGGCGGACGAGGCCGCCAGCCGCCATTCGGCCGCCACCTCCCGCGCCATGGCGCGAAGCGCGCCAATCGAGGCATGGCTGGATTCGGCGAGGCAACGCTCCAGGAGCCATGTCTCGAAGCCGTCCGGCTCGGGATCGGCCTCCCTCGCGTCGGCGAGCAGCCGTCGCTTGAGCGAGATGCCGATGGCGTCCGGCGTGGTGTCGCGCTTGCGGCGCCGACGCCGACCGTCCGAGGCGTCGAGAGCCGCGAGCAGCGCGTCACAGATGGCCGCCGGTCGGGGCGGCGACGTCACGGCCGGCGCGCGAAGACGCGGCTCCAGAAGCGCCGGGGCTCGGCGACCACACCGACATCGATCGCGCATCCGCGCGTCGCGGGACGACGGTAGTCGCGCTCGAGGGCGGCCATGTCGAGCACGAGCGTCGCGAGATCCTCGAGCAGGACGTCGCCGGGGCGAATCGGACTCAGCGTCGTGAACGTCTTGAGATAGCCCTGGCAGCCGTCACACACGTCGATCGCGTGACGCTCGACGGTCTCGGCGGACACCAGCGAGCCGAGCAGCTCGTGGTCGGTCTCACCGCAGAACGGGCAGCGGAGCGATTGCGCCTGCCAGTCACCGCCGCAGCACCCGCATCGAAGATGCCGCGCGCCGTCGAGTCCGCGCGTCTCGGCCAGCGACGGCCACGCGCCGCAGATGGGGCAGTAGCCGTGCGGCCAGCTCGCCGGCACACGCTCGCGCCACGCTCGTTCGCATGCCTGGAGCATCGGCATGGCGATCAGCGAGGCCAGGCCGCGCAGCACGCCGCGGTAATCCGTGTCGACGCGGGCGATCACGTGGAACCGCTCGACGTCGTGCGAGACGGCGGCCGCGAACAGCAGGGACGGGTCGAGCCATCCGGCGTCGATGGCCCGCGCGAGCGGCTCGATCTCCGTGCCGGCGCCCGCGGCGAGCGCGAGGATGTGCCGCACCCAGCGTCCGACGAGCTCGGACGGAACGGAGACGACGGCGCCATCCAGCAGCGGCCGTCCGTCGGTTCCGTCGTGTTCCGGTGCGGGTACGATGCGCGCCCAGTCACGCCGCTGCGCTTCTCGCGACGCCGCGTCGATCAGCGCGAGCAGCGGCCGCCACTCCGGATGCTCGACGTCGAGCGCGACCAGCCGCGATGGGCCCGAGCCGTGCGATGCCATGTTCTACTCCCCTGCCTCGGCGGCGCCGCCGATGAACGTACGCTGGCCGATTCCGGCGCCATACGTGCGTGTGCCGTAATAGATCTTGTTCCCCGCGTGCAGCTGGACCGATCGGCCGTGGTTGCCGACATCCGCGCCGGTTCCGCCGCCACGCGTCCGCGTGGACTCGGGGCTCGTGCATCCGACGGCGGCGGCGGCGAGCAGCACGACGAGCGCGCGCCAGCCGGGCATCACGTGATCCGGTCGGCGGAAAGGATGATCACGGCGCGGAGGATCAGACCGCCGAGCAGGACCAGCGCCGGCGCGAGCGCAAACCGCGGCCGGAGAGCCGGCCCGCGCACGGTCCGCCGACGCATATAGAGAGGAAGCACGATTCCGCCGAGCACCATGACGGCGAGCAGCAGCCCCCAGCCATTGGCCCACACCGTCGCCACACGCCCGAGCGAAGCGATCAGCGCGGCGATGACGAGCGCCTCGAGGACGAGCATGGAGGAGTCGAAACGCTCGAGCCCGTCGATGCCGTCGGACGAAGCGCCCCGCCAGGACGCGAGAAGGATCAGCAGCGCCGCGGATGTCGAGGCCGCCGAGATCAGAAACGTGACTCCGAGCAGCGTCGTGTCCGCCCACATCGGCCGGTTCGTGACGGCGAGCAGCACACCCGTATAGCCCGCGACGTAGAAGCCGAGCAGCGTGCCGATCAGCGTGACGAGCCGGCCCGGTACGGCGCGGGGACCGAGATGGCGCAGCGGCGTCCACGCGATCCGGCCGCGCTCGACGAGAACGGCCACGAACGAGACGAACGCACACCCACCGAAGGAGAGCAGCGCCCAGGCGCCGAGCGACATCGGCGAGTAGGTCTTGATCATGGGACGCCAGGTTTCCGACTGGATCAGCATGTGCCAGAAACGCTCGGGCCGTCCGAGATCGACCGTCAGGACGAGCCCGCAGAGGCACACGAGCGGGAACGCAACGAGATACCCGAGCTCGATCACCCGCCGGTCGCGCCGACCGCCGACGATGTCCATCAACGTCGCGAGCACATAACTGCCGGCCGCGAGCCCGCCCAGGAAGAAGTACGCGATGATCAGCCACCGCCACTGCGGCGACGCGGTGAAGAAGGTGCTAGACATCGCGGCGTCCTCGATTCCGAAAATTGATCAGACCCGTCACCGCGATGACCATCGCGCCGAGCACGGACCACCGTGCGGACGGTCGGAGATTGCGCGACGGAATCTTGGGATCCGGCGGCAGCCCGTAGACCTCGGGGCGGTCCACGAGCAGGTAGAACGAGTTGAGACCGCCGAGTATCGTCTCGTCGGCGCCGTAGAGATGCGCGCGACGCTCGCCGCCGCTCCGCAGCTGCCCGAGGCGGGCCTCGGCCATCTTTTTCAGGTCGGCGATCGGCCCGAAGTTGATCGACTCGGTCGGGCACGCCTTGGCGCACGCCGGCTCGAGCCCGACCTTCATCCGGTCATAGCAGAGCGTGCACTTCTGCGCCGTCCCCGATGCCGGATTGATGCCGATGACCCCGAACGGGCAGGCGCCGATGCAGTCGCGACACCCGTTGCAGGTGTCCGACTGAATGACGACCGTGTCGAACTCCGTTCGGATGATGGCGCCGGTCGGGCACACCTCGAGGCAGCCGGCGCGCACGCAGTGCTTGCACACGTCGCTCATCAGGAGCCAGCGGCCCTCGCGACGGTCGGCGCTGAACTGCTCGATGAACTTCACGTGCCGCCAGTGGATGCCGTCGAGATGCTGGGTGTTGTCGTAGCTGTTGCCGCTCAGCGTCCGCACGCCGCCGTTGGCCGCGGGCAGCTGGTTCCACTGCTTGCAGGCGACCTCGCAGGCCTTGCACCCGATGCACACCGTGGTGTC
>Ga0114129_10001645_pt1 | contig 30363 bp, 26 predicted proteins | sample RhiMetdeltSRZDD1_FD_80071 | JGI IMG/M metagenome (GOLD analysis project Ga0114129, IMG submission 80071) | Populus rhizosphere microbial communities from Tennessee, USA - Rhizosphere MetaG P. deltoides SRZDD1 (version 2) (version 2) | ecosystem: Host-associated > Plants > Roots > Rhizosphere >...
ATCCGCGCGTTGGGCCAGGCCGCGCCCGGCAGCTACGCTCAGTTCGCGCGGCTGTCCTCCGTTCGAGAGGAGACGGGCGTGCCCCCGGCGCCAGCGATGATCCGGCAGATGGTGGAAGGGCAAGAGGCGGTGGTGCGTACCGCACGTGCTGTCTTCCCGGTGGCCGAGCGCGCGGGCGACCAGGTGACGATGGACTTGCTGACCCAGCGCCTGCAGGTCCACGAAAAGAACGCCTGGATGCTCAGGAGCCTGATCGAGTAGCATCGAGGCAAGGAGACCCCATGCGACGACGAGGACTCATGAAGGGCGCGGCCGCGCTCGCGGCCGCACTGCCGCTGGCGCGCCTGGCACCGGCGGCGGAGCCGCCGAAGGCGAAAGAGCGGCCGGACCCGTGGCGCGGCCTCAAGGTCGGCGTGGCGTCGTACACGCTGCGGAAGCTCCCGCTCGACGGGGCCATTGCCGCCATCCGGCGCGTCGGCCTGCACTACGTCTCCATCAAGGACTTCCATCTCGCTCTCACCAGCACGACCGACGAGCGCCGGGCGGTGGCCGCCAAGCTCAAGGACGCGGGCATCACGCCCCTGAGCTGCGGCAACGTATCGATGGAGAACGACGCCACCAACGTGCGCCGTGCCTTCGAGTACGCGCGCGACGTGGGTCTGCCCGCCATCGTCTGCAGCCCGCATCCCGACTCGATGCCGATCCTCGACGCCATGGTCAAGGAGTTCGACATCCGGCTCGCCATCCACAACCACGGGCCCGAGGACAAGCGGTTCCCGTCGCCGTACGACGTCTGGAAGGCCGTCCAGCCGTACGACAAGCGGATCGGCCTCTGCATCGACGTCGGCCATACCGCCCGCGCCGGTGTGGACCCGGCGGAGGCGATCGGGCGTTGCCGCGAGCGGCTCTACGACCTGCACATCAAGGACATCGACAGCACCGCCGCCGACGGCAAGACGATCGAGGGCGGCCGCGGCGTGCTCGATCTGACGGGGATCCTGCGGGCGCTCCTCGACATCCAGTACCCGCACCTCGTGAGCTTCGAGTACGAGAAGGACGCCGACGATCCCGTGCCGGGGCTCGCCGAGAGTGTCGGTTACGTCAAGGGACTACTCGCCCGTTTGCCCTGATTGCGCCGCGTCTCTAGGACGCCGCCGCCCCCGGTCGCCATGCCTCGCGCAAGGTGGCACGCACCTGATCGGCGTGGAACGGCTTCTCGAGGTGGATGCGGCCGGGCTCCGCGAGGAACTCCATCGTGCGCGGCGTCAGCCCGTCGCCGGTCATGAAGACGAAGACGGGTCGCGACCGCGACGGCAGCTCCTGGGCGGCGCGGAACAGGCTGATGCCGTCGAGCACGGGCATTCGGATGTCCGTCAACACGACGTCGTAGTCCGCCTCGCGGAGGCGGCGCATCGCCTCGAGGCCTCCGCGGGCGACCTCGGTGGCGTGGCCGTCGTCACCCAGCAACTCCGCCACGACGTTGGCCACGATCTCCTCGTCGTCGACCACGAGAATCCGCAGGGCGGCGGCGTCCCGATGGGGAGCGGCCGCCACCACGTGCGCCGGTGAGCCGGCCGAGCCGAACGGCAGATCGATGGCCATGCGTGCGCCTCCGAGTGTCTCCGAGCGGAGCGCCTCGATGGCGCCGCCGTGCGCCTCCACGATCCCACGGCACAGCGGAAGGCCGAGGCCGGTGCCTTCGCCTTCCGGCTTGGTCGTGAAGAACGGCTCGAAGACGCGTCCGCGCAGGGCCTCGGGGATGCCCGGGCCGCTGTCGTCGACGAGGAGGAACACGCCGTCCTTTCGGCATCCGGTGGTGACGCGGATGCGGCGCTCGCCGGGGTGATGCCGCGCGGCGTGGTGGGCGTTCGTCAGAAGGTTGACGACGACCTGGTGGGCCTGGTGCGGATCGGCCCACACGGACGGGAGGGAGGGGGCGAGATCGAGGGTGATGTCGACGTCGTCCACGCGCAGCGTGTAGGCGAGCAGCTCGACTGCGTCCCGCGCGATCTGATTGAGGCAGACGTGTTGCCGCTCGGGGGCGTGCTGTCGGGCGAGGGACAGGAAGTTGCGCACGATGCGCACGCAGCGGTCGGCGGCGTGGCCGAGGCTGATCGCCCGCGGGCCCAGAGGGCCGTCGCCGGCCTCGCGCAGGATGAGCTGGGCCTGGCCGAGGAGGATGGACAGCGGGTTGTTGAGCTCGTGGGCGACGCCGGCGAGCAGCGTCCCCATGTCGGCGAGCTTCTGTGACTGGGCCAGAGCGGCCCGTTGCCGCTCGAGCTCGGCCTGCTCCTGCTTCCAGTCGGTGATGTCGCTCCAGGACCCGACGATCTCCGGCGTGCCGCCCTGGCGCGGCGGCACGAGGCGGCACTCGTCGCGCATCCAGCGATAGGAGCCGTCGCGGTGGCGGAAGCGATAGTCGACCACGGCCCCGCCGGTGTCCTGCAGGGTCCGCACCTTTTGGCGTGCGCGCTCGAGGTCTCCCGGATGCACGTGATCGGGCCACCACGATTCGGCCAGGCACTCGGAGGCGGTGTAGCCGGTCAAGCGCTCCACGTTCTCGCTCGTCCAGGCTGGAGTCACGCGGCCGTCGGCCAGGAGGTTGTGCACGTAGGTCACCGTCGGTTTCATCGAGAGGACGTACTCGAGGTGGGTGCGCGCGGCCAGCAGCTCCTCTTGCGCCTGCTTCTGGGCGGTGACGTCCTGGATGATGCCGTGCACGTGCGTCATCGTCCCGCCGGCATTCCGGATCGCAGTGGCGCTCTGCCGAAGGTGGACGGGGCTACCGTCCTTGCGCCGACCCTGCCACTCGTACTGGTCGACGAAGCCGTGCTCGTCGAGGCGCCGCATGAGCTCGTCGCGGGCGGCGGGGTCGCGGTAGACCTGGTGGCGCGCGTCCTGCACGGTGTCCACGAGCTCCTGCGCGGAATCGAAACCCAGGATTCGCGCGAGGGCGGGATTGGCGGCGATGCAGCGGCCCTCCCGCGTCGACAGGTACATGCCGACGATGGCGCTGTCGAAGATCAGGCGATAGCGCTCCTCGTCCCGCTGCACTCGCGTCCATTCGTCGGTCATCTCATCCCTCCCCCCGCGTGTGGCGTGGGCCCTTTGCGGCAGCGATTGCGGGAGCACGTTCTATGCCGCAGGAATAGCGAGGGGCCTACCGGGGCCAACGTACGAGGGCTCTGCGGCATGCCGACCCCGTGCCCCGAGGCCGGCCGCAGGCCTTGCGTGCCGGGCCGCGTGGCGGTGCGCGGGCCGCAGCTTCTGCGTGCGCTCTGGCGTCGTGGCGGAACTGATGCTATTTTCCGTGTGCCCATGGATCGCAAGCCGCCGGAGGAAGCTGAGGACTCCGGCCAACGGACCCTTCTCGAGCGGGAGGCGCGGCTTCGGGCGATCCTCGACAGCGCGGTCGACGCGATCATCGCGATGGACGGGCGCGGGTTGATCCAGTCCTTCAATGCCGCCGCCGAGCGGCTGTTCGGTTACGAGGAGGCCGAGGTCCTCGGGCGGAACGTCAGCCTGCTGATGCCGTCGCCGTATCGCGAGGAGCACGACGGATATGTCTCCGCGTACCAGCGCACGGGGCAGGCGCGCATCATCGGGATCGGCCGCGAGGTGGAGGCCCGCCGCAAGAACGGCGAGGTGTTCCCCATCCACCTCTCCGTGGGCGAGGCGCGCACAGGGGACATCCGGATCTTCACCGGCATCATCCGGGACCTGACCGCCCACAAGAAACTCGAAGAGCAGCTCGCGCAGTCGCAGAAGATGGAAGCCGTAGGCCGCCTGGCGGGCGGGGTGGCCCACGACTTCAACAACATCCTGCTCACGATCCTGGGGCGCGGCGACGCCATCCTGCGCCGCATGCCCGCCAAGAGCCCGCTCCGCCGTCAGGTCGTGGAGATCCGCAAGGCGGGCCGGCGGGCGGCCGCGCTGACGCAGCAGCTCCTCGCGGTGAGCCGCAGCCAGGTGCTCAACCCCCGGCTGGTCGATCTCAACGTGGTGCTGCGCGACACCGCCCAGATGCTGGACCGCTTGATCGGCGAAGACGTGGCCCTGCGCATGGAGCTCGAGCCCGAGCTCGGATCGGTGAAGGTGGATCCGCACAAGATCGTGCAGGTCGTCCTGAATCTCGTCGTGAATGCCCGCGACGCCATGCCGCGGGGCGGTGAGCTCGTCATCGCGACGCGCAACGTCGGCGCCGCCGAGGCCGACCTGCCGGGCGGCGCGGGCGACGGCGTCTGTCTTTCCGTGCGCGACACGGGGACGGGTATCGGCGAAGAGACGCTGGCGCGGATGTTCGAGCCGTACTTCACCACGAAAGGCGACCGCGGCACCGGCCTCGGGCTCTCGACGGTCTATGGCATCGTGAAGCAGAGCGGCGGCATCGTGCGCGTCCGCAGCCGCGTCGGACACGGCTCGACGTTCAGCGTCTACCTGCCCCGGGCGGAAGGCCGTCCCGAGCGTCCTCCCGAAGCCCGCGAACGGCGCCCGCGGTCACGAGGCAAAGGCGGGCGCCTGCTGCTCGTCGAAGACGATCGTGCGGCGCGCAGCGCCCTCGAGGAGTTCCTGCGCGAGGAGGGTCACACCGTCCTCGCCGCCGGCGACGGCGACGAGGCGGAGCGCCTCTGCCGCGACTCCCGCGACGCCATCGATCTCGTCGTCACCGATACGGTGATGCCGCGCATGAGCGGGCCGCAGCTCGTGGAGCGGTTGAGGATGTTGCAGCCGGGCCTCAAGGCCATCTTCATGTCCGGCCACACGCCGGAGACCGTCGTCCAGCACGGCGATGTGAGCGCGGGCTCGGCGTTCCTGCAGAAGCCGTTCGAGATCGGCGACCTGCTGGGGCATGTGACGCGCCTGCTCGGCGGCCCTGCGCCGGGCAAGAAAGCGCGCCGGCGGCGGTAGGTCAGGCTCCGCTCGGGCGGCCGTCGCGGGATTCCGCGGCCACGCACACCCGATCGCGCCCCTCGGCCTTGGCGCGATAGAGCGCGGCATCGACGTGGGCGAGATACTCGTCCATTTCCGCCGGGTCCGGATCCAAGAGCACCAGTACCCCGACGCTCACCGTGACGGCGGGGGTGGAAGTGTTCGGGGGGGCGGTACCGATCGAAACCCGCAGGCGGTCCGCGGAGCTCTGCGCGTCGGCGATCCCCGTGGCGGGCAACACCGCGAGGAACTCCTCTCCGCCGATCCGGCCCACGCTGTCCGTGGCGCGTGCCAGCCGGCGCAGGTGCCGGCCAACCCGCCGCAGTACGCCGTCGCCGGCGACGTGCCCGAAGGCATCGTTCACCCGCTTGAAGTGATCGAGGTCGAGCATCAGCAGGGCCAGCGGAGCCCCGTCGCGCTGCGCGCGCTTGAGCTCACCCTTGAGGCGCGCCTGCAGCGCGCGGCGGTTGAGCACGCCCGTCAAGGGGTCCACCTCGGACAGCCAGCGCAGCCGGTGGTTCGCGCGCCGCAGCGCGCGGCGCTGGTGGAGGAGATGGTCGGCGGTGGACCCGAGCCGATAGCCGAATATCGCGAAGGCGAGCCCCGTAGACAGGCTCATGTATGCGTAGAGCAGGCCGTGCTCGCCGAGGAGCGCCGTCGGGGTGCCGCCGCGGACCAGGTGCTCGAGCACAAGCGCGCCCGCCGGCGCGCCCTGGCCGAGCAACGCCCCGAGCCAAGCGTACGCCCGCGCCCGGGAACGGGCTCGACGCTTGTCAGGGCCGTGGCGCGCGACATCGATTCGAGTGTCCATCGCGGCAGTCCTGAAAGCAGTGGCGGTGCTCGGGCCAGAGCGAGCACCGGACGACCTTGATGTCCTCCGGCCGCGTCAGCAGCAGCGCGCCGGCCACGGCATCGAGGGTGATCGTGGCGCGGGTGCCGGTCGTCGGACAATGGACGTGCCGCGGATGGCGCGTGCGCAGGTACGTGAGCGTGGCAAGCAGAAGATGGCACGCGCCGCAGAGCAGCAGGAAACCCACGCCGTAGACGGTGGGCATGACGTCTCTCCTGCTCGACGCCTGTGCAACCGCGCTGCCAGGCGTTCGTCGACGTAAGTCGCGCAGGAACATGCGGACCTGGCGAAGCGGATGCGCAGGGCGCGGCGGCTGCCGCAAACTTCGCGCGCAAGGCGGCCTCTTAGGGCTCGAAAGCGCGATTTTCGGATGGCACGGGGTGTGGATTACGGCTGGCATGGCCGAGACCCTCATCGTCCCCCTCGCGCGTCCAGAGGTCGCACCCTCGTCGTCGTCACCGTCGCTTCGCGCCGTGGCCCTGCCCACCGAACATGGCGGTTGGGGCCTTCTGCTGGAGCCCTTGCTGCTCGGGCTGCTCGTCGCGCCCAGTGGCCCCGGCGCGGCGGTGGCGGTGGCGGCGCTCGGCGCCTTCTTGTGGCGCCATCCGGCTCGGCTCGTGGCGTCCGACTGGTCGCGGGCCGCGAGTTATCCGCGCACGCGGGTGGCACTGGCGGTGGCCGCCGGCTACGCCGCGGTCGCACTCGCGGCGGGCCTGGTGGCGCTCGGTACGGCGCGTGGAGCCCTCGTCGCGCTGATCGCGGCGGCCGCACCGTTCGCTGTCGTCTATCTCGCCCACGACTTGCGGCTGCGGAGCCGATCGGTGGTCGCGGAGCTTTCGGGCGCGGTCGCGCTCAGTGCCGGAGCCGCGGCGGTGGCGCTGGCCGCGGGTTGGCCGGTGTCGCGTGCCTTCGGTCTGTGGCTGCTCGTCGCCGGACGCGCGGTCGGTTCCGTCGTGGACGTGCGTTGCCGTTTGCGACGACAGCGCGGAATGCCGTCACCGGTCTGGCCGGTGTGGCTCGTGGAGGCCGCCTTCGTCGTCGCCGCGGGAGCGGCGTCGTATGCGGGCGCGGTTCCGATGTGGGCCACGCCCGTCCTCGTGGCGCTGCTCGTGCGATCGGCGTGGAACCTGAGGCCGGGGGCGCCGCCCCGGCGTCCTCAGGACGTCGGGTGGAGCGAGCTGCGCGCGGGGCTGCTGTCGACGCTCGCCTGGGTGCTGGCGTATGGGAGCGCGGCATGAACGCCGCGCTGCTCAAGCTCGATCTGTACTGCAAGGGCATACGGGTGCCCGAGTCCACGTTGCTCGAGGATGACGGCGGCCGCAAGATCCTGCGCACCCGCGCGGGCCTCGGCAGCGGCCTCGAGCTCGTCCTGCCCGAAGGTCTGTGGACCAACGTGCCGGTGACGGAGCGGTTCGCACAGGACTCGCCGTACGAGCTCACACGCGCTGGCGGCGCCTATTGGATCGAGCGTGGCGGCGAACGCGTGGCCCCGGTTCGGCTCGCGCCGCGGCCGGGCTGGTACGACGGCAAGACGCGCTCCGGAAAACCGATGACCCGCGTGGGGACGTTGCAGGGGACGTACCTCGGCGTCTATCCCGCGAAGGTCTGCGAGTACTGGACGGAGAAGACGAAGGTCAACTGCAAGTTCTGTTCGGTGGGTCTGAACCTCGGCGTCGACGACGCCGACGAGAAGTCGGTGAACGAGGTGCTCGAGGTCGTCCATGCCGCGCGGCGTGAGTCCGGGATCACCTACGTCGACTTCAACACCGGCCACTACTACGGCGACACCTACCTCGACATCCTCGAGCCGTACGTGACCCGCATCAAGCGCGAGCTGGGACTGCTGGTGGGCGTACAGACCCCGCCGCACCACGACCTGCGGCGCTACGACCAGCTGCGCCGGATGGGCGTCAACCGCGTCTCCTTCTGCTTCGAGATCTGGGACCGCGCGATCTTCGAGGACGTGTGCCCCGGCAAACATCGCGAGTACGGCCTCGACCGCTACCTGGAGGCGATCCGGTACTGCGCCACCCTCGGGGCGCATGGACCTTGGAACGAGCCGTGGGTCACGAACGGGGAGATCATCGCCGGCCTCGAGCCGCCGGAGTCGTCGATCGCCGCCATCGACTGGATCACGTCCGTGGGGGCGATCCCCACCGTCTGCGTGTTCCGGCCGCTGCAGGGCACCGACTACGCGGACATGCCGCCGCCGCGCACGGAAGACATCGTGCCCGTCTTTCGGGCGCTGTACGAGGCCTGCATGGCCCGCGGCCTGCCGATCGGCTGCGCGCCCAACGTTCACGTGAGCCTGGTCATGCTGCCGGAAGAGGCGCGCGGGCTGTCCTCGCGGCGCTTTCCGCTGCGGGAGATGAAGAGGCGCGTGCAGAAGCAGCTCGTGGCGAGCATGCTCACGCGCCGATGGAGGGGCATCGCGAAGGCGGGCCGTCAGCCGGAGCCGGTATGAGGTTCGAGGGTACCGGTCAGGCGACGACGGGGTCCTGGGCGACCCGTGACGCGAGATCCAACAGCCGGAGCTCATCCATCTGGTAGCGCCGGACGGCGCCTCGGAGGCCTTCGAACGCGGCGATGGGCGCGCGGCCCGGTGCCTGCAACGCCGATTCGACGGCGTCGGCGGCCCGCCGGATGTCTCGTGCGTTCGCCGTCCACTCGCGTGCCTCCGCCGCCAGCGTGCGCGGGTCGGCGCCGACCAGGGCCCCGAACAGTCGTTGTCGGGCGTGGTCGATGTGCGCGTCGCACTCGCCACGGTACGTCGCCATGTCCCGCACGGCCTCGTCGAACGCGCCATACGTCGACTCCAGGAAGATCGCGGCCAATCGCGCGTCGAGCCAATCGTGCTCGATGGCCAGCCATTCACGGGTGCCGCGGGCAGCGTCTTCCGATACAGCGCTCATTTGGGCTCTCTCCACGGCGTTTGAGTATTGCAATCGACCGGCCAGACGGTGCCCTGTGAAGGCAACGGGATGCGAGCCGGGTCGCCGCAATCCTTGCGCAGGGTGAGTCCCGCGGCGCCGGTCCTGCGCCTGACCGCCCGCTAAGTCCGCGTCGTCGCGGCGGTATTGCCCTTGCAAACGTCGTTCGCGATTCTGTTCGAACGCCAAGGAGCGCGCGATGGGAAAGATCATCGTCGTGGCCGGAGTGCCCGGGGCCGGGAAGTCGACGCTTCTCCTCGAGGTCTGGAAGAGGGTGGAGAAGGAGCTCAACTACACGATCGTCTCGTTCGGCACGGAGATGCTCGATCTGTGCAAGGCCTCCGGCCTCGTCGCCAACCGCGACGAGATGAGGAACCTCGGGCCCGACGTGCAGGAGGAGATGCAGTGGCGCACGACGAAACGCATCGCCGAACGTCCGGAGAACATCCTCCTGGACACGCACTGCACGATCAAGACGGGCTCCGGCAGCTATCTTCCGGGGCTGACACCGCGGATGCTCGAGCGCCTGTCGCCGGCGGCCATCGTCCTCGTCGACGCCCACGAGGCGGAGATCCGCGGCCGCCGCAAGCTGGACAAGAACCGGCCGCTGCGCACGATCGAGTCGTTCGACGACATCCTCGAGCACAAGGTCATCAACCGCGCCTACGCCGCCGCCTTCTCCGCCCGCAGCGGGTGTGTCCTGCGCATCATCCAGAACAACTCCGGAGAGTTCGAGGAAGCGGTAGCGGTCTTCATCGAGACCTTGCGTTTCATCGGCGTCGAGGCGGTCCGTCCCGTGACGGCGGCGGTCTGAGCCATGCGCATCCACCTCTATGCCGTCGTCTCGGGGTTCGAGGCCCTCATCGCCTCGCAGCTCGAGCCCGAAGCGTTCGGGCTGCACATGGCCGTCGGGACCCGCAAGCTGACCAGCGGGATCATCAGCTTCCTCGAGATCGAGCCGTCGTTCCGGCACGAGCGGTTCCCACTCCTCGACCGGCTCGAGGAGGTGTGCGTGCTGCATCCCGACGGACGGCCGCGGGCGAGCAAGTACGTCAGCGTGTACCGCGTCCTCGAGTTCCTGCCCTTGGACGCCTTCCGCGACCTGTACCTGGCGACGCCCGACGGCCGCGTCCTTCGCGTCGCGCCCTCGGAAGGGCGGCCGCTGGACGTGGCCGGCCCGAGCCTTTTCCAGGAGCTGTGTCCGCTGACGCCGCTCGTGGTCTCGGCGCTCGGCCCCGCCGAGTACGCGCGCCACATGACGGACGAGAGCAATCCCATCAGCGTGCCGAGGCTATTCTTCGCCGACCTGCGCCTCGAGCGTGACGCCGAGGGCCGGCTGGCCGGCGACCTCTCGTATCCGAGCCCGGCCCACCTGCTGGAATGCCTCGGCCAGGTGGAGAGCGGACGCGGAAAGCTGACCAAGACCGTCGCCCGCAACCCGTCGACGCAAGGGTTCTTCAGATCCGTCCGGCGAGGGTTCTTTCTCGGCGATGCCGGCGGCGTGAAATGGTACCCGTTCCCCAGCCGCGAGCAGCTCGAAGTGCATCACGCGTGGTGGTGGCACTCCGCCTCCGCGCATTGACAGGAGCCACCGATGACTCTCTCGTTCGTACGTGGACCGATGAAAGCGTGGGCGCCGCGTGTCGCTCTCGCCCTGGCCTTTGCGGCGGCGATCGTGTGGACGGGCGTGCGCGACGCGCGGCCGGGCGAGACGGCGGCATTCCACGCCTTCGCCCCCTTCCACGACCCGGCCTACTCCGGGCTCGAACGCGCGGCGCTCCTCGCCGTGCTGGCGGTGGCGGTGGGCGGCCTGCTCTACGCGCTGCTGCTGGTGCGCCAGGTGACGGCGGCTGACCGCGGCACGGCCAGCATGCAGGAGGTGGCGGCGGCGGTGCGCGAGGGGTCGAACGCCTATCTCTCGGCCCAGTTCCGCAAGATCGGACCGCTGATCGTGGTGATCACCGCGCTGCTGCTTCTGACCTACAGCGGTAGCCAGCCGGCGTTCCGCTGGGGACGGGCGGGCGCCTTCCTCGTGGGCGCGCTGTTCAGCTGGACGGTGGGTTTCGCCGGCATGCGCCTCGCCACCATCGGCAATCTGCGGGTCGCAGCGGCGGCCACCCGCAGCTACGGGGAGGCGCTCACCCTGGGTTATCGGACGGGCACGGTCACGGGCATGCTCACCGACGGCCTCGGCCTGCTGGGGGGCACCCTGATCTTCATGATCTACGGGCTGCACGCGTACGAGGCCCTCCTTGGTTTTGGCTTCGGCGGCACCCTCATCGCGCTCTTCATGCGCGTCGGCGGCGGCATCTACACGAAGGCGGCGGACGTCGGGGCCGACCTCGTGGGCAAGATCGAGAAGGACATACCCGAGGACGACCCGCGGAACGCGGCCACCATCGCCGACAACGTGGGCGACAACGTCGGCGACTGCGCCGGCATGGCCGCGGACGTCTTCGAGAGCTACGAGGTCACGATCGTCGCCGCCATGATCCTGGGCATGGCCAGCTTCGGCCACAAGGGCGTCCTCTTCCCGCTGCTCGTACGCGGGATCGGCGTCCTCGGCTCCATCGTGAGCACCTACACCGTCCGCGCCCGGCCGGAGGATGGCTCGGATTCCGCCCTGCACAGCGTGCACCGCGGGTTCTGGATCGGCTCGGTCCTGAGCGTCGTCGGCTTCGTCGCCCTGGGCGTGGGCTACCTGCGCTTCGACGAAGCGTACTTCGCCACGAACCCCATGGCGCGGGCGGGCTTCCCCGGTGGGGACCCGGGTGCGCTGCCGTTCTGGGCCGGCCTGGGCCTCGCCGGGCTCGACCTCCGTCCCGCCTTGACCTGCCTGCTCGGCGTCTTCCTCGCCGTCGCGCTCAACAAGGTGACGAGCTACTACACCCACACCGCGCACAAGCCGGTGCAGGGGCTGGCGCGCGCCTGCACCACCGGTCACGCCACCAACATCATCCAGGGCTTCGCGGTGGGATACGAGAGCACCGTCGTCACGTTGCTCGTCATCGCGGTGACGATCCTCGCCTCGGTGTTCTGCTACGCGGGAGCGCCGCCGATGTTCGTCGCCTACGGCGTCGCCATGACCGGCATCGGCATGCTCACCCTCACCGGCAACACGATCTCGATGGACGTCTTCGGCCCGGTGGCGGACAACGCGAACGGCATCGGCGAGATGGGCTACGACCCGGAGGAGATGGAGCGGCAGGAGCCGGGCAGCTATCGTCGCGCGCGGCGGATCCTCTCCGACCTCGACGCCGTGGGCAACACCACCAAGGCCGAGACCAAGGGCATCGCCATCGGGTCGGCGGTGATCGCCGCCGTGTCGTTGTTCTCCAGCTTCATCGCCATCATCGCCGTGGGCAGCGAGGACCGCATCGCCCAGATGACGACCGCCCAGTACATGGCCGAGGCCGGACGCCTCACCGTCGCCGACCCCGGCGTCTTCGTGGGCCTGCTGATCGGCGGAGCCGTGCCGTTCCTCTTCAGCGCGATGCTCATCCGCGCCGTGGGGCGGGCCGCGTTCTTCATCGTCCGCGAGTGCCGCCGCCAGTTCCGCGATCTGGCCATCTGGGAGGGCACGAAGAAGCCGGACTACGGCCGCGTGGTGGACATCTGCACGGAGACCGCGCAGAAGGAGCTGGTGGGGCCCGGCCTCCTCGCCCTCGCCGCGCCGCTGCTCGTGGGTTTCCTCCTCGGCCCGTATGCCCTGGCCGGGTTCCTCGCCGGCATGATCCTCGTCGGGCAGCTGCTGGCCGTGTTCATGTCGAACGCGGGCGGCGCCTGGGACAACGCCAAGAAGCTGATCGAGGACGGCCACTACGGCGGCAAGGGCTCGGACGCACACAAGGCGGCGGTGACGGGCGACACCGTCGGCGATCCGCTCAAGGACACCGCCGGCCCCGCCATCAACCCGCTGATCAAGGTCATGAACATGGTGAGCCTGCTCGCGCTCGGCCTCGTGCTCCAGTTCAATCTGACGGCGCCGCGCGGCGTTTCGGCCCGCTGGCCCGGGGTCGTCGTCGTCCTCGTCTGCCTGGCCGCGGTGGTCTGGGCGTTTCGTCAGAGCGGGCGTGAGGCCGACGGCATGACCCTCGACGAGGACGATGAATCGACAGCCGGCGCGAGAAGGTCGGGGCTATCGGCGGAGACGACCGAACCTCCTGGCGGGCGCCGAAGAGGAGCCGGCGTCCTCGCGCCTTAGCGGGCGAAGAGCCCGCCCGCGTAGACGATGAGTATGACGCCGCCCCCGAGGATCCAGGCGGAGACGTTGACGAGCAGGATCGACAGCGCGAACTTGAGGTAGTAGGGCCAGCACACCACGACCGCGCTTCACTCACCGCTTGACGAGCCGCAGCTCGAAGCCGATGCCGTCGCGGCGCAAGGTGCCGCCGCCGAAGCGGCTCTGCCTCGCCAGTCCCTCGATGGCCGGCTCGCCGTAGGCGTTCTTGAGCAGGGTGGCGCGGAAGATCCATCGGGTCAGCAGCGCGTCGAGCCGCGACAGGCCCATCCCCGCCACCTCGGCGTCGATCTCCGCCCCCGTCGCTTCCTTTCGCAGGTCGTAGACCGCGGCCTCCCCGCCCGGCGCCAGGACGCGATGCATCTCGTCGAGCGCCCCCAGCGGGTCGGTGAAGTTCTTGAACGCCGCTCGGCACACGACGTAGTCGAACGACTCATTCGCGTACGGCATCCGCGAGGCGTTACCGTGCTGGAAGTCGACGGTTACCCCCTCTTCGCGGGCGTGCGCGCGGGCCAGACGCACGAAGGTTTCACTGATGTCCAACCCGCCCACGCGGAACGGGCCGCGCCGCGCGATCTCCACGGCCAGGTAGCCGGGGCCGGCGGCGACCTCGAGCACGCGCGCCCCTGGAGCCAGTCGGGCCGCCACCGCGTCGGCGCACTTCCGATAGCCTCTCAGGTCCCGCCGGGTGTTCCGCGCGTACCAGGTCGCGATCAAGCCCTCCATGGGAAGACCCTTGTACGGCCGGGAGGCTGTTTCCGTCGCCTGACCGGGCATCGCCACCCCCTCTCTCCTGATATATCTTGATTATCAAGCTACATGATTGTCAAGCCTAATCGCGGGGCCGCCTGCTCGCGCGAAGCCGAGCCGGCCGGTACCCTATGCGGGATGTCGAGACACTCTCGAGAGACGCTCTACCAGCAGGTGGGGGCCGAGGTCCGCTCCCAGCAGCGGGCGGTCGACCTCCTCGACGAGGAGGTGGCGCGCCACCTCGGGATCAATCGCACGGACCTGCGCGGCCTGGACGTGCTCCTCGAGCTGGGCGAGGCCACCCCCAGCCGCCTGGCCCGCGAGCTGCGCCTCACCACGGGGAGCGTCACCACCCTCATCGACCGGATCGAGCGGCGCGGCTATGCCACGCGGGCCCCAGGGCCGACGGACCGCCGTAGCGTGGTGGTGCGGCCTACCCCCGCCGCCGCCCGGGCGGCCGGCGAGATCTACGGGCCGCTGGCCAGGGCGGGGCAGCGGTTGCTGGCGACCTACAGCGAACGCGAGCTCGAACTGCTGATCGACCTGCTGCGCCGGAGCCGCGAGCTGCAGGAGGCCCAGGCCGAGAAGGTGCGGCGTCTCGGGCGCGGCGGCAAGGGCTGAGGGCGCCCTCGCCGTCCCTGGCCCGGTGCCGCGAGGTCGAACGCTCAGGGCACGACGACGTGCCGCAGGAAGGCCGCGAAGTCGGGGTAGGAGGCGCCGCCGGCCTCGCCGAGCCGATGGACGGCGCTCTGCGGTGAATCGCCGAGCTCGATCGCGTGGATGATTCCATCCGCGCGATGGATGGGCAGCAGGTGGGCCGGCACCCGCGGTCCCAGCCACGCACGGAACGACAGGATGTCGGGCACGAGCTCGATGTCGTGGATCATCACGCGCCGGGCACCGAAGATCTCGTGCTTGAGGTAGAAGACACCGCCGCCCAGGCGCGACAGGAAGAGGCGGAAGGCCGGTGGCAGAGCCTGGCCGAGGGCTTGCTCGACCAGGCGGAGCTCGATCGCCGCACAGGCACTGCCGGTCATGTGGGAGGCGCGATCGGCCTCGCAACGAGCGATCAGCGCCTCCAGGGGAGCCGACTCGGATCGGTTCGTGTCGCAGGTCACGAGGCTCATCGCTCCCCCCTATTGCGGGACCTTCTCGTGTGCGTTCCAGCTCTGCAGCACCAGCATGTAGTTCGCCCGCTCGTAGGCCTGAGGGTCGGGGCACGCGCGCAGCGAGAGGTTCCCCTTGAGCTGAGTCAGCGACTCGTACCCATGGGCCTCCATCCACGCCGCCACCTCGGCCCGCAGCGTCTTGAGGTGCGACGGGCCGCGCCGGAGCAGCACCGAGACGAGCTGCACCGCGTCCGCGCCGGCCATCAACGTCTTGAGGGCATCGATGTCGGTGTGCACGCCTCCGGTCACGGCCAGCGACGCGCGCACCCGGCCGGAGAGCAGCCCCAGCCAACGCAGGCGCAACGGCAGCTCGGAGGACGTCGACAGCGCGAGCGTGCGCATCACCTGGAGGTTCTCCGGGTCGAGGTCGGGCTGGTAGAACCGGTTGAAGAGGATGAGGCCGTCGGCGCCCGCCTCGTCGAGACGGTGCGCGAAGTGGCCGAGCCCCGTGTAGAACGGCGAGAGCTTCACCGCCACCGGGATGCGGACGGCCTCCTTGACGAGGCACACCATCTCGACGGCGCGCTGCTCGATCGCCTCCGACGAGTCGTCGGCGCCGGCGGCGATCGTGTACAGGTTGAGCTCGAGGGCACTGGCGCCGGCCTGCTCGATGAGCCGCGCATAGTTGAGCCAGCCGCCGGGCGTGGTCCCGTTCAGCGAGCCGATGACGGGCACCGACACCGTGGCCTTGATGCGGGCGATCTGCTCCAGGTACTCGTCCGGCCCCAGCGCGAAGCTCTCCGACTTCGGGAAGTGGCTGAGCGCCTCCGAGAACGACTCGCGGTACATCTCCGTCGCGCGGAAGTGGAACCACTCCTCGCGGGTGATCTGCTCCTCGAAGAGCGAGTGCATGACGATGGCGGCGGCGCCGGCGTCCTCGAGGCGCCGCACGTTGTCGAGGTCGTCGACGAGGGGCGAGGCGCCGGGCATGAACGGGTGCGGCAGCTTCAAGCCGAGATACGTCGTCGAGAGATCCACGTGGTCCTCCTGTTCGTTAACCTTTGGAGCCGGTGCCCGCTTCCGCCGGCACCGCGGACGCGGTGTCCGTCGTCTCGGGGGTGGCGGGGGCCGGAGCGGGGGGCGGCACGGTGAGCTTCGAGAGCTGCTCGTACACGCTCACGCGCTCGACGGCGGCGCGCTGAGCGGCGGCGGCCAGCCGGCGGAAACGCGCGGGGTCCTGCTTCTCGACCATGCGGAAGCGGGCTTCGCCGCGCATGTAGTCGAGCACCGGCGTCTTGGGGGCGCCGGCATCGAGCTGGAGCGGCGCCTGGCCCAGCCCCAGCCGGCGCGGGTCGAAGCGGTACACCGGCCAGATGCCGGAGGAGACGGCCAGCTTCTGCTGCTCCACGCCGAAGGCCATGTCGTAGCCGTGGGCGATGCAGTGACTGTAGGCGATGATGAGCGACGGCCCGGGGTAGGCCTCCGCCTCCTGGAAGGCCTGCACCACCTGGTTCATCTTCGCGCCCATGGCCACGCGGGCGACGTAGACGTGGCCGTAACTCATGGCGAGCATGCCGAGGTCCTTCTTGGCCGTCTCCTTGCCCAGGGCGGCGAACTTGGCGGCGGCGCCCATGGGTGTGGCCTTCGACTGCTGGCCCCCGGTGTTCGAGTAGACCTCCGTGTCGAGCACCAGGACGTTCACCTTGCGGCCCAACGCGAGCACGTGATCCAGGCCGCCGTAGCCGATGTCGTAGGCCCAGCCGTCGCCGCCGACGATCCAGACGCTCTTGGGAACCAGGTAGTCGGCGATCGTCTCGAGGCGCCGCGCGTCGGCGTGGTCGATGGTGGCCAGTCGCTGGCGCAGCGTCGCGACGCGCACGCGCTGCTCGGTGATCGCTCCTTCGTCGCCCGCGTTCGCGGCGAGCAGTCCGCCCACGAGGTTGTGCCCGAGCGCGTCGCCCAGGCGCCGGGTCAGATCGCGAGCGTGCTCCGCCTGCGCGTCTACGGCGAGGCGGAAGCCGAGGCCGAACTCGGCATTGTCCTCGAACAGCGAGTTCGACCAGGCCGGGCCGCGGCCCTCGGCGTTGGTGGTGTACGGCGTCGTGGGCAGGTTGCCGCCGTAGATCGACGAGCAGCCGGTGGCGTTCGCGATCAGCAAGCGGTCACCGAAGAGCTGCGTGAGCAGTTTCACATACGGCGTCTCGCCGCAGCCGGCACAGGCGCCCGAATACTCGAAGAGCGGCTGCAGGAGCTGGGAGCCCTTGGCGTCGCGCTTCTTGACGGCCTCGCGCGGCGTCTCCGGCAGGTTCAGGAAGTAGGTGTAGTTCTCACGTTCCGCCTCGCGCAGCGGCCGCTGGGGCTCCATGTTGATGGCCTTGCGCTTGGCCTGCGAGCGGTCGCGCGCCGGGCAGACCTCCACGCAGAGATGGCAGCCGGTGCAGTCCTCGGGCGCCACCTGGATCGTGTACTGGAGGCCGCGCAGGTCCGGCGCCTTGTACTCGACGGACTTGAAGGTGGACGGCACGTGGCGCAGGACCGAGTCGGGATAGGCCTTTGCGCGGATGGCGGCGTGCGGGCACACGAGCGCGCACTGGTTGCACTGCGTGCAGATGGCGGGATCCCACACCGGGATCTCGAGGGCGATCGAGCGCTTCTCCCATTTGGCGGTGCCCAGCGGCCAGGTGCCGTCGACGGGGAAGGCGCTGACGGGGAGGCTGTCGCCCTTGCCGGCGAGCATCACGCCCTGTACGCGTGTCACGAAGTCCGGGGCCTCGGGCGGAACGGTGGGCGGCCGATGGTGTCGTGCGGTGGCGCGATCGGGCACCGCCACCTGGGACAGGTGCGCGAGAGCGGCGTCGACGGCGGCGAAGTTCTTCTTCACCACATCCTGGCCGCGCCGGCCGTACGCCTTCTCGATCGACTTCTTGATGCAGGTGATGGCCTCCTCCGCGGGCAGCACCCCGGAGATGGCGAAGAAACACGTCTGCATGATGGTGTTCATGCGCCCGCCCATGCCCGCGTCGCGCGCGACCTTGTAGGCGTCGATGACGTAGAAGCGAAGGTGCTTGTCGACGATCGACGACTGCACTTCGCGGGGCAGGTGGTCCCAGATCTCCTCCGGTCCGTAGGGCGCGTTGAGCAGGAAGACGGCGCCGTCTTCCGCGCACTCGAGCATGTCGTAACGCTCGAGGAAGTCGAACTGGTGGCAGGCCACGAAGCTCGCGTTCTGGACGAGGTACTCGGAGCGGATGGGGCGCGGACCGAAGCGCAGGTGGGAGACCGTCATCGCTCCCGATTTCTTGGAGTCGTAGACGAAGTACGCCTGCACGTGATGGTCCGTCTCCTCTCCGATGATCTTGATGGTGCTCTTGTTCGCGCCGACGGTGCCGTCGGAGCCCAGGCCGTAGAAGATCGCCCGTACACCGTCGCGGCTCTCGATGTCGAAGTTGGCGTCGATGGGCAGGGACGTGTGCGTCACGTCGTCGACGATGCCGACGGTGAAGCGCCGGCGCGGCCGCTCGCAGCCGAGCTCGGCGAACACCGCCTGGACCATGGCCGGGGTGAACTCCTTCGAGCCGAGCCCGTAGCGTCCGCCGACGACGATGGGTTCGCGTTCGAGCAGGCTCGTGCGCGTGGCGCGCGCCTCTTCGAGGGCGGCGGCGGCGTCGAGATACAGCGGGTCGGCTACGGCGCCGGGCTCCTTCGTGCGGTCGAGGACGGCGATGGCGCGGGTGGTCGTCGGCAGCGCAGCCACGAAATCGGCGGCGTCGAACGGGCGATAGAGCCGGACCTTGAGGACGCCGACGCGCTTGTCGTGGCGCACGAGCCAGTCGACGGTCTCGCGGACGGTCTCCGCGCCCGATCCCATGATCACGATGACCCGGTCCGCCTTGGGATGGCCGTGGTACTCGAACGGCGCGTAGTGGCGGCCGGTGCGCTGGGCGAAGCGCTCCATCACCGACCGGACGATGCCGGGGCAGGCGTCGTAGAAGCCGTTGGCGGCCTCGCGGGCCTGGAAGAACGTGTCGGGATTCTGCGCGGTCCCGCGCAACACCGGCCGGTCCGGCGTCAGCGCCCGCGCGCGATGCTGGGCGATCGGGTCGTTCGGGAGGACGGCGCGAATGTCGTCGTCGGAGAGCGGCTGGATCTTCGTGACCTCGTGCGACGTCCGGAAACCGTCGAAGAAATGAAGGAAGGGAATGCGCGACTCCAGCGTCGCCGCGTGGGCGACGAGGGCCATGTCCTGGGCTTCCTGCACCGAGCTCGACGCCAGGAGCGCGAAGCCCGTCTGCCGGCAGGCCATGACGTCGGAGTGATCGCCGAAGATCGAGAGGGCGTGGGTGGCGAGGGCGCGGGCGGCCACGTGCATGCAGAAGGGCGTGAGCTCGCCCGCGATCTTGTACATGTTGGGGATCATCAGCAGCAGGCCCTGCGAGGCGGTGAACGTCGTGCCCAGCGCGCCCGCCTGGATGGCGCCGTGGACGGCGCCGGCGGCGCCGCCTTCGGACTGCATCTCCACGACCTGCGGCACCGCGCCCCAGAGGTTGGGACGGCGCGCCGCCGCCCACTCGTCCGCCAGCTCACCCATCGTCGACGAAGGCGTGATCGGATAGATCGCGATGACCTCGCTTGCGCGGTACGCGACGGAGGCCGCCGCCTCGTTGCCGTCGACAGTCACGAACTCGGGCCGTTCCATGCTCTCGCCTCCCAGAAGACCACCCATGCGCCGCGCGATGCGAGTGCACGGTTCGTGCCGAGGGAAACGTCGCGTCAGACCTGGGTGTTGGCGAGGAGAAGCGCCAAGGGGGACGCAACCGTTGCCGAGCCGGGCTGCCGGTCCGGGCCAATGGCGCAGAGAATGCGCCTGCTCTTACGTGGCGCGGACCTCGTTGACGAGGGGCCGGCCCTCCTCGAACGCGCTCACGTTCTCGAGCGTCGTCTCGGCGATGGCGGTGAGCGCCTCTTCCGTGAAGAAGGCCTGGTGGCCGGTGATGACGACGTTGGGAAACGTGATCAGGCGCGCGAAGACATCATCTTGTATGACGCGCGCGGAGCGGTCTTCGAAGAACAGCGGCCCCTCCTCCTCGTAGACGTCGAGGCCGAGGTGGCCCAGGCGTCCCGACTTCAGGGCGTCGATCACCGCGCGCGTGTCGATGAGGGCGCCGCGGCCGGAGTTGATCAGCATCGCGCCATGTTTCATCAAGGCGAGGGTGTCGGTGTTGACGAGGTGGTGCGTGGCCTCGTTCAGGGGGCAATGGAGGGTGAGGATGTCGGCCTGGGCGAAGACGTCGCGCAGCGGAAGGTAGGTGACGCCGAGGGCGAGGCATTCCGGGTTCGGCGCGACGTCGTAGGCGACGAGGCGGCAGCCGAAGCCGCCGAGGATCCGGGCCACGACGGCTCCGATCTTGCCCGTCCCCACGATCCCGGCCGTCTTGCCGTGGATGTCGAAGCCGAGGAGGCCTTCGAGGGCGAAGTTGCCCTCGCGCACCCGCGCGTAGGCGCGATGGACCTTGCGGTCGAGGGCCAGGATCAGGCCGACCGTGTGTTCGGCGACGGCGTGGGGCGAGTAGGCGGGGACGCGCGTCACCTTCATGTCGCAGGCGCGCGCGGCGGCGAGGTCCACGTGGTTGTAGCCGGCCGAACGCAAGGCGATATGACGGGTGCCGCCTCGCGCGAGGCCCGCGAGGACGTCCGCGTCGAGCCTGTCGTTGACGAAGGCGCAGACGGTCGGGAAGCCCCCGGCCAGCAGCACGGTCTCCGGCGACAGACGTGCCTCGAAGAACGTGAGCTCGTGGCGTCCGGCGCCGGCACGCTCCAGGAACGCGCGATCATAGGGTTTGGAGCTGAACACGGCAATCTTCACAAGGCGGTCCTCCCATGAGGTCGTGAAAGTTGGCGCATACTTTGCGGTGGAGGGGGCATCCCGCGCAAAATTTGACGTGACCCGAGACCCATTCACCTGTCTTTCTACATGAACTGCAGAGACTTAGCCATTTCGTGCGCGCGGCAGGACTCTTGCCTTTACATCCGGCCGGGATGGCCTCCACGATGACCGACGAGCGCGACCGGCTGCAGACAGCGTACGAGGCTCAGCTGCGCGCGCTGAACCTGACGATCGAGAAGCGCGAGCGCGAGCTCGCGATCCTGTCCGCCGTCGCCGCGCGCATCCACGGCGAGGAGAGCGTCGACCGCATCTTGAGCATCGCGGTAGACGAGATCCTCGGCCAGATGAAGCTCGAGACCGCGTGGGTCTTCCTGGGCGACGAGCGCGACCGCAAGCTGCGCCTCGGGGCCCATCGCGGCGTGTCGCAAGCGTACCTCGAAGAGATCGCGGCGCGAGGCCTGGGCGAGTGTCTGTGTCCCGAAGTCTTCTGGTCCGGTCATCGGATGCAGGCGCGCAACACCGTCGAGTGCCCCCGCATGCCGGCCATCATCGACGGCGGAGTGGCCGTGGCCCACGCGTGCATCCCGCTGAAGTTCGAAGGCGGCAGCCGCGGCGTGCTGAACGTGGCGGCGGCGCCGGGCCAGCAGTTCTCCGAGGAGGAGCTGCGCTTCCTCGAGACGCTCGGCCATCAAATCTGCCTGGCCGTCGAGCGGGCACGGCACCTCGAGACGGAGCGCGCCCGCAACCGCGAGGCGCGCGCGCTGGCGGCGATCAACAAGGCGATCGGGGGATCGCTGGATCCCGCCGCCGTCCTGCGCGCCGTCGGGGAGACGGCGGGAGACCTGCTCGCCGCCGAGGGCCTGATGATCCTGCTGGGCGGCGACGTGCGCGACGTCAAGGTGGCCCACGTGAGCGGTACCGCCTCGCCGAGCGTGAAGGAGGGGGCCAGCCTCGACCTCGTGGCCCTGGGCGGGAAGCTCACCGTGCGGGCCATCGAGGAGAAGGCGCTCTTCGCCGTCGACGACGTCCGCACCGACGAGCGCGCCGGGCGCTTCCTCGCCGAGAGCTGGGGCATGGTCTCCGGCCTGGTGGTGCCTCTCGTGGCGCGCGGCCGCGCCCTGGGCCTCATGGTGGTGTCGCGAACCGCGCCGTATCGGTGGACCGGCGAGGACCTGGAGATGGCGGAGGCCCTGGCCGCGCAGGCTTCGGTATCGATCGAGAACGCCCGGCTGTACGAAGAGCTGCGCTGGGCCTACGACGACGTGAAGGCCGCGCAGGCCCGCATCATCCAGAGCGAGAGGATGGCCGTGCTCGGCACCTTCGCCTCCGGCCTGGCCCACGAGGTGCGCAATCCGCTGAACTCCATCGGCCTGCAGCTCTCGCTCCTCGAGCGCCGCGCCCTGGAGGCGGAGGGCAAGGCGGCCAAGGGCGTGCGGGACAAGATCGGCATCATCCGCGACGAGATCCGGCGCCTCGACACCCTCGTGAACGATTTCCTCCTGCTGTCGCGCACGAACCGGATGAGCTTGCGCGCGGTGGACATGGACGCCCTGGCCGACGAGATCGTGCGGTTCCTGGAGCCGGAGGCCGCCGCCTCCCGCGTGCGGCTGGAGCGGGGGCGCGTGGGGACGGCACCGCCGGAGATCGACGCCGACCCCGAGAAGATGAAGCAGGTGGTGTTGAACCTCCTGCGCAATGCCATCGAGGCGATGCCCAAGGGGGGCGACGTGCTCGTGGAGACCGGCCTGCTGGGCGGCCGGCTCTGCATGCGGATCGCCGATACCGGTCCGGGGTTGCCGGCCGACGTCGACGTGTTCCAGCTGTTCGTGAGCACGAAGGCGGGGGGCACGGGCCTCGGGCTTTCGATCGTGCAGCAGATCGTGCAAGACCACGGCGGCGAGATCTCGGCCGAGAGCCGGCCGGGCGGAGGGACCACGTTCACGATCCTCCTCCCCCTCGTCGCGCAGCCGCTTCCGAGCGCAGTGTCCGAGAGGAAATCATGAGTAAAAAAGGCCGTGTCCTGGTGATCGACGACGAGGTCAACGCCGCCGCGGCGGTGGAAGAGCTCCTCATCGAGGACGGCTACGAGGCGGCCAAGGCCAACTCCGGCGGCGAAGGTCTGCGCCTGCTCGAGAAGTTCGAGGCGGACGTCGTCCTCACCGACCTGCGCATGCCCGGCATGGACGGCCTCGAGCTGCTGGCCAAGGTCAAGGCGATGCGGCCGGAGACCATGGTCCTCCTCATGACCGCCTATGGCACCGTGAAGACGGCGGTGCAGGCCATGAAGCTGGGGGCGGAGGACTACCTCGGCAAACCCGTCGACGTCGAGGAGCTCGAGGTCGTGTTGCAGCGGGCGATGGAGCGGAAGGACCTGCGCCAGGAGACGCGCAACCTCCGCGAGCGCCTCGAGCAGAAGTACCGCTTCGACAGCCTGGTGGGGGAGAGCCCGGAGATGCTGGCCGCGTTCAAGACCGTGCGCCAGGTGGCGCCGTCGAGCGCTTCCGTGCTGCTGCTCGGCGAGAGCGGCACCGGCAAGGAGCTGTTCGCGCAGGCCCTGCATCAGAACAGCCCGCGGCGCGACAAGCCGTTCGTGAAAGTGGCGTGCAGTGCGCTGCCGGAGACGCTGCTGGAGAGCGAGCTGTTCGGCCACGAGAAGGGCTCGTTCACGGGCGCCCTCTTCACCCGCGCCGGCCGTTTCGAGATGGCCAACGGGGGCACGCTCTTCCTGGACGAGATCGGCGACATCTCGCCGACGGTGCAAGTGAAGCTCCTGCGCTTCCTCGAGCAGCGGGAGTTCGAGCGCGTGGGCGGGAACAAGACGTTCAAGGTCGACGTCCGCATCATCGCCGCCACCCACCGCGACCTCCAGAAACGCATCGACGAGGGGGCGTTCCGCGAGGACCTGTACTACCGCCTGAACGTGATCCAGATCCACATCCCGGCCATGCGCGATCGCGGCAACGACATAGCACTTCTCGCCCACCATTTCCTGATGAAGTACGCCGACGCCAACGGCAAAGACGTCCGCAAGATCTCCGACGATGCCCTGGCCAAGCTGCTGCGCCACCCGTGGCCGGGCAACGTCCGCGAGCTGGAGAACGCCATCGAGCGCGCGGTCGTGCTTGCCGACTCGCCGACGCTCAACGAGGGCCACTTCCCGACGCTGCGGCGTGCGGAGCCGGTGGCGGCGGCGGCGCCGGGCCGCAGCCGCGCGCCGGTGCCGGGCAGCACCCTCGAGGACATCGAGCGCGACGCCATCCTGCGCACGCTGGAGGCCGTGGACGGCAGCACCTCGCGCGCGGCGGCGATGCTCAACATCAGCCCGCGGAAGATCCAGTACAAGCTGAAGGCGTATCGGGGCGTAGGCCCGATCGAGGCGCACGCGGGGGTCGGGGAGCGGTAGCCTGGCCCGCGACTCAGAATTGCCGCTGCCGGATGCGCTGCTCGAGCCAGATCAACAGCGCGAACCGGTGATGGCGAGCGCCCCACGTCCCAAGGTGACCGTCGAGGAGTATCTGCGCCTCGAGCGCGCCGCGGAGCGGAAGAGCGAATATAGCGTCTCTCCGCGAATACCTGCTCATCTCCACGCGCGAGCCCCGGATCGAGCGCTTCCGCCACCACGACTCCGCCTGGCTGTTCGACGAGGCCGTCGGCATGGAGTCGATGCTGCCGCTCGTGTCCGTCGAGGCGGAGCTCCCGTTAGCCGACGTGTACGCGCGCGTGGCGTTCCCCGCCGAGCCTCCACTGCGCTGAAAGGCTGAGCCGCCGGATCGCCCGTGACTGCGGGCTCAGCCTCTCCACTGGCCGACGGCGGCGTCGCCTTCGGATGCCAGCCAGTCCATACGGATCGCGTCCGTCGGACACGCCACCACGCAGTGCTCGTCGCTCGCGCACGAGTCGCCGTTCACCAGCACGGCGAGGCCGTCCTGCATCTCCAGCGACCCCGGGTTGCACGCGTCGACGCAGGCCACGCAGCCCGTGCAGGCGTCGGGTTCGATGACCGGCAGCCACTTGTCCATGAGAAAAGCCTCGCTTGCTTAAGAAACGCCGGGATGCGCGTGGGCTGGCGCGTGGGCGCCGGCGGCCGTGGCGACGCGCGGGTGGCGGCGGCGCCAGACCAAGAGGGCGAAGACGACGATCGCCAGCTCGGTGCCGGCGAAGGCCGCGACGTAGCCGTAGCCGCCGGAGCCGAAGCCGTACGAGTGCAGGCCGGTGCCGAGGATGAAGTTCACGCCGTACCACGCCATCAGCACGAGCAGGAACGAGAGGATGGAGCCGACGGCCATCCCGAAGTCGCGCAGTACGCCGGCCGAGCGCGCATGGAGCAGGCTCAAGTAGCCCAGCAGCGCGATCAGCGCCCACGTCTCCTTCGGATCCCAGCCCCAGAAACGCCCCCACGAGTAGGAGGCCCAGACGCCGCCCAGGAGGGTGCCCGCGGCCAGGAGCAGGGTTCCCGCCTGCAGGGCCCTATATATAAGGATAGGGAGCCGGCTGGTGCGGGCCTTGTCGGGGGCGAGGAGCCAGACGGCCAGGCTGACGTGCCCCAGGCCCGCCCCCAGGAGCAGGGCTGCGTACCCGAGGCTGATCGTGAGGACGTGCGTGGTCAGCCAGAAGTTGTCGCGCAAGACGGGCACCAGCGGCGCGATCGCCCCGTCCATGATGGGCACGCTGTCCGCGGTGACGAGGGCGGCCACGGCGAGGACGGCGGCGGCGGCGCCGGCGTAGCCGACGCGCTGCGTCCACTCGAAGAGCAGCGCGAACAGCACTGCGCCCCAGGCCACGAAGACGACCGACTCGTACATGTTCGTGACCGGCGCCCGCCCGGCGATGAGCGTACGGAGCGCGAGGCCGTAGGTATGGAGCAGCCAGCCGGCGCCGATGATCCAAAGGCCCAGCGTCGTCGGCCGACGCACGGCCAGGCGCGCCAAGGCCAGGGCCGCGCCGACGACGTAGAACATCCAGGCCAGACGGAAGGGCTTCAGGCGGTTGTAGGACACCTCGCGCCCCAACTGGACGGCGCTCGGATAGGACTCGGGTGACAGCTCGGCCAGACGGGCGGCGAGCGCAGCCCCCGCGCCCCGGACGGTCTCGCTGTCGCCGCTCCGGTAGGCCGCGAACAGCGACGATGCCAGCAGGCGGACGCGTTGTGCGGAGCGCGCGCCGTGCGGATCGACCAGGGACGTCCACTCGTCCCCGTGATCGGCGCCCGCGGGCACGACCATCACGCCCTCGGTCGAGTAGATCCCGGCGAGGAGGTTGAGGGTGTTGTACAGCGAGGACAACGCCTCTTCCACGGGTGTCAGCTTCGGCTCCGCGCCGCCCTGGAAGCGAGCCTGGAGCTTCTCGATCTCGGAGAGGAACGCCGGGTTGCGGACGAGCTCGTCGAAGCTGAAACGATCCCGGTCGGCGGGCAATCCGATGAGGCCGCGCAGGTCCGCCTGGGCGACGCGTACCATCGGCACCGTCTTCCAGTAGGCCGGATCCGCCATCATCGCCACGAGCCACTCGACGGGCTCCTTCGACGACATCGATTCCGCACCGAAAGCCCGCGCGCCACCCACGCGGCGCGCCGTCTCGCGGGCGAAGGTGTCGAGAGGCTTCAGCCGGCCGCCGTCCTGGACGGCGATGGCACGGACGGCGTCTAGATCAGCGGCCGGCAGCGACGCCGACAGGCCGAGCGACAGGAGCAGCGCTACCGAGCGGGTCATGGGTTTCCTCTCTGCGGCGTAGGGCCCGTGCCGCGCGGCGGCGCGCGAGGGCGGGGTTGACGTAGAACATCCAGGCGACACCGGCGCAGAGCAGGGCGGTCCCGAGGTACACGACGGGAAGGCCCGGGGCCTGCGCCACCGACAGGACGGACATCATGGGGCTGCCTTCGACGAAGGACGCCTGGAAGAAGACGTAGCCGCGATGGTGCAGCGGCTGGTTCATGCGGATGCGATGCTCGAACGTCCCGCGCTCACGATCGCGGATGCGCACCAGGCTCTCGTACGTGGCCGCCATCTGTGAGCCGGGATACTTGTCGTTGCGGAACTCGAGCAGCGTCACCTCGAACGGCAGTGCCACGCGTTCGGTGCCGTCATCCCGGGCCGACGGCTTTTCGAGCCACTGCGAGGTCTCGCCCTCATAGAGGGCCAGGCTCGCGTCCAGGCCGAAATGGAGAGATACCAGCGACCCGGCGAGGAGCAGGAGCACGCCGAGGTGGGCCATGACGAAGCCCGACTGGTGCTGCTTCCACGGGAAGCGCAGCATCATCGAGGCGACGACGTTCACCCCGAGAAAGACGAGCAGGCCCGCGAACCAGGCGGTCTGGTAGACATCGCGCTGCGCGGCCGGCGTGCCGTGGCTGGATTCGTAGAACGTCGCCGCCGCACAGATGACGCCGAGGACGGCCAGGAGCGCGACGGCCAGGCGCAGGGAACCGAGCGCATCGACTATCCAGCGGAGCGACCCTTGTCTCGAGAGCATTGTCCTAGCGCCTCCGCCGCTCGGAGCTACAAGTCGCGTGCCGGCACTTCCCCCGGCAAATCCGTGGTTTTTGCGGCTCTTACCGGCAAGGGTTTCGGCCGGCAGCTCGGGCCGGCGCAAGGAATGCGGCTCAGGCAATGGCCAGCGCCGGCGCGGCGGCGAGCCGCTCCACCACCTGGCGCGCGGCCTCAGCGCCGTCGGCGATGGAGTTCGGGATTCCGGATCCTCGGAGGCCCGCGCCGATCACGGTCAACCCCGGCACCTCGGCGACCGCCGTCTCGAACGCGGTGCGCCGCGCGTCGTGTCCCACTTCCATCTGCGGCGACGCGCCCGGCCATCGGTAGACGCGCGCCAGCACGTGGGGACGCCGCAGGCCGAGCAGCGGACGCATCTCGTCCTCGAACACCGCCGCCATCCGAGCGTCGGCGAGGCCCATGGCCTCGGCGCCGCGCAGACCGCCGAGATAACCTTTGAGGAGCACGAAGCCCTCGGGCGCGCGCCCCGCATACTTGCTCGAGCTGAAGGTGCACGCGCGCGTGCGCAGGCCTTCGCCGCGCGGGATCACGAGGCCGTGAGCGTCGAGAGGATGCGCGACGTCTTCGCGGCGGAATCCCAGCAACACCGTCGAGGACGACGCGAACGCCATGGACTCGATCGAGGTCGCGGCGTGGGGCGCGGCCAGGCGCAGCAGCCGCGCCGTCTCCCACAGAGGGGTCGCCAGCACCAGCGCACGGGCGCTCAAGCATCGGCCTTCGGCGTGCACGCGGAAGGTCTCCTCGGCGCGGCCTATGGACTCGATGCGCACGCCCGTCTCGAACGACCCCGGCGGAAGGGCGTCGAGGAGGGTGCCGACCATCTCTCCGAGGCCGCCCGGCAGCGTGAAGAACAGGTGGCGTCGCGGCCCGGCCTCACTCCGGCCCGACCACATCGCGCGGATCAGGCTGCCGTGGCGCGTTTCCATGTCGAGGAGCGTCGGGAAGGTGGAGCGCAGCGACAGGCGCTCGGCGTCGCCGGCGTGGATGCCGGCCAGGAGCGGGTCGCCGATGCGCTCCAGGGCCTCGCGGCCCAGCCGCCGGCGGAAGAACGCCCCGATCGACTCGTCGGCGCCGTCGCGGCGCGCGGGCTGGAACACCTCCATCGCCATGCGCAGCTTGCCCGGCCAGGTGAAGAGCCGGGTGGTCGCGAGCGGTGCCAACCGTGCCGGCACGCCGAGCATCATCCCTTCCGGCAGGGAGTGCAGCCGGCCGCGATGCACCACGTACGTCGGATGGGGCATCGCCGACGCGGGCACGAGCCGGTCGCCGAGGCCGAGCTCGCGGCACAAGGCGATGGCCTCGGGGCGATGGCCGAGCAGCGTGTCCGGTCCCGCGTCGAGCACATAGCCGTCCACGCGCTCCGTGCGGATGAGGCCGCCCCAGTGATGAGTCGACTCGAGAATGCGGAAGTCGACGCCGGCGCGCGCCAGGCGATACGCGGCGGTGAGGCCGGCGATGCCGCCTCCGATGATGGCGACGTCCGTTCGCGTCTCGATCACGGGTGCACCTCGCCCGGTGGGCCTTCAAGGGCGATGCCAGGCCTGTCATGCGGTGTTGCGGGTGGGCCTGCCGCAAGTCTTTCGCGCAGGGGCGCTGCGGGCGCGTGTTTTGCCGCGAAAACGACTGGAACTGCGGCAGGCGGCCGGGCACGGGCCTTGATAGGACGGTGGCCATGAGAATGGTCGATTTCGACAAGGCACCCTTCCTGGTGATCTGGGAAACGACACAGGCCTGCGCCCTCGCCTGCCGTCACTGTCGCGCCTCGGCGCGTCCGTGGCACGATCCGAACGAGCTCACCACCGACGAAGGCCGGCGCCTCATCGCGCAGATCGCAGAGATGGGCACGCCGCTCCTCGTGCTGAGCGGGGGTGATCCCGCGAGCCGTCCTGATCTGCCGGACCTCGTGCGGTTCGCGAAGTCGCAGGGCTTGCGCGCGGCCACCATCCCTGCCGCGACGGCGACACTCGAGGAGTCGACGATCCTCTCCCTCAAGGACGCCGGCCTCGATCAGCTCGCGCTCAGCCTCGATTTCTGCGACCGCGAGCGCCACGACGCGTTCCGTGGGGTTCCCGGGGCGTTCGACAAGACGATCCTGGCCGCGGGATGGGCGAAAGCGGCCGGTCTCCCGCTGCAGATCAACACGACAGTCTGCGGCGAGACCGCGCCCTACCTCGAGGACATGGCGGCGTTCGTGGAAGAGCTGGGCGTCGTCTTCTGGGAGGTGTTTTTTCTCATCCCGATGGGCCGCGGGCGCGGCCTTTCCGCCCTCACCGCCTCCCAGTGCGAATCGCTGTTCGCGGTGCTCTACGAGGCCCAGAAGAAGGGCAAGTTCATCGTGAAGGTCACCGAAGCGCCGCACTACCGCCGCCACGTGTTCCAGCGTGAGCGCGAGGACAGAACCAGGCCGCCCGCTTCCGTAGCGATGCCGGCGATGCTGACGCAGTCCGAGGGCCCGGGGCACACGCTCGGTCTCGCCCCGCGCGGGGTGAATGCGGGCAAGGGCTTCCTCTTCGTTTCGCACACCGGCGAGATCTATCCGAGCGGCTTCCTGCCCGTGATGGCGGGAAACGTGCGCACCCGGGACGTTGCCGACGTGTATCGCACGAGCCCGCTGTTCCGCGCGCTGCGCGATCCGCAGAGGCTCGAGGGCCGCTGCGGCCGGTGCGAGTTCAGCGAGATCTGCGGCGGCTCACGCGCGCGAGCGCTGGCCCTCACCGGCAGCCCGTTCGAGTCCGACGAGTGGTGCGCGTACGAGCCGCGCGTGGCGAGGCACTAAGCGGCGGGCGGCGGCGTGGGGGCGGTGGTCAACTGACGCCGCAGCTTCGCGACCACGTCGCAGTCGATGCAGACAGGCTTGTGGGTGGCGAGCACGTCGAAGATCGACGCCTCGGGCACGTCTGCCCACTCGACGATCCGACCGCGTGGCGAAAGGAGCCCCGGTGTGAGCCCGGCCCATTCGACGCGCGGGATATCGCGGTGGCACAGCGAGCAGCGCTTACCCACGTACCATTGTGCGAAAACATCCCAGGCGCGGCAGGCGTGGTTGGAGGCGTCGAGGGTGTCGCAGCACCACTGCGCGCAGCCCCCGCGCTCCGGCCAGAGTGAGCAACGACGCACGGTGAGCGCCCCGTCGGGGGAGACGAGGGCCGCCGCGCGGACGGCGTCGAG
>Ga0114129_10001646_pt1 | contig 30357 bp, 25 predicted proteins | sample RhiMetdeltSRZDD1_FD_80071 | JGI IMG/M metagenome (GOLD analysis project Ga0114129, IMG submission 80071) | Populus rhizosphere microbial communities from Tennessee, USA - Rhizosphere MetaG P. deltoides SRZDD1 (version 2) (version 2) | ecosystem: Host-associated > Plants > Roots > Rhizosphere >...
CGCGCCGTCATCGCTCTTCGTCCTTCAGGCTGGAGAATGAGGATTCGCACGATCAGTCCATCGCCCGCCGCAACGTCGAGCGCGTCACGCTCGGCGCGAACGATCGTGCCTGCTGGCTCCGGCGTGTGTTCATTCGCCAGCTCGGTGCGATGGACCAGCACGCGAGTGTCACCGAGACGCGCTGACACGAGGGGCCAGGGCTGGAGACCGCGAACGAGGTTGTGAACCTGCTGGGCCGGCAGTCCCCAGTCAATCGTGCCTTCCGTCTTCACGATCTTCGGCGCATAGGTCGCGCGTGAATCGTCTTCTGGCGTTTCGATAGCCTCGCCGGCAGCCAGGCGGTCGACAACATCGAGGAGCAGAGACGCACCCGCTTCTGAGAGATCGCGCTCGACGTCCGGGCTCGTCTCGTCGGGACCGATTGCTCTCGACACTGTCGCGAACATCGGACCGGCATCCAGTTCCTTGACGACGCGCATGATCGTCACGCCGGTCTCGCGATCGCCGGCAATCACCGCGCGATGTACCGGCGCCGCGCCCCGCCACCGCGGCAGAAGCGACGCGTGCACGTTCACCATCCCGAGCCGGGGAATCTGCAGCAGGCTCTCCGGCAGGATCTTTCCGTAGGCCGCAACCACGCCGAGGTCCGGCGCCAGCGAGACGATCGTAGGGAGAAACCCTTCGTCCTTGATGCGCTCGGGCTGCAGAACGCGAACGCCTTTGCTCTCCGCAAGGACCTTCGTGGCGGTTGGGGACAGGTGTTGTCCACGCCCGCGCGGCCGGTCAGGCTGCGAGACGAGGGCGATCACCTGGTGCGAGGAATCGATGAGCGTGCGCAGTGTCGGAACAGCGAACTCAGGCGTGCCGAAGTAGATGATTCTCACCTCACCATTTTCCCGAGCGCTTCAGTTTCTGGATCCGCCGCACGATCAGATCGCGTTTGATGCCGCGCAGACGATCGATGAACACCTTACCGTCGAGATGATCCATCTCATGTTGAAAGGCCCGCGCCAGCAGATCTCTCGCTTCGATCGTTTGCAGTTCGCCATGTGTGTCGAAACCCTTGAGCACGGCTCGCGCAGGACGAACGACGGTGGCGTTGAAGCCGGGGACGCTCAGACAGCCTTCTTCTTCGAGCTGCATGCCCTCACGCTCGACCCAGGCCGGGTTGACCATGATGATCAAGCCCTTCGGATCCCTCCCGACGGAGACGTCACACACGAACACCCGAAGCGGCACGCCAATCTGCGGCGCTGCCAGGCCCACGCCCGGAGCCGCATACATCGTTTCCGTCATGTCGTTGACCAGGCGCTGAAGCTCATCGTCGTAAGTGGCGACGTCGCGCGCCGGCTCGTGCAGCGGGGCCTCTCCGTAGCGGAGAATCGGGCGAATCATCGGGGCTGGAAACGCGCTCTGAGGCCTGCGGCCGACGCGTCGACTGAACGGTGAAGGTCCGCCATGTTGTCGCCGCCGTAACGTTCGACAACCGCGTCGGCAAGCACGAGCGCAACCATGGCTTCTGCAACCACGGCAGCCGCAGGCACGGCACACACGTCGCTGCGCTCGATCGCGGCGGCCGCCTCCTGCATGGTCTCGATGTCCACGGATCGCAGCGGCTTCATGAGGGTCGAGATCGGCTTCATCCAGCCAGACACGCGGACGTCTTCGCCGTTGGTCACGCCGCCTTCGAGCCCGCCGGCACGATTGGTGGGACGCGCCATCCCTGTCGCCCGCGCACCATCGGGCGCCGGAACGATCTCGTCATGCACGCGTGATCCCGGGCGGCGTGCCGCCTCGGGGCCGATGCCGATGCCAACAGCCTTGATGGCCGGAATCGACATGATCGCCTGCGCCAGCCGGCCATCGAGCTTGCGATCCCACTGCGTGTAGCTGCCCAGACCCACTGGAACGCCGGTGACGATGACCTCGAACGCGCCGCCGCGCGTGTCGCCCGCTTCCCGCGCCTCGTCGATCGACGCGGTCATGCGCTTCTCGATCGCCGGATCGACGCAACGGACAGCCGCATCGTCGGGCAGTGCGGCCGCGCCCTCGAACGTGACGACCTCGGCGTCGGGAAGGGCAATGTCGCCAATCGCAAACACGTGGCTCGTCAAGCGCACGCCGATCGCGGCGAGCAGCTGTTTCGCGACCGCTCCGGCGGCGACCCGCGCGGCGGTTTCGCGCGCGCTGGCGCGCTCGAGCACGTCTCGGACGTCCTGACGGCCGTACTTGGCGATGCCGGCAAGATCCGCGTGACCGGGGCGCGGGCGGGTAACAGCCGGGCGCCTGGCGCCTGTCGCGCCTTCCGGCGGCTCGGCTGCGACGTGCATCGTCTGCTGCCAGTTCGGCCAGTCGCGGTTCTCGATCGTCATCGCGATCGGCCCGCCGATCGTTTCGCCGGCGCGGACGCCAGACAGGACCTCGGCCCGATCGGACTCGATCGCCATCCGGCGGCCGCGTCCGTACCCGCCCTGGCGGCGGCGGAGATCCCGCGTCACAGCATCGAGGTTGAGTGGGAGACCTGCGGGAATGCCTTCGAGGATCACCACGAGCGCCCGACCGTGCGATTCGCCGGCGGTGAGAAATCGCACCATCAGCGGCTCATTGTATACGAAGTTTCTGCATCGTTTGGCCCATCGATCGACGGATTCCGGCGTGAAACCGCGGCTGTATCCGTCGGCGATTGTCTTGCAGACATGCGGCCGCACTTGCGATGACGGAGATCTTCGCGGACAGGTTCGTGTCTGCCGGCGCGGCATGGATCGATCTAGCGACCGGTTCGCCTGTGCGGATGCACGTTCGCCGAAGACATGAAGGATCGGACGCGCTGATGTGGAACGACCGTTGTGCGACGCTCTCGATGCTGCGGCATCCTGTGCTCAACGACCTGATCGATTTTGGCAGCGCCGACGGCCAGCGCGTGTTCGAGGCCTACTCGGTGTCGGCGCCACTCTCCGATGGTCAAGCCGGCGGCACGTGGCTGAGTCATGCGGCGCGTTTTCTGGAGGCACATGGAATCCCAATGACGCCTGCGGCTGCCGGGATCGCCTTGCGGCACGTCGAGCGCGGAAGCCCGTCGAAAAGTCGGCCGATTGGTGTGGTGTTGCAGCGCCGGCGGGTCAACGACGCCTGCGCTGATGCGCTCGCCGCGGCGTTGCCAGGAGGTGTCAGCACCATCGACGTGGTTGGAGAGCCGGGCTCCGGGCTGAGGACCGTGCGGGCGAGTGTTGCCCGCGCCGCCAGGCTCGATGGCTACATTCCGATCTGTCCTCGCGCGATTGTCAGCACTCCATGGATTGCGCACGTGTTGCGCGATCGTCACGTGTGCCTTCTCGTCGACGGCCACGACAGTGCAGCCGACAGGCGACGCGCCTGCGTTCTCCTGTCGGATCTGGGGCTCACAGCGCCGCGGCGTCATGTCGTCTTCAGATTCTGGCGCGGGCGCCGCGCCTGGCCGGGCTCCGTACAGGTGGAGCCGATGGGAGTCACGGCGATGGTGTCGATGGTCTTCGTCGATCGCGAGAGCGGACCGACGCAACAGCGCCTGGCCGACGCCGCTCGACGGTCGGAGGGCAACCCGACACGTTATCTGACAGCACTGAAGGCCTATCGCGTCAAGTCCACACCGAGCACCTCCTTCATCGTCCACGAATCATCGCCGCCTTACCTTGTCGAGTCTGTCCCGCCACTCTCGCAACCTTCGCAAGCGGTGGCCCGGCGATCGTCATCGGTTGCCTCGGCGGCGGAACGGGCCGCCCGGCTCGCTTCGAGCGGCCGTCATGCGGTTGCGATTCGTTTGCTGACCCGAGCCACGCGCGTGATGGAGGCCAGGCATGAGGCCTCTCTGGCCGCCGACTGTGCAGTCGCGCTCGGATGGATCGTGCGCGATCGCGGCCGTGGTGGAGATGCGCTGGAACACTTCGGCCGCGCGCGCCACCTGGCACCAGCGAGTCCCGCCGCGCTTCAGGCAGCCGTCGGCATCGCCGTCATTTGGACCGATGAGGGCCGGTTCGCGGAATCGGAAGCTGCGCTCCGCGCCGTGCTGAGCGCAGCGGAGCTCGTGAAAGACTCCGTCGCAATTTCGGCGGCCCGCGTGGCATTGGCACGGTGTCTCGTGTGGCAGAGGCGGCTGGACGAAGCGGAGCTCGTACTGCACGCGCTGTTGGACGGGCCTGTTCCTCCCGGGGTTAGAGTGCGCGTGTTCTCGCTGCTCGCTCGTATTCTCGTCGAGAACAAAGACTATCGCCGGGCGCTCGAGTCAAGTGGGGAGGCGCTCGCGCTTGCGGGCCGGATGGATGCGCGATCCGTCGCCATTGCCGAACGCGCGAGCGCGCTGGTTCATTGCGCGCTCGGCGACCTGCCGGCAACGCGCGCACATGTCTGTCGCGGACTGCGCGCAGCGGCTGAAGGCCATCTGCCGCTCGATGCGCTTCGGCTCCGAGGCACTCTGCTCGCCGCAACGTCACGTCGTGATGAACCGGCGACGAGCCGGCTCGCGAGTCAGGTCCGGTGGGCGCTGCGGCACAGACCGTTGCCCACGCTGCTTCGGAACTGGCTGGAGGGCAGGCTGTCTGCACAGGCGCCACATCCCGCCACGGTCCGGTCCGTCGCCACCCCAGCTCTTGACGACCTGCAGAAATTCATCGAGCAGGCGCACAGCGCATCAGACGACGAGACGGCGATGGAGGTTGTGAGCCGGGCGGTCTGTGAGGCGCTTCGAGCGGCCACGGTGCAAGTCATCACTGCGTGTTCCGACCGCCGGCTCATCGCGCGGGCGGGCCGGCCGTGGTCGGGCGACCTCTCCTTCATCGAACGCGTCATGGCAGGAGGATCGATCGACCTCGACACGCCCGGAAATCCGCCGCGCACTGCAGAGCCCATTCGCTACAGCAACGAGATCGTCGCCGTGCTGGCATGCCGTTGGTCGGCCGGAACTTCGATCGACGGGGAAAAGAGCGTGGCGGTGCTGCGCTCAGCAGCGCTGGCGCTCGCGACGAGCGTGCGCGGTGTGCTCGATCGCTCACGTCCAACCGACGGAGATCCCGTCTGGCGTGACCTGATCGGATCGAGCCCGGCAGCCGAAACATTGAGAACGGCCATCGCACGCGCAGCGCGGGCGCCATTTCCTGTCCTGATAGAAGGGGAGAGCGGCAGCGGAAAAGAGCTCGTCGCGCGCGCCATTCACCGCCTCAGCGCCCGTCGCGACCGGCGGCTCTGCGCGGTGAACTGCGCCGCGTTGTCCGAGGAACTACTCGAGGCGGAGCTCTTCGGCCATGCTCGCGGGGCATTCACGGGCGCAGTTGGCGAGCGCGCCGGCCTCTTCGAAGAGGCTGACGGAGGAACCCTGCTCCTTGACGAAGTGGGTGAGCTCTCACCGCGCGCGCAAGCGAAGCTCCTGCGCGTCCTCCAGGACGGCGAGGTTCGCCGCGTCGGCGAGAACCTTCCCCGGCGGGTCGACCCGCGCGTCGTCGCCGCGACCAATCGCCGGCTCGATGAGGAAACCGAAGGCGGCCGCTTCCGCGCCGACCTGAAATTCAGGCTCGACGTGGTCAGGATTTCAGTGCCACCGCTTCGCGATCGGCCAACCGACATCCCGCAGCTCGTCGCCCATTTCTGGGACGAAGCGGCGCAGCGTGTGGGGTCTCGGGCGTCGCTGGCACCTGAAACCGTGACGGCGCTGACACGCTTCGACTGGCCAGGCAACGTCCGGCAGCTGCAGAACGTCATCGCGTCACTGGCCGTCCACGCCCCGCGCCGCGGCCGCGTTCCACCATCGTTGCTGCCGGCGCACGTGGCCAGGAGCACGGCATTGAGCGCCACGACGTTCGACGCCGCCAGGCAGGAGTTCGAGCGCCGCTTCGTCGCTGCCGCCCTCGCCCGCGCCGGCGGTCAACGCGCCCGGGCCGCCCGGGCGATCGGGGTTACGCGGCAAGGGCTTGCGAAGATGCTCAAACGGTTGGGGATGGAATAGCGAATGATCGTGCCTTGACGACGAACGGTCACTGCCGTGGTTCGTGGTTCGTAGCTCGTGTCTCGTCGACGGGCTCCGAGGTCGATCGGCGAGACACGAACCACGGACCACGGACCACGAACCGCGAACCAAGGCAGCAGTAAACGTGTCAAAGCGGTTATTCTCTTAGACGACCTGCATGCTTCGCTACCTCGTACGTCGTCTTCTGCTCACCATTCCTGTCCTCCTCGGCGTGGCGACGCTCGTGTTCGCGTTGATCCACCTCGTGCCGGGGGATCCAGCGCAGTCGATGCTCGGTGATGGGGCCTCGCCGGAGGAAGTTCAGAAGCTCCGGACCGCGCTCGGGCTGGACAAGCCGCTCGTCGAGCAGTACTGGTCGTTCATGACCGGCCTCGTGCGGGGCGATCTCGGGTCGTCGTTCCGGTATGGCACGCCGGTGGCGCGCGAGATTCGCGATCGGTTGTTCCGCACGTTCCAACTCGCGATGGCGGCGATGCTCGTCGCCGTGGCGATCGCGATCCCGCTCGGCATTCTGGCGGCGGTGTTTCGTGGCACCGCGATCGATCACGCGGCGATGACGCTCGCGCTGATCGGGATCTCGATGCCCAACTTCTGGCTCGGCCCGCTGCTGGCCATTCTGTTCGCCGTCTATCTCGGCTGGCTGCCGGTGTCGGGCACCGGTGGGCTGACCCACCTGGTACTGCCTGCGGTCACCTTGGGCGCTGCGCTGGCGGCAATCCTCGCGCGGATGACGCGCGCCAGCGTGCTCGAGGAACTTCGCGAGCTGTACGTCCTCGCCGCCCGCGCGCGGGGCGCATCGCGCACCCGCGCGGTCGTGCGCCACGCCTTTCGCAACAGCCTGATCCCCGTCGTCACGATCATCGGCCTGCAGTTCGGCGCGGTGCTGACCGGCACCATCATCACCGAGACGATCTTCGCGTGGCCGGGCGTCGGGCGGCTCCTCATCCAGGCCATCAACTTCCGCGATTACCCGCTCGTGCAGGGCTGCATCCTGTTCATCTCGTTCACCTACGTCATGATGAACCTGCTGACCGACCTCACCTACGGTCTGCTCGATCCACGCATTCGCTACGACTGATGATTCGCGTAGGATTCGTCATCGTCTCGATCGCGGTACTCGCGGCACTGCTCGGGCCGGTGCTGACGCCTTACGACCCCGCCGCCCAGGATCTCGCCAGCCGGCTCGAGGCGCCCAGCCTTGCTCACCCGTTCGGGCTCGACGAACTGGGACGCGACATCCTGGCTCGCATTCTGTCGGGCGCGCAGATCTCGTTGCTCGTCGGTCTCGCCGTCGTATCGGTGTCGTCGGTTCTCGGCATGCTCGTTGGTTCGGTTGCCGGCTACTTCGGCGGGCGAGTGGACGATGTGATCAGCCGGATCATTGACGTGCTGATGGCATTCCCCGGGATCCTGCTGGCGATTGCGCTCGTGGCCGTGCTCGGCCCGAGCCTCACGAACGTCGTCATCGCGCTGTCGGTGATCGGGTGGGTCGGCTACGCGCGCCTGGTGCGCGGACAGGCCCTGCGCGCGCGCGAGTTCGACTTCGTCCAGGCAGCGCGCGCGCTCGGCGCAGGATCACGGCGCATCGTCATCCGCCATATCCTGCCGACCGCACTTCCAGCGGTCGTCGTGCAGGCGACACTTGGCATGGCCGGGGCGATCATTGCCGAAGCGTCGCTGAGCTTTCTCGGTCTCGGGGTCCAACCGCCGACGCCAAGCTGGGGCACGATGCTCGACGCCGGCCGGTCGCATCTCTTCGATGCCCCGCACCTGACGATCTTTCCGGGCCTCGCCATCGCCGTGCTGGTCCTCGGCTTCAACTTCCTCGGCGACGGCCTGCGAGACCGGGTCGATCCGAAGTTGGTGAAGTAGTAGGCCGCTAGCCAGCTGGTTCATCATTCGGACCCCCAGCTCATTTGTGGCGTAAGGTCGGTGTGCTTCTAATTAGCAACCAGGTGGCTAGCAGCACGCCCGACCTAAAGGTCGGGCCTACGGGCGGGGATCATTCGGCGTTTCAACTGCAGCGCCGTTGGTAACGTCGGATCTGCAGCCAGCGCCTTGTTCAGCGTTGCGCGGGCCTCGTCCAGCTTGCCAGCCCGAAACTGGGCGTCCGCGAGGCCTGTGAGAGAGGATGCATCGAGCGGCCCGGCGAGCGCGGCGCGCTGGTACCAGGCCATCGCCGAGCCCGCGTCGTTGAGGCGGAGCGAGAGATCCGCGATTCGGGTTGCGAGGCGGCCGTGGCCCCGCAGGTCGCCGCTCTGCGCTTCGAGCGCGTGATAGTCGAAGAGCGCCTGCCGGGCGAGCTCGTCATGGCCCCGTCGTTCTGCAACCTCCGCCAGATAAGCGAACGCCTTCGGCTCGACTGGAAGCGTCTCTGTGGCGCGTTGAAGCGTGGATTCAGCCAGCTCGTCCTGATTCGACATGAGCAGGGCGCGGCCCAGCTGCGTCAGCGCCTCGCTGGTGTCGATGACGCCGGGGATGCTTTGCAGCGATTCGAGCGCCTTGCCGAGCGCCACGTCGTCCGACCGAGCCTGCGCGATATCGAGCCACACCTTGCCGAGCGCGACGTAGGTATAGCGATACGACGGGTGACGCCTGGCGGTGCGGGTGAGGGTCTGCAGGGAGCTGCTGGTGTCGCCCTGCTCCGCGTACGCGACGCCGAGGGCAATCTCGCGGGCTGGGCCGGGGTCGAAGGCGAGCAGGCGTTCGAGCTGCGACGTGCGATCGTCAACGCGGCCGACGCGGCCGTAGATGTCGGCCAGCTCCTCGCGCGCCTTCAACATCGTGGGCGCGAGTTCGATGGCGCGCTCGAGCGCCGCAATCGACTCCCGTCGCTGGTGCGTTGCGCCGTAGCAGAGTCCGATCAGGTAGTGCGCCTCGGCAAACTGATTGTCGAGCGCTACGGCGTTCCGAAGGGCGTCGATGGCGCCAGCCGCGTCGCCTTCGCGATACCGCGCCAGGCCGAGCTTGTAGAGCAGTCGCGGCGATTGCTCGTCGAGCACCAGGAATTCCCGGTAACGCTCCGCGGCGCGCGCATAACGTCCAAGGGCGTAGTTGACGTCGCCAAGCAGCTCACGCGGCCGGGTGGCGGTGGGATCGAGCTCGGACGCGCGGCGAAGATCCTTGAGGGCTGGCTCCAGCTCGTCGCGACGGCGTTTTGCCTCGCCTCGCCGGAGGTACGCGACCATCGACTCGTCGTTGTACGCAATCGCTCCGCTGAAGGCTTCGATTGCCGCCGACGTGTCGCCCGCAGCGAGGGCGGCATCTCCCTGGGCGATGAACGCGCGGTAGTCGGTCTCCCGCTGCGTCACCCCGTAGCCATAGGCCGCAGCCAGACTGACGACCAGTATGGTTGCGCCCGCCACCACGCGTTTCACGCCGCGATCGTATAACGGAATCGTTATTTGAAGCCTCCGTAGTCCCTAGTCCGTAGTCCGTAGTCCGTGGTTCGTGGTTCGTTGCTCGTCGCTCGAAAACCCGTATCTGGGGCAAGCTCTACGAGCTACGAGCTGCGAGCGACGATCGACGAACCACGGACAACGGAAGGAACTTCAGTGCGATTCCGGGGTCAAATGGGGTAGGCAGCAAGGTGCCTTCTGGGGTGCTAAGATGGCAGAAGGACTTTCCGTGAAGCCGGTTCGAGCCATCACCTGGACGGAAGTTGGCGGACGCGAAGCCGCCCTCATCCAGCGCTGCGCCGCGCGTGATGAGGAAGCGTGTGCCGAGCTCGTGTCTGAACACCAGCGGATGGTCTACCAGCTGTCTCTGAACCTCCTGGGCGACCACAACGAGGCGCTCGACCTGTCGCAGGAAGTCTTTCTGCGAGTCTTCAGGACGATTCATACCTTCCGCGGGCACTCGGCGCTGCGCACCTGGATCTACCGCATCGTGGTGAACCAGGCGCGGAATCGTCAGCGCTGGTGGCGGCGGCGACGCAAATCGCAGCAGGTTTCCCTCGACGACCACATTCGCGACCACGGCGAGCTACCAGAGAAGAACGACGGTGTGTCGCCCGACCGTATGCTCGGGCGCAAGGAACTCGCGGAACAGATCCGCACGGCACTCGAGGATCTGCCATTCGATCAGCGAACGGCGCTGGTCCTGCGTGAAATCGACGGACTGAGCTACGAAGAGATCGGTTATTCGCTCGGCATCGCGGTGGGCACCGTGAAGTCACGGTTGGCCCGGGCACGCGAATCGCTGCGAGCGCGATTGAGGACCGTATGACGTTGTTCACCTGCGCGGCAGTGCGGCGGCGTCTCGCGGCTTTTCACGATCGCGAGTTGCCGGTCGGTGAGACGATTTCGATCGAAACCCACCTGAAAGAATGCCCGCCGTGTGCGCGCGAGCGGCGCCAGATTGCCTCGGTGGGCGAGGCGCTCCGGCTGGCGGCGGCGCCCGGTCCGGCAGACGACTGGACGGGACTCGCGCCCGGCGTCATCGGCCGGATGCGTGCGGAAGCGAACGAATCCTGGTCGGCGCGCGCGGCCCGGATGTTCGAAGACCTGCACCTCGTCTGGATTGGCCTGGCTTCAACGGCTGCCACGTTCATCTGCGGCGCCGCGGTTCTCGGCATGCTGCACTTCGCCGCCGAGGAACGTGCCGACTCGCTGGCTGCGGTGATTGCCGTGGTGGGCGCGCCGTCCGGCTCCGATCTGAACCCGGCCCAGCTCAACAGCTTCATCCAGGTCCCGAGCGTGCCGAAGGAAGGCATGGTCAGCGCCGCCCTCGAAAGGGGCGTGTCCGAGCAGGACCTCGTGCTGGCGCTGTCGGCCGTCGTCTCGCGCGAGGGCCGCGTATCGGATCTCTCCGTCCTCACCAACGATCACGACCGTCAGCAGCTCATGGATCTGCTCGACGCCCTCTCACGCGAGCGTCTCGCCCCGGCGCAGTTCGGTGGCGCGCCCGTGGCGGTGAACCTGGTCTGGTTGGTGGCGCAAACCACCGTCCGCGCGAAGATTACGTCTTAAATTACGGGCGGCGGACCTCGGCGACGGCGGTAGCAATATTGCTCATCGCGTCCGTCGCGCGGATGATCACGTTGCGGGCCAGCTCGTTTTCGTCGAGCGTCACCTCGAACTCCTCGCGGCGTGAATCCGGAATCCCATCCTTCGGGTAGACCACCCGCCAACGGCTGGCATCGAGCGAGTACTCCACGCGCTGAACCGCTGACTGCTCGTCACGAACCGAGAAGCTGATCACCGTGCGCGCGCCGGCTCGAGTGGCCGGCTGCGTCTCGATGCGCGGGGGCGTGTTGTCGATGTCGAACGTCACGCTTTCTTTTTCGCCGACGAGCGCTGTCCCGGGAGAGTTCGACGGCGCGTCGGTGGCGGAGATCTTGACGACGTAGGTGCCATCGGGGACGGAGGTGGTGTCCCAGACGAAGATCGGATCCCAGAGGGCGCGCTTCAAGGGCTTCCATGCGGTCTCGCCCTCGCGCCGGTACAGCACGTCGTACTGCATGCGGTCCGAATTTCCATCCTCCGCCTTCCACACGATCGTTTGCAGCCCCTTCTGGTAGGTTCGCCGGCCCAGTTGAGGCGAGGGCATCAACGGAGAGCCTGAGCTGCTGCTGCTGCCGCTGGACCCCTGCTGCGTCTGAGGGCGCCCGTCCGATGTGTTGTCCTCGAAGCCGGCAATCTCCATTTCGCCTGTGGAGAATGGCCGTTGGAACACCGTGCCGGGAGAATGGACGGTGATGCTCGCGACCTCCGGACGCAGGTTGCGGGGCAGGTAGGCGGCGGTCACCGACGTGAGGACCGGTACCGTCGACGAGTCGGAACTGAGCGCGGCGCGCCATTGCAGATAGCGCGCGTTCGGACTGCCGATCTGCTCGCCGTTGGCGTTGGTGTAAGCCTTCGACCACCCGCTCCAGGTCTCGTCTGGCGTGGCCGTATTGCCGCTGCGCGTGAAGATCTCGACCTGACCGGGCGCCGATGAGCCGCGCCATCTGATCACGCCCCAGCTGGCGACCGTGCCGGCATCACGAACGTCGGACTCGTAGGTCCCGCGTTTCGCGGGCGAGGCTGACAACGTAAACAGCTTCCCGGGATTGCTCGTGGCGCCGACGATCCGTCCCGACGGCTCACGAATGAAAGCCGTCACCTGACGCGCGCTCGCTCTGGCCAGCAGCGTCGCCCGCGCCGGATCGCCGCCGACGCGGAAGATCTTGCCTTCGGTTCCTGTTCCCACCAGCAGGTTTCCGTCCGCCTCGATCAGCAGGTCGTAGGGCACATCTTCGCCGGTGTCCCAGAGCAGGTCCCAGAGGCCGTCGGGGCGGATCCTGTAAATGGCACCGCGGCCCTGACGGCGAGGCGCGGTGGACGGCTGCGCCGACACACCGGCCGCGATCGAGGCATCCATCACCGAGATCGTCGTGATCTCTGTCGAGACGTTGGGTACGGGCGGCCGCGCCGTTTCGGTTGTAATCGGCGGACGATCGGCCGGGCGATCCTCGCCACCTCCGGTCGCGCTCAGCGCAGCGGCATAGATCGTCCCGTCGCTGGCGATACGAAGGCGATGGACCTCGCGAAACGGCGAGTCGAGGAGCACGAACGCCTTGCCCGACGCATCGATGCGAAACACGCGCCCGGGCGCTTCGGTGCCGGCGATGAGATCGCCATTCGGTGTGAACGCCAGCGATACGACGTTGGTGGCGTTCGCCTTGTAGAATCGCGTGCCCTGGCCGTCGGGCGTAATCTTGTAGATGACACCCTTGTCACCGGTCGCTGCGTAGAGATTGCCAGCCTTGTCCGCGGCGAGCGCCCAGATGTATTTGTCTTCGGGATCGAAGAAGGTCTTCGACGTTCCATCCGTGGCGAGGTGATAAATCTTCCCGTCCGGCGAGGTCGCCACGAAGAGGCCGTTGTTGGGCGCGACGGCGATCGCATGCACTTCGAGCTCCGCCGCATCGAAGAACGTGGTCACCTTGCCGTCCTTGCCGACGCGCAGCACTTTGCCTTCATTGCCGGAACCCGCCCACAGCGTTCCATCAGGTCCGGCAATCACCGTCCACAAGAAAGGGGCAGCGGTCTCGGTGATGACGGCAGCGGTCGGCCCTGGAAACACACGGCCGTCGCTGTCGATGGACAAGCCTTCGACGTCACCCTTGAGGAACTCGACCTGCGACGCGACTGTCCAGAAAGTGGGAGTGGCGGCGGAGAGTCCGACCCAGGCGGCCGCGGCGAGCAGAGCGCCCGCGCACACGCGCGCCGCCTTCCCGTCAATGATGTGCATGTTGAAGGTTAGCATGGGCCGTCGACAACGGGGGGGACGGAGGGAACGGAACGAGCTTCAACTCAGAGACTCGGAGCAACGGAGAACAACAGAATGTTTTGTTGTTGGGTCCTGCCCACTTAATGCGCTCTGCGTTGCTCCGTTTCTCCGCGTCTCCGAGTTAGAGCTCGTTCCGTTCCCTCCGTAGCCTCCGTTATCGATCTCATCGATCTCGGCCGCCCTCGATGACGACCGTCAGCAGTCGTGAGCCCGTCACCGCACCATCCATCGGCAGTTCCCACTGGCCGACGGTCGCGCTCCTGATCGGCGTGAAGCTGCCGCCATTGCGGTCGCTTTCGAGGATACCGAGCACCGACGGCGGCAGCGCGGTCATCGCTTCGCCGTTGACGACGGCGCCCGGAGTACCGTTGACCAGACGGATGTAGATGCGATTGTTGCGGCGCGTGTCGTTGAGCAGCTTGACCATCTGCGCCACCGTCTGCGGCTCCAGCGACCGGCGCAACTCACGCTGTTCAATTGCATTGAGTTGTTTGCCATCGGTGACGAGGATCGAGAGCGAGCCAGTGGCATTCGCGGGGATGTCGATCGGCACGGTCGAAATTGTTTCCTCGCCGCGGTAGCTGCGCGTCAGCACCTTGAGCGGCAGCGTGCGGCCGGCGCGGGGCCGAATGTCGTCCAGCCACACACGCTCGATGCTGATGCTGCGAGGCACCTCGGACGTGACGATCTGGACGTCCAGCCCTTCGAGCTTGACCGGCTCGATGTCGTTCGTCAGCACCATGCTCAGCGGACCTGCGACGGCCGTCGAGGCGCCGAGCAGGGGAGTATCTCCGGTGAACACGTCTTCAACCGCCAGATCAGAGTGGCCCGTGATCTTCGCTCGACTCTTCACCGCGAACGTCGTCGCGCCGAACTGCCGCTCGTACGAGCCGAGCGTGTTGAACATCGCCACGTAGGCGAGGAGCGGCGTGAACAGTTGATCGTCCACGAGCTGGTAGGTGAAACTGCGACGGGCGGATGCGCCGTCGCCCGACCGTTCGAGCGACACGCGCATCGGAATCAGGTGCGGACCCTTTCCAAGCGTGCCCGCAATTGCCGTCGCGCGATCCTGCTGCAGCGTCCCGATCGTTTCGCCAATCGACGAGATCTTGAACGACGTCATCAGGCTGGGCATGACGGTGTACACGTAGGCGCGCGTCATCGGGAATTCCGCTGGGCCGAGGTTGTACATCGGATGTCCGAACGCGTAGACCTTGTCGCCGTCGATGTGCGTGATGGTGCCCGTCGCACCCATCTCGAGATCTCCGCTGATGAGCGACACGCCGATGGCGTCCCCCTCGCGCAGCGGCTTGGTGATCTTTGCCGGCGGCTGCTGCCCGCCGAGCGCGCCGGAGACGACCGGCGTGAAACCCATGTCGCTGAACGCACCCGAGAGCAGCGCCACGGTTTCAGGCTCGAACCCGCTCATCACAAGCGGCGTCGAGATCGGCCGCAGCATCATGCCGAGCTGCGCACCGGCGGACTGTGAAAGCCCGATCGCCTGCACGTCTGCGGCTTGACCTGCGAATGGCATGAGCCGCATCTGGGCCGACCGCAGCGCGGCGATCAGTCCCTCGCGAGTGATCGGCAACTCCAGGCGCGCTTGCTGCGTTGCCGGCCGGCGCGCGAGGGCGGTCGCGTCTTTCATCTCGGCAATCGGGGTGATTCCGGCGAAGGGTTCTTTCGGAAATGCACCGATCGAATAGGACACGGCGCCGATCAGCCGGCCGTCGATGTAGACCGGACTGCCGCTCATGCCCTGAGCGACACCCGATTCGGCCAGGCCAGCCCCTTCGAGCCGCGCCAGGATCAGGTCGCGCCGCGGGCCCTGAACGTTGCGCAGCACGCCAAGAATATGGACCTTGAACTCCTGGAGCTCGTCACCCTGGATGACGGTCCGTCCAATTCCGACCATGCCTGGCCGGATTTCGTCGACAGGCATCTGCGGGGACGTGGCCGGAAGCGAGACCCCGAGGAACAAAGCGGCAGCGGCGGCCGCGACGGCGGTTCGTAATTTCATGAGTATGTGGGAGTAACCGGGGCGCCTGCTTCAGTTATACGGACCTAGTGCTTGCCTGGTCAAGGAGAAAGGTGCTATCGTTCCGCTTCCAGTTCGATGACCTTGCTCAGCCGCCCTAACCACAGCTTTTGCGGGACCTTCGCGTCCTATTGGTGGTGGTATGCGCGCTGAGGGGGCCATCCATTGACCTCGCCCGCTATCGGGCCGGATCAAAAAGCCTCCTTAGCCTAGACGCTGAGGAGGCTTTTTTAGTTTTTGAGGCTGAACCGGAATGGAACGACCGCGACTCTGCGTAACGGTCACTGGTAACACACTCGCTGAGCTGCGTCGCGCGCGCCACGCTGCCGAGGCGGTCGCCGATCTTGTCGAGCTGCGGCTCGACTCAATGATCAACCCGAATCCCGAAGCGGCCCTCGAGGGCCGCCTCCGGCCGGCCATCGTGACCTGCAGACCCACCTGGGAGGGAGGCTGGTTCGCCGGCGACGAGGACGAGCGGCGACGGATCCTCGAGACAGCCGCGCAATGCGGCGCGGAATTCATCGACGTCGAGGCCGCCGCACCGTTCGCCAGCGACATGATCCGGGCGCGGTCCGGGCGGGGCGTCGTCGTTTCACGCCATGTCTTCGGCGCGCCGCCGGCGGACATCCAGGCGGCGTATGACGCGCTCCGCGCGACCGGCGCGGAAGTCATCAAGCTGGCCTACGAAGTCACGTCGCTGTCAGACGTCCTTCCGCTCTTCGAACTTGCCGCGCGCCGAACCCGCCGAATCGATGATGCGCCCGGTCACGTCCTGATCGCCATGGGACCCGCAGGTACTTCGTCGCGGGTTCTCGCCTCGCGTCTTGGGAACCGCTGGACCTATGCGGGGGAAGGTGTCACGCCGGGCCAGATGCCCGCCGGGCGGCTGCTGCGCGATTTCGGCTTCCGGCGCGTCCGACCCGATGCCGCGCTGTTCGGAGTGGTCGGCAAGCCGATCGCGCACTCGCTGTCGCCGGTCATGCACAACGCCGGATTCGACGCGATCGGCCTGAACGCGGTGTACCTCGGGTTCGATGCACGGGACGCCGAGGACTTCGTCATGTTCGCCCGGGCAACCGGCCTGCGCGGCGCCAGCATCACCGCGCCGTTCAAGGTTTCGCTGATGAATCACGTCGACGAAGTGGAGCCGCTGGCGAAGCGTGTCGGCGCGATCAATACGTTGATCGTCCATGATGGGCGATGGATCGGCGCCAACACCGACGTGAATGGCTTCCTGACGCCGCTCGTGAACCGCATCCACCTGAAAAAGGTGCGAGCGTCGGTGCTCGGCGCAGGTGGAGCCGCGCGTGCAGTTGCCGTAGCTCTCGCCGATCAAGGTGCGGAGGTCACGATCTGTGCGCGACGGCCGGACGCGGCCGCGGCCATCGCCAACCTGGCGAACGCGCGAGTCGGATCCTTTCCACCGCAGGCCGGCACCTGGGACGTGCTGGTGAACACGACCACCGCCGGCTCGGACGCCGATCCCGAGAATCCCATCGCCGGGACCGAACTCGACGGTGAGATCGTGTTCGATCTCGTCTACCGTCCGGCCGAAACGCCCCTGCTGGCTGCCGCGCGCGAGGCCGGCTGCCTGACGATCGGCGGCCTCGAGATGCTCGTCGCACAGGCCGAGCGCCAGTTCGAGCTGTGGACCGGACAACGGCCGCCGGCTGGTCTGTTCCAGTCACGCGCGGCTCACGCCCTGAGCGAAGAACCCGCACTGACCGCACAGCCCAGGACCGTATGAAGCAAACGACCTTCGGAGAGTTCGTCGATCTCGCCCGCCGGGGCACATTCGTGCCGGTGGTCAAGGAGATCATCGCCGACCTGCTGACGCCAGTGTCGGCGTTCCTCAAGATCGCGGAACACTCCGACTACGCGTTCCTGTTCGAGAGCGTCGAGGGCGGCGAGCGAGTGGCGCGGTATTCGTTCCTTGGCAAAGATCCCTTCCTCGTGCTCCGCGCCAAGCAGGGCAAGACGACGATCGAACGCGCAGGCGCGACGACCGAGAGCGAGGAAGCGTTCGTGCCGGTCCTGCGCCGCCTCATCGCCGAGTTCCAGTCTCCGTTCGTGCCCGGCCTTCCACGATTCACCGGCGGCGCAGTGGGGTTCATCGGCTACGACGCGTCGCCCGTGTTCGAGCCGGCGCTGGGCGCGGCCTGGACCAACGCCAGCTGGGGCTCCGGCGACGATCCGAACGACGATGCCGGGTTCATGCTGTTCGATACGGTGCTGGCATTCGATCACGTGAAGCACCGGATCCTGATCATCGCCAACGCACGTATTTCGCCCGACGAAGACCTCCGCGCCCTTTATCAGTTCGCCTGCGCGAAGATCCAGTTCCTCGAGCGCGAGCTCGAGCGCGGGCTTTCGCAGCCTGACAAGGTGGAGAGCGCCGCCCAGAACGTTCGCTCGAACCTGACGCAGAGCGGCTTCGAAACGGGAGTGCGGTCGATCAAGGAGCGAATCGCGGCCGGTGACATCTATCAGGCCGTTCTGTCGCAGCGGTTCGAAACGGACATCACCGCCGATCCGTTCACGGTCTACCGCGCGCTCCGTCACGTCAACCCGTCACCCTACATGTATTTCATCCGCATGGGCGGCCTCTCGATCGTCGGGTCCTCGCCCGAAATGCTCGTCCGCGTGGAAGGCCGGCGCGTGGAGACCCATCCAATCGCCGGGACCCGGCCGCGCGGCAGCAACGAGGAAGAGGACCTGCGGCTGGCGGAGGAGCTGAAACGCAACGAGAAAGAGCGAGCCGAACACGTCATGCTCGTGGATCTCGGGCGGAACGACCTCGGCCGGGTTTGCGAGTACGGATCGGTCCGCGTGCCGCAGTACATGGCGCTCGAGCGGTACTCCCACGTGATGCACCTCGTGTCGTCGGTCGACGGCAAGCTGGCAGAGGATCGCGATCGCCTGGACGCGCTCGTCGCCTGTTTTCCGGCCGGCACCGTCTCGGGCGCGCCGAAGATTCGCGCGATGCAAATCCTGGCGGATCTGGAGCCCACGAGGCGCGATATCTACGCTGGCGCCATCGGCTACATCGACTTTGCCGGGAATCTCGACTTCTGCATCGCGATCCGGACGATCACGATCCGCAGGGGTGTCGCGAGCGTCCAGGCGGGCGCCGGCATCGTGGCCGACTCGAATCCGGCCGCCGAGTACGAAGAAACGAAAGACAAGGCGCGCGCGCTGCTCCAGGCGCTGGCGATGGCTGAAGCTGGACTGTGATCCTGCTCATCGACAACTACGACTCGTTCACCTGGAATCTGGCCCAGTACTTCGGCGAGCTGGGCGCGCCGCCTCTCGTTCGCCGTAACGACGAACTGACGATCGAGGAGGTCGAATGCTTGAAACCGTCACAGATCGTGATCTCGCCGGGACCCGGCCGTCCCGAGGATGCGGGGATCTCGGTTGCGACGATTCGTCAGCTCGGCATGAACATCCCGGTGCTCGGGGTGTGTCTGGGGCATCAGGGGATCGGCGTCGCGTTCGGCGGTTCGGTCGTGCGCGCTGACGAGTTGATGCACGGAAAAGTCTCTGTCATCCATCACGACGGTCGCGGAGTCTTCAAGGGACTGGCGCAGCCGTTCGAGGCCGGACGGTATCACTCGCTGGTGATCGCCGATCCGGTACCCGGCGATCTCGAAGTCTCGGCGCGCACGGAGTCGGGAACGATCATGGGTGTGCGGCATCGCACGTTTCCCATCCACGGCGTGCAGTTCCACCCGGAATCGGTGCTCACGAGCGCAGGCCGCCAGCTGCTGCGCAACTTTCTGGAGCTGTGATGTTCTCTCCACTCATCGAAAAACTGCAGCGCCGGCAGGACCTGACCGTCGACGAGGCCGCGGCGGCGATGGGCGAGATCATGGAAGGCCGCGCGCAGCCGGCGCAGATCGCCGGGCTGCTGATCGCGCTCGCGATGAAGGGTGAACGGCCGGGCGAGGTCGTCGGCCTCGCGCGGACGATGCGCGCGCGCGCCACGCCGCTGTCCCGGAAATACGAGGACGTGTTCGATACCTGCGGCACGGGCGGGGACCGCGCGCACACCTTCAACGTCTCGACGGTTGCCGCGCTGGTCGTCTCGGCGTGCGGCGTGCGCGTGGCGAAGCACGGCAACCGATCCGTGTCGAGCCGATGCGGAAGCGCCGACCTGTTCGAGGCGCTGGGCGTCAACATCACCGCACCGCCTGCCACGGTGGAGCAGTGCCTCACCGAGGCAAACATCGCGTTCTTTTTTGCGCCGACGTTTCACCCGTCGATGCGGCACGCCGCGCCGACGCGGAAGGAGTTGGGCGTACGAACGGCCTTCAACCTGCTCGGACCGCTGACGAACCCTGCCGGCGCCTCGCGTCAGCTCGTCGGGGTGCCAAGGCCTGAGTTGACCGAGTTGGTCGCGAAGTCGCTCGCTCAACTGGGATCGAAACGCGCGTGGGTTGTGCATGGCGCGGACGGCCTGGACGAGATCTCGACGACCGGCTACACGAAGGTGTCGGAGTGTCGTGACGGCGCGGTGAACACGTTCTACCTGCATCCCGCGGACGCCGGGCTTCCCAAGGCTCAACCCGAAGCGCTTCGCGGCGCCGACGCCGCAGAGAACGCGCGCATCGCGCGCGACGTCCTCGCCGGCCGCCCAGGCGCGCCACGCGACATCGTGCTGCTGAACGCCGGGGCGTCGTTGCTGATCGCAGGAGCAGCCGCCGATCTGAAAGATGGGATCCGGCAGGCCCAGGCGGCGATCGATGACGGCCGGGCGAGCGCTGTGCTCGGACGTCTCGTCGACGCCTCCAACCAGGCGGGAGCGCCAGCATGATCGCGACCGCAGATCTCCTCTCGACCATCGTCGCCGCGACACGGCGCGTCGTGGAGGTGCGTCAAGGCGCCATCCCCGCCAGCGTGCTCGAGCGGCAGGGCACGAGAATGTCCCTTGGCGGCACATTCGCCGCCGCACTGCGGGATTCGACGCCGCCCCGCGTGATTGCTGAATGCAAGCGCCGCTCGCCCTCGAAAGGCATCCTGCGCGCCGATTACGACCCGGCGGCTCACGCGTCGGGCTACGCAGCGGCGGGAGCCGCGGCCATTTCGGTGCTGACCGAGCCCACGTTCTTCGACGGCAGCCTCGACCATCTGGCGCAGGTGCGCGCCGTGGTCGAGATCCCGATTCTTCGGAAGGACTTCGTCGTGAGCGAGTACCAGCTTCTCGAAGCAGCGGCCCTCGGCGCGGACGCCGTTCTGCTGATCGCAGGGGCGCTGACCGATGAAGAGCTCCTCCGGCTCCGCGCCCGCGCCACGGCGCTTGGCCTTGCCTCGCTCGTCGAAGTGCACGATCGCGACGAGCTGGCGCGCGCGCTCGATGCCGGCGCGGAAGTGATCGGCGTCAACAGCCGCAATCTGCGAACGCTGGCGGTCGACATGACCGTGCTCGACGACCTGATTGGACGCATCCCGCCGGATGTCACGGCGGTCGCCGAGAGCGGCATCCGCTCCGGCGGCGACATGATGCGGCTGATGGACGCCGGCTATCACGCCTTCCTGGTCGGAGAGCGACTCATCGCCCAGCCGGATCCGGGCACTGCGCTCCGTGAACTGCGCGCCCAGGCCAGGGAGCAGCGCGCATGATCCGGGTCAAGATTTGCGGCATCCGGCGACCAGCCGATGCGGCGCTTGCGGTGGAACTTGGCGCCGATGCGTTGGGCTTCGTGTTCTGGCCGGAGAGCCCGCGCTTCATCGATCCCTATCGGGCGCTGACGATCGTGTCGGCATTGCCGCCGTTCGTGGCCACCGTCGGCGTGTTCGTAGACCAGGCGCCCGAGTACGTGAAAGGAGTGTCGCAACTCCTCGGTCTTTCCGCCGTCCAGCTGCACGGTCGCGAAACGCCGGCGGCGTATCCGCGCCACAGGCGAGTGATCAAGGCGGTTGCGGTGACCGAGACGTTTGATCCTGTGTGTGCGTTCGCATCGCTCCCGGATCGAGTGACCGTACTGCTCGACGCCAACGATCCGGTTCGCCGCGGGGGAACCGGACGAGTCGTCGACTGGTCGCACGCCGCAGCAGCCGCGCGTCTGAGGCCGATCATTCTCTCCGGCGGGTTGGCGCCCGGTAACGTGGCCAGCGCGATCGCGACCGTTGGCCCATACGCTGTCGATGTGTCGTCAGGCGTCGAGGCCGCACCGGGGATCAAGGATCCGGCGAAGCTGCGGGCCTTCTTCGCAGCGCTCGCCACCAGCACGGCAGCGCAGACACTGGTAACAGAACCGGCGCATGAAATTTTCAAACGTCAACCCTGATCGCGGAGCTATGGACCTTCAACCTTCATTCGGGAAGCGCGACCCCGACCGCCGCGGCTACTACGGCGAATACGGCGGGCGATTCGTGCCCGAGACGCTGGTCGCACCCGTGGCCGATCTCGAGGCCGCCTATCTCGCGGCGCGAAACGACGAAGCCTTTCGGCACGAGCTCGCCGTGCTCCTTCGCGACTACGTGGGACGTCCAACGCCGCTCTACGAGGCCGGACACCTGAGCGGATCTCTCGGCGGCGCTCGCATTCTGCTGAAACGCGAGGACCTCGCGCACACCGGCGCGCACAAGATCAACAACGCGCTCGGTCAGGCCCTGCTCGCGAAACGGATGGGAAAGCGACGGGTCATCGCGGAGACGGGGGCGGGCCAGCACGGTGTCGCGACAGCAACGGCCTGTGCGCTGTTGGGCCTCTCGTGCGACGTCTATATGGGCGCGGAAGACATGGAGCGCCAATCGCTGAACGTGTTCCGCATGCAGCTGCTCGGCGCCACGGTTCGGCGCGTGGACGCCGGCAGCAGGACACTCAAGGACGCCATCAACGAAGCGATGCGCGACTGGGTGGCCAGCGTATCCGACAGCTACTACCTGCTGGGATCGGTCCTGGGACCGCATCCGTACCCGCTGATGGTCCGTGAGTTCCAGTCCGTCATCGGCCAGGAGGCGAGGGCGCAGTGTCTGGGCGCCATCGGCCGGCTGCCGGACCAGATCGTTGCGTGCGTTGGAGGCGGCAGCAATGCGATGGGCATCTTCGATGCGTTCGTCGACGACTCGTCTGTCCGCCTCACAGGCGTCGAGGCCGGGGGACGCGAGATCCGTCCGGGTCAACATGCCGCGCGATTCGCCGGTGGCAGCGCCGGTATCCTGCAAGGCACGCACACCTACGTCCTGCAGGACGGCAACGGGAACATCGAGCTGACGCACTCGATCTCGGCCGGCCTCGACTACGCGGCCGTGGGCCCCGAGCATGCGTGGCTGCACGACAGGCAACGCGCGGAATACGCATGGGTCAATGACGACGAGGCGCTGGAGGCCTTTCAGCGGCTCGCGAAAACCGAGGGCATCCTGCCAGCTCTGGAGTCGGCGCATGCGGTTGCGTTCGCGTGCCGGATCGCACCCGCGATGGCGCGCGATCAGATTCTGCTGGTCAACCTCTCGGGACGCGGCGACAAGGACGTACTGAGCGTGCAGAAGGCGATGGGGCTGTCATGACATCGCGTATCGACGCAACCTTCGCACGGATCCGGGAAAACCGGCGCGGCGGGCTCGTGACCTACCTGACCGCCGGCGATCCCACGCCCGCGCGCTCGGCCGAACTACTGCGTGCCGTCGCCGACGCGGGCGCTGACGTGCTGGAGGTCGGCGTGCCGTTCTCTGATCCGCTCGCTGACGGTCCGACAATCCAGCGGGCTACGGAGCGCGCGCTCGCCCAGGGCATGACCCTTCGCGGCACCCTCGACATCGTCCGCCGCACACGGCCGTCGATCGAAGCGCCGATTGTGCTCTTTACCTACGCGAACCCGATTCTCCGCATGGGCGTGCAGCAGTTCGCGCGCGACGCCGCCGATGCCGGCGTCGACGGGGTGCTCGTGCTGGACTATCCGATCGAGGAAGCGGAACCGCTGCGCAAACCGATCGTGGACGCGGGTCTCGACCCAATCTTTCTCGTCAGCCCGACGACTACCGACGAACGCATCCGGCGCTCGGCCGAGCTCGGGCGGGGCTTTCTCTACCTTATCTCGCGGCTGGGCGTCACCGGCGTCCGCGATTCGTTCGACAACGGGGTGGAGGGCGTGGCGAGGCGAGTCAGGAACAGCTCGACGCTGCCGCTTGCGGTGGGCTTTGGCATCTCCACGCCCGAGCACGTCAAACACGCCTGCTCGCTCGCCGACGCCGCCGTCGTCGGCAGCGCGCTCGTGCAGGTCGTCGCGGAGCACGGTCAGCAGTCCGATGTCGCGCAGCGCGCGGGGGATTACGTCCGATGGCTGAAGAGCGCTCTGTAGATCGGCTCGACGACCTTCGGAAGCGGATCGATCGTCTCGACGAGATGCTCGTCCGTCTTCTCAACGCGCGGGCGGCGTGCGCCCTGGAGATCGGGCGGGTGAAGCAGACCCTCGGGATGTCGGTGTACCAGCCGACGCGCGAAGCGGACGTCCTGACCCACGTTCAGCAGATCAATCCGGGCCCGCTGGACGACGGCGCGGTGCGGCGCTTGTTCGAGCGCGTGATCGACGAGGCGAGACGGTTGGAGCGGTTGGCGGATGGGGAATCTGAGGCTTGAGATCGTAGTCCGTAGTCCGTGGTTCGTCGCTCGTGGCTCGAAGAACCCGGACCGGCAACCGAGGCTCTACGAGCTACGAGCGACGAACCACGAACTACGGCAGTGTTTTTCGCAGCGTTGTAGCAGACTAGAATGGAGAACATAGGGCCATGGTTGTAGTGATGAAAGAGCTCGCGAATGACGAGCAAATTCAACGGGTGATCGCTCAGCTCGTCGAAATGGGCTTCGACGTGCATCGCTCGACGGGCGCGTTGCGCACCGTCATCGGCGCGGTGGGCGGGAACCGCGCGTTCGACCCGCGCCTGGTCGAGGTGCTGGAGGGCGTGCAGGAAGTGCTGCGCATTACAGAGCCGTACAAGCTGGCGAGCCGCACGTTCAGGCCGGAAAACACGATCATCACGATTGGCGACCTCCGAATCGGCGGCGACGAAGTGATCGTCATGGCCGGGCCGTGCTCCGCGGAAACCGAAGTGCAGGTCGAAACCACCGCGGCCGCCGTGAAGAACGCCGGCGCGAAGGTCCTGCGGGGCGGCGCCTTCAAGCCTCGCAGCTCACCCTACAGCTTTCAGGGACTGGGCGAAGACGGCCTTCAGCTCCTGCGGGCCGCGGCGGACCGGCACAACCTGAAGCTGGTGTCAGAAGTGATGGACATCAGCCAGCTCGAACTTCTGGAGCGCTACGCGCATATCCTGCAGGTCGGCGCGCGGAACATGCAGAACTTCACGCTACTCCGTGAGCTGGGGCGCGCGCGTACGCCCGTGATGCTCAAGCGTGGCATTTCCGCGACGATCGAGGAATGGCTGCTTTCGGCTGAGTACATCCTGGCTGGCGGCAACACCGACGTCATGCTCTGCGAGCGGGGCATCCGCACGTTCGAGAGCTACACCCGGAACACATTGGACATCTCCGCAATCCCGGTCGTGCAGCAGCTCAGCCACCTGCCGGTGATTGTCGACCCGAGCCACGGCACCGGCCGGCGCGACAAGGTCACGCCGATGGCCCGCGCGGCCGTCGCCGCCGGCGCCGATGGTCTGATCATCGAGGTCCATAGCGATCCGGATCACGCCCTCAGCGACGGGGCGCAGTCGCTCTTCCCGGCTCAGTTCGACCGTCTGATGGCCGAGCTGCGCATCATCGCCCCGGCGATCGGACGCGGCATCTGTCTCGAGCCTGTCGCCCGACGCGGCTGGGGTGTCTGAGAGGGAAAGACACCTGTCAACCCCTGTTCATCTGTGAAACTGCCTGTCATCCAACCGCACGCGTCCGCTGAGCCGCCCATCTTTCAGCGCGTCGGGATAATCGGCGTTGGGTTGATCGGAGGATCGATTGCGCTGGCCGTGAAAGAGCGCTGGCCAGGCACGTTGATTGTGGCCGTCGATCGCAAGCACGTGCTCGAGACCGCCATGCGGATGCACGCTGCCGACGTGTCGGCTGACGACCTGGGCATGGTCTCGGAGGCCGACCTGATCATCCTCGCAGCGCCGGTCTGTCAAAACATCGATGTCCTGCGCGCCTTGCCTGAGTACGTCGCGGGATCCGCAGTCGTCACGGACGTGAGCAGCACCAAGTCCGCCGTACTCGAGGCGGCGAAGCAATTGCCAGGGCGCCTGCGATTCATCGGTGGCCATCCGCTGGCTGGTGCGGCGGTCGGTGGCATCGAATCAGCGCGCCCGGACCTCTTCCGCGATCGTCCGTGGCTCCTCACAACCGACTCCGAAGGCGAGGAGCTGGACCGCTTGCAGCAGTTCGTCACCGGGATTGGAGCTAGGCCCGTTCGCATGGTTGCAGCGGCGCACGATGCATTGCTGGCGTACCTCAGTCATCTTCCGCAATTGACGGTCAGCGCGCTCATGCACGTTGTCGGCGAACATGCCGGCGTGGATGGCCTGGCGCTCGCCGGCCGGGGACTTCGAGACACGACGCGGCTCGCCAGCAGTCCCGCGGACACATGGCGGGACATCGCCTCGACCAATGCCGCGAGCGTCGCCGAGGCGCTGGACCGATTGATCGACGTGCTGCAGCGTTTGCGAGCCGACCTCACCGATGGGCGTGTTCTGACAGACGTCTTCGAGTCGGCGGAGAGCTGGAAGCGCACCCTCGAATCCTCGCGGCGCGACGATCCAGGGACCTGAGGCTCGCATGTCGCTCACGGCAACCCGGACATATCTGGAAATGCGGGATCCGGCGCAGCTCACTCCCGCACCGATCCCGCAGGCGAATGTGCGCATCGAGCGTCTGACAGATTGTCCTCCTTCTTTCTGGCGATATCTCTACACCGAGGTGGGACGGCGCCATTACTGGATCGATCGTCTGCCGTGGTCGGACGACGACGTTCGCTGCTACCTGGCCGACCCATCGATTCAGCTGTGGCTGATGACGGTGTCCGGAGCGCCAGCGGGCTATTTCGAGCTGCGCCGGGACGCCGACGGCGGCGTTGAGATCGCGTACTTCGGGTTGCTCGAGGAGTTCATCGGCGGCGGGCTCGGCGGTCACATGCTCAGCGAGGCCACACGCCGCGCATGGGCCTTCGACGCGAACCGCGTCTGGCTCCACACCTGCACGCTCGATCACCCAGCCGCGCTGCAGAACTACCTCAAGCGAGGGTTCGTAATCGTTCGCCGCGAACAGTACGAGGTAGCGACGAACTAGAATGGGCCGGGACGCTCTGTTGGACACACCACTCTGGAGCCCATCGCCCGAGCGCCTGGCGCGCACGAAGATGACCGCGTTCATGCGTCTCGCATCGGCGCGCTGGAACGTGGCGATCCCCGACTACGAAGCGCTCTACGCCCTCTCGATCGACAGACCGGACGATTTCTGGCGCCTGATGTGGGAATTCGGCGGCATCGTCGGCGAGGTGGGCGAGCGGACGATCGAGAACCGGGATCAGATGCCTGGCGCGCGATATTTCCCGGATGCGCGCATCAACTTCGCGGAGAACCTGCTGCGCCGCCGCGATGACCGCGTTGCCATCGTCTTCCAAGGCGAAGGCGGTACGCGCCGGGCGATCACGCACGCGGAGCTCTTTCGTCAGGTGACGATGTGTGCAGGGGCGCTTCGCAAGGCGGGAATCCGGCCGGGCGATCGCGTCGGCGGGTACGTGCCGAACCTTCCCGAAGCGATAATCGCTGCGCTCGGGGCGGCGTCCATCGGCGCGGTGTGGTCTTCGTGCTCGCCGGACTTCGGCGTCCGGGGCGTGCTCGACCGATTCGGCCAGATCGCCCCGCGTGTGCTCGTCGCAGCTGACGGCTATTTCTACGGCGGCCGCACACACGACTGTCTCGCGAAGCTGGGTGAAGTGATCCGCGAGCTGCCGTCGGTCGAGCGGACGGTTGTCATTCCCTACGCATCGGAGGCACCCTCGCTCGACCATGTGCCGAACGCCGTCCTGTGGAGCGAGTTCATCGGTGCGGCGCAGCCGGACACAAGCTTCGAGCGTTTCGAATTCAACCATCCGCTGTACGTGCTCTATTCCTCCGGAACGACCGGGGTGCCGAAATGCATCGTGCATGGAGCCGGCGGAACCCTCATCCAGCATTTGAAGGAGCACAAGCTCCACTGCGACATCCATCCTGACGATCGGGTTTTCTATTTCACGACGTGCGGCTGGATGATGTGGAACTGGCTGGTGTCGGCGCTCGCATCCGAGGCGACGCTCCTTCTATACGATGGATCGCCCTTCCATCCGGATGGCAACGTGCTCTTCGACTTCGCAGATGAGACGTCGATGACGTTGTTTGGCACGTCGGCAAAGTACATCGACGCGGTCGCCAAGGCGGGGCTCTCACCACGGAAGACGCATCGGCTTGCGACGTTGAGAACGATGACGTCAACCGGATCGCCGCTGGCGCCCGAAGGCTTCGACTTCGTCTACGAGAAGGTGAAACCGGACATTCACCTCGCGTCGATTTCAGGCGGAACCGACATCATCAGCTGCTTCGTTGGCGGCAATCCGAACGGGCCGGTCTGGCGCGGCGAGATTCAGGCGCGCGCGCTCGGGATGCGCGTCGAGGTCTTCGACGATCAGGAGCGCTCGGTGCGTGGTCAGAAGGGCGAATTGGTCTGCACGATGCCCTTTCCGTCGATGCCGGTTGGCTTCTGGAACGACTCCGACGGCCGGAAATATCGTGCCGCGTACTTCGAGGCGTATCCGGGTGTCTGGCGCCATGGGGACTACGTGGAGATCACCGAACACAACGGGATCATCATCTACGGACGTTCGGATGCAGTCCTGAACCCCGGCGGCGTGCGCATCGGGACCGCCGAGATCTATCGACAGGTGGAACAGCTGGACGAGATCCTCGAGAGCCTGGTGATCGGCCAACGCTGGGACGGCGACGAGCGCATCGTATTGTTCGTCAGATTGCGGGACGGCCGGACGCTCAGCTCCGAGCTCGAGGATCGCATCCGGCGTCGCATTCGTGAGAACACGTCACCGAGACACGTCCCCGCACGGATCGTCCAGGTCACGGAGATCCCGAGGACGAAGAGCGGAAAAATCGTCGAGCTGGCCGTGCGGGACGTGGTGCATGGCCGCGACGTCAAGAACATAGAAGCGCTCGCGAATCCTGAAGCGTTGGAACAATTCAAAAACCGACCGGAGCTGCAGAACTAGATCGGAAGTTGCCTGCAGAACCGCTGGACGAGACACGAACTACGGACCACGAACTACGGCAGAGAACACTCAAATGCGAAATGCAGTCATTCTCAGCGCATGCCGCACTCCCATCGGATCCTTCGGTGGAGCGCTGAAAGATCTATCCGCGAGCGACCTGGGCGCAATCGTGATCCGCGAGGCGATTGCGCGGGCGGGCATTCGGGCCAAAGACCTCGGTGACGTCATCATGGGCTGCGTTCTGCAAGCGGGGGAAGGCATGAACGTGGCGCGCCAGGCAGCGATCAAAGCGGGCGTTCCGGTGGAGGTACCGGCCGAGACGATCAACCGCGTGTGCGGTTCCGGGTTGCAAGCGGTCGTGCATGCGGTCGAAGCGGTCAAAGCCGGCTACGTCGACCTCATCGTCGCCGGAGGCACCGAGTCCATGAGCAACGCGCCGTACCTGATGAAGGGAGCGCGCTGGGGCTACCGCATGGGCAATGCCGAACTCGTGGACTCGATGCTTCAGGAAGGTCTGACCTGCGCCATCAACGGCTGCCACATGGGCAACACCGCGGAGGAGATCGTGAAACGCTACAACGTTTCGCGAGCCGATCAGGATGCCTTTGCTGCAGAGAGTCAATGTCGGGCCGAGCAGGCGCTTGCCTCCGGCGCGTTCGAGCGCGAGATCGTCCCGGTCGAGATCCCGCAGAAGAAAGGCGATCCGATCAGGATGACGGGGGACGAGTACCCGCGCGCCGGATCGACGCCGGAGAAACTCGCCGCGCTGAAACCAGCCTTTGCGAAAGACGGATCGGTTACCGCCGGGAACTCGTCCGGCATCAACGACGGCGCAGCGGCCCTCGTCGTTTCGACCGAATCACGAGCGAAGTCACTCGGCCGGCCACCGATGGCGCGCATCCTGTCGTATGCGACGACCGGCGTCGATCCGATGATCATGGGCATGGGCCCGGTCGAAGCGATGCGCAAGGCGGCCGACCGCGCCGGAATTGCGCTGAGCGATCTCGACGCCATCGAGTTGAACGAGGCCTTCGCATCCCAATCACTCGCCGTCGTCCGCGAGCTGGGCCTGGATCCGATGAAGATCAACATCCACGGCGGGGCTGTGGCGCTCGGTCATCCAATCGGCGCCAGCGGTGCGCGCATCCTGACGACGCTGATCCATGTGTTGCAGGCGAAAGGCGGTGGCCGCGGGGCTGCGTCGCTGTGCATCGGAGGCGGGATGGGGACCGCGATGGTCGTGCAGGTCTGAATCGGAGACCTGGTGCGAATCCGCGAGTCGGTCTGGACGTCGCTCGTGGCGCACGCACGCGACGAGGCACCAAACGAATGTTGCGGTCTCCTCGTCGGCTCGGCCGAGGCGATCGAGGAGAGCGTGAGGACGCGCAACCTCGAATCGAGCCCGACACGGTTTCGCGTCGATCCCCAGGAACACATCGAGCTGAATCGCCGGTTGCGCCCTACCAGCCAACGCGTGATCGGCGCCTACCACTCACACCCGCGGTCGCCCGCCAGCCCTTCATCAAGCGACAATGCCGAAGCAACTTACCCTGAGTTCATTTATCTAATCGTGTCGCTGTGGGGTTCCGACGCTCCGGTCATCCGCGGGTATCGACTGGTTCAACGGAACCTGGAACCGGTTGAACTCGTCCGAGTGCCTTGAGTACGTGTGGGGTGAGATCTCGATTTCCGGAAACCTGCCGAAACGTACTCGCATCCCACTGAAAATGCCCGACTTACGGTCGAATTTCAACGGCACGTCAAGAAATCGCTACCGGCTCGCGGGCGGGGCAGTCCTGCTCGTCGTTCTCTGGCTGATGCTCGCGCTCACGGCTGCGGCCCAGACGCCCGACACC